>Ga0181537_10001792_pt1 | contig 19409 bp, 8 predicted proteins | sample PEATcosm2014_Bin_39_FD_119765 | JGI IMG/M metagenome (GOLD analysis project Ga0181537, IMG submission 119765) | Peatland microbial communities from MTU Mesocosm Facility, Houghton, MI, USA - PEATcosm2014_Bin23_10_metaG | ecosystem: Environmental > Terrestrial > Soil > Wetlands > Peat | place... | reverse complement strand
TCTCGTCGAAAAGAATCACGCTGTAGGGCTTGCGGCGCACCGCCTCGGTAAGCTGGCCGCCCTCGTCGTAGCCAACGTAGCCAGGGGGCGCGCCGATCAGCCGCGACACCGCGTGCTTCTCCATATACTCGCTCATGTCGAGCCGCACCATGTTCTCCTCGCTGTCGAACATCGACTCGGCCAGGGCGCGGGCGAGTTCCGTTTTGCCGACGCCGGTCGGGCCGAGAAAAATGAACGAGCCGATGGGCCGTTTCGGGTCCTTGAGTCCGGCGCGCGCGCGAATGACCGCGTCGGCGACGGCCTGCACCGCCTCGTCCTGGCCGATGACGCGCTCGTGTAAAATGGAATCGAGCCGCAGCAGTTTTTCCTGCTCGCCTTCGAGCAGCCGCGCGACCGGAATGCCCGTCCAGCGGGCGACGATCTCCGCGATTTCGTCGGCGGTGACCTCCTCCTGCACCAGGCGGGGCCCACCTTTATTGTCCTTCACCGACTTGGCGATTTTCTCCTCGGCATCCTTCAGCGCTTTTTCCTTCTGCGGCAGGACGCCGTAGCGGAGTTCCGACGCGCGGCTGAGGTCGTTCGCGCGCTGGGCCTGGTCGATCTGGCTGCGAACTTGCTCCAGCTCCTCGCGCAATTTGCCCGTCGCCTCGATGGCACCCTTTTCATTTTGCCACTGGGCCTTGAGCTTGTCGCGTTCGGCCTGGACATTGGCGATTTCCTTTTCCAATTCGGCCAGCCGTTCCTTCGAGGCGGCGTCCTTTTCCTTTTTCAGCGCCTCGCGTTCGATGGCCAGTTGCGTCACGCGCCGTTCGAGGTTTTCGAGCTCCTCGGGCATGCTTTCATTTTCGACCCGCAGTTTCGCGGCGGCCTCGTCCATCAAATCAATCGCCTTGTCGGGCAGGAAGCGGTCGGTGATGTAGCGATGCGAAAGGACGGCGGCGGCGACCAGCGCGGAGTCCTGGATGCGCACGCCATGGTGTACCTGGTACTTTTCGCTCAGGCCGCGCAAAATGGAAATCGTGTCCTCGACGCTCGGTTCGTCGACCTGCACCGGCTGGAAGCGGCGCTCGAGCGCGGCATCCTTCTCGATGTGCTTGCGATATTCGTCGAGCGTGGTCGCGCCGATGCAGTGGAGTTCGCCCCGCGCCAGCATCGGCTTGAGCATGTTTCCCGCGTCCATTGCGCCCTCGGCCTTGCCTGCGCCGACCATGGTGTGGATTTCGTCGATGAAGAGGATGATCTGGCCGGCCGACTTGGTCACTTCCTGGAGAACAGCCTTGAGCCGCTCCTCGAATTCACCGCGGAATTTGGCCCCGGCAATGAGCGCCGCGAGATCGAGCGAGATGATTTTCTTGTCGCGCAAGCTCTCCGGCACATCCCCGGCGACAATGCGTTGCGCGAGGCCCTCCACGATGGCCGTTTTGCCGACGCCCGGTTCGCCGATGAGGACCGGATTGTTCTTCGTGCGGCGGGAAAGGACCTGGATGGCGCGGCGGATTTCCTGGTCGCGGCCAATGACCGGATCGAGCTTGTTCTGGCGCGCGAGCGCAGTGAGATCGCGGCCATATTTTTGCAGCGCCTCGTAGGTCGCCTCGGGATTCTGGCTGGTGACGCGCTGGTTGCCGCGCACCTCCTGCATCGCGGTGAGGAACGCGCCGCGCGTGATCGTCAGGCTGCGAAGAATCCGGGCGATCTCCGTGTCCTTGTTCTCGTTGAACATGGCGAGAACGAGATGCTCGACGGAGACATATTCGTCCTTGAGCTTCTTCGCTTCGTCCTGCGCATGAACGAGAAGCTGGTTGAGGCGCTGGGTGATTCCGGTCTGTCCGGTTGCGCCGGAACCACTGACCTTGGGTACGCGATCAAGCGCGGCCTGGGTTTTGGTGAGCAGGAGGTCGAGCGAGACTTTCAGCCGCTCGAACAGGCGCGGGATGAGCCCGTTTTCCTGGGTGAGGAGCGCATAAAATAAATGCTCAACGTCCACGGCTTGGTTGCCGAGGCGGGTTGCTTCTTCTTGAGCAGAACCGAGAGCGGCGGTGGCCTGTTCGGTAAATTTATTTAAGTCCATGCTTGAAGATAGCGAGGCGGGTTCATTCCACAAATGGAGATTGCTTGAGACACGATATGAGAGGCAAATTAAAATACTATATTTTTCCTATAGACATAATAAGTTATGCCTGCTAGGACTTGAAACATGGCTCCAATCGCTTCCTTTAAAAGTTTTGGCTGGCAAGTTGCTTTATCCCTTTCACCCCGTTCCGCTTTGCTGGGTCATAGTCTGGGACGAGCCGCATTTCCCTTGAACCTTATGAAAAAATCATCCCGTCGCGACCACACGAGCGAATCCTCGCACCGAAGCGCACGGGGTTGTCACAAGAATGGCGGAAGCGAAGGCCCATGGGAGTTCACCGCGAGCGGAACTCTCGTCGCTCTCGGTTCATCCGGTGCTGTGCGTCGCGCCGCTTATCGCACCGCAACGGGCGAACTGCGCTTCCTTCCGCTCTGATTTATTTTGTCGCGGCGGGGTAGCCAAGTGGTAAGGCACGGCTCTGCAAAAGCCGAATGCGTGGGTTCGATTCCCGCCCTCGCCTCGTTTTTGATTCAAAGACAGTGTGCAAATGCCTGTACCCTCATCAGCTTGAACGTCACCAATCCGTAGTCGATCTAAGCGAGAACCGGGCGTTCGCTGTCATGGCGCAGCGGTACGAACCGAATCTCTACCTTGCGGTCAAGCGCCTCGGCGATCCGGTTCAGCATGGCGAGCGAGTGCCCTTCATAATCAGCATCCTCCAACCGGCAGATCGCAGACGCGCTCGTCCCGATCATCTTTGCCAATTCCCGTTGCGATAATCCTGCCTTCATGCGCAGGTCGTAAATTTTCCGAGCCACCGCATTATCGGCGCGGATGGCTTCCAGCGCCGCGAGCTTTTTGGCATCACCCCGAACATAGCGCCGGTGAAGAATCTCCACCGCATCGCTGGTTACTGGTCTTTTAGTTTTTTTCATAGGGTGGCTCCTTATAAGTATGAATCTCTGGGTTGTTTTGAAATTTCTTCATCCGTTCGATAGCTTTATCAATTTCCTTCGGTGGCACCTTGTCTTCTTTGACGATTCCATGAGACACCACCGCAGCAACATTGCCGTGAAAGAAATAGAGCATCCGATAGTTGCTCCCCTGAAATCCAATTCTTAGTTCATAAATCTTGTCTCTCAGGAAGTCTGCTTCCGGTCTGCGTAAGGCGTGTCCTTCCTGTTTTAACCTCTCAATCCTTGCCAGGCATTTGAGATGAATCTTTTCGGGCAGAGCGTCGAGCCACACGAGTAGAGGAACAGTCCCGTCTTCTCCTGATAGAATATGACCCGTGTTTCCGGCACCCTGTTTTCCTTTCCTGCACGTTATCAAATGTGAGAACAAAGATCAAGGATGTTTTGTTGGCTTGGAGGAAAAAGTGTTTCCCTTCGTGCCTATTGCATACGGCGCTACTCTTTTCAGCGGAAAGTGTCCCGCAACGCCCTTTAATGCGCCCCGGCACTGCGCCGTTTCGCTTTGGGTGCCGATGACAAAGCGAGACCGCTCCCGCCGTCGCCTCGCTTTGCGAGAGCGCTATTTCATCGGTCGCTGGCGCGAAGTGACGAGATGGTTTTCCAGGAAAAGGCAATCGATGCCCGTGCCGAGAAAGGTTTCAATCGCTTCGGTGGGCGAGTTGACGATGGGCTGACCCTTCACGTTGAAGCTCGTGTTCAGAACCATTTGCCGTCCCGTCTTGCGTCCGACGGCCTGCAGGAGATGGTGAAACGCGGGGTTGTCGCGGGCGGAGACGGTTTGCACGCGCGCGGAACCGTTCACATGGGTGATCGCGGGCAGGGAGGCCCTCCACTGCTCGCGCACATCGACGATGGTGATCATGTAGGGCAGTTCGGTGCCGGGTGGGACATCGAACCACCTATCAACTTCTTCCAAGGCGACGGCGGGCGCAAAGGGACGAAAGGCTTCCCGTTTTTTGACCATGGCGTTGATGCGGTCCCGCATTTCGGGATGACCCGGATCGGCGAGAATTCTCCGGTTGCCAAGAGCGCGCGGGCCGAACTCCATTGGCCCGCGATACCAGGCGAGCACCGATCCGCCCGCGATCAAATCGGCGGCGGCTGCGCACGTTTCCTCCATGGAACTGAATTTGCGGACCTCGATTTCGCTGGAGAAAGACGCGAGCGCCGCCTGCACCGCCTTGTCGTCATAGGCCGGACCGAGCAGCGGCACCGCCATTCTTCTGTTAGAGACGGTCTCGTTTTGGGCGGCATGATAAAGCGCCGCGCCCAACGCCGTGCCGTCGTCACCGGAAGCAGGCTGGACATAGAGATGGTCGAATAATCCCGACCGCAGCAGGTGGCCGTTCGCCGTACAGTTGAGCGCCACGCCGCCGGCCAGGGCGAGGCGTTTCAGCCCGGTTGAGCGGCCAAAGCTGCCGCAAATATGGAGCAAAACATGGTTCAGGCATTCCTGGAGCGCCGCCGCGAGGTCGCGGTGCTCGTCGGTGATTTCTCCCGAAGGAGAACGCGCGGGAATCAGGTTGCGATGGAGATAGTCCCGGGTGGCGAGATAGTTTTCGCGCTCGTCCCGGGTTTTATTCAGCCGAAGCATCGGTATCCGAATCGATCCGTCTTTGTTCAAAACGATTTCCCTGGCGAAGAAATCACGAAAACGCGCGGGATTTCCATAGGGCGCAAGGCCCATGATTTTGTATTCGTCGGAATTGAAATCAAAGCCGAGATGCAGTGTGATCAGCGAATAAAAAATTCCGATGGAATCCTGGGCGGAGAAAGCGGCCACGCGATGAAGTTCGCCGTCCCGGCCTGCAAAAACGCTCGTCCCGTGCGCTTCTCCCATGGCATCGACGACGACCACGAGGCATTCGTCCCAACCCGAGGTATAATAAGCGCTGGCGGCGTGGGCCAGGTGATGCGGGACATGATGAACGCGCTCGAGGGGGAAATCCTTCAAGTCCCGCCGGATGGGTTTTTCGAGTGCTTCGCGCGAAAGCACCGTGTCGAAAAATTCCCGCGTGACCGGATCGAGCGAATAGATTTCGCGATACGGTTCATAGTCGAAACCATGAACGAGGGCATCGACATCGCCCAGGTGAAGCCCGGCCCGTTCGAGGCACCACGAGATGGCTTGGACGGGAAAATGAGAGCTTTGCTTCTTGCGGTCGAAGCGCTCCTCGGCGGCAGCGGCGATGATTTCACCCGATCGGATCAATGCGGCGGCGGCATCATGGCCCTGGGAAATCCGATACTCGCGTTCGTCGAGCTGGGGCCAATGCCTGCGCTTGAAAGGCATCGCCTGCTCCAGCCCGCTGATTCCCAGGATGATCATGAAGACGTGACGGTCTCCTTCGTGGTCGCGTTCTGTTGTCTGAGAATGCCCAGGATTTGTTGGGCCAGAACGGCCACGCCGGGTTCCTTCAGCATGGAATTGTGATCTCCGGGCACTTCAAGAATCTCGACCCCGCCCTTGACCAGGCGCTGCCAGATTCGCGTGGAATCAGGAGGGTCGGTGGGGAGACGGTTTTGGCAGCGAAAGAAGACCGCCCTGCCATCGTAAGTTCCCGGTGTGAAGTAATCCGCCGCGATCCAGTTGGCCTCCTTCACATCGTTCAGCAACTTGGGCATCCCCCAGCCGAATCGGGTGGTTATTCTGTAGGCGCAGCGGTAAGTCGTCTTGACTATCCAGGCCTGAATGTAGGTCTTTCTTTCCTGTAAATACTCGAAGCGATACTGCCCCAGGATCAACTCCTTCAAATCCTTGACCACGCGCTTAAAGATGGGGAGACGCGCATGCACTTGCGGGGTGAGCACATGCTGGATGGCGTCTTCCTCGGTGATGCTCCGCTGGTAGGTGTCGAGCAATCCCAGCAATCCCACAGGCTCATTTTTGGCCGCAAGCTGGCGCGCAATTTCATAGGTGACGAGACCGCCGAAACTGTGTCCCACCACATAGTAGGGGCCATGCGGCTGCCGCTCCTGGATTTGCTGGATATAGTTGCTCGCCATGGCTTCCACGCTGTAATCCGTCGGCAGGCCGCTCAGGCCGCGCGATTCGATGGCATAGATCGGCTGGTCGCTGGGAAAATGCCGGGCCAGGTGCTCATAACGAAGGACGCTTCCGCCCACATCGTGAACGAGAAAGAGAGGCGTGTTGGTTCCGCCCGAGCGAATAGGCACCAGCGCGTGGGCGACCGTATTTTTCTGGGTGGGGTCCGCAACCCGCGCCTTGCGAATCAGTTCGGCCAGGGCTCCGACGGTGCGGGCCTCGAAAAGCGTGGAGAGTCCGAAGTCGATGTTGAAGCGCTTGCGAATTTCCGTGAAAAGCCGCACGGCGAGGAGTGAGTGGCCGCCCGAATCAAAGAAGTCGGTCTTGACGTCGACTTCGTCCAGCCCCAGCAGCCGCTCCCAAAGTTGCTTGAGCACAAGTTCGATGTCGTCCGCGCCGGCCGTAATGGTGTCGGACAACGCCTCGATTTCCCCCATCGGCGCGATGGGCTTAAGGGTGGTCGGCGAGACGAAGACCATGTCCCGCAGGCGGCTTTTGAGGATGCGCTGAAAAGCCTCCAGCCCTCCCCGGGTGGGAATGCCGCTGAAAGGCCGCGATGCGTCGTCGGCTTTCGACATGATGAAGGGAACGGAGCCGGTTTCCAGTTGCGCAAGATCGGCGATGCTCCGAAGGCGCTTGATGGTGAACTCTTCCACCTCGGCGAAAACCTCTCCATTTTCACCCGCCAGCGTGATATCGAAACTAACGAGGTCCGATCCGCTGTCGTGATGCTTCCGGGCGTGGCTGTAAACGCGGGCGGGCAGCGCGCCATAGACGGTCAGGCGCTTGTAGGCGAACGGCAGAAGCAGATCGCCCGCTTTGTCGTAACCGGGAATGAGGTACATCGCGACCCCGGTGGCGATGTCCATGAGCGCGGGATGCAGCGAAAAACTCTGGGTATCCGCCCGGAATTCCGGGGGAAGTTCCACCGTGCCCAGGCATTCGTTCGTGCCAAAGGCAATCTGGCGAAGACTCTGCCAGCGCGGTCCAAAATCAAAATGACCGCGCTGCCGGACATTTTTCGGGCCGTCGCGCTTCTCGATGGGGCAACGCCGCAGGATTTCCTTGAGATTGATCCGGGGCGGCTGGCCCGGCGATGGATTGCACTGGCCGGAAACATAAACGACATCATCGGACGCGACGGAAAATTGATAACCTGACCCCATCTTGAGCAATTCGGCGTGGATGACGGTGGGGCTGTTGGGCGCCACCCGCAAGGGGGCCAGGAAAACAATATTTTCCAGCGAGACCGGCTGCTTGCCGATTTTTTTCCAGAGCGCCGTCACGGCGATTTCGAGATGGGCCGTTCCGGGCAGCAGGGAGTCTCCTCCGTGGAACCGGTGCTCGGCCAAAACCCAGTGGCGTTCGACACTGAGCGTTCCCGAGTAGACCGTCCGCGCCGTCGTATCCAAATCGACTCGTTCCAGCAGGGGGTGGTGGAAGGGAACCGAGTCCGGGGCCAGATCGGGCTTTGGCGCGACCATTCCGATTTCGGCCCACGGCCCCCAGCCGATCACGATAAAGTTGCGTTCCGCCGGGCGGCTTTGCGCGAAGGCGTTCAGAAAGGCATTGGCGGCGCAATAGTCGACCTGGCCGTCCGGCGGGGTGAACGCGCTGACCGAGGAAAAGAGCGCAAAAAAATCGAGGGGCTGGTCGCGGGTCAACTCGTCCAGGATTTGCACGCCTTCCGTCTTGGGCGCCAGCACGCTGTGGGCGACCGCCTTCTTTTTCAGTTGGATGATGCCGTCCTGAAGAATTCCCGCGGCATGGATGATGCCGTGGAGCTCGCCGAATTTTTCGCGGGCGAGTTCCAGCGCGCGCCGAAGCGATTCCCGGTCCGTCACATCCGCATTCAGCACCAGCACCTCGGCGCCGAGTTTACGCCACTCGTCGAACTGGCTTTGGTGGGCGGAAGTTTGCGCTTCGGCATGACGGGAAAGGAGAATCAGTTGCGCGTGGTGGGATCGCGCGAGCCAATCGGCCACCGCCATTCCCAGGCCGCCAAGACCGCCGGTGATGAGATACGTGCCCTGCTGGCGCACACGATCCTCCGCCGGTTCGAGGTGGAAACGCTCGACATCCTGGGTCCAACGCTTGCCATCCCGGTAGACGGCCAGGCTGCCTGCCGTGTCGAGATCGCCTATGACTTCGCCTTCGCGGAGGATCACCTGGGCGAGGGTCGCGGGATCAATCGAATCAACATCGACTTGACGGCAGCGCAGGTTGGGATATTCCAGCGGAGCGACCCGGCAGGGACCGGCCAGCAGGCTGCCGTAGGGATGCAGCACGGGCTCGCGGTGGACCGACAGGCTCTGATGCGAAAGGGCGATGATCGAGACGTTTTGGTCCACGAGGCGCGCGCCCAACGTTTGAATCAAAAAGAGCAGGCTGAGGAAACAGCGATCCTCGGCCAGGTCGGTCGGCGTCAGGCCCCACAGATGCACGATGGAATAGGGCACCTTCTTCCGCTCGATGAGATGATCGAAGAGGAGCGCATAATCTCCCTCCGCAGAGAGATTCATCACGTAGGAGTCGTCGTCTTGAGCCTGAAAATTTTCGCCCGGGACGACCGTGATGACGGACGCCTTTTCCCGGCGGAGCTCCTCGATCAGCTTTTGGCTTTCCGGAGATGAATCGCAGAGGACCAGCCACGGTTCGGTTGCCGCGCTGGGTGCGGGCAGGGGAGTCGATTTCCAGATGGTGCGATAAAACCAATCATCCACCCTGCTCAGGGAGTCGGCCAGCCAGTTCGTTCCGGTCTTCGGCCCCAGCCAAAACCTTTTTCGTTGAAAGGGGTAGGTGGGCAGCGGGATGCGCCCGAGTTTCTCATGGGCGTGGAAGGCGTCCCAATCAACTGAAGCTCCGTTGACCCACAGGTTGCCCAAGGCAAAAAGCAGGGCGGAAAGATCGCTGCTCTTTTCTCTCGACCGGGGCAGGCAGGGGAATATTTTTTGCCGCGTGTCTTTCCCGCCCGATTGCCGGCTGAGCGCGCAGAGGGTTTCGCCTGGGCCGATCTCCAGAAGAAAAATTCCGGCGTCGGCATCCGAGCGCAACACGTTCAGGCCTTCGTGAAAACGAACCGTCTCGCGGAAATGCCGCGCCCAATAGGCGGGGTCCGTGGCTTCCTTTTCCGTCAGCCAGGCGCCCGTGACATTCGAGATGAGGCGGATCTGCGGCGCGCGCAAAGTTTTGGCGCGCACCTGTTCCGTGAACGACTCCAGCACGGGATCAATCAAACGGGAGTGGAAGGCGTGAGAGGTTTCCAGGCGATGGGCGGCGATGCCCTGCTGGTTGAGTTTTTCGTAGAGGCCGTTGATGGCGTCCGTGGGACCGGAAATGACGCACTGCTCCTGGCTGTTCACGGCGGCGAGGGAGAGGTCGTCACTCAGCCAGCGCGCCGCGTCCTTTTCGGGCAGGGCCACGGCCAGCATCGCCCCTTCGCTCACTTTCTTCATCAGGTTGCCGCGCGCGCAGACCAGCGACACCGCGTCTTCCAGTGAAAAAACGCCGCTGACGCAGGCGGCGGGATATTCGCCCAAGCTGTGCCCGATGAGTTTGTCGGGCTTGATGCCCCACGACATCCAGAGCTGGGCCAGGGCGTATTCAACCGCGAAGAGAATCGGCTGGGCGTTCCAGGTAAACTTGATTTGCTCCGCCGCGTGGGCCTCGGCTTCTTCCGACGGATAAAGAATGTCCCGGAAATCAAAGCCCAAGGAGGGCCGGGCCAGCTCGGCGCAGGTCTCGATCCATTTCCGAAACACCGGCTCGGTCTGGTAAAGCTCGCGGCCCATATTGCAGTATTGGGAGCCCTGGCCGGAGAAGAGGAACGCCACCGGTTGCGGATCGGTTTTTTTCCCGGTCACGACGGAGGGCGAGTGGGGCAGGTCGGCGAGTTGGAGGGCTTCCGTCGAATCCTGGGCGATAAACATGCGCCGGTGGGCAAATTCGCTTCGCCCGGCTTGAAGGGTATAAGTGGCATCGGCGAGATTTGTTTCCGGGAAGCGGCGCAAATGGCCGGCGAGGTTGTGTGTGGCGTCCTCCAACGCGGCGGCGGATTTGGCCGACAACGTCACCAACTGGACCGGGCGGCCGACCTCGGTGGGCGCGGCCGGCGGTGGCTCTTCCAGGATCGCATGGGCGTTCGTTCCGCCAATGCCCAGGGAGGTGACTCCCGCGCGGCGCGGCCCGTTGGTGGTTTTCCAATCGGTCAACTGCTCGACCACCTGCAACTTTGTTTTGGCGGCATCGATCAGCGGGTTGAGAGTTTTAAAATGGAGCGAGGGCGGAATTTGCCGGTGGCGCAGCGCCAGCACGGTCTTGAGCAACCCGGCCATGCCGGCCGCAGTATCGAGGTGCCCGATGTTTGTCTTGACCGAGCCGATCTTGAGCTGGCGATCGCGTTCCGAGAAAACCTGGCCGAGCGCCGTCAATTCGATCGGATCGCCAATGGGAGTGCCGGTGCCGTGGGTTTCCACGTAATCGATCGAGGACGGTTCCACATTGGCCGCCGCCAGCGCTTCAATGATGACTTCAACCTGCCCTTCCACGCTCGGGGCCAGGAAGCCGACTTTTCGGCTGCCATCGTTATTGACCGCCGTGCCTTTGATCACCGCGTGGATGGTGTCCCGCGCGGCCAGGGCATCGGAAAGCCGCCGGAGGACGACGATGCCGAGACCGCTGCCGAAGACCGTGCCGGTGGCTTTCGCATCGAAGGCCCGGCAATGTCCGTCGTGGGATTGGATTTCGTTCTGGCGGTAGTGATAGCCGATGGCATGGGGGATTTCGATGCTGACCGCGCCCGCAATCGCCATGTCGCATTCATAATGGAGCAGGTTTTGGCAGGCGTAATGGACCGCGACCAGGGAGGTCGAGCACGCCGTCTGGATATTCAGGCTCGGCCCGCACAGATTCATCTGGTACGAGACGCGCGTGGCCAGCACATCCTTGTCATTGCCCGTGTGCCGAAGCATGAAAAGGCCTTCCCTTTGCACCAATTCCGGATCGTTGAGCAGATTGCAGATGAGGTAGGAATTGGGGCCGGAACCGGCAAAAACGCCCGTCGATCCGGCAAAAGTTCCGGGAGCGTAACCGGCATGTTCCAGGGCCTCGCGCGAACTTTCCAAAAAGAAGCGCTGCTGCGGATCCATGATGGCGGCTTCGCGCGGGCTGATGCCGAAGAACCCGGCGTCAAAAGCATCCAGTTGAGACAGCGGCGCGCCCGCCCGAACGTAATCGGGATCGCGCAAGAGCGTCTTGCTGACCCCCGCCGCTTCCAAATCCGCGGCGGAAAAGGCGCGGATCGATTCGACGCCGTGAGCAAGATTTTCCCAAAACTGGCCGGCGTCTTCGGCGCCAGGAAAACGCGCGGCGTAGCCGATGATGGCTATGTCCGATGTGGTTTGAATGGAAACTTCGTTGCTCATTTGGATTTTTTAAGCGGAGCAGCCTTGCGGAGCGCGCTTTGCCGCGCCGCAAACTGCTGCCGTATCTTTCCCCGGATCAAGCTTGCGGTTTTTGTTTTATTTGTCACCGCCGATGTGCGCTGGTGCAAATGTTTGGCCAGGCTGCGCACGGTGGGAAACTGAAAGAGATCGAGCAGGGGGACATCGTGGCCTGCATTGTCGCGCAGTTTATCATGAACTTCCACCATGAGAAGGGAGTGGCCGCCGATGTCAAAAAAACGTTCTTCGAGGCCCACGCTCTCGACTCCCAGCGCCTCGGACCAGATGGCCGCAATCTGGCGCTCGAGATCGGTCGCGGTATCCAGGCCCGCGTGGGAATTTTTCTGGTCGGGCTTTGGGAGCGCCCGGCGGTCCAGCTTGCCATTGGGCGTTTTCGGAAACTCGGAAAGAAAGAGAATGGCGGATGGAACCAGGATTTTCGGAAGCTTGGTGCCGAGCCATTGCTGGACGACGGGAACGGAAGGCGCGGGTGAAGAGGATGGAATCGCATAGGCGACCAGCCGTTTGTCGTTCGTCTCGTCTTCCACCACCACGACGACCGCATCGCGGATTTCGGGGTGCTCGCGCAGGACAACCTCGATCTCGCCGAGCTCGATGCGGACGCCGCGAATTTTGATCTGTTGATCAATCCGCCCCATGAATTCCAGGCGGCCATCCCGCATATACCGGACGAGATCGCCGGTCCGATAAAGGCGCTCGCTCTTGCCGGGGGAAAAAGCGTGGGTGATAAAGCGCTCCTGCGTGATATCGGGCCGGTGAAGATATTCCCGGGCCAGGCCGGCGCCCCCGATGTAAAGTTCACCCACGCTGCCGATCGGGACCAGTTCGCGCTCGGGATCGAGGACGTAAAGTTGGGTGTTCGCCACCGGGCGGCCAATCAGGATTTGCTTGTCCTCCGGGCGGACGCATTGCGCGGCGGACCAGACGGTCGTTTCCGTCGGGCCGTAGAGGTTGACGAGATCGCCCGCAATGATTTCCGACAGACGCCGGGCCAGGTCCATGGGCAGCGGTTCGCCGCCGACCATGAAACGCCTCAATGGCTTGAGGGCATTCACCGATTCCGAATCGCAGATTAACATCGAAGCTAGAGACGGGGTGCATTGGAGATGGGTCACGCCATGACGTTTCATCTGCTGGGGCAGGGAATAGATCGAGCCGGATTGCGACACCCACTGGCCCTCCTCCTGAAGAATGATGCGGAAACCCCGGGCCAGGGTCCAAAAAAGCTCGAAGACGGAAATGTCAAAATTGACGCTGGTGACCGCCAGCCACACGCCCTTTTCCGTGCCGATGACCGCGTCCATCGCGGTGAAAAAATTGGATACGTTCCGGTGCGTAACGACGACGCCTTTCGGTTTGCCGGTCGAGCCGGAGGTGTAGAGGACGTAAGCGGCATCCGAACTTTGGGGTGGAACCGGGCTGGCATGGATCGCGTCAGGGGCCGCTTCATCTCCAGTCTCATCCACCCGGAAAAGGCGATGTCCTGTCCCGGCGAAAAGTTCCGCGGTTTGTTTCGAGACAACCACCACGGCGGGTTTGGCATCGTCGATCATGAACGAGAGTCTTTCCGGCGGATAGGACGGATCGAGCGGAACGTAGGCCCCTCCGGCTTTCAGCACACCCAGAAGCGCGGCCATTAATTCCAGCGAACGTTCGACGCAAATGGCCACGAACGAACCGGGCCCCACGCCCACCCCCCGCAAGCGCCGGGCCATCATTTCCGCCTGGGAATTCAGTTCCAGGTAAGTCCATTGCCGGTCGCAGAATACCACGGCCACCGCCTCGGGGGTTCGCGTCGCCTGCTCTTCAAAGAATTCGTGGACGCAGGTGTTTTCCGCAAAGGGAACGGACGTATTGTTCCATTCGATGAGAACTATTTGCCGCTCGGCTTCGGTCAGCACCGGCAAATTTCCGACGATGCTCTGCGGGGCCTTGGTCAGGCCCTGAAGCACGACATTCAGGTGGTTGCCCAGGGCCTGAACCTCGGTGGGATCCAACCAGGCCGAATCGTAATGGATTTCGATCATGGAGATGTCAAGCCGGGCCAGGACAAGAAGCGGCCCTTTGATCTGGTCGCGCGGCGGAAAAGTCTTCGCCTCGGGCGGCACGATCAGGAAGGTGGGGAGGGTGCGATCGATTCCTTCCTCCCGGACCCGTGCCACGATTGGGCCGGGCATCGGGCCGTGTTGTCCGGCTTCTCTCAAAACATGTTCAAATTCGACCAGCCATTTCGAGACCGGGCCCTTGGTGGAAAGAACAACCCGGATGGGTGCCAGCCAGGGTTGTTTTTCATCGAAAGAAGTGAAAAAGAGAACATCGCTGCTGCTGGTGTGCCGCGCTAAAACGATGGCCCACGCCGCGAGCAAAATCGTCTCCGTCCAAACTTCCGTCCGAACCGGTTCCAAAGGCGCCAGGGGAATCCGAATCTGCTTGTTGAAGGTCGCCGCCTGGCCGGGACTTTTCGCCGAATGACCGCGGAGAATCCCCGTTTCCTGAAGCCCGGAAAATATCGATTTCCAATAGGTTCCGGTTAGGCTTCTGGAGCGCGTATCAAATTCCATAAAAACAGTCTTCTGCAGTATATCGGATATTTCTGTCCAAGAGAAGCGCAAGCGAACGGGCAAATTCTTGGGAATCAAGGTATCGCTTATTGTCATAAAAATATGAGGCGATTAAATCGAGTGGTGAAGAGAGAAAGAAATGTATCATCGGGCGCTTATAGGCTAGTTCATTGATTGGGTTCTAATAAGGTACCTCCAAAAGCAAGCTATGGCGCGAATTCACCTGCTGACGGTTCATCCGGAAAGCGATACCCGTGCCAGAGGTGGTTATCTTTCACTCAAGGAGAATGCGCTTGCGGATCGATTCAAGCTTCACCAACTCGTGGACGATCCCGAGGCGGCGGACATCATTCTTTTCGTCGAGATCGACGTCGGTCGTCTTTGTGAACACGTTCTCCGGCATCCCTACCTCAAACGCTTCCGCTCAAAGTGCTTCATGTTCAGCACCGATTGGCGCGTCATCCCTTTTTTGCCCGGGGTCTACACCGCCTTGGAAAAGAAATACTATCTGCCCCGCCGCGTCCGGCCCGGTTTTTACCTAAGTTGCATGATCAATCCCCTGATCAAGTTTGAGCCGGCGCCCGAACGCGACCTGCTCTACAGCTTCATGGGCGATGTGCAGACCGCCCCGGTGCGCCGGGTCCTGGCCGGATTGGAACATCCCCGCAGCCTTTGGGTCGATACCTCGCGGGAAAGCCAGGCGGTGATGTGGAAGGGAAGCGCGGAACAGCGGGAGATCTTCTGGAAAAGGTACGCCGATGTGATGCGGCGAAGCAAATTCGTCCTCTGCCCCCGTGGCCTGGCGCCCTCCAGCATCCGGCTTTTTGAAACGATGTGCATGGGCCGCGTCCCGGTCGTTCTCGCGGATGAATGGGTGTCGCCTCAAGGCCCCCGGTGGGAAAAATTCATCATCCAGATTCCCGAGCGCGACGCCCGGTCTGTGCCCCGCATTTTGGAAGAAAGGGAAGGCGAGGCATTCGAGTTGGGATTGGTCGCCCGCAGCGAGTGGGAGAAATATTTTTCATCGGACATCGTTTTCCATCGCATCATCGAACTGTGCCTGGAGATCAAGCGCGCGCGCAGGCTACCCGAACCGCTCGCCCGCCTCTCGATCCTTCCGCAGCTCTTGAGATGGCACGTCTTCCGCGAATACCTGAGGACGTTGAAGCAGGCCGTCAAAGGCGCGGGCAAGTAAAACTTATTCGTACCGCAAGGCTTCGATGGGATCGAGTCGCGAGGCCAGAACGGCGGGCCAGTAGCCGAAGCCGATGCCGACCGCAACGGAAAAGCCGCACGAAAGCACGATGGAGATGAGGGTCGGATTCATCCACGCGCCCTCAAAAAAGCCAATCACCAGGGTGACGATCCAGCCGAGCGCGATGCCCAGGAAACCGCCGCCGAGGCAGAGCGTCACCGATTCAATGAGAAACTGCGCCTGGATGTCCCTCTTCCGCGCGCCCAGCGCCTTGCGCAAACCGATCTCGCGCGTCCGTTCCGTGACCGAGACGAGCATGATGTTCATGATCCCGATGCCGCCCACCACGAGTGAAATCGCCGCCACGCTCGAGAGCATGATCGAGAGGGTCGAGGTGACGGCGCTCAGGGCCTGGGTGACCGCCGCCATGTTGAAGATCCGGTAGCTGTTGCTGGTCACGCCCGGAATGTGGGGCCATTCCTGCGTCAGCTTCTGCAACTTGTCCGACGTGGCATCGACTACGCTGGCGTTGCGGGCGCTGGTGTCGATCCAATCGACGTAATCTTTGCCCAGCACGCGGTACATCGCCGTCTGGAGGGGAATGACGATTTTGTCGTCGTTGTCGTTCCCCTCGCTGTCAGAACCCTTCGAGGGCAGTACGCCGATCACCGTAAAGGGAATGTGGTTGATCTGGATCGTCTGCCCGATCGGATCGTCCGTGCCGAAAAGCCCGGTCAGGACCGTGGTGCCGAGGATGGCGACCCGCGCCCGCGCCCGGCATTCATCAAGGGTGAAGTATCGTCCATAGGCCGGCGTGGAGGAATAAATCTCCTCGGCCCCCGGCATGGTGCCCATCAGATTCGTGCTGACGTTATTATGTCCGTAAACGGCCTGGACGTTGCCGCGCACTTCACCCGAAACCGCAGCCACCGTTGGGATGCGACCGTCGATATTCATGGCCTCATCAATCGTCAGGCGGCTGACCGCGCCCGCTTTCTGGCGCACGCCGCCGGTATTCTGCCAGTTGGGAACAATCGCCAGGCGGTTGGAGCCGAGCGCGGCGATTTCGCGGCTGACGGAACTCTGCGCCGCATTCCCCAGGGCCAGCATGACGATCACCGCCCCCACGCCGATGATGATGCCAAGGGCCGAGAGGCAGGTGCGCAGCTTGTTGCTCAAGAGACCGCGCGCGGCCTGTTGAAAATTGAGCAGCAGCAGGTTCCAGTTGAGCCGGCGCGACGCCAGCGGTTCCGGCGCGGGCACGACCGGCGCAGCGATGCGGGGAATCTTCGCCGAGGGCTTGCGGATGTCCTCAACAATCTCCCCGTCATGCACGCGGATGGTTCGATCGGCGGCGGCGGCGATGGAAGGCTCATGCGTCACCAGCACGACGGTCAGTCCCTCCGCATGCAATTCGCGCAGCAGCGCCATGATTTCGGCCCCGCTGTGGGAATCGAGATTGCCGGTCGGTTCGTCGGCCAGCACGACGAGCGGTCTGCGCACGAGAGCGCGCGCAATGGCCACGCGTTGCTGCTGGCCGCCCGAAAGTTCATTCGGCTTGTGGTGGCCGCGCTGGCCGAGACCCACGCGTTCGAGCAGACCGGCCGGGTCGGAGGAGGGCCGGTCGCCCTTGGCGTAAATCAAAGGCAGCCCCACGTTGTCCAAGGCGGTCATCCGCTTGAGCAGATGGAACTGCTGGAAAACAAAGCCGATCGTCTCCGAGCGCAGCTTGGAAATCTCATCATCGGGCAACTGGGCCGTATCGCGCCCGCCGATGCGCAGCGAGCCGGTGTCGGGCCGGTCGAGCAATCCGATCATGTGGAGCAGGGTCGACTTGCCCGAGCCGGATGCTCCCACCAGCGAGACGAACTCGCCCCGCTCAATGTGCAGCGTGACCCCGCGCAGGGCGTTGACCGTCGTCTCGCCCATCCGGTAGGTTTTGCTGACATTCTCAAGAACGATCATCTTCTTCTCCTGCTCTCATCCGGCAGAAAGGAAAAGCCGCCCTTCTGCGCCGCCTGAATGGCAAAGGTGCGTCGCGCGATCCAATCCCCCTCCTTCAAGCCGGAGAGCACCTCGGTCCACGCGCCGTCGCTCAATCCCACCTTGATCTTTTGCTCGACCGGCGGCTGGTCCGGTTCCTGGACCAGGAGGACATCGCCCTCCGGAGAAATGGCGTCGGTTGGAATCCGCAGGACTTTCTTCCGGTCCGAGATAACCAGGAAAACATTCGCGGAAATCCCGCTGCGGATGTAATCGGGCGTCGAATCGAGAAAGATGTTGACCGTGTAGGTCGTCACGTTGTTGACCGTGGTCGCGTCGAAGGCGATCTCATGCACCTTCCCGGTCAGTTGCGCGTCGGGAAAGCTGTCGAACGTGATATCGACGGGCTGGCCCAGCCAGACCTGATTCAAGTCGGTTTCGTCCACGCTCGCCTGCACGATGAGATGGTCGGACATGGTAAAGACCGTTTCCGCCGTCACCACCACCTGGCCTGGCACGACGGCGGTCGAGATGATGTGCCCGTCCAGGGGCGCAATCAGCGGTGCCGGCTTGTAAATGTCCTCCCAGAAAGCGACCTCCTTGCCCCCAGCAGCGCGAGCCGCGTCCATCAGCGCGGCGCGGTCGGTCGAGCTGATCCAGGCCAGCACCTGCCCCTGCTTGACCGCCACGCCATTGGCCACGTTGATGGTGTCGATTCGGCCGGGGATGGGCGGCGTGACGGTGAGCCGGTGCTCCGGTTGCACGGTCGCGGTCTCCCGCAGCGTGACGCGCAGCGGACCGCGCTCCACTTTCAGGTATTCGTAGGTGGGGCGGTCCGCATACCATTGCGCGGCCTCCCAGGCGGCGAGGCCAATGACCGCCAGCAGCACTGCGGCCAGGATCAGATAGGTTGTGTTGAAGTAAGTCTTTTTTTTCATGGAATGGCTCCGAGTCCCCGCGCCTCTTCCCAGCTTGCTTCAGAGATGACCGCTGAAAGCTGGGCGGAGAGGAGGGTCTGTAGTTGACCGACATAAGCGTCGGTGATGGTGTTGAAATCCTGAAAGGACATGAGGCCGTTGCGATAATCGGCTTGCGAGATTTTGTAACGAAGCGCGGTGGCGTCGAGGATCTCCTGCTGGATGCGCACGTTGTCTTCCGCATCGACCATGCCTTTGAACATCTGCGCCAGGGTCAGGGCCGCATCGTTGGTGCCGGAGCGTAAATTGTCCAGGGCCTGTCGCAGGGAGGCGTTGGCCGCCTTCACGTCGAAGTAGGTCGCGCCGCCCTGAAAGATCGGGTACGAAACGGAAAAGCCGGCGGACCAGCCATGATTCTTAAGAGGAAATTCTGAATCCGATCGATCGGCGGAGGCGTTCGCCGTGACCGTCGGATACCAGCCGCTTGTGGCGATGGTGATGCCCGCCGCCGCCGCGTCAACCTGGGCCCTGTGCTCGAAGTAAGTCGGCGTCAGCAGGGCGAGTTTGTTGAAATCGGGTTTGACCGGCAGGGCGTCGGTTTGCAATTCGCCCTCGGCCAGCACCGGCGGGGGAAGGTTTTGCCCGACGAAGACGCCAAGCTGCACTCCGGAGAGGTCGCGGGTGCGTGTGGCCTGGTCGAGATTGAAGAGAGCCTGGTCGAGATTGGCCTGGCTCAGTTCCATGTTGCCCTTGTCTTCACTGCCGCCTTCGTAGAGCAGCCTGACCAGGCGGGCGTTGCCCTGCTGGATGTCGATGACATCCTGGCTGATTTTGATGAGCTTTTGCGCGTAGAGTAATTGCGCGAAGGCCGATTTCAGGTTGAAGCTCAGCGCCGCCTTTTCTCCATTCAGGTTGGCGAAGGCCCCGTTCAGTTGCGCGCGCGCCTGGTCGATGTTGCCCTTGGTCGCGAAGCCGTTGAAAATCAACTGCGAAATCGAAAGCTGTTCCGCATAGGAGGTCGAATAATTGTGGGGCGAGTAGAGATTCGCGCCCTGATAGGCCCGGCTGTCGCCGAACGAGGCGCTGATCTGGGGGTAAAGGGCGGAATAGGCGCCCATCCGCACGGCGTCGCTGTTGAGGACGGCTTCGCGGGACGCCTGCAAATCGGGATTTTGCCGGGTCGCCAGGCGCACGCAGTCC
>Ga0181537_10001791_pt1 | contig 19409 bp, 17 predicted proteins | sample PEATcosm2014_Bin_39_FD_119765 | JGI IMG/M metagenome (GOLD analysis project Ga0181537, IMG submission 119765) | Peatland microbial communities from MTU Mesocosm Facility, Houghton, MI, USA - PEATcosm2014_Bin23_10_metaG | ecosystem: Environmental > Terrestrial > Soil > Wetlands > Peat | place... | reverse complement strand
GAGACGCTGGAAGAGCTTAAGCTTTCCTATCCCAAAGTGGACGGGGCGAAACAGCAGGAGTTGGCGGCCGCGAAGAAATTGCTTATGAAAAAATGAGCGTTTGCGGCGTCATCGTGGACGCCGCAGCCGGTGGCGACTCAATCAACTACATAGGTCCTTCGTTTTGCTCCGGATGACAGCGCATCACGTTATCTGAGAGAGAGTCCCCGCGCGTTACCCCTATTACCTCCGTGCTATTTCGATAGCACGTATGTGCCTTGTTCGGCCGCCGAAGCGTTGCTATTGTGCCGATAGGGTGTAATGTTCCTCCCTCACAGAACCAGCCTCACGGACAACCGAATCGATTTGGGGGTAAGTATGCGGATCATGCATTTTTGCTACGCGGCGGTGGGATTTGCGGTGGCGCGCTGGATTTTCCGGCGTCAGGCATTGCCGGTAGCGGACCCAGTTTCACGGTTTCGGTCGTCGGGTCTTTTGTAGATTTCGGGTAAAGATTTCGCGGTCTTTGTAGATGGCAGTCGTGGTTTGGGCGCGCCCCCGTTGCGCCTCCATTTCGTCTCGCGCGCCCGCCACGGTTCTTGACTGAAATCGGCTAGTTACCATGGGCTGGTTACCAAGGTTTGCAGCAGCGTCCCGCCTGTTTCTATTTCTTACTACAATCTGATGGATCGGTTCCCTCGCGTAGGAGCGATTCCGTGTTCCCGGACGGATGTTCGCTTCTGCGAAGCGTTAGCCCGGGTGCGCTGCCTTGCCCGGAATAAACTTGCAGGATTCCGTTTAGAGCTTCGATTGTGGAGCTTCGATCTTCTATGTTGTGGAATCGCACAAATCGGCGGATGCTGGCCCGCCTCGTGGTTGGGCTGTCGCTGATGATGCCCGCCGTTCTTGTTGCTCAGGAACTAGACGATAGTGATACGCCGCTGGGCGATGTTGCCCGTAACCTGCGGAAGCAGGTTCCTCCCTCGCAGCAGGAAATTATCGACAACGACAATCTGTCGAAGGTGATGGACGACGTGGACAGCCATCGCGCTGCGCGGTCTTCTTTGATGTACTCGATCGACAGACCGGGTAAGGCGATACAGGTTTCTGCTCCAGACGTTACCTGCAGCCTTGCATTCAGTGCCAACGTCAAGTCGTTGCTGGCCAGCTCTTACGTGCAAATGGAATTGCCCGCGGATCAGTTGCTCAAGCTGAGCGGTCCGGCGGCGATTCACGGAGACTCGCTGGAAGTTTCGGTTTTCAATGGCACCGAGTGGCATGTGAGCGAAGTGGCCGTGGCGCTGACGGTGGTGAGGCGTTCGGACTTTCCGGATGTGTCTTTGCGCGATCAGCCCATGCGTGATCGGGCGGGGCGCGATCGTTCCGGGAATGATGGCTTGGCGAAGGTGATTCCGGCTGCTGCGGTTGAACCTTTGCAGGGAAATCGCCCGGACCTTCGCAACGACGATCGCGCCGGGAAGCGTTCCGACACCGCTGTTCTGTATCACATGAGGGCGGCGGCTCCGCCGTTTGGAGTGACTGTGTTTGCCACGACGCTCAATGTGGAGATTGCTCCCGGTCAGGAATGGCATTGGGCGATCGTGCAGGCCAAAGGCTATCCTCCTCAGCAGAACGTTCCGGAACAGACTGAGGCTGGGGCTGCGACGACTTCAGCGACGCAACCGGGGACGGGGCAGCCGACCACTCCGGCTCTGAAGACAGTGATTCCGGGCGCGGCGCTTCAGCCGAGTTCATCCCGCGGTGCTGCCACAGAACCCAGCCAGGATGCTCCCCCTCACTGATCCGGTCTAGTCAGCCCAGAAGCGCGTGCTAGACTAGGGAAAAATCTACTCGTGAGGCGCGCGCATGAAATTTGGCGTCATCGTTTTTCCCGGTTCCAACTGCGATCACGATGCCCATTGGACGATTCAGCACGTCTGCAAAGAGCCGGCAACGTTTCTGTGGCACGAGTCGCACGATCTGGAGAACTGTGATGCGGTGATTGTTCCCGGAGGCTTCGCCTACGGCGATTATCTGCGTACCGGTGCGATTGCCAGGTTTTCTCCGGTGATGGAAGCGGTTCGCAAGTTTGCTGATGGCGGCGGGTTAGTGCTCGGCATCTGCAACGGGTTCCAGATTCTTTGCGAGGCGGGACTTCTGCCGGGGGCGTTGTTACGCAACGTGGGGCTGAAATATGTTTGCAAGCCGGTGCAGGTGCGGGTGGAAAATGTGGACACGCCATTTACCCATGCCTGCCGCAAAGGCGAGGTGCTCACCATTCCGATCGGGCACATGGAAGGGAACTATTTCTGCGACCCCGGGACGCTGGATGAACTGCGCCGCGATAATCGCATTGTGTTCCGCTACGCTGGGTTAGGCGGTGAGATTACGGCAGCGGCTAATCCCAACGGATCGCTGGAAAATATTGCCGGCATCTGCAGCGCTGGAGGCAATGTGGTGGGCATGATGCCGCATCCGGAACGGTCCGCGGAGCCGGAGTTGGGGTGCACTGATGGGATGAAGGTTTTTCGCTCCATGGTAGGGGCACTGGAAAGCAGTACTCAGGGATTAGTGGCCAGGGGTCAATAAAACAGTGGTCAGGGATCAATGGTCAGGGGCCGGTCGACGAGTACCCCTGCCGCATTCTGCCGTATGGAACGAATGCTGTCACGCGCTGGCATCGTGTTATAATCTCTGTTCGCCTGCATGAATATCGAGGGAATCCTGTGATCTTTTCGGGCGAATCCTGCACCATTCTTGGACTCATTAAGCACGGATTACTGAGCACGGATCGGCAAATCACAGATCGTCAAACGACAGATCACTAAACGCGAGGTCTCGCTATGTCCGGCCATTCAAAGTGGGCCACAATCAAGCACAAGAAGGGCGCGCTGGACGCCAAGCGCGGTAAGATTTTTACCCGGCTGATCAAGGAAATCAGTATTGCCGCCAAAAACGGCGGCGGCGACCCGGATTCCAACCCGCGCCTGCGCGGCGCCATTGTTGCCGCCAAGGCGGAGAACATGCCTGCCGACAACATCAAGCGGGCCATTCAGCGCGGTACTGGCGAGCTGCCCGGCGCAACCTATGAGGAGTTTTCTCTCGAGGGCTATGGGCCCGGCGGCGTTGCGGTTCTGCTGGACATCAATACGGACAATCGTAATCGCACGGTGAGCGAAATCCGCCACGCTTTTGGCAAAAACGGCGGCAACATGGCCGAAGCCGGCGCGGTTTCGTGGATGTTTCACAAGAAGGGCGACATCATTATTCCGAAGACGGCCGCGAAGGAGGATGACCTGATGAATATCGTCCTCGAGGCCGGTGGCGACGACTTGAATGATGACGGCGAGAATTGGGAAATCCTGACTGAGCCCTCGGCGTTTGAAGCTGTTCTGGAAGCAGTGAAAAAAGCTGGGATCGAGCCAGCGTCTTCGAGCGTGACGTCGATTCCGCAGAATTACATCAAGCTGGAAGGCGCCGCCGCCAACACTATGATTCGGTTGATGGAAGCGCTTGAAGAACATGACGATGTGCAGAACGTTCACTCGAACTTCGACATCGACCAGAAATTGCTGGAAGAAGTCGCCGGCTGATTTGGGGTGACTAAAGATCTGCATAGCCGCCCCTCGCGGGCGGCTTTTGCATGGGCGTTTTTTTTGGCGTCTTTTTCGCGCATATTTTTGTGCAACGTGGAGAGGTTTTCAACATCTCCGTGGAAAAGTCTGAGGAAAAGCGAGCTGCTATCGGTGTAACTACTTCGCGGAGTTATGTTTCAGGACTTTGCACTGTGTGGGGTGCGGGCGCACCTGCGGTGGGAAAAGGATGAGGGACGGCTATTCTCCGGTGAAACTCAGACTCGACAAACTCCTGGTGGATCGTGGCCTGGCTGGCTCGCGCGAGCGGGCGCAGGCGCTGATTCTTGCGGGCAATGTGCTGGTCGACGAACAGAAACGCGATAAGGCGGGCGCGCAAGTGACCGCCAACGCCTCGATTCGGCTGCTGGGCGAGGATCTGAAATACGTAAGCCGCGGCGGTCTGAAGCTGGAACGCGCGCTGGAACATTGGAGGATTCCGGTGGAAGGGAAAATCTGTTTTGACATTGGCGCTTCGACCGGGGGATTCACTGACTGTCTGCTGCAACGCGGCGCAGCACGCGTGCTTGCGATCGATACAGGTTACGGTCAGATGGACTTCAAGATTCGCCAAGATCCGCGAGTGCGTCTGCTCGAGAAGACCAACGCGCGTTATCTGACTCGCGAATTAACCCGAGAGATCGTCAGTCGCGAGACCGTACCGGGCGAGATCGTCAGTCGCGAGAGCATGGACGAAACTGCTGATCTCGTCGTGATGGATGTGTCGTTTATTTCGGCGACGCTGGTTCTTCCGGCCGTGGTGGCCGCCGCGTTTCCGGTTGTCGGCGCGCGAAAGGGGCGGCAGATCGTTGTCCTCGTGAAACCGCAGTTCGAAGCTGGGAGGGAACATGTGGGCAAGGGCGGGATCGTACGCGACGAGGCTGCCCAGCTGGCCGCGGTGGAAAGAGTTCGAAAATCCCTGGTGAGTCTGGGTTGTTCCAGCAACGACGTGATCGAGTCTCCGATCCTGGGCGCGGAGGGAAATCGCGAGTTTCTTCTGCGGGGAATTTTCTAAAATCTTTGTGGCACTTGGCGACAGACTATTTTTCTACTGCAAGCGGACTTACCCCTGCAAAATGGCGATTACCCTCGGGTATTTCACTTCTCGCAGCCAGAGCGAGAAGAAGATCCCCAAAATAATCAGCAGCGCGAGACTGGGCCAGCTTGCTTCCGACCCGAACTCGCCGTCCGTAAGCCATGTGGGACCGTGGAAGCTGGCATTAAGAAGGTGTTCCTGGCCCCGGAAGCCCGCTGGAAGCTACGCCGCAGAAAAGACTTCGCCCGACGACCATGCCGCGTGGATTCCCAGGGCCATCCAAACCCCCCTGATGCATGGTTAATCTTTTCCCGCACTATTCTGTACAATCTTGTTTCGTCATGGTCAGCTCGCAATCATCGTCCAAAGTCGCAGCTATTATCTCCCGGCCCAATCGTCCCGAAGTTGCGCAGGTCGTGCCAGGGCTGCTGGCGTGGCTTGCAGGCCATGATTACAAAGTGGTGATCGATGAGGAAACCTCGCAATACACGAAGGGGCCGGAAATAGTTTCGCGTGCGCAGATGTCGGCGCGGACGTTGAATTTAGTCGTTGTCCTCGGTGGAGATGGCACGCTATTGTCTGCCGCGCGGGCTACGGCTACAGTGGATGTTCCTCTGCTCGGGGTGAATCTGGGGTCGCTCGGATTTCTCACGGAAGTTCCGCTGGCTTCGTTGTATCCCATGCTCGAGGCGATTGGGCAGGGACGCGCCGCGGTGGAACAGCGTTCGCTGATGCAGTGCGAATTGCTCCGCGGAGAAGAGGTTCGGGGCAGCTACTTGATCTTCAACGATGCGGTGTTGAACAAGACCGCGCTGGCCCGCCTGAATACTTACGATCTCTATATCGACAACGTGTTCGTCTCCAGCTACCGCGCGGATGGCATGATCGTGGCGACGCCTACTGGCTCCACGGCTTATTCACTTTCCGCGGGCGGCCCAGTGTTGATGCCGACAGTGAATGCTTTTGTGATTACGCCGGTGTCTCCGCATTCGCTGACGCACCGTCCGCTGGTGGTGCCGGATTCAGTCGAGATTGATCTGGTGCTGCGCAGCGATGAAGAACTTGCGTATCTCAGCCTCGACGGGCAGCCGGGGCTGGACTTGCGCGATGGCGATCGCGTGCGCTGTATCCGATCCGAACATAAAGTGAGTCTGTTTCATACAGAAACGGATTTTTTTCATGTGCTGCGGACGAAACTCAAGTGGGGCGAGCGGTAGGAAAGAAGTGCCGGCGAGAGACGTTGCAAGCAATGTCTCTACGGGAATGAGCCCCGGCGCGGACCCGGTTCTCAGGCGCTTGAGGCGCGCCTTTCCAAAACTTGCCCTTCGAAATCAGGGTCAGCGCTCGGCCCGCATCAGGTCCGCGACTTTTTCCCGCCGGCGAATGATTTTCGCGGATTTTCCCGACACCATGATTTCGGCTGGACGGGGGCGCGTGTTGTAGTTCGAGGACAACGCCATTCCGTAGGCGCCGGCGTCTAGAATCGCGAGGAGATCGCCTTCCTTCACCGTAGGCAATGCGCGGTCGCGGGCGAAGAAGTCGCCGGTTTCGCAGATGGGGCCGACGATGTCGACGGTTTCGCACGATGCGTCGTTTCGCGATCTGTCGGTCTCTGTAACGGATGGCCGTTTCAGCGGAATTATTTCGTGGTAAGCGCCGTAGAGCGCGGGACGAATCAAGTCGTTCATGGCGGCATCGACAATTACGAAGCGTTTGCCGCCATTTGCTTTGCGATAAATGACCGATGTAATCAGCGCTCCGGCTGCGCCTACGATGGAGCGCCCCGGTTCGAGCAGCAGGTGCACCTTCAACCCTCGCAGTGGCGCGATGATGGCGCGCGCGTAGGCGGCAACTTGTTTCGGGAAATCAGCGCGCTCCGAGAAATCAGCTTGGGATGACGAGTCGGCCGAGGGCGCTTTCTGATAGGAAATTCCCAGGCCTCCACCGGCGTCGACGTAATCGATGGCATGGCCATCGTTTCGCAATTCGCGAACCAGTTCTGCAACCCGTGTCATGGTCTCGGCAAACGGGGCGACGTCGGTGATCTGCGAGCCGATGTGAACACTGACTCCGGCGGCTTTGAGATGGGTCGCCTCGGCAACCTTGGCGTAGAGTCGATGGGCCTCGACGATGGGTACACCGAACTTGTGAGCATGAAGGCCGGTTGAGATATAAGGATGCGTGTCGGCGGCCACGTCCGGGTTCACGCGCAGGGCGACGCGAGCCACGCTCCCTAAACGCGCTGCGCACTCTGCGAGAACCTGCAACTCTGATTCGCTCTCGACGTTGAACAAAAGAATTTTGGCCTTGAGGGCGGCTGTAATTTCGTCGCGGGTTTTGCCCACGCCCGAAAAGACGACTCGCGCGGCTGATCGGCGGTTCGCCGCCAGGACGCGATCCAGCTCTCCTTCGGAAACCACATCGAAGCCGCAACCGCTTTTGGCGAGCAGGCGCAGGATGTTGAGGTTGGAGTTAGCTTTGACCGAATAACAAATGGTGTGGGGCACGCTGCGGAACGCCGCTTGAAAACTCGCCAGCCGCTCGCGAATCATGGTTGCGGAATAGACGTAAAGTGGAGTGCCGCAGCGCTGAGCGAGCTGTGAAAGATCGACTTCGTCACAGTGCAGAATGAGCTCGTGAGTTTCGCGCCAACGGCGTCCTGTTTTCTGTGCGTACGAAAAACCGGCAGCCTGCGCGACCCTGGCCTTGCTGCGCGCGGTCATTTCCTCTTCGGCGCTGCTTGTCCGCCGTCACGTACCTTGATGGCAACCACGGTCTGATCGTCGAAAGTTTCGACGCCCGCGGAATGTTCGGCCACTGCTTTGAACAGGGAGTCGACGACGCAGTCCGCCGACTTGGCGGCACAGCTGGCGACGATTTCCTCGACGCGGCGGCGTCCAAACATTTCGCCGCTGCGGCTGCGCGCATCCAGCATGCCGTCACTGAAGAAGACAAACATATCTCCCGGCTTCATGCGGAATTTGAATTCGTCGTAGTCGGCTTCGTCGAACAATCCCAATGGCAGGCCGGTCGCCTCGATCACCTCATTCTTTCCGCCGTGAACGTAAATGGGGCGGGGCAAGCCGGAGTTGGCGACGGTGAGGGTGCGGCTCTCGTCATCCCAGACTGCGTAGATGATCGAAACGAATTGGGCTTCGATGCGCCGCTCGGCCAGCGACAGGTTCACCGCAGAGAGCATCTCCGCCGGCATGGGTTCGATGGGCGCGTGCGAACGCAAGATACCGCTCACCAGCGCGGCGTAAATCGCGGCTGGAGCGCCTTTGCCGCTGACATCGCCGATTACAATTCCCAGTCGTGACATGGAATAGGGAATGAAGTCATACAAGTCGCCGCCGATCGCCCGTGCGGGAATAAACTTCGCGGCCACGTCGAGATTCTCGAGCTTGGGCCGGGCATGAGGCAGCAGCCGCATTTGCAATTCTCGCGCCAATGCCAGATCCCGCTCCAGGCGCCGCTCCTGCCGGGCGACTTGCTCGTAGAGCCGCGCATTTTCGATGGCGATGGCAATTTGCGCGGCCAGAGTCGTCACTGTGCGCTTGTGATCCTCCGTGAAAAAACCGCTCCGCGTATGTTCCAGATCGAGAACTCCGATCACCTTGTCCTTATAGATCAAGGGAACTACCAGCTCCGATCGAGTCTCCGGATTAGCTTCAATGTAGCGGGGATCTTTTGTTACATCGGGAACCACCACTGCCTGTTTAGTCTCAGCCGCGTAGCCCACCAGGCCACGTCCCAGCGGAATTTCGTGCTTGAGTTGAATGTTTTCGTTGAAGCGCAGCGAGAAGCGATGCTGCAGCTTCTCGCCGGTAGCATCCAGCAGGAGAATACTGAACATCTGGTAATCGATGAGCCGGCGCATCAGTTCCGCGATGCGTCCGAGCAGTTCGTCCAGATTCAGAATCGAGGTGAGTTCGCGGGCAATCTCGTTCAGCAGCAGCAGAATGCGCGACTGCCGCATGGTGCGGGTGTAGAGCTGCGCGTTCTCGATGCCCGCCGCCATGCGGGACGCGACTAGTGTAAGCAGGCGGCTATGTTCCTCCGTAAAATAGCCCGGCTCGCGCGCTTCCAGGTCAATCACTCCGATCACGCGATTCTTGGTTAGCAGCGGCACTGCCAGCTCCGCCCGCACATTGGGAACTCCGGCAATGTATTTCGGATCCGCGGTGACATCGTCAACCAGCACTGCCTTGCGCTCTTGTGCGGCTCTTCCCGTGACGCCCTCGCCGACTTTCAGCCGCGTCCGCTCGGCGATTTCTGGCGGATATCCCACCTGGAAACGGATTTTCAGCTCCTGAGTTTTTTCATTGAGCAACAGGATCGCGAAGATTTTGTAGTCGATGACCTTGCGCACGACTTCTGCAACGCGCCGCAGAGTTGTGTCCAGGTCAAGCGAGGTCGCGAGCACGTCCGCAACTTCGAGCAGCAGGGGCTCGATCTGCAAATGCGGCGCCGGTTTGGAAAGAACGGATCCCATAGTTTCTATGATAGCAGCCGGATTTCGTGAGGCAGGGAGCACGCCGACCTGGAGCTAGCTCGCTGGTGCGGCGGGAGCGGCCGGTGCTACGCGGACCTCTTCGGACGATTCTATTCTCGCAACTCTATTCCCGCGGCACCACGCAGACATCGGCCAGGTTGCGGTAGCGTTCTGCGTAATCCAGCCCATATCCGACCACAAATTCATCGGGAATCTTGAAGCCAACGTAATCTCCCTGCAGCGGAAGCTTGCGCCGCGAAGGCTTATCGAGAAGCGCGGCGATCTTGAGTGTCCGCGGTTGTCGCGCAAGCAGCATCTTCTTCAAATAGGTGAGCGTCAGCCCCGTGTCGAGGATGTCCTCCACTACGATGATGTTTTTGTCTTTCAGCGTTTGATCCACATCTTTGGTCAGCTTCACTTCGCCGGTGGAGTCCCATCCGCTCTTGAGTTCCTGCGTGGGGCTGGGACGATTTCCGTAGCTGGAGACGCCGATGAAATCGAACGTCGCATCGAGGTCCAGTTGGCGCGAAAGGTCGGCCAGAAAAATCGCGGCGCCTTTCAGCACACCCACCAGCATCACGGACTCGCCCTTGAAGTCGCGAGTGATCTCCGCGCCCAGTTCTGCGACTCGCTTCGTGATTTGGTCCCTCGTGATCAGCACCTTGAGGTCAGCCATAGGCGTTTCATATTAAACTAGGTGAGCAAATCTCGCGGCGCATTGGAGACTTTTTTATGCTCTCGGAGGAGCCCCGAGTCGCATCATCGGATTTGTGCAGCTAGGAGCTAAAAGCTAGGAGCTTGGTGTTCATGAACCTCAAAGGTCTCAAACTGACGTGGCTGGGCCATGCCACTTTTCGCATTGAAACTCCGGCGGGCAAGACGGTCATTATTGATCCCTGGATCATGGGCAATCCGTCTTGTCCGGCGTCGGAGAGAAACGTCAAGAAAGTTGACGTCATGCTCATCACGCACGGCCACGGCGATCACATTGGCGACGCTGTGGAGATCGCGAAAAAACATGTCCCGAAAGTTGTCGGTATTCCTGAACTGGTCGGCTGGCTGGAGAAAAAAGGCGTAAAGCAGACGGCGATGATGAACAAGGGCGGCACGCAGACGGTTGGGGACATCAAGGTCACTATGGTTCACGCCGACCACTCCTGCGGCATTCAGGACGGCGACGAAATGGTTTACGGCGGCGAAGCCTGCGGCTATGTGGTGGAGTTTTCCAACGGAGTGAGGATTTACCACGCCGGCGATACCAACGTGTTCGGCGACATGGCGATCATTCGGGAACTCTACGCCCCCGATATTGCGATGCTACCGATTGGCGATCATTTTACGATGGGGCCGCGCGAGGCTGCCTACGCCTGCAATTTGCTTAAAGCTAAGACAGTGATTCCCATGCACTTCGCAACTTTTCCGGTGCTCACGGGAACTCCGGGAGCACTGCACAAGCTGGTTCCCGACGTGGAAGTTTTGGAGATGAAGCCTGGAGTCACGATTTCATAGGGTCGAGGTCGAAATGCCAGAAGAATCGAACCAGATGCCAAAAGCTTCGAACAAGCCAAGCTGGCGGCACTACAACGGGTTTACCGCCGCACCGGTCGACGACTATCTCTACTCCATGTTGCCGAAGCGCGACGCGGTGCTGGCCGAAATGGAAGACTACGCCGCGGCGCATGACGTTCCCATTGTCGGCCCCGCGGTTGGTCGCATACTGCAGCAGCTCGCGCTGATGATTAATGCAAAGACGGTCTTCGAGCTGGGATCGGCCATCGGCTACTCGACCATCTGGTGGGCGCAGGCGGTCGGCGAAAAGGGGCGCGTCACCTACACAGACGGCGATCCTAACAATGCCGAGCGCGCTCGCGGCTATTTCGATCGGGCGGGTGTGGCTGGCCGCATCACGGTTCATACCGGCGACGCGCTCGAATTCCTCTCGGAGCAGAAACAGGAATTTGACATCATCTTCAACGATGTGGACAAGACCGATTATCCGCGGGCGCTGCGGCTGGTTTCACCGCACTTGCGCAAAGGCGGGCTCTTCATTACCGACAACGTTCTGTGGAATGGCCGGGTCGCCGAAAAGAACCCGAAAGGTGCGGAGACCAAAGCGATTCTCGAATTCAACCGGGAGCTCGGTGCCTCGCCGGAATTCATGACTACGATTTTGCCCATCCGCGATGGCGTGGCTGTGGCGTTGAAGAAATAGATACGCAGATTTAATTCAGCAGCCCGTAGACGTCGATTTCGGTTCGGGTGCTGACGTAGACCTTTCCGTTAGCGATGGTGGGCGGAACAAACTTCACAGCATTGCCCGCCTGATCGCGGTTGTTGGCCGCCATCGTTGTATTCCACAGCTCACTGCCGAGATTGGTCGCGTCGTAGGCATAGAGGATCGCGGGCCCTGTGCACGCAGACGGGACCGGCGTCTGAAAGCAATTTGTTGCATTCGGGCTGGCGTAGCCGTAAAGGCTGGCATCGATCGCCCAGGCAATACCGTTGGAGGCTCCCTGCGAAGAAATCGAGGGCGAGGCATCCGGAAAGTTGAAAACCTCTGGCGACCGCGAAGACGGACTCGTTGTGAACTGTCCAGGCGAGCCGGCTGTGAAAGGGAATAGCTTCAGGTTATCCCCGGCGCCGGCAGTGTAGAGTCCGCCCTGCCAGAACGCGGGCGTTCCCCATAATCCGCTGGCGTTGAAAGATTGCACGATCTGGTTGTTGTTGGCCGCCTGGAATTGCCCCATGTTGTCCCGGTCGATCAAGTAGACGATACCCTCTTTGCCGATTTCTACCAGCAAATGAGTGGGCGCCGATGTTTGATCCGGCAACAGCACCACCCCACCGGAACCCAGGTCGGTATCGGCGTTCTCAAGGCTCAGCTCATCGTACGGGGTGAACCATCCAGTCAGATTCAGGTTGAGGCCGTTCGGGGTCACGGTGTTTCCAGTGACGGGAGCAAGTCGCAGAACGCTGTCACCGTAATCATTCTCGAGCGGCATGCCAGAGCCCTCGTCAAACACGCCGTTCCCGGTGGAGACATAAACATTGCCTCCGTTTGCCGCGCTGTCGATTGCGGGAGCGCCACCACCGGCCCAGATGCCGCCATCCGCGCCGCCCACCCCGTTCGGGGTGGTGTTGAAGACGCTCACCTGTTGCTGCACATTGGAAGCGTCGTAGCCGAGCAGCCATCCGTGATACGGCGTGGCATCCTCGTGCGCGGCAAAGGCCACATAAACAATGCCGTTCGAGAGCGCCAGGCCCGACCGGTTATGCTCCAGTTGCGAAGTGAAGCTCACCATGCCGCCGGAAGATCCATCACCGGTACCCGGCACGGAAGCTGCAATCGTCACTGGCGAGTTGGCTTGCTCGTTCCCCGTGGTTATGTCCAAAGCGTGCAGGCGGTGGAAAAACGAGCCCGGCGGCAGACTGCAATTGCCCGACAGCGGCCCAGGGATCTCCGATGCGCTGACCAGGTAGATTGTGTTTGTCGTGGGATCGATCACCGGGGTTCCGGGGACGCCAACCTCCGGGTAAACGTCGCCAAAACAGAAACCCATGTCCTCCCAGACCAACGGAGCCTCCCCAGCTGTGCCGCCGTGAGGCGTATCCAGCAGGTTCTGCTGCCAATAGGTCACACAGGGATTGGCGTCGGCATCGAATGCGAAAATCGTATCGTGCTGCGTGGCGACGAAAATGACGTTATGCGTTCCGCCTGCGATGCTGAGCCCCGGCACCCACAGCGGTTGGGTGTAGACTGCGCCATCCACGGGGGCAGGAGAATAGCTTGCCGAAGCTTGCTGTGGTCACGGTCGTGTTAGTCAGCGCGTATTCCTGCGTGTTCGCTCCGTCGCGCGATAGATCGTTGTGGTAAGTGAAGACGCCAGCAAGATTGGTTACGGCGACGCTCGCCGAGCCAGAGTAAATGGAATTGGCGATGCTGCTTGCCGTCACCGTGTGCATCCCGGCCGCGGCCGGCGGAGTGTAAAGTCCACCGCTGCTGATGGCGCCGACCGTGGCGTTGCCGTTTTCGATGGTGTCCACGCTCCAACTGACAGCGGAGGTCGTGGTACCCGTAACCGTCGCGGTGAACTGCTGAGTCTGGGTCGTCGCTGCGACCGCGGCCAGCTGCGGAGCAACGGTTACTGTCACCTGGGGAGGTGGCGGGACCGTTTGCGAAACGCTTCCGCCGCAGCTCGCCAGCCCAACCATTCCGGCCAGGGCGAGAATCCAGCCGGAGCACACCCAGCGAAAACCAAACTTTAACGCCATCGCGACTTCTCCTTTGCGCCGATGCCACTCGAGCCCACCATCAAAACCAGAGTCAAGAGCGGCGGACAAAAGTGTCCGCCCCACACGATCAACCAAGGACGCCCAATCATGAATCCGTCGCCCGCCCGGAGAGAACAAATTTATGCGAAAGCTGCAAGTACTAATTCCGTTTTCGGGCAATGTCGGACAATCAAATCGACTTCACCGGGATCGCCAGCAAATCTTCCACCAGACCAACTTCTTTCTGCAGAAACGGTTCTGCGTAAGTGACGCCGCCCAGCATGCCGTAATGCCGCGCCATGGCTTCCACGCGGGCGTGAATTTCGTCGTGAGCAGGGAACAGGTCCTTGCCCGCTTCCTGATCGCTGAACTGCGACTTATAAGCCATGATGGAAGCAAACTTTCCCGCAAACTGCGCACTGATGTCGACTACAAATGTGGGCCGCACATCGTAGTAGAGCGTCGCGTAAATAATCTTGAATGGACGATGAGGGGGAAAGTCCGAACTTCGAGGTACGAGGGCCGCAGCGGTTGGGCTGATGGCTGACGGCTGATGGCTGACGGCTAATTTCGCCAGTCCCGCCAGGAAGCAAGCTTCATACCCCAGTACCGACGTCGTGTAGTGATCCGGATGCCGCCCCTTCCAGTACGGCAGAATCACAACGCGCGGCCGCGTCTCCCGAATCACGCCGGCGACCTTTAGACGATTTTCCCACGTGTTCTCGACGCGCCCGTCGGGAATGTCGAGGGCCCGGCGCCAGCTCACGCCGAGAATCCTGGCAGCGTCGTCAGCCTCGCGTGCTCTCTGTTCGGCCGTTCCGCGCGTGCCCATTTCGCCCTGGGTCAAATCGAGGATGCCCGTGCGTTGTCCGCGCTGTGTCGCTTTCAGCAGAGTGCCGCCGCAGGTCTGTTCCACGTCGTCGCGGTGGGCGGCGATGGCCAGAATGTCGAGCGGCTTGTGACTCACAACAGGATCAGTCAAGGCATCTCCTCACGACAGCGTTACTGAAGGCGCGACTTCAATCTTGCAGACCTCAGCCTGCTTCAGCTTAATGTCTTTCCCGGCAGTTTAATTTTCGCCAATCAAATTTTCGGCAATCACTCCCACGGCAACTGCCAATTCACTTCTTCCGTTCCACCAGGAACCGCGCCAGTTCTTTCAGTGTCTCCGCGCGGTCGCCGAAACTATCCAATTCTGCAAACGCTTTGCTTACCAACTCGTCAGCTTCACGCTCCGACTGCTCTACTCCAAACAATGAAGGATAGGTTGCCTTCTCGGCCGCCGTATCTTTTCCTGCTGTCTTTCCCAGTTGCTCGCTGGTCTGGGTCACGTCGAGAATGTCATCGACGATCTGAAAGGCCAGGCCAATCGATCTTCCGAACGCACGCAGGTGCGTGACCGGGCGGTCTCCGGCTCCCCCATAAAACCCTCCGCTGACCAGGCTCGCCGTGATCAATGCCGCGGTTTTGGCGCCGTGAATATATTCCAGCATAGCCGCGTCCGGCTTGGTATGTTCGGCTTCCAGATCCACTACCTGGCCTCCGATCATGCCATCGACGGTTCCCGTGCCGCGCGCGATTTCCTCGATGATACGGACACGCGCCTCCGCAGGACACTTCAGCCGGGCCATCACTTCATAGGCCTGCGTCTGCAACGCGTCTCCCGCCAGGATCGCAAGCGCCTCACCGAACACTTTGTGGCACGTGGGCCGTCCGCGCCGCAGGTCGTCGTTGTCTAGCGCGGGAAGATCATCGTGGATCAGCGAGTAAGTGTGCAGCATCTCGAGTGCCGCGCCCAGTTCTTCAATCCCATCGGGCAACGCTCCAGCTACCATGCGCCCCGCCTCCATGCAGAGCACCGGCCTCAGGCGCTTGCCGCCGGCAAAAACGCTGTGGCGCATAGCTTTGTGAATGGAGACAGGATGCTGCGTCTCTGACGGGATCAGCCGGTCCAGCGCAGCGTCCACCGCTGTTCGGCCTTGTTCAAGCGTTTCCTGGAGCATGAAGGAGTGAGTATAGCAAGGGAGCTGCGGAGGAAATCGCAAGTTCAGACGGCAACGGGCTCGCCAAGGCGCTTGGGAAGGGTCTAGGCCGCCGTGCCCTGGGCCAGGGCCACGCTTCTCAGGATTGAAGCCAGAATGGCCTCCACATCATAGGACGGGCACACGTCAACGGCGCCTGCCTCGAGCGCAGCCATCCACATCTCTTCGTCAGGAACGCGGTGCGTGCACAAGATCGACAGTGAGGGAAAATCCTGGTGCAACTTCTCGACATCGGAAAATTGCAGACCCTCAACATCGAGAACCGCCACTTCTGGGAGGTTTTGCGTAACCAGATCGCGCAGTTCTCGATCGGAGTCCGCCACATGAACAGACTGAAACAGAGAACGCAACCCAGCAGCCAGGGACTGGGCTATTGCAGGATCTTTTTGCAGAACAACGACACTCAAACCCATAAGTCCCCCCGAACAATCGCCGTCGACAGCGAACGCCGCGGCAGACAAAGGCTGCGGAGCGGGGGTAATCCAACTCCACAGACGTCAGTACTGATGAACGTAAGACGAATTTCCGCGCCAAATCTTTTCCGCGATTAACGTCTGGCCTGTGCTCTTTCCGTCTCAGGCTCGAATGGCTCGGCCTGGAGCTTCCCGTTTTTCTTCAGCAGAATCTCCACTTTCCCCTCCGCCTGTTCCAGTTCCTTACGGCAGGCCGAAGAGAGCTGCATGCCTTCTTCGAAGAGGGTCAGAGATTTCTCCAGGGGAACCTCCCCCTTTTCCAGTTCCTGAACAATCTTCTCCAGTCGCTGGAGACACTCCTCAAACTTAGGCAACGGGTTTTGCTCCTGTACTTATTGTAATCCCATTTTTCGTTCCGCCTGTCTAGTGTATTTTTGTAAACCTCCACGAAAGCAGCGAATGTTTTTTCAATCTGGAGCCAGTTCGGTGCTATGGAACCGTCGGCAGGTTTGAGACCAGCTTGACAACATCTGCTCAATTTTTCCCCAGGTATCGGATGCGTCCGTCGAGGGCGCGCCCGTTGCCGTCAACGAAAATCGGAACCGGCTGAGTCGGCGGATTAAGAATTCCGTTGGACAGGACAGCATTGGCGTGATTGGTGACGTTGTCGAAGCCAACCCGTACCGCCCAAAAGCGTCCCAACAGATGTATGCGTTTCTCGAACTCCAGGTTTACCGTGTAGTAAGTCGGCAGACGAAAGGTACCCGGCGGATCGGCCGCATAAATTTCTCCCTGCTCTGAGGTCGCATTGACGGGCAGACCAGTTCGCGCCTCGGCGGAATAGACGAGATCCACTTTATGAATGATGGGCAGCTTGAAAAACGGCAACACTCCGTATCCCACGAAACGGTTGGGCGTATCCCAGGGATAAGGGCCGGGTAGCTGCGGGCTCAGCACCGGAAGGTCCACGCTGAAATCGAACACCTGGTTCGTGCGCGCGCGGGAGCGCGTGTAGGCGCCGAAGATCTCGTAATGCTGGCTGAAGCGGTGTCGCAGACTCACGGTGAAGGCGTCATAGCGGTCGTCGCGGCCGTTCCCAAGGAGAAATGTTCCGTCCACGGCGCCATTCAACGTGTTGTAAGCGAAGCCATGCACGCCGCGCTTCTCGATGAACTCCAGTTTCAGGAAAACGGCCGCCGGCAGTTTCTTCTCCAGGCTAACGCTCCAATTCAAATACCGAGGTGCTGCGAGCGTGTTCCGGTTCACAGCAAACGCGGTCGGCAGTGGAATCGGCGCAGGTCCCGGCGAGCCTGGCGGAAGACCTGTGCACGGGACACTCGTACCGTTGGCTTCCTGCGGGCACCCCTTCGTATCGAAAAAATAATCAACCCTCTGGCCCTCGAGTGCCTGATGGATCAACCCCAGGCTGGTTGCATCGTAGGTGATCCCAATTCCCGCTGACAGCTTTGTGTTGCTTTCGTTGTCGAAAATGTAAGTCCCCGCGAGGCGCGGCGAGAACAGCGGCGTCCGAATGATTTCATCCCAATCGAAACGCACGCCAGGCTCAATGAGTAGACGATTCGTGACCAGCCAGCGATCTTCGATGTAAGCGCTGGCCTCGGCATTGTAAATTGTGGAGTAGTTGCCTCCCGAGAACACCGAATAGCGCGCGCACGTCGGTGACGGCACGATAGGAAGACCGTTCGCGTCGGTAGGACAAGGCTCAAGCGGACCCGGCTGCACAGTCTGGACAAACGAAATCGGCTGCCGCAGGAACTGCGCGTCATAGTTCAAGCGGTCGAGATCTGCGCCCAACTTAATGTCGTGACGTCCGTGCCACGGGTGCGGAGGAAGATAAAGATTTGTCAGGATCTGCACTCGGCGAGCCAGCGCATTTTCCTGCAGGTAGTAGTTGCCCCCAGCCACAAGCGTCGTCTGAATGTAGCCCGAGTCGCCGTGAGGAGTGAGCGACAGATTGTAACGGTCCACTCCGAATCCGCTTTCCAGCAGCGCCCCGCCGCGAAAATAGTAAAGGTCTTTGATCGAGCCGATGTAGGCAGTTTCCACCTCGGTCGGGGTCGTCGCCTGTGGCGTGAGGAACCCTTCTCCGGCGTATTCCTCGTGATAGTAATCCGACAGAAAACTGGCCGTCACGATGTGGCGGGTCGTCAGGTTCGATTGCAGCTTGACCAGGTTGTCCATGCGCCACACGTGGTCGCTGTCGGCGCCGGAAGGCAGTTGCTTGGTGACGTAGTCATCGTACTCGCCGTCGAGCGTGTCGATAAACCACATCTTGCCTTTGCGAATCGGCCCGGACATCGTATAGATGGGCGTCCAGTTGGCGAGAGAGATACCTTTGACGTCCTGCGGCGCCGGAACAAAATCCGTCGCGTTGAACCGGAAGTGGTCGTTGCCCATGCGTGTGTTTAAACCGAGCACGCCGCCAGAACCCTTGCCAAACTCGGCCGGCTCGCGGCTCGGGGTCACCGCGATCGAGCGGAATGAGTCGATGCTCGTCCGCACCACGAGCGCTCCGGTGGTTGGTTGAGTCACATTGAAACCGTCCAGCAGCAAAAGAGTTTGGTAGGTTTCAGATCCCGCCACATGCGCCTGCCCAGCGGCATCGGGAGTAATTCCGGGCATGAAAAGCAGCGCGTTACGGTAGTCATGCGGTCCCGGGTAGGGGATATCGATCAACTCCGCAGCGCTGAGATCTTCTTTGGACGAGATTTGCGTGGAGTCGATGGCCGGCACGGATTCCACCACGTCCACCACTTCGCGCGCCTCCTGCTGATGAACGAGCGTTACATCGAGGCTGGCAGCGACACCGACCTGCACCTTGGACTGGGAGATTGTGTAATAGCCAATCTTTTCCACGCGAAGTTCGTAGAGTCCACGGGGTAGATCGAGAAAGTCGCAGTGACCCGCGAAATCGGTCAGGCAACGCAGCGCCAGAGCCGGCGCCGGCGCCTGCAGCACGACATGCGCGGAGGCCACCGGCACCGCGTTTTCATCGGTCACAGTGACGGCCAGTTTCTGTGCTGGAGATGCAGGTGTTGAGGGGGATATTGGACGAGCGGGCGAGGCAGTTTGTCCCCATCCGGAGACTAAGAAGAGGCCACCGAAAAGAAAAGAAACAGCGGCTCGCATCGAATGGGGGGCTTCGGCACGCAACACACTTAAGATACCTCTTGACCGCGTGCGGTTGTGCTTCGAACCGCGAAAGTTTTGCGAATGGATATCTTACCCTCGGCGGGGTGGCGACTGGCGAGCCGACTTTGGAAGCGGCAATCTCGGTTCGAGGACGGCGACCGCCCGCCGAGCCCAAGAAGAGCTTGAGAACCTTCCGATTGATTGGCGCCAATTGCTTTTCTGCTTATCGACGAGATTCCGCTGCGGAACCGCAAATTGACTGCTGGATATTCTCGTCCGCCTCAACCTGCTTAAACTGCTCGATTGCGGACTCGGTGTCTGCCACCGCTTCCTGAAGCTTTCCCAGTCGGAACTGCGCGGCTGACACGAGTAGCCGGGTGTCGGCCT
>Ga0181537_10001789_pt1 | contig 19411 bp, 31 predicted proteins | sample PEATcosm2014_Bin_39_FD_119765 | JGI IMG/M metagenome (GOLD analysis project Ga0181537, IMG submission 119765) | Peatland microbial communities from MTU Mesocosm Facility, Houghton, MI, USA - PEATcosm2014_Bin23_10_metaG | ecosystem: Environmental > Terrestrial > Soil > Wetlands > Peat | place... | reverse complement strand
TTTCTTCCCCGTGCCGGACTACAAGTTGCGGCGCTTCGTCGACGACGTGCGGTTCTCGGAGGACTGGCGCGTCAAGGAGCGAGCTGCCGTGCGGGCGTACAACGCTTCGCTGCACGATCGCTACGCGAAGGTCGCGACGATCGACAATCACGCCGCGGTTCGCCGCATCCGGCGCTTCTACCCGCAGTACGCGCCGAACGAAATCGCGATCCGGAGGGCGGAAGAGCGCCCGCAGGAGGGGAGCTGGTGGGAGCGCCACGCCGAGCGTCCCGAGCCGGGCGCGTCGCTCGCGCACGCCGAGGGCGGGTGATGGTCACGTCGCACCACGGGTTCAAGTAACCTGGTAGCGGATGAGCACTTTGTTCTGAGCGGCGTTTTCGATCCGGAACATGTTCCGATCGCGTTCGAAGCGGCGCATGGTGGATGGCGCCCTGGCGTTTCGATACGGGTCGTGGCCGACGGTCGCAGGCGCTGGCCATTCCCCGACCAGGATGACTCCTTCCTTCAGGACGTCGCATGCGATCTTCTCTTCACGACGTGCCGCATCGGCGAACGCGGCCGCGGTCACCACGACCACGTCAAAAGTGCCGTGGACCACTCTGCTCTCGCGCCACGTGCCATACCCGTCCGAGCAACGGGCCACGTAGTTCTCGTCGCCATGCGCCTTGGCGCTCGTCCGTCGCGACAAGACCATGATGTCGACATCGTGCGCCCACTGCTTGAAGAACCACGCGCGCCTGCGCAAGGGGCGCACGGACGACCCGAAGAACGCCACGGCTTCGATGTCATCCGCGTTCACGACCGAGCGGATGGCCTGGATGATGTCGGACGCCGAGAGGAGTCGCGGCCAGCTCGGTAGCTCAACCCACCAATCGTAGGTTGCCAGAAAGCGCGCGGTTTCTTTGATCTCCAAGTCGACCGCCGTGTTCACGTTCGGCCCTCGTAGCTGCGCGGCCATGTCGTCATGACGCGCCTTGGTCGGTGGGTGACGGCGCAGGAACTTCCTCCAGCCAGAACCACTGCGACTCGTCCTCGCCGTCGAAGCTCTCCTCGTACTGTTGGTCGAGCCATGCCTGGCAATCGGGGCACTGGCGAGGGGGTTCGTTCAGGTGCTCGTACCCCTGAGGCACGCGTTCGTGATCGCACGTCGTTCCCACGCTGCACCACCTATTTTACTGGAATTGCACGATGCCGCCTGCGGTGCCTGCCTTGGCGGTCGTCGAGCCGTCGCCGTTGGTCCCGGCCGTGCCCGCGGCGCCGTACGTCTGGGTGCCACCGGTGACGGTCGGCGCGGTTCCCGTCCAGAGGACGCCAGCCGACAGGCCTCCGGCCCCGCCGCCGCCAGGGCCGCCGTTGCCGCCCGCGCCGCCCATGCCGCCTGTGCAGCCAGCTGTCCCTCCGGCGCCGCCAGGGCCGCCGGTCTGCCCTGTCTGGCCCGGCGCACCGTTGCCTCCGGCGGCGCCGCTGCTGGTGGTGATCGTGCAGGCTTGTAGGGTCACGGAGGCGTCGAAGACGAGGACCCCGATGCTGGAGCCCCCGCCGCTGCCTCCTACGCCGCCGCTGCCGCCGCATCCGCCCGCGCCACCACCGCCGCCGCCGCCGATCCCGTTGGTCGCGGCTTGGGTGCCTCCACCGCCTCCGCCCTGCCCGACGGAGCCCATGCCTGCGACGGTTCCAGCCGATGGGGTCCAGCCGGATGTCGTGAGGGTACCCCATGTCGTGGCGGCTGTGCCGGTAGCGCCGGGTGCTCCTGCGACCCCGACACTTCCACCCTGCTCGCTCGTGCCGCAGGCGAGAGAGGTCCCTCCGTTGCCGGTCGTTCCGGGCTGCCCGGACTGACCGTCGAGGAGCGATGCATTCTCGCCGAGCTTCGCGGAGCCTCCGGCGCCTCCGATGCTTGTCGGGCAGCTGGGATTCGGAAGGGCCGCGCCGCCCGCGCCGGTACCGCCCGAAGCAATCGGTGCTCCCCCGGTGTTGCCGGTGGGCGCGACCGTCGTGTAAGGGGGCGGCTGGGTCGCGCTCGCTCCGGGAGCAGCGGTGCCAGCGGTCATGGTGCATCTCTCCATCGTCACGCCGGTGGCGCCATTGACGAAGACGGCGATGCTCGACGTGCTTGCCGCGGCCGCTGTTGTGGACGAGGCAACGAACGCCACGTCCTCGAACGTCACTGTGGCGGTGATCTGTGCGGCGTAGCCAGATGCGGGAGCGATGGTGGCGAGGTCCGTCGCCTTGTAGGTCCACGTGGCTGGGGCCGTCGTGCAGTCGAGGCCTCCGTAGATCGTGAGCCCCGCGCGTGAAGCGCCGACAGTGAGGTTCTCGGTGTAGTGCCCGGCGGTGCCGCAAGCGTAGATGCGCGTCAGCGTCCCTAGCTTGGCCTGGTCCATGGCGTGGCCGAGGGTCGCGTAGGGCGCGGCGCGCGTGCCGGCGCCGTTCGAGTCGCTTCCGCTCGGCGCTACGAAGATCCCGAAGGCTTCGGTGAGCACGCACGGGTCGGCGGCGTCCGATGGCTCGTCGGCGTTCGGGAGGCAGTTCGCGCTGCACGTGTGGTAGTTGGGCGAGCAGGCGACGCCGCAGGTCGGCGGGCTCGTGCACGTCGCCTGGCCGTTGCCCGAGGGCGGCGCTGGGCACGCGTTGGTGCACGAGCCGCAGTGGTTCGGGTCCGTGGGCGCGTAGCAGGATCCGCCGCAGGCTTCGGTCGTCGAGCCCGAGCATGTGACGCTGCACGTCCCGCCGCCGTCGCCGCCGAGCGTGCAGAGGGCCGTTCCGGAGCCAGCTCCTGGCGCTGGGCAGACGTTCGTGCAGGTGCCGCAGTGCTCGGGCGTGGATGGGTCGACGCACGCGCCCGCGCAGTTGAGCGCGGTCGATCCGGTGCACCCGATGCCGCATGTCCCCGCGGTGCAGGTGGGCTGCCCCATCCCGGTGTCGGGGCCCGTGCAGACGTTGTTGCACGTGCCGCAGTGGTCGGGAAGCGTCGGATCGACGCACGTCCCATTGCAGTCGAGGGTCGTTGGTGCCGTGCACGCGGCCGAGGCTTCCCCGCTGTCCGGAGCGCTGACGTCCTGCGGCGCTCCCTCGCTCGGACTGTCGGCCAGGGTGCCGCCATCGGCGCTGTCGCTGCGGGTATCGGATCCAGCGTCCGCGCAGTAGCCGTTGTCGCAGAGGCCGCCGACGCTGCCGTAGCAAGCAGCGAGGGCGATGGTGACGAGGGTCGCAAGGGCGGAGAGAACGAACGAACGCGTCATGGCAGGCATGGGCTGCCAGTGTATTACCTCGCGTCTAACATCGACGCAACTCGATCAGATGTCGACCGCGATCGGATCGGGCATGTCGAGCCACTGGAAGAAGCCAGGCATGAACGCCATCCATCCGTCGAACGAGTCGCTTGTGACGGGTACGCTCGGGCGTCGCCAGGCTTCGAGTGTGAACCGTCGGACGAGCGAGAGCGCGGACGACAGGAGGCGGGGTCGCGCGCTCTTCTGCCACTTCGGATCGTGCAGCTCGGGCACCGGCGTCGTCGGAGTGTTCTTGCCATGGAGGGCGATGCGTAGGCTCCGTTGCCAGAGCCGAGCGGGAAGGGCGATCTCGTTGCCTGTGAGCCACCATGTCGCGTCGGGGCTTCTCTGTACCGCCGACAGAAGCGCCTCCGCGGGCGGCGCGGAGGCGCCTCCGATGTTGTCTAGGACGATGAAGGGTGCTCGCTCCTCGATGAGTCGAGCCACGTCGGAGGCCAGCGTCTCGCTTCCTCCGGTGTGGTCGAGGAATGCGGGGTTGGTCCCGATGGCCAGGCTCGACGTCAACCGGACGAGGGTCGTCTTGCGAAGGCCAACGTCCTGACTGTCGATGACGAAGAGAGGGCACGGTCCCTTGATGAGGGGGCGGGCGATGCATGTGAAGAACCCGGCGAGACACGCGCTCCGGTGCTGCGGGTTGGCGAACGGCCATGGGGCAACGAGGTCGAGCAGGGCGTCGCGGCGCGCGAGGCACTCTGCGGTGGATGGGGTGTCTTCGACCGACGGGTAGTCGACATCGGGCTGGTAGAGCAGCCCGGTGGCGAGATCGAGCCCCGGCTTCTGAAGAACGGTCCCGTCGGGGCGGAGGACGGGGCGGGTGATGATGCGCCGCTCGTGGGCCATGGGTGGCCAGGCTACCGCTGTTCGGCCGAGGAGTGGGGAGGCGAGCGGCGGGTCGCCGGAAAATGTGCGCCTCGGCACCTTTTGCAAGCAACTGCCCCCGCAGCTGGCCGATAGGTGAGCAAGAGGTGAGTGGCGATGAAGACTCTGGAGGAGCTGAAGAAGGTGCGGGCGGAGTCGATGGCTCGCTTTTCGCGGGCTTGCGCCGCCCTTTCGGAGCGCCGCGGAATGGTCCCGGTGACGGCCGAGCAGCGCGCTCACTTCGAGCAGCTCTGTGAGCCGAGGCCGCTGCTCACGGCGGTGCCGACGACGTCGTCCACCGACGTTCCCAGGCATCACTGGATCGCCGGGTAGGTCCGGCGCCCCAAACGATTTCACAAAGACACAAGGAAGAGGAGAAAGAACCATGTCGACGATCGGCGGAGTGGATGCGGGCGGTGGGGTTCTCGGAACGGGGTACGTGGGTCTCGGCAGCGGTGCCATCGCCGGCATGTCGCCGGACGCGCTGCTGGAGTACACCGGCGACCAGGTGAACAGCCTGGACACGCAGATCGCTTCGCTGATGACGCAGCAGGAGGCGCAGATCCAGCAGAGCCAGGCGGTCGAGTCGGTGCAGTCGGTGCTCACGGCGTTCGGGACGAGCGGTCCGCAGAACGCGGCGGACCTCACGAAGTGCGAGACGGCGTTCCAGAACGCCATCAACTCGCTGCCGGCGGGCGATCCGGTGGCGGCGCAGCTCCAGACGCAGATGCAGTCGATGGAGCAGGCGTGTGGCATGACGGGTCAGAGCCTGACGCCGGCCCAGCAGGCGCAGTTGACGAGCGCGCAGGGGGTCCTTGCGCAGGGCCCGATCCCGTACACCGCCCAGTACGCGATGGCGAAGGACACGGTGACGCAGCTGACGGCGATCACGGGCACGTTCAGTGCGCCGTCGCAGTCGGACTGGGCGGGCGTGACCTCGGGTCTCAGCACGCTGAACAGCAACGTGACGAGCAACTCGCAGCTCCAGATGCTGAACCTCCAGAACCTCGTGTCGCAGCAGCAGCAGGTGGTCGAGGGCGGCACGAACATGATGACGCAGGAGAACCAGACGCTGCTCGACGAGGCGAAGGCGCTCTAGGGTCGGAAACGGCGCAGCAAGAAGCGGAGTAGGTGTCATGGACGTCGACCAGTTTCAGGCCGAGATGAAGCTCCCGCGCTCGAAGGTGCCGACCGCCGAGGCGATTTACGCGACGGGGTTTTGGCTCTTCGAGCGGGAGCGGTGGGAGGATGCCGCGAAGGTCTTTCGCGTCATGCTCCACGCGGCTCCGCGCGACGAGCGCGGGTGGCTGGCGCTCGGGGAGTGCCACGAGCGCCACGGGCAGCCGGAGATCGCCCTGGAGCTGTACAGCGCGGGCATGTCGGTCGCGGCGCCACCGTCGGCCCGCTGCACGCTGGCCCGCGCGCGTCTGCTGCGCGAGATGGGGCACGACGACGACGCGGATGCGGCCTTCGAGCAAGCCGCGACGCTCGCGGTCGATGACGAACAGCTCTCCGCGCTCGTCGCGGCCGAGAAAGGACGTGTGTCGTGATCAGCGCAGTCAGCACGAACACCGCTGCCGTTGCCCCGACGGGCGGTAGCTCAACGCCGAGCGGTAGCGCGCCGGTGACTGCGACGGGAGTCTCGCTCTTGCCTTCGCCGAGCGAGTCGGCGGGCGATCCGATGGCGATGATGTTCCTTCTCGACTCCAAGAACGAGCAGCTCGGGGTCCAGACGGGGACGTCGGAGATCAAGTCCGACCAGAAGTCGGCCAACGACGCCTACAGCAAGGAGATGGACGCCATCCACAGCGCGGACCAGGCGGCCAAGCACAAGAGCTTCTGGGACAAGCTCGGCAGCGCTTTCGGCGAGATCGCCAAGGTCGCGGGTGTCGTCGCGGCCATCGCAGCGGCGGTGGCGACGTGCGGCGCGGCGTCCCCGCTCGCTGCGGTGGCCGTCGCGGGTGCGGTTCTGTCGACGGCCGGATTTGCCGACAGCACCTTCGGGGTCCTGAAGAAGCTCGGCGTGAGCGACAAGCTCGCGGGCATCCTCGACGCCGGCATGTCCATCGGTGGCTCGGCGATGTCGGTCGGCGCGGGTCTCCTCGGCGGCGCTCAGGCGGCGGCGAGCACGGCGAGCACCGTGAGCAAGGTGGCGGGCGGAGTCGGCGGCGCCGCGACGATCGGCAAGGGGTCGTCGACCATCGGGTCTGGGGCGTGCCAGATGGACGACGACAAGGCGATGGCCGATCAGGTCGAGCAAGAGTCCAAGCAGGACGAGGACGGCCGCATGATCGACTCGCTCGGCAACCAGATGCAGAACGACCAGAAGCAGGACGAGAAGCTCTTGCAAACGGTCGCGGGTGTTCAGACGACGCAGAACAAGACCTCGCTCTACGTGGCGAGCAGCGGCATGGAAGGCGGTGGAACATGAGCGCGGATCCGATTACGGGCAGCGTGGGGCAGTCGTCGGCGGTCTACAGCGTCGGCACGAACGAAGCTTCGCCCTCGACCGCAGGCGCATCGGCGACGGGTACGTCGCTCCTCCCGCAGCCGGTCATGATCCTCGGCGGCAACGCGATGACGCAGCTCGCGGCGCTGATGACCCAGTGCGACGAGCAGAACCAGGTCAACAACACCACGATGGAGAACGCCGCGAACAAGGCGGCCGAGCAAGAGAGCGACGCGCGCGTGGCCGCTCTCCGCGACAAGGCGAGCCAGGACTTCACGGGCGCGCTCGTCAGCGGTCTCAGTGACGTCGCGGCTGGAGGGCTCTCCATCGGCGGCGCGGTGGTCACGGGGGGGCCGGGCACGAGCGGTACGGCGTCTGCGGACGTCGGGCGCGGCTGGTCGGGTATCCTCAACGGCGGCTCGAAGATGTTCGGGTCTTCGGGGCTCGGCTCCATCCTGTCGGCCGGGTACAAGGCCGGCGCCGACAACGACGATGCGAACGCGGCGCAGGCCGAGTCGGCGTCGGACGCGGAGGTGCGGTCGTACAACGCTGCGTCGTCTCAGGTGCAGGCGGCGGCCGATGCCCTCTCGAAGATCGAGGACACCATCTCGGGCATCCTCCAGGCGCAGGCGCAGACCGGGTTGAAGGTCGCGACGGGTTGAGCGAATCAGCACCCTTTCAGGGTGCCGCCGACGCTCTGAAAGAGCGCCCACTGGGCGTACGTCTCCACGCAGTGAAATCCGTTCTGGAGCAGGAGCTGCTGCGCGGGACGGGTCGTCGGCCAGTCGATGTCGTCGAAGATCCAGAAGGCTCCCAGGCGAAGCTTCGGCATCCACGCCAGCACTTCGGCCGTCGAGACTTCGGCGGAGTGGTTCGAGTCCTGATGGAGGACGTCGATGGAACCGTTCTCGTAGCGGTCGACGACGTCCATCGACTTCTCGCGCACGAATGTGACGTACGGCGCCAAACCGTTTGTTTCCACGACGTGGATCGCCTGCCGCCGCACGTCTTCGTAGTCGATCTCGGCCCACCAGGCGTCGTCATGCTTGGCGTTCGTGCCTTCGACGGCCGCCGACTTCGTGAAGGGGTCGATGCCGTGCACGTGGCCGAAGCCGTTCTGGGCGACGCCGAGGGCGAGGGCGACGAGACTGCGGCCGCCGAAGACGCCGAGTTCGACGCAAAGGCGTGTGTTGGCGTCGCGGACCAGACGCGCGATGCGCTTGCCTTTCTCGGGGGTGCACCATCCGACAAGATCCGGGAGGATCGCGTCGATCCGCGTGTCCAGATCGCCGTACCGACTCGTCGTCATGTAGCCGTGCTGCGGAATGACCGCCTCAGGGAGCCATTCTACGGCAAGCATCGGCAAATCGCGGTAAACTTGCTCGGTGAAGACAGCGTTCGACAAGGCGGACCGTGTCTCGCTCACGATTGGCCGAAGGCTCGGCTATCCAAGCTGGTATCTCGGTACCGCGATCGACCGAAGCGTTCGTGATGGCTATGTGCTTACCGTTCGCGTCGAGCGCGGTCATGCGCCCGCTCTTCCAGATCGGATCGATGGTGTCAGAGTGCGCGTGGTCGAAGACGAGATGGCTCGACCGCTCCCGTCGTCGGTCGCGCCGCTGACGGAGCCGTCGCCGCCGCCGTCCACGCGGACGCCATCATCGGTTTAGCAGCGTCCATCCGGCCGCGCTTCCGTGGAAACTGCGACGTGATCGGTCGTAGCAAAGGTCGGCCACGTCGATGCGACGAGGGCGCCACGGTACCGTCGTCGGGTAGACCCAGACGTGTTGCAAGCGGTAAGTATCCCCGACGTTGTCCTTGTCCCACCAGCCAACCTTGCGGATCTGGTCGGCCGAATGAACGGGTAACGACGAGCGCAGCCGTAAGATGACCGGATCGTCGTGCGGGCGGAGCTGCGGGTACTCCTGCGCTGCCTCCAAGTTGTCGTAAAAGTAGATCCCGGGTCCGGCATCGCCCTTCGGTGAAGGCAAGAACCCAATGGCGCGAATTTGTGGCAGGTTTCGTCGCTCTGTGACGTGAAAGAAGGTCCGCTGCCGGTGCGGCATGCGTGTCGCGAGAAACTGCCGCCACCGTGCCTTGTCGAGACGTTCGTCCTCGGCGTCTCTCGTGATCCAGACCATCGACCGTGATACCTCTCGTCTTGTCGCTACGCTGTGCGGTTCCACCTGCGTGTGCCCGACGCATGCAGCCCCCGCTTGACGGCCACGCCCGGATCCTCGTGGTAGAGTCTCTCACGCCTTCGGTCTGCGAGGCAAAATGAAACCCGTCGCTCCACCCATCATCGCCCCGCTGTCCGCCTTCGAGACCCGCGTGCGGGGTGCGTATGTCCAGCACGACAAGGAGGCCATCGGAGCGGTCGTTGGGCCAGGAAGCAGTCGCCTGGGCGGAGGCGACGCAGACGCTCAAGTGGCGCGGCTCCTCCAAGCCAGCGATCGCGGCATGCTGGTGACGCCCGAAGGACTTGGATGCTTCTTGGGCGAAACCGGCGTCCATGTGGACGATGCGTAGGCGACCAGCACGAATCGGCACGGTTTGACCTCGCGTCTGACACTTGTAGACTGGCCCGAGGTGGAGGCCACGAACCGATGCGCATGGCACTGACGGTCAAGCTCTACGAGACGGAGAAGCCTCTGCCCGGAAGACCGTCCGGGGAGTTGTGCTCTCGCAGTGCGGCGTCGCCGACAGGGGCGGTGCTGGCCTACCAGGATGGCGCGGGTGTCTGGCAACACGCGTCCACCGGACCCACAGCGCGAGGTCCCGACCTGAACGGCCGGGAGATCGTCCGCGTCTACGTCGACGATCCGGCCAGCCCCAGTCACGAGCGGCAGCGACTTGCTCGTCTGAGAACACGGCGTGCGAGCGCCTCGTGACGTTCGCAAGGCGCGGCGTGGATGGGGGTGCTGATGGCCACCCATGAGCAGCTCTGGAAGGTGTGCCGCGAGCAGCAGGCGTATCGCGATGGCACCGACACGAACCACCACGAGCGGCCGGACTGCTCGTCGGGGTGCCGCTACTTCCACCCGCTCGAAGGCAAGGCGGGCATGGACTGGGGCGTATGCAGCGAGCCGCGCAGCCCGCGGGCGGGGCTGCTGACGTTCGAGCATATGGGTTGCGTGTTCTTCGAATGCGACATGAACGAGGACGACGACGACGAGGGCGATGGCGGGACGACGGAAGGCTGAAGGGAGCGCTCATGGAAATCGATCTGAACGAAGTCGAGGCTCGCAAGGAAAACCGGCTGAAGGAGCTACTCGCCAAGGGCTGGCGTCGCGAAGACCTCACGTGGATGCCTCCAAGTGGAACTCCGAGCCCTCGGCCGGCCGTGCTACCAACGACGCGCGTCGTGCATGTCTACGATGAAGCCAAGGGGACGTTCCGCAAGGAAACGGAGTCTATGACGCCGGAGCGGGCCGAGCGCGCGTGGGAGCGTCACCGCAAGTACGAGGAGAAGATGGCGCTGGGAATGTGGACCATCAACGGTGACGCGGTCACACGCCGGAATCGTGAACGAACGGCGGCATCGTTCGACATGGCGCGTTCCGTTCTCGTGCGGAGGTGGCCAGCGGAGGCTGAGGCGATGCACGCCGCGCTCACGGCTGTGGCTGCGCGTCACGAGCGCAAGCTGACGCCGGGCGACCGCAAGATGCTGCTCGATGAGGTGGACGCGCTCGCGAACGGGCTTCCTCCCGAAGCGGCGGAGATCGTGCGCCTGGCGAAGCTCTCGTACGTGGGCGAGCCCAAGTACCAAGACGAGCTGCGTGTGGCGTGTGAACGCCTAGGGTGCTGACGCGATCGTGCGGGCGATGTAGTCCGTGGGGAGGCGGGCCGAGATCAGTTCCTCGATGAGTTGCTCGTTCCGGTTGACCAGCTCCTCGGCGTACGCCTCGGTGAGATGGTGGCCGCGCACGAGCCGCAGGATGATGTGCTGGCTGGCCCGCAGGAACTTGGCTCCCGTGACGTTGCGCCGGTAGTTGCCGTGGCGTTGGCCGGCTGGACGGCTGCTCCCGCCTCCGCCACGCTTCATGTTCCCGTAGCTCCAGGCCTTCTCGTGGGCCATCAGTTCGCGCAGCTTCGGACCGAGAAGCTCTCTCGGCGTGCCCTGGGCGTAGCCCACGCGTCCGTCGTGGTGCTCGAAGACGACGGCGGCGGAGTGGTCCTTGTGCTGCGCCCACGCCAGGATCTTCGCTCCGGCCGCGCGGGCATGCATCGCGGCCTCGGTGGTGCGGACCGTGAAATCGTCCTTGGGCACGAGGCCGCGCACGTTCTCGGGGTAGAGGATGCTGATGCCACGGTGCTCGGCGAACCGGCAGAGTTGGATGCCGGCCTGGGCGGCGCTCTCGGCGTGGGACGTCATGGTCCCGAGAATACGTACAAATCGTCTCGCGTGGGGAGCTATCTGTTGTATGGCGCCAGGCGCTCCTTGCCCCGGTTCGTGATCCGACAGAGGAATCCCTCGACGTCATCGACGACGTTGGGGCGTAGCTCGATGAGGTCGCGGTGCGCGAGGTTGAGGGCCGCCGTGCGCACGTCGAGCAGGGCCGGCTCCATGATGAAGAGGCCTCTCTCCTCAGTCTTGGCGATCTCGGTCAGCCACGTGTGCTCGACGGGAGGCAGCGGGGGGAGCGCTGCGCGACCTGCTTCGGTCAGCTCCCAGACCTGTCCGAGCACGCACAGGCCGCGTCGAGCGAGCGCCTCGTACGTCGACGGGCTGACGAGAGGTTCGCGGTGGCCACGCTGCTCGATGCGAAATTCCAGGTAGAGCAGAGCGCTCATCTGCGCCGACGTGAACCCGCCGGAGCCCCTCATACCGCGAGCGCGAACCGCGCTGCCATCGATCGGCGGTGCGAGCTTCAGCCGGATGCTCGATTCGTTCTCGCCTTCCATGTTGTGCGTCATCACGATCTCTCCAGGCGCGCGAACGCCGCGCGAACGATGCGAGGAAGAAGCAAACCGGATGCCCAGCCCGTAGCGCCTGCGAAGGCGACCATCCAGAAGAGGTGTTCGGCGAGCCACTCTCTCACAGCGGGCGCCCCTCGAAGTTGACGCCGAGGATGATCTGGACGCGCCGACCGCGGACGGCCTCGAAGATCGTGGCATCGAAGGGTGGGGTCTGCACCTCTTCGGGGACGAGGATGTGGGGCGTCGTGCGTGCGCATGTGTCGATTTTGCACGGCCGGCTTTTCGGATGCGTGCGCGGATCGTAGGTCGCCGTCCCAGGTACGCGGAAGTTGTTGCCCTTGTCGTCGTCGTCCGGATCGATGTAGGCGCTCAGCCGCGTCCAGTGGCGGTCGCACCAGCGGAACGACACGCCGATGAGCGGCAGACTCACGAGCGTGACTTGGCTGTGTTCGGGGCCTACGACGACGTCGTCGGAGGAGTAGACCATGAGCAGCCAGTGGTCTTCGTCGTAGCTCCTGTAGAGCGACGCCTGTCCAAACTGGAGCCACTCGCTCCAGTTGTCTCGTGTCCGTTCGACTTTCACCGTGCCGATGCACTTGTCGGCGAGGAGGCTGACCGATCGAAGGTCGAGCGGGGGTGGTGCTTTGGCTGAGCCCATGTCTACGTCTTACGACGCGTATAACAGTCGTGCAAGTCCGTGGGTGCAGGCGGGCCTCGATGAGGCGTAGCGATTGGGTGTAGGCTCTGTTTCGATGCTGTCTCCGACGATGAACGAGGTTCGCCGGGCCAAGGCATTCGCTTTGCGCAAGCTCCGTCGTGGCGGGGCTGTCGGCTTCACTCTCGCGCGCGACACGCTCGCGCCGCCGGGCGCGCCTTGCGTGAACGCCCTCGTCGTCCACGCTCGGCGCGCAGAGGACGTGGCGCGCGCGCGTCAGATCCTCGGCGGTGACGAGGTCATGGGCGTCCCGGTTGTCTTTCTCGCCGTGGGCGACATCGTCGCTCAGACTGGCGCGGTCGAGCCTGCGTACGAGACGGCGGAAAAAGCGAGGGCCCGCCAGGTGCGCGACGAGATCCGTCGGTTGCTCGATCGACCGCCGTGGGGTCGTGGCGTCGGTCTCGGGTACACAACGCGCGGCTACGTCGTGCGGATCATGGTGCGGAAGCCGCGGCACGTGGCGATCGCGCGCGGCATCGTCGGGGGCGATGAGCTGTGGGGCGTCCCCGTCGTCTACGAGGTGGTCGGAGACTTCACGCCCGCCAATCCCCCCACCGAGCTGCCGCCCTCCGGCGTTGCCGAAGGGCACATCGGAGGTTCGTACGACTGGTGGTGGTGGAACATCGGTCGGGGAGCCGGGATGCCGTACAATCCTCCGACCAGGATCAGGAGGTGAGCCTCCGTCAGGAGGAGCTGCCGCCTCCGCGCGACCCATCGTCGCCTTACAGCAGCTACCCGCATACCATGAACCAACACAACGGCAGCGTGACTCTGAACCGCGGCGCCATCGCTCGGCAGAGCTTTTTCCGCATCCGTCGCGATCGTTCCGACATTCTCGCTACGCTTCAGGCCGAGCTGGCGACCGCGCGGCAAGAGCGCGCCGACGCCTTGAAGCAGGTCCGTGAGCAGAGCAAGAACCTCGACAAACTCGGACAAGACTTGTCGACTGAGAAAGAGACCAGTCAACGTTCGCGTGAGGAGATCGAACGGCTGCGCAAGCAGATGGGCGAGATGAGCACGTTGAAGGCGAAGCTCGAAAGGGACATCGGCAAGCTCCGCGAGCACATCGGCCGCAAGGCGTTCGATGAAATCCTGCCGCCGGAGACCCCGTCGCCCAAGGCTTCTTTCACCTGACCGGCGGTTGAGTCGCGCTGTAGGCGAGTTGCGCGCGTGTCAAACACGGCGTATAACATCAGCGTGAAGCCGATCTACAAGCTCACGGACGCCATGCGCGCGGCCATCCGCGCGATTCGGAGCGGAGACCCGTGCGGTGGGATCGAGAGTGCGGTGGCGCGCGGCTATGCGACCGCTGGGGAGATCAGCCGCCGGCAGAAGGTCATCCGACGCCTCGTCGACGCGGGGATTGTCAGCGTCGTGCCGGACACGACGACGCTCGTCGTGCGGGATGAACAGCTCTCGCAGCTCTCGCGGCTAGAGCGAACCTGGGGGCACGCGGTCCGTCCGCTCAACCCGCGCGAGCGCGCCTACGTGGAGCGGGATCACGGGCGCATCTTCGAGAGTTCCCCCAAGCCGCATGCAACGTGCGCGTCTGGCAAGGATTGCCCGCACAAGGCGGAGTTCATGACGCTCTACTCGTACGTGACCGGGCGGCGCGGTCGCGTCTCGTGCGCGGAGCGTTACGCGTGCTCCGAGCATGCGGATCGATTCCGAAGGCGGCATGACATCGCGCCGGATGCGCCGCCCGCGCCGGATGTCGGCGAGGAGCGTCGGCAGACGATGGCTTCGATCCTCGGGGCGATCGATGACTTCACCAAAGGAGGAAAGGATGCACCGCGAGGTAGTGAAGGAGATGGAAGCGCCCACGGAGACGGACGCGGAGCTTCGTGACCGGCTCGCGTCCCTCGCGCCCGAAGGCGGCTTCTATTCGGCCGAGGAGCTAGGCGAGGCCTCTGGTGACGGTCTCGACGTGCTTGCCGAGTACTACGGGACGAAACGCGGTGGCGTCCATGGGTGACGACTACCTTCATCGAGTGCAGGAGGCGCGTCTCCTCGGGCGCGACCGAGAGCTTCGCGAACAGGAACGGTGTCGGCGCCAAGGCATCACGCCGGACATGAAGACGGCGGCCTCCGAGGAGATGGCTGCGCTCTATGTGGGACTGGAGGACCAGACGCGCGAGGAGCAACTGCGTCGGTACGATCGGCTGTTCGAGTGTGCCCAGATCCGTGGGTACTTCTACGATCCGGACCCTGCGTTTGACATCCTCCGGATCCGGGCTGTTACGGACCGAATCGACGAACTCCGGGCAGCGCTGCAAACGTCCCAGGGCCTGGCACGACACCCGTATGGAGATCCCGAACATGAGCAAGGGTAAGACGTCGATCTGTCACGACGGTAAGCGTCGCAAAGCACCTCTCTATCGAGCATGGGTCCGCGGTTTTGCGGGGCAGATCGCTCCGGTCCCCGGACGCGACATCGTCGTCTACGAGTACCGTCCGCACGGGAACCTCATCGGCGAGCTGCCCCTCGGTGCTCGTCCGATGCCAAAGGGTGAGTGTGGCACCATGGACCGAGTGGACGGCGGCGATCCGTTCGAGCACGCGCTCTTCACGTCGCCCAGCGGACGAGTCTACGTCGTCGAAAGGCAGGTCTGAGCCTCGGGCGCCGGATAGCTCGCGTGCACGCGGATGGGAGTACGGTTAGAGTGGCGGCTGATGGGCCACCTGACGGTGCAGCGAGCCAAGAACATTCTGGAGCAGCACGGGACTCCGGTCCCGGCGTTCGTCGAGACGGGTACGCATCTCGGTACGACGCTCTACCCGATTCAGGCCTCGAAGCTCTTCGAGCGCGTCTACTCCATCGAGCTGTCCGAAGCGTTGTATACGCGTGCCTGCGAGAGGCTGCGTAGCGCGCCACCCATCGGCAGTAGCCTTGTACTTCGTCTCGGTGATTCTGCGCGCGTATTGCCCGCGCTGGCGAGAGAGATCCTGGAGCCAGCCTTCTTCTGGCTCGACGCTCACTGGTACGAGTCAGCCGATGTGGCGGACGGGTCGCCGTGCCCGCTGTTCGAGGAGCTGGCGGCAATCTCCTTGCGCAAGCAAGCCGATATCGTCGTCATCGACGACGCACAATGCTTCGGGAGGAAGTGGAGCGATGGCCCTGGAGGGGATTGGACTCAGATCCATGAGGAGGCAATCGTGGGGTGCTTCGCGTCCGAGCGTGTGGCGCGCTCCGGAGTCTTTCACGACATTGGCGGAACGGGCTCTCAGCTCGTGATCCATTTGCGCGAGCCCTGAGCGTGCTCGCCGACCAAGGAGCGAAGATGAAGCGAGCGCGCATGAAGTACCCCAACCCACTCATGCTCGTGCGGATCGCGCAGGGCGATGCGTACGGCATGGGCGTCGAGTACATCAAGCCAGAGCACGAGCAGCTGCGAGAACAGGCGCTCCGGTTCGAGGCGTACGGGCAGCATCCCGTGCACAAGCTTCGGCCCGGCCAGTACACGGACGACACGCAGATGTCGATTGCCGTGTCGGAGACGCTTCTCGGCGAGGCGGACGTGCTGGAAAGGTCGCTCGGGGAGCGCCCGTTTGCGGACGCGTTCGTGCGGTGCTTCAAGCGGGACCCGCGTGATGGCTACGCACGCGGCTTTCAGGCACTGCTGGAGAACGTGACGGACGGAGCCGATCTCCTGGTGAAGATCGACTCGCGGTCCGACAAGAACGGCGCGGCGATGCGAGCGGTACCCATCGGCGTGCTTGCCGACACGGACGACGTCATCCGGGTGGCGACGCAGCAGGCGAAGATCACGCACGACACGCCCCACGGTATCCTTGCTGCGACGCGGGTGGCGCTCATGAGCCACTACGCCCTCTGGGAGGAAGGGCCCCTCTCCGAGCTGCCGGAATGGCTCGTGAAGCTGGGCGTCGGCTGGGGCGCGTGGGATGGCCGTCCTGTCGCGCCACCCGATGTCGGGATGAAGACGGCGGACGCGGTCGGCACGCTCTGCATGGAGGAGCCGACGCTTCTCAAGATCGCCGAGAGGGCCATCCGCTGGGGCGGCGACGTCGACACGGTTCTCGCGATCGCCTGGGGGATTGCGAGCGCCCGGATGCGTGAGCCGCTGCCCGGGTTCTTCGAGTCGGACCTCGAAAACGACGCTTACGGTCGGGATTTTCTGGGCGTTCTCGGGTCGCGGCTCATGGCGGTGTTCGACGGCGCTTGACGCTTGTCGCGACGTCCGACGTCGCGTAAAACAGAACGCATGACGACGAGCGTGGCCGCGGCCGACTCACCCTGTCCGCAGTGTGGGAGCAAGACTTCGTTCCGGACCGAAGCGGGGATCTGCAAGAACACGCAGGGATGCACGATGCGTCGCATCACGCGGCGCATCGCTCTCGACAAGAAGCGAGGCGCGCGGCAGTGCATGTCGCCGCGTGGCAAGGGAAGCATCCGCTTCTGCCTGCTCGGCGATGGCCACGATGGCCTTCACGCCAATGGCGGCCTGGAGTGGGGCTCCGGACACAGGACGCCAGTCGGGGACCTCTACGCCGAAGTGCTGTCGAAGCGAGCGGGTTGATCGTCCCATGGGACACGTCGGCGAACTTTTGGTCGTTCTCCTCGTCAGCGCGCTCGCTATCGTCGGCCTCGTCTGGCGGATGCTGCACCCTGGGCCACCCATCCGGTGGCTTCCTCGCGCTCCTAGCTACACGTTCGTGGCGATGTTCGGCGTGGCGTACAACGCGATCGTGGAGCGGTCCTGGTGGGCAACGGGGTTCTGTCTGGGCCTGGCGGCGGCCTTCCGGATCGGGCGCTGGCTTCAAGCCAACAGACGTGTTCCGCAAGAAGTACTCGTCGTGGGCGGAGCGCTCACTCTCATGTTGGCCAACGGCGCGTGGCTTCTGTTCGGTCACCCGGGTGTTCCGTGATCGCGGGCAGGGTCGGCTGATCGACTTCTGAAGACCAGGCCCATCCGGTTCTGTGTGGAGCAGGCGCGACAGCGGCATCGTTGCACCTTCGTAGTAGAGAGCCGCGCTGCACTGTTCTTGTTCGAGGCGGTGCGATACGAGATGGAGGATGCGAGGTCGATCGTCTTCCATCCCACTGGAGACGCCCTACCAACGGGCGGGACGTGGCTGCATGAACGCGGGCGATCTCCCGGACCGCGCGCTGTCGGAGCCGGTGACCGTGTCGGCGATCGTTCCGACGTTCAATCGGCCGCAGTGGCACGCGCGCGTCTACGACTGTTTCGTGAGCCAGGACTATCCGTATCGGGACCTATGGATCGTGGACGATTCACCGGAGCCGTCGCCCTTCTTTGCCGGCTTGAAGGACGAGCGGGTGCACTACACGCATCTCACCGATCGGCTTCCAACGGGGTCCAAGCGCAACCGGTTCCTTCCCTTCGTCCAAGGAGCGCTCGTCGCGCACTTCGATGACGACGACTGGTACGCGCCACATTACCTGTCGCACATGGTCGACAGCCTGCGCGCCACCGATTCGGATCTCGTGACGCTCGGCCGCTGGATGGAAAGGATCGATGGTCAGGAGGCTCGTACGCTCTACGTGGCGAGGCAGCGTGGTGAGCTGTGGGGCTACGGCTTCTCGTACCTGTACCGCCGCTACGTGCTGACGCGCGTGTCCTTTCCCGCGGTGAGCCACTGGGAGGATTTCCCGTTCTGCTACGGCTTGCAGGATGCGGGGTTCAAGACGACGGCCGTACAGGATGGTGCAGAGCTAGTCGAGCATCTGCTTCACAAGGGTAACTCGTCGCGTAGAGCCCGTTGAGCCGAATCAACAAGTACGGTCCGATGCGTCCGACGTGCTGTTTTGTGCCGTTGCTGTGAGCGCGGCCGGCCGTTCCTCGCTCACTGGAAGCTGACGGCACTTGAGGACTTCGACGCTCGACGTGTCGTAGAAGACGCCCCCTGCTGCGCTGCGCAGCGCGTGCTCGACGCCTCGTTCAACGAGACCCTCGTTTGCGCGGTCATCGAATCCCTCCACTTCAATGAGTACCTGGAAGCGTGGCCCGCGGTTCTTCCCCGTAGGGAGTGCGCCGGGAGCAAGAGGCACGAATGGGCCGCGTCTTGCCCTGCGCCGTTTCTGGTACCCGTGTATGCACGGGCCGACCATGATGAGTAGGACAACCACGGCGCCGACGATGTACTCCGCCATCCGGAGAGTCTACCGCAAGCGAGACACGGTGCGGTGTCGACCCAGAGTGAGCCGCTACCGTCCCGATGGCACGGCCAGCTCTCGGAGCACGATAGCAACCGCCTCGTAGAGCGCTTCAGGGATCTCGTCGCCGACCGACAGCTCCGAGAGCGCGGCTGCGAGTGGCATGTCGCGCACGATCGGGATCCCGTAGTCGTGCGCGGCGCGTTCGATGGCGGCCGCCAAGGCGCCATCGCCACCGGCCACGACGACAGGCACGGGGTCGACAGCCTCGCTGTAGCGCAGGGCGACCGCGCGCCTCACGTGACCTCGACCCCGTCGGTGGGGATGTTCCGGGCGGCAAGCCGCTCGGTGATGCGCTGCTGCCAGCCAGAAGCGTCTACGCCAGGTGCAACGTCGAGATGCACACGGACGCGACCTGCTTCGGACGACACGAGCAGCGTCGAGCCGGCCATGGAACCGGCCAGCTCCATGCGGACCGTCCCTTTTCGGCCGTCCCCGCTCCACTGCACCCGGCGCACCAGCGCGGGCAGGAGATCCTCCAGCGAGGCTTGTGCGCGTACGATCTCGGGTGGTGGCGCGGCCGCTTCGGCGCCCATCGGCTGAAAGGCGGCGACGTCGGGGACCGAGCTGCCGTGCGAGTCGCCCACGGTGCGGTTGCGGCGGGCATCGAGCGGATCGTCGTGCGCCGCGACCATGGCTCGCGCGAGCGTTGCGACGTCCAGCTCGCCGGTGGCAAGAGCGGTCGTCGTCGGAAGGGCCGCCACCTCCGCTTCGGGAGGTGGTGGCGCGGGCGGAGCCCCCGGCTTCGGGGTGGCGAACAGCCCGAAGGTGGCGGCGCCGTCACCGATGAAGAGCATCCCGGGCTGGATCGTGGAGGCTTCGTCCTCTCCGAGCATCGGCGCGTCGCCGCTCGTGGCTTCCTCTTGGGTGCCGAGGAGGACGCTCCGAAAGCTCACCATTGGCTTGACGGCAGGAGGTGGCGGCGTGGGGTTGCCCGCCGCCACGTGTTTCGTGTTCGCGGTGGCGCCGACCGAGGTGCT
>Ga0181537_10001788_pt1 | contig 19413 bp, 21 predicted proteins | sample PEATcosm2014_Bin_39_FD_119765 | JGI IMG/M metagenome (GOLD analysis project Ga0181537, IMG submission 119765) | Peatland microbial communities from MTU Mesocosm Facility, Houghton, MI, USA - PEATcosm2014_Bin23_10_metaG | ecosystem: Environmental > Terrestrial > Soil > Wetlands > Peat | place... | reverse complement strand
GATCGACAAGCGCAAGTCCGCCCGCGAAACCGCGAGCGCCGTCGACGATCTGAATGAATACGGCGATATCGCCCAGGCCCACGCCGACGGTGTGAAAAAACTGTCCGCGGCGTTTGCCCCGTTATATGGCGCGATGCCGGACGAGCAGAAAAGACTGGCAGACGAGGTGTTCGAGCACCGCGCGCACGAGATGAAGAAAATATCCAAAGTATCGAAATGAAAACCCGTTGAGCCTCGTGCGATGAATATCGCACCGGGGCTTCATTCCAAGGAACCATCATGAAAAAAGCAATGTTTATTCTCGCCGCGGGCGCCGTGGCGCTCGCCTCAGCTTCCGCGGCGAACGCGCGGGTCAATGTCAGTGTTGGCATTAACCCGTTTGGTTATGGCTACGCCCCGCCCGTGGTCTATGCGCCGGATCCCTATTACTACGACGCGCCACCCGCGGTTTATGTCGGCGGCGGATACTGGGGCGGTGGCTACGGCCGAGGCGGTGGCTACAGAGGCGGTCACGGCGGTGGCGGCCACGGCGGTCGCGGGCATCGCTGAAACCCGACCTGGCGGCGCATCGTCGTCGCCAGGGCTATTGCAAGGTCAGGCTCCAACGCGCGGCGGCGCTCCTTCCGCGCCTGCCTGGGCCAAACCATGGTCTCACCCCTGGCCGATAACACGCGTGCGTCCTCTTTCGGCCGCAGGTTATCCAGACCATTCAAGGTCTTGATAAACCTTCAGTTTGCGGCTATAATGCCCGGCTTTACGCGTTCGCCCCGGTTTTAGGGGCGGGCATACTTGCCTCACCGTCCATTCGCCAGAATGTGCCGGGAGGCTGGAAGCCAGGAACAGGTTTGCGAACCCTGTCCATGGCTTCACAACCATAAGGAGATGGCATGCGCCATTACGAGATCGTTTTTATCGTCCATCCGGACCAGAGCGAGCAGGTGCCCGGCATGATCGAGCGCTATCGCACGCTGGTGACCGGGCACAAGGGTCAGATTCACCGCCTCGAAGACTGGGGCCGCCGGCAGCTTGCCTACCCGATCCAGAAAATCCACAAGGCGCACTATGTTCTGATGAACATCGAGTGCGACCAGGCGACGCTGGACGAGATCGAGCACGCGTTCAAGTTCAACGACGCGGTGCTGCGCCACCTCACCATCAAAATGAAGGACGCGGTGGTAGCGCCTTCGCCGATGATGAAGGAAGAGAAGGCGCGCTCGCTTACGCATCCGCAGACGACTGCTGCGCCAGGCGCTGCCGCGGCGCCGGCCAGCGCGGATTCGCAGCCTGCCTCTCAGCCTGCCTCCCAGCCGGCGGCATAAAGCTGCTGCCCGCGTTGCTGGATAACCGGCTCGTCATCGCAGGCACGCTCGCCGAACTCAAGCCCATGCGCCATACCCCGGCCGGAATCCCGGTCACGGAATTCCGCATAGCCCATGTATCGAGGCAGCTTGAAGCGGGAGTCGAACGCGACGTGGTGTGCGAACTGGCGGCGGTGGCGCTCGGTAACGAGGCGAAGCTGATCCAGGGCGCGAAGCTCGGCGACACGGTAAAGGCAAGCGGGTTCATGGCGAACCGCGGCAAATCGGCAAAACAGACAGTGCTGCACATAACGCAGATCGAATTTTTGGAAGGGAACTGACATGGCATTCGGAGCAGGCCGCAAAGGCAAGAACGGCAAGAACGGCAAGGACAAGAAGGACCGGAACAGCTCGCGCAATTTGTTCAAGCGCCGCAAGTTCTGCCGCTTCAGCGCCGAGAAAATCGAGTGGATCGATTACAAGGACATCGACATCCTCAAGGATTTCGTCAACGAGAACGGCAAGATGATGCCGGCGCGCATCACCGGCACCAAGTCGCATTACCAGCGCCAGCTCACCACCGCGATCAAGCGCGCGCGCTTCCTGGCGCTGCTGCCGTTTACTGACCTGCACTGAGCGGCGCACTGAAAATAAGGGACAAACATGCAAGTCATACTGATGGAAAAAGTCGTCAACCTCGGCAACCTGGGCGACGTCGTTAAGGTGAAGGACGGCTTCGCGCGCAATTTCCTGATCCCGCGCGGCAAGGCCAAGCGCGTGACCGAAGCCACGCTGAAGGAATTCGAGGGCAAGCGCGCGGAGCTCGAGAAGTCCGCCGCCGCCGCGCACGCCGCCGCGCAGGAGAAGGGCGCCAAGCTCGACGGCTACCTGCTGCAGATCACGCGCAAGGCGGGCGAGGACGGCAAGCTCTTCGGCTCGGTCACCAACTTTGACATCGCCGAGGCGCTGCAGACGCAGGGTTTCGAAGTCGAGCGCGCGCATATCCGACTGCCCACGGGTCCCCTGAAGCAGATCGGCGACCAGCAGCTCGCGATCGCGCTGCACCCGGATGTGGTGGTGCATATCACGGTGTCGGTGCTGGGCGAGCACTAAGCCTCTCGCGAGACCAAGAAAGGCCGGCTTGTCCGGCCTTTTTTATTTCTCCTTCTTTTCGGCTTCCCCCTTTGAAAAAGGGGGATTGAGGGGGATTTGCCTTTGGCCGTCATTCCGGCGAAGGCGGGAATCCAGGAAGTTGACTCATCTAAATTTGCGAGAGTCAAAAGCAAGTTCGCCGGGGGTTGCCCGGCGGCAAGTTACTTTCTTTTGCTTCGCCAAAAGAAAGTAACCAAAGAAAAGGCGCGCCGGAGCGAGGAGCGGGGCCCCGCCGTGCGGGGGGCGACCGCGGAGGCGCGCCAGGAGACCGCGAACTAAAATCGGCGCGCGCATCCCGCTACGGGGTCGCACCTGCCGCAAGCGGCAGGCACTGCTACCCCCTTCGCGGTCGTACCCCAGGTTTGCCGGCCCCTTCGGGGCTTCCCTGCGGTACTCGACCGGACAGGCGGCTGCGCAACTCGCCCTTCGGGGCTCAGAGAGTGGTCGCCGCGAATTTATCGTTCTCTCCCCTTGGGGTCCCCAAAGGGACCCCTGTCCGGTCTCCGTTCCTCGGCGGACGCACATGGGGAAGGCAAATCTAAATCCCTCTCCCATGCGCTTTCCCAATTCCCATCGTTCCCGCGCAAGCGGGAATCCAAGCCTTTCCCCCCTCCCGTTCGTGGTGAGCCTGTCGAACCACAACGGCTAATCTTTCCCACCTCCCGTTCGTGGTGAGCCTGTCGAACCACAACGGCTAATCAACACTTTCCCCTGGCACCAGAACCCCCTTTGTGACGTATGTCACAGCCGTCTCGTGACAAACCTCCGGCATTGCTCATGCCTGTGACAAATGCCCTGCAAAACACGCGGCAGAATCGGCCTGAATCGTGCCGTTTATGCACTCTGCATTGCGCCTCGCTTCCTGCATAGTTTCATCAACGCACGACGCCGACCAAAGCGGGTGCGGCCGGAGGTGGCCCGGGAGCAAACAGGGTTCGCCTGGCGGCAAAGACGACGAACATAAGGGGAACGACATGAACGAATTTTTCAGCGTGAAGAGCATCGCCGGCGTGTTTTCGGCTGCCGTGATTACCGCAACGATGATGGCCGGCTTCTACCAGTCGACTTCGAGCCAGCCTACGCAGTGGCCGGTTTCGATCAGCGCCACGCAAAGCATGCACCGGATGGCGTAAGCCCCGGCCTCTGCCAGCCACAACCAGCAAAACGACGACCAATAAAGGAGAACGAGATGAACGAACTTTTCAGCGTGAGATCCCTCGCCAGCGTGCTTTCGGCCGCAGCGATTACCGCGACGATGATTACCGGCTTCTACCAGTCGACCGCCAGCCAGCCCACGCAATGGCCGGTTTCGATCAACGCGACGCAGGGCATGCAGCGGCTGGCGTAAGAGTTCAAAACACATATTCGAAGCAAACAGAACAATGTCCGCGAATAGCCCAGTTGGGCGTCGCGGCATTTTTTTTTGCCTTTTTTACTGACCACCGTCGGGACAAGAACACGCCTTTACCCCGCTGCTTTCTCTTGTTTGAAATAAATCTCGAATTCCGCGCAAGGCCGTGCTATAGTTTCGTGGCGTGGGAAAATTTCCCACGCCACGGTCTTGCAGTCGAACGGTTTGCAGTCGAACCCTCCGGCTTCAAACCCTTTGATTTCGAACCTGTGGACAGCCGCGCAGCGCGCAAGGAGAGGCAATGGTTAACGCGAACAATCTGATCCGCCTGGCAACATCCGTGTCGTTCGCCGTCCTCGCGGCGGTTTTGCTTGCCGCTCCGGCGCCGGCCAGCGCGCAAGCCGTCCTGTCGGTCAACCTCAACGGCGCCGGCATCGTCGGCTCGTCGCCAGCCGGAATCAGCTGCAATGTGCTGGTGACGAGCTGCCAGGCGACGTTTGCCAGCGGCAGCACGGTGATCGTGACCGTGCAGCCGACCGATGCCAACGTATTCACCGGGTGGTCGGGCGCCTGCAGCGGAACCGGCGGCTGCCAGGTGGTAATGAACGGCAACCAGTCGGTGACCGCGAGCTTCGCCAATGGCGGCCCGCAGTACCCGCTGATAGTCAGCCTGAACCGAGCTGGCCAGGTCTCGTCCAATCCCGGCGGCCTGGTCTGCAACGCGCTCACGCCGGGGTGCAGCGGCGAATTTGCGGCCGGCACCAGCGTGACGCTGATCGCCACACCGGCGCAGGGTTTGCGCTTTGCCGGGTGGTCGGGTGCGTGCAGCGGCGCCGGCACCTGCGTGGTGGCAATGACTGCGGCGGAATCGGTCACCGCGAATTTCGGGACCGCGTGTGCGTTCAGCCCGGAAGCCGGATGGTGGTGGAACCCGGCCGCGGCCGGGCGCGGCTACTTCATCGACTACCAGGCCGGGCCGATGTATTTTGTCGCGTTCGCCTACGACAATGCAGGCGGCGCCCCCTGGTACGCCGCCTCCGGCGACGTGGCCCCGAATCCCGCGGGAACGGGCAGCTGCACTTTCGCCGGCACGCTGCAGACTTATGGCGGCGGCCAGACCCTTGCCGGAGCGTATCGCTCGCCCACATCCACCGCGACGCTCGGCCCGGTCTCGATCACGTTTACCGACGCCACGCACGCGAGCGCCACCTTGCCCGGTGAAACCGTCGCGCTGCAACGCTACATCTACGCGGGCAACGGCTCCGCAACGCCCGAAGGGCCCGCCGATCCGCGCACCGGCATTTACCTGAACCCGGCGGAGGGCGGCCGCGGCTTCGGCATCGAAGTGCAGAACGGCGTTCTCTACATGGTGAGCTGGATGTACGACGGCAGCGGCAACCCGGTGTGGTACGCCTCGGCTCCTGGCCTGGACTCCGCCGCGGCGGAACGCGCGCAGCCGCGGGACCGCTGCTGCGGCCCCGGATACATTCCGCCGCCGCCGCCTTATTTCGGGCAATGGGTCGAGTATGCCAACGGCCAGACCATCGGCGGCCCGTATCGCTCGCCGAGCGTGGCCAATCCCGACGCCGGGTCCGTGACCATGCAGTTTGCGGCGCAGAACGCGGCGGCCGGCACGCTCACGCTGCCGAACGGCGTGCAAATTCCGCTGCAGCGCTACATCCAGTAATGGACGCGAGCATGAAGTTGCGCCAGCACAATCGCGACTGCGGATGCTACGTGGTGCCCCCGGCGCGGCCGCGTTATGCGCGCGAAACCGGCGACATCACGGACATCGTGTCCTACCTTAACAGGGAACAGGCCGGCGCGGCGGCCTGCAAAGGCCGGCGCTGGAAGGTTGTGCTGAAACCCGGCACCCTGTTGTGGATGCTGGCGGTCGCCGCCATCGTCACCGGTGCGGCGTGGCTGCCGCCGGGCGTTCCGGTATTCGCCTGGTAAGCGTTGTCGGCTGCTTATTCCTGCGCAGTTCCACCAGGCACGTGGGCGCGGTCCTGCGCCGCGCGCATTTGTTGAGCGATGAAAGGCACGATCTTCGCCGCATAGCGAAGCAGGAATGCCGTCACCAGCCGTTTGCGTGCGGAAGCTCTGGTGGCGGGTGACGCCTCCGCTCCCGCCGCTGTTGCCGGTGCCGCTTGCGCCCGATGTCCGAGCCAAATGCCCGCCAGGGCGGCGCCGCCCGCAACGAACCCAAGAGTCGAAGGCTGAACCAGCTTGGCGCGAATTGCGGCACGCGTGCGGCGCACGCCGTTACGGGCGTTCAAACGGCATTGCGCAACCCGCAGCTCGGCGGCATAAATTGCGGTTCGTGTGGGCGCGCGCGTCATGGCTTGGACGGTTTGATCGGAAACGCGCCGGCAAACTGCCTGCGGGTTGCGGAAAACAGCAGGTCGCGGCTGATGCCGAAGCAGGTGCGTATGAGAAGCACGCCGCCTAGACAATTAATCAGGGCGACGACAATGACCGACCCCAGAAGCGGAAAACCGGCGGCAACCGCCCACATCGCAATGGCGGCCATCAGGGCAAGCCAGCTGGTGACGATGCAAATCGCCGCGACCAAACCAAGAATGACGATCCACAGCAGCGCCAGGCCGGCCCGCCGCGCCTCCAGCGACAACAGATCGAGGACGCTGGAAACCGCGGTGCGCACCGCCGCCAGCGCACCCGACAATTCGTCGATCACGCCGCTCACCGGGCCACCTGGGTCAGCAAGGGGTTGCATCGCCGGCGCAGGCGTCCGATATGCGGCATGTATCGGCAACAGGAGCGGTCAGGCGATAAGGCGGCTGATGATGAAGCCGGTCGCCAGCGCAATCCCCACTGCCTTTAGCGGATTGGCGGAAATATAAGCACAGGTATCCGACACCAGCTTTTCCTGCGTGGCGTTGAGATTTTCGCCCTGCTTGCTTAACCATTCGGCGGTCGGTGTGGCGGCGCCGGCCGCGGTATCGACGGCGTCGTGCGCCATCGCCGCGACGCGCTCAATGGCGGGCTTGGCTTTGCGCGCGGCCTCGTCGGCGGCAAGGGCCACCGAGTTGACGGCGGCATGCGCGCTGGTCGAAGCGCGTTGCACGCCTTCTTCCAGCTTATTGGTGGCGGCGAAATTCGAACTGCCGTTGTCGCGTGTCGTGGTATTCATTTGGCTCTCCTGTGGGGTTGTACGACAAAAGATGAGTGCCGGCGCCCGCATCACCAAGCCGATGGGCGCCCGCGCGCTTACTTATTGGTCTTGCCGCCTTCACCGGTGGTGGCAGCGCTGCCTACCGGCGCGTTGTTGGGCGAGATATCGCGCTGCGTGGGATTGCTGTCGAGGTTCCGGATCTCGCGCGGCGTGGCGACGCCTTCGCTTGAAGTATCCGGCGCCATCGGCGCGTGTTTCGTCGAATCGCCGCGGCTTGCCATCGGGCCCATCCTGGAATGCGCTTGCGACAGCGCGGTGTCGCGATTGACGCGGGCGTCTTTGCGGCAGGCGGCGCGTTCGTCGCCCGGCGAATCGGCGCAGGATTTCATCGCCGCCTTGTAGTCGGCCTTGGTGCTTTTGACCGAGGCGTTGTATTCCGACCTCGACATGCGATCGCCATCCACGTTCTCGGCCGCCATCACGGACGTGGTCAGCATCGCCCCCATCAGGGCGCCCGCCACGGCGGCACTCATTGCGATGTTCCTCATTTTGCTCAACGGCTGGTCATTCCTGGTCATGATGAATCCTAAATTGAAGTGGGAAATTGATTCGGAAGATTCATCGATCGCTGGTTGGCGCGATAAATCGGTAAACCGGGGCGGAAACGATTGCGTGCAGCAATCTCCCGGTCGTTGAATGGATTCTCGCGTACCTGTGGTCGCCGCGCTGTACGGTAACGCACAAGAAACCGCCGAATCCAAATATTTATATGATTCCCAACAACAGCAGGATCAGGAGGATCACCAGCAAGGTGCCGATGCCACCGCTTGGGCCGTAGCCCCAACGCTTGCTGTGCGGCCACGCCGGAAAGGCTCCGACCAGCGCCAGGACCAGGATGATGATCAATATCAGGCTGATGCTCACTGCGCTTCGTCTTCCTGGTATGCCGTGCGTCGCCTGGCTGCTAGCGTTTGACCAGACGCCTGACGTTCTGTTTTACGCGTTTGCTCAGCGGCTTCATGGATCGCCGCGTGGCTTTTGCCCCCGCGTCAGACAGCTTCGACATCGCGCCTGCTGCGTTTGCGGCGCTGTCGCGCATCAGTTTCGACCCGCGCGCCGCGTATTGCGCCGGCGTGCGGCTCGTCATCAGCGACATCATCGACGCCGACGTTGACACGATATGACGCGCCGCAAGCCCTGACATCTGCTGGCTCACGCGCACAGCCGAGAATCCGGCCGCGACGGCGGCTTCGGAAAATGCTTCCTGCTTTTCCTGCACCATCAGCGAGAGCTCGCGCTGGTCGGCGGGTCCGGGATTGGCGCCGGCCAACGCCATCTGCTGCGCCCGCTGCCCGATCACGAACGCGGACTCCATTGCCAATTCCGTCGTCTTCCACGCAATCTGCGACCAAAGCAAGAATGGATTCATCGGTTACGGCGGTGGATGCGCAGTTGGGGGGTTGAGTTAAAACCTGGCCTTGGCCGCGACGAAGCGCTTGCCCATCGCTTCCAGTTGCTCGCTGTCAAAGTTGTCGCCAAGTTCGGCGAACATCTGGTTGTGTTCTTCCTCGATGTGATGCTGCAGCAGTTCGTGCAGCACCTTGGCATTGGCAGCCCAGGTCTCGGATTCTGGCGTCCTGCTCGATGACATGGTCGTAAGCAGGACGTCCAGCAGCCCATGCTCGACGAAACCTTCGTTCGCGATGCCGCGCGCATCCTCGTCCTGTTTCAGCGCCTGCAGCGGGCGGTAGACAGTCGCTTCCTCGGCGCGCGAGTGCGCGATCAGCGCCGGCTTCAATTCCTTGAACAGCGCCTTTCTGGCAGCACCTCCCTTGGTTTCGCAAATCTGCCTGGCCAAATCCAGCGCTTCTTCGTGATCCTTGCGCAGCAGCGCGCGAACGTCCTCCTCGCCTGAGAAACGCGAGCCGATTTCGCCCTTGATGGTTTGAGCCAGACTCATGGTGATCTCCTTAAAGGTTGCGGTCGACGACCGCGCCCGATTTAATCAGCGGGTGCGGCTCGGTGGTGGAAATGGTGTCGTAGCGGCGCAGGTGGTGAACTTTGTGGACATGTCCGGCTCCCATCCAGCCGCCGGCGGCGGACGCAATCAGCGCGAGGAAGATGCCGAGGAAAATCACGCCCATCGCCATCGCCATGTAATGCGCGGCGTTTTGCGCCGCGGCTTGCGTGTCGGTCTTGTATTTCTCCACCTGCGGCGACATGGCCTGGATGGTCTGGTCGATGTCCTGCGATGACATGGAGCCGTTGGCGGCCAGGATCGCCCTGGCGCCGTCGTTGTCGCCGCGCACCAGCGCGCGGGTTGCGGCATTCACGCCCTGGCGATCGGATTGGCCGGGATTGCCGGCCGTTCCGGCTGCCGCGGGAGCGGATGTCGCCGGCGCCGCGCCTGCCGCGCCACGCGACATGCGCATGGCGAGCTGCGACTGCAACGCCATCATCGAATCGTCCTGCGGCGAAGTCATCGGCGCGTGATCCGCCGTCCGCATTCCGCTTACCGCGCCGCCATGCAGCAGGTGTCCGGCGCCGAAGGCAAACAGCAGCACACTCGCCGTGACCGACAGGCCCCACACGGTCACGCCGTGCAGCGTGCCGATGGTCTGGTCCGAGCGGCCGTCGAACCAGCTCGCGAACATGCCGCCGAGAAACAGCGCGACGATCCAGGTCACGATCATCCAGATCGCCGTATTGGTCGCAACCGACTTCGCGGTCGCCATGCTGGCGTAAGGCTCGAAACCGGTGAACCCGGCCGCCAGCCCGGCGACAAACAGTAAAGTTGAAATGCCGGTGGCGACGACCCATCCTCCGATAATCGCTCCCCAATTCATCGCGATGCTGGAATTGCCAGTCAACACGATGCTACCCGTGGTGTTTTCCATGATTTACTCCCCTGGTTTGCCCGCGTTTCGGCAATGCGGTTTGACGCCTGATTATCGGATAAGCGCGATGAGCAACAGCACTGGAAGCGGCACGCCGAGCAGCCACAGCAGCACATAGCCGATCCCGCCTTGTTGTCTGTTCGGCATTCCGCCGCGAAATCCCTGACGCATGGTGATTCCTCCTGTCTCTATTTTGCGTGTGGGCTATGTGCCCGGTGATCAAGACTAAGCGGGATGCGGGGCCGCCGTATGTTCGATAACGCGCAAAAAAAAATATAAATGGAATATTCGCGGTGGAGCGAAGGGCGAACCCATTTGGGATTTTTGTTTGCGGCGGTCGCTGTCGTTGGAAAGCGCGTATCGCGAGTTAACGCCTGAAACCGGCGGTTTGTCCTACAAATCGACGCCAACCAATGTGGATCGTGGTGCCTGCAACAAATGTCGCGCCGTCTCAAAAGGTATGTTATATTGTGGCGTGGGAAAATTTCCCACATCATGATGGCAGGGTATATCGTGCAATTCCGGGTGGATTTATTGCGCAAGGGATTGGCCGGCGCGCTGTTGATGGCGTGCGCCGCAGCCCACGCCGCGCCGTTCGCCTACATCCCCGGCGGCGGCGCGGTGACGGTGATCGACACCGCGACTTCGAGCGTCACGGCCACCGTACCAATTGGCGGCAACCTCGCGCCGCCGTACCGCGTATACATCCATCCCTCGGGCAGCCCGGTGTATATCGAAGGCGCGACCGGCGGTATCGCGGTAATCGACGCCAATTCGAACACCATCGTCAACACGCTCAACATCGGCAATGCGGTGCTGAGCCCCGCGGGCGACAAGTTCTACGCAGTCGGCTACAACGGCGCGCAGCAAATTGGCGTGATCGACGCCGCGAGCGGCGCCTTGCTCACGACGATTCCGGTGGGGTACCTTCCTGGCGCGCTCACGTTCAACGCGTCGGGTACGCGCGCGTATGTCGTCTCGCTTAACAGCCTGGGGCAGGTGCCGGCGCTGCAGGTCATCGATGCCCAGGCTAACGCGGTCATCGCCAGGGTGTCGGTATCGCAGACGCAGGGCACGGCTGGCTATCCCGGCAACGCGTCTGCGCCCGTCGCCTTCCCATTCAGCGTGGCCGTCGACCCCGCGGGCGCGCGCGTGTATGTGCTCGACGCGATGCCGTGCGCCGGAGGCCAGCCCGGCCTCGTGTGGGCGATCGACGCCAGTACCAATGCGGTGCTCACGACCATTCCCGCCGGCGTCTCCTCGCCGGCGCAGCCCAGCGCCACCGGCGTACTGCCGCCCATGGTGCTCGATCCATCGGGCAGCCACCTGGTGGTGACGAACACCACTTCGAACACGCTGTCGATCATCGATACGGCGACCTACAACGTGATCACCTACACACCCGCAGAGGGCAGCATCGTCGGCGCAACCATGTCGCCCATCGGCAAAGGCGCCTACGTGTCGACGATCGTGCCGACGCCCGGCGCGCCGAACGAGGGATTCGTCCTGCAGGTGGATCCGACCAACGGCTACGTCACCGAAGTTTTTCAAGTGGGCGCCGATCCGTCGATTCCCGAGGTCACCCCGGCGGGCTCGCGCATCTACGTCCTGGACCCGGCATCCAGCGAGGCATACATCCTGGACATCCAGAACCCCTTTAATCAGGGTACATCCAGTCTTTCCCCCGTTGCGGTGGGCAGCGACCCGCAGGTGGCCGGCGGCGCGTTCATCGGGCCTGCGGGTACCGTTTCGCAATACCCGCTCACGATAAATATCATCGGCAACGGCTCGGTCAGCGGGCCGCCGTGGGGAATCAATTGCACGCCGTCGACGCAGCCTTGCATTTCGCTGCAGCCCGCGCTTACGGAACTTGTGCTCGCGCCGGTGTGGCCGCCGGGGTCGCAGTTCGCCGGCTGGTCGAGCAACTGCGGACTCTCCAACTATTGCGACATCACGATGACCGGGCCGCAGACCATCACCGTGAATTTCATTCCAATTTGCCCGTACACCGCGCAAAGCGGCTGGTGGTGGAACCCGGCCGAAGGCGGGCGTGGCTACTTCATCGACAATCAGCAGAACTCGCTTTATTTCGCCGCGCTGGTGTATGACAGTAGCGGCAACGACACCTGGTACGTCGCGAGCGGCGCCAGCCCGACCACGCCCAATTGTACGTTCAGCGGCACGCTGCAGACTTTTGGCGGCGGCCAGACCCTGACCGGCGTGTATCGCTCGCCGACATCCGCGAGCACCCTCGGCAACGTCTCGATCACGTTCTCGGATGCTTCGCACGCCATCGCAAGTTTCCCCGGCGAAACCGTTGCCCTGCAGCGCTACCTGTATACCAGCGGTCCGACCACGAATACGCAGGCCACCTACGACCAGGCCACCGGCATCTACTGGAACCCGGCCGAAGGCGGGCGCGGCTTCGGCATCGAAGTGCAGAACGGCGTGCTGTACATGGTGGGCTGGATGTACGACGGCACGGGCCGCCCCGTGTGGTATGCCGCCGGCCCCACTACGGAGTCACTGGTGGCGCAACGCGAAGCGCCGCGCAGCCGCATCACCGGCATTGGCCCGCCGCCGCCCCCGCCGCCGCCGTTTTTCGCGCAATGGGTCGAGTACACCGGCGGCCAGAGCTTCGTCGGGCCTTACCGCTCGCCAAGCGTGCTCAACGCCGACTCCGGTTCCATGACCCTGCAATTCCAAACCCAGTACGGCGGCGCCGCAACGCTCACATTGCCGAACGGCGCGCAGATTCCCCTGCAGCATTACGTGCCGGGGCAGTGACGGGATGGCGCGGGCGATGCGCCAGCCAGAAACCGCGGTGTGGTGAAGGACGCTAATATGGCGGCAGGAGTATTTACCGAATGGTTGGGAGCATTCGATAATAAGAACGACGCCGGGAGGCGCAATGGTTGCAGTGCGCAATCGGATTCGAACCGCGTCCGGAGTCTGCACAATTGCGGGCCGTGCCGCGGGATGCAATACGCCAGCACAGGGAGATGCCGGATGGCGTTAAGGATGCAGTCGGTGCAAGCGTGGCTTGGCGCAACCCTGCTTGCTGCAGCATTAGCCGTCCACGCCGAGCCGTTCGCCTATATACCAGCGAACGGCGGACTCGACGTGTTCGACACCGCCACCGACGCGGTGACCGCGAACGTGAGCATGCCGCGCTGCGGCGCCACGGGTTCCATCATCATCAACGCGGCAGGGACCCGCGTGCTGGTGCAATGTTACATCGGCGGCAATAGCGACGGCGGTCCGCAACTCGTCGACACCGCGACAAATACCGTGATCGGCTCGTTGCCCGATGGAATCGTTTTCCTCAACCCGGCCGGTACCCGGGCGTATTCGGGTACTAATACGGTAATCGACGCCACCACCAACGTGAACCTCGGCAGCCTGCCTCCGGGCTGGATCAGATTTAACGCCAGCGGATCGCAGCTCTACATCCTGGGCGGCGGAGAGAACACCGGCGCTTCGCAATCCGCTTCGTTATTTGTCGTCGATGCCGGTACCAACGCGATCCTCTCCACCGTGCCGTTGGGCACCATCAGCGCCACGCAATTCCTCGCCAGCGCCGACGGTACCAGGGTCTACATCGAGACGGTCGAGAGCGCGAACGGCGCATTTGCCAACTCCGGCAGCGTGGTGGTCGTGGACACGGTCAAGCAGGCGGTCATTGCCACGATCCCGGTCAATGCCGGGGTGCCGAACTCGTTCTTGCTCAATGGCTCGGGCACGCGCCTCTATGTTTCCGACCTCGCAGGCAACGCGGTGTCGGTCATCGACACCAACGCCAACGCGTTGATCGCCAGGATCAAGCTCACTGCAGCCTGGCAGATCACCGGACTCGCGTCCAATCCCGCGGGCACCCGTTTGTATGCCACCTCGAACGGGAGTCCATCCGGGCCAGGCGCGCTGTCGATCATGGACACGGTGAGCAACACTTTGATCGCGACGCTGCCGACCGCCGACAGCGCTCCTTCCCTGCCGCAAGTCAATCCGTCCGGTACCCGCGTCTACGTTGAGAACCCCGGGGCTTACAGCATGTCGGTGTTCGACGCAGCCAGCAACACGCTCCTGACAAACGTGCCGCTGGGGTCTGGCGCGACGATAAGTTCGCCGTTCATGGGGCCTAACGTGCATATTGCCCCGTCAGTTATCGGCACCGGCACCATCACCGCTTCCTACGCGGACGGCGGTGCCGGCTGCTCGTACCCGAACCCGCAATTCGTCGCGCCGCCACCCGGTGCGGCACCGGTGCCGCCGGTTGCGCCACCCGGCATCGTGTTCCCGCACGGCCTGTTTGCGTTCAATGCGACAGGCTGTATGCCCGGCGCGACGCTTACCTTTATCGTCACCTATCCGGCGATGCTCGACCCTGCGACCCAATACTGGAAATACGGCCCGACGCCTGGTAACGCCGCGCCACACTGGTACGTGCTGCCCGCGACCATTTCCGGCAACACGGCGACCTTTACGATCACGGACGGCGGACTGGGCGACGACGACCTTACGGTCAATGGCACGGTTGCCGCGGTTGGCGGTCCCGGCGCGCCGGCAGCATCGGGCGCCGGCGGCTGTGCGTTTTCACCACAGAGCGGCTGGTGGTGGAACACCGCCGAAGGCGGCCGCGGCTATTTCGTCGATATGCAGGCGTCATCGATTTACTTTACCGGCTTCGGCTATACCGCAGCCGGAGGCGAAACCTGGTACCTGGCGAGCGGCGATGTATACGCGAGCGGCGTGGGGTCGACGTGCGTGTTCAACGGTGCGCTGCAATCGTTCGCCGGCGGGCAGACGCTTACCGGTGCGTATCATGGCCCGGCTTCTGCCACCGACATGGGAAACGTATCGATCAGTTTCAGCGACGCCACGCACGCCACCGCAAGTCTCCCCGGCGAAACGCTTGCCCTGCAGCGTTACGTGTACGCCAACAATGGCTCCGCGAACCCGCAAGGGCCGGTGGACGAGCGAACGGGAATTTACTGGAATCCCGCCGAAGGCGGGCGCGGCTGGGGCATCGAGGTCCAGAACGGCGTGCTGTACATGGTCGGCTACATGTACGACGCGGCAGGCAATCCCGCGTGGTATGTGACGGGGCCCAGCTTGCCGGCGGCGGCAGAGGCGAGGCAGAACCGGTTCGTGGAACGCGTCGGTCCGCTTCCCGGTCCGTCCAATCCCCCGTTTGCCGGCGTGTGGACACAATATGCCAACGGCCAAGTCCTGGGCGGGCCCTACCGCTCGCCAGTGTACGCCGGCAGCGCGGGCGCCATGACCCTGCAGTTTCAGGGACCGACCGTGCCCGCCGCCATGCTGACGCTGCCGACTGGAACGCAAATTCCGATCCAGAGGTATCTCCATGAATTGCCACTGCCCGCGAATTAAGCTCGCTGCACGCATTGCGGTCCGGACCGCGGCCGCGATCTGTTCGGTTGCGACGAGCCTGCTGGCGGGCGCTGCGATCGCCGCCGTGCCGGTTGATCCAAACGGCCCTTATGCGACGCTGACGATCGGCGTGAGCGGGACCGGCGCCGTGGCCTACCCGTACTATGGGCAGAACTGCTTCGTGAGTTCGTGCGCTGTGAGTTTTCCGTTCGGCTCGACGGTCACGCTTAATCCGGTTCCACAGCAGGGGTCGGCGTTCAGCGGATGGTCGGGCGCATGCAGCGGCAGCGGTAATTGCACCGTGACGATGAACGGCGCGCAGTCGGTCACCGCGACGTTCACCAGCGGCGGGCCGCCGTTGATCTATCTGTACGTGAGCATGCTGGGCGCAGGCAACGTGACCTCGTCGCCAGCCGGGATTGACTGCACCAGCTCGGGCACTCTGGAATGCGGCGCAGGATTTGCGCCCGGTACCGTCGTCACGCTCACCGGGACTACGGTCGATCCGTCGTTTCCGGGCGTCCAATGGAACGGTCCCTGCCGCGGCACGGGGTCGTGCACCATTGTCATGAATGCGGACCAACTGGTCTTTGCGAGCCTTGGTGGCCCGAACACCGGCTCCTTTCCTCCGCTGCAAATCAATATTGAGGGCAACGGCAGCGTGACAGTGTCGCCGTCGGGAACCGTCTGCGCGAGTATCTGCGAACCGGATCTGTCGCCCGGCACGGTGGTGACGCTCACCCCAATGCCTGCGGCAGGCGCGCAATTTCTGGGATGGTCGGGCCCGGCCGGCTGCAGTGGGCAGGGCGCCTGCACCCTCACTCTGGATTTAGTTACTCTCGGCGGCGTTGGCAATCACTATCTGTACGCGAATTTCTCGATTGCCGACACCTACTGCCCGGGCGCGGTGCAGAGTGGATGGTGGTGGAACCCGGCGCAAGGCGGGCGCGGCTTTCTGCTCGAGCAGCAGGCGGCGTCGGTCTACTTCGGCGCTTTCGTCTACGATGCGTCCGGGCACGCCGGCTGGAGCGTCGCCAACGCCAATTTGGTTGCGGGCGCGCCCGGCGTCACCGATGGCTGTAACGTCACCGGCGAGTTGCAGTCGTTTTCCGGCGGCCAGACGCTTACCGGCGCGTACCGTTCGCCCACCGGGGCATCGGATCTTGGCAGCATGACCCTGCATTTTTCCGACGCCGCCCACGGCGTGGCCACGCTCCCCGGCGAAACCATCCCGATTCAGCGCTACGTGTTCGCACCCAACGGCGGCGCCATCGGGCCGGGCGCAGCGCAACCCGAGACCGGCATCTGGTGGAATCCGTTCGAAGGCGGCCGCGGTTTTGGTCTTGAGATCCAGAACAACGTGCTTTACGGAGTAGGCTATATGTACGACGGCAACGGACTGCCGGTATGGTACGCATCGGGGCCGGGCGCGGTGGACGCGAGTGGGACCTATCACGGACAATGGGCGCAGTATGCGAACGGCCAGGCACTGGGCGGCGCGTATCGCTCGCCCATCACTCTCAATCCCGATGTCGGCGCGCTGACCCTGCAATTCTCCAATCCGGCGACTGGCGTGATGACGTTGCCCGCCGGGTCGCAAATACCCATGCAGAAATTCGTCTATGCGCCCGGCGGCACGGCGATGCTGCAGGTTGTCGTGCTCGACTATTCGCAGTATCCGGTCGATGGACTCACGGGGCCGGTCGGCCCGGCCGAAGTGGTATCCAGCCCCGCCGGAATCGCCTGCGTGCTTGGAGGTGTATGTTCGGCATCCTTCAAGGTCGGAACGCAAGTGACCCTCAGCCCCGTCCCGCCGGCGGACACGACGTTCGCCGGCTGGACCGGCGCCTGCGGCGGCACCGGCGACTGCGTGGTGACTGTAGGCGCAAACCAGACAGTTGGCGCCGCATTTGCCTTAGCGACCGACAACGCGGTTCTGGTCCGAGTTGCCGGGCCAGGTGACGTGTTGATGTGCGGACTCGATGTGAACCAGAATCAGCAGTGCTTGCAAAACACCTGCCGCGAAAACGGCCAATCTTGCATCGATCGCAACGCCACAAGCCGGAGCATCACGCTTACGGCAACGCCCGATCCCACGGGCGCGCGATTCGTCGGCTGGAGCGGCGATTGCGCGTATGCGGGAAGCTCCCCCGTCTGCACGGTCTCGATGTCGGTAACCCGTAATGTCGGGGCGGCGTTTTTGCCGCCTGGCGTCCAGTGAAGGCACAGCGTTCCAATTAAGGCGCGCGCGATCGCCGCTGCGCCCGTAAGGAAGTGCTAAACTCCGGCTTCCGGTTTCACTCGTTTCACTCCAAAAAACTCAAATGCTTGAACGGCCCGCAAGAGCGGCTCCCAGCTATTTGATTTTGCACTGACATTCATGGCGCAACCGCTCTCAGCCGTCCCCAGTGACCCCGAAGTCGAGGCGCTGCGCCTGCCGCCGCACTCGATCGAGGCCGAGCAATCGGTGCTGGGTGCCCTGCTCATCGACAACGGCGCGTTCGACCGCATCGCCGACATGGTGGGCGAGGCGGACTTCTACCGCGACGACCACCGGCGCATTTTCGTGCACCTGGTGAAGCTCATCACCAACGGCAAGGCGGCCGACATGCTGACCGTCGCCGAGAGCCTGGAATCGAGCGCGGACGCGGGCCAGACCGGCGGCAAGGCGTATCTCATGTCGCTTGCCAACAATACACCGCTGGCAGCGAACATCCGGCGCTACGCCGAGATCGTGCGCGAGCGCGCGATCATGAGGAAACTCGTCGGCGCCGGCAATACCATCGCGGCGGGCGCGTTAAATCCCCTGGGCCGCGACGCCAAGGAACTGCTGGACGAAGCCGAGTCGCTGGTGTTCCGCATCGCCGAAGAAGGCTCGCGCGGGCAGCAGGGTTTTGTCCAGGCGAAGGACCTGGTGTCGCGCGCGATCGACCGCATCAGCGACCTGCACGAGCGCGGCAGCCCCGACGTCACCGGCGTGCCGACCGGCTTTCACGATCTCGATCGCATGACGGCCGGCCTGCAGCCGGGTGATCTCGTTATCATCGCCGCGCGCCCCAGCATGGGCAAGACCGCGCTCGCGCTCAACATCGCCGAATACGTGGCGTTGCGGCAAAAGGTTCCGCAGCCGGTCGCGATGTTCAGCATGGAAATGGGCGGCGAGCAGCTGGTCACGCGCTTAATCGCGTCGCTCGGGCGGCTCGACCAGAGCAAGGTGAGGGTGGGCAAGCTCTCCAACAGCGAGTGGAACGATCTCACCGAGGCGTGGAAAAAAATCGTCGACGCGCCGATTCACATCGACGAGACCCCGGCCCTGACCCCGCTCGAAGTGCGCGCCCGCGCGCGCCGCCTGCATCGCCAGCACGGTCCCCTCGGCCTCATCATCGTCGACTACCTGCAATTGATGACGGTTCCAAACAGCCGCAACGAAGAGAACCGCGCGACCCAGGTCGCCGAGATTTCGCGCTCGCTGAAGGCGCTCGCCAAGGAATTGAAGCTGCCGATCGTCGCCTTGTCGCAATTAAACCGCGGGCTCGAGCAGCGCACCAACAAGCGGCCGATGATGTCCGACCTCCGCGAATCGGGCGCGATCGAGCAGGACGCCGATGTGATCCTGTTCATTTACCGCGAAGAAATGTACGACCGCGATACCAAGGACAAGGGCCTCGCCGAAATCATCATCGCCAAGCAGCGCAACGGGCCGACCGGCGAAGTGAAGCTGACCTTCCTTGGACCGCAGACCAGGTTCGAGGATGCGGCGTTGCCGGGGAGTTACTAGACTGAACGTCCCCTCCCCCAGAGGGGGAGGGTGAGGGTGGGGGTGTTCGTTTTCTAACTTGTTTCTGTGCCTAATCTTCACCCCCATCCCAACCTTCCCCCCTCGAGGGGGAAGGGGTTAGTTAGCCGTTGTGGTTCGACAGGCTCACCACGAACGGATAATTTGGAAAGTGCTTGGGAAAGGGATTTGGAATTGCCTTCCCCATGAGCGCCGCCGAGGAACGGAGACCGGAAGGGAGAAGTCCGCGAGCACTGTTTGAGCCCTCGAAGAGGGCGAGTTGCGCAGCGGCCCTTCCGGTCGAGTACCGCAGGGAAGCCCCGAAGGGGCCGGCAAACCTGGGGTCGCCTTTTCTTTGGTTACTTTCTTTTGGCGAAGCAAAAGAAAGTGACCTGCTGCCGGGCAGCCCCCGG
>Ga0181537_10001787_pt1 | contig 19413 bp, 17 predicted proteins | sample PEATcosm2014_Bin_39_FD_119765 | JGI IMG/M metagenome (GOLD analysis project Ga0181537, IMG submission 119765) | Peatland microbial communities from MTU Mesocosm Facility, Houghton, MI, USA - PEATcosm2014_Bin23_10_metaG | ecosystem: Environmental > Terrestrial > Soil > Wetlands > Peat | place... | reverse complement strand
CATACGCCGCAGGGCACAGCGATCTTCCTCGCCGCCGGCGTCGAGCGCGCGAAGTCCCGGATCTACTTCACGGTGGCCGACCGCGGCCCAGGGCTGCCGGCCGCCATGCGCGAGCGCCTCTTCCAGAAATTCCAGCGGGGCGACGCGGCGAAGGCCGGCGGCCTGGGCCTCGGCCTCTCGATCATCAGGGGGTTCGTCACGGCCCAGGGCGGGGACGTCGTGGCCGGCGAGAACCCGGGAGGCGGCGCGGTGCTGACCGTCTACCTGCCCTTCACGGAGCACGGCAGCGTCCCGACGGAATAACCATGAGCCCCACGAAACCCAAGGTGCTGGTCATCGACGACGAGGTGCAGATCCAGCGGCTGCTGCGGATCACCCTTGAGGCCGCGGGATTCGACGTCGTCGAGGCCGACACCGGCAGGATCGGCCTGGAGGAGGCCGCCCGCGCGCAGCCCGACGCGATCGTCCTCGACCTGGGGCTGCCGGACATGGGGGGCCTCGACGTCCTGAAGCAGCTGCGCGAGTGGTCGAAGCTGCCCGTCCTCGTCCTCACGGTCCTCGCCGAGGAGCGCGAGAAGGTGGCCGCGCTCGACGCAGGGGCCGACGACTACCTGACGAAGCCCTTTGGCTCGGCGGAGTTGACGGCGAGGATCCGGGCGATCCTGCGGCGCGTGCCCGGCGAGAACGAGCCGGCCGTGATCCGCTTCGGCGACATCGAGATGGACCTCGCCGCGCGCCTGGTGCGCAAAGCCGGCGCCGAGGTCCGGCTGACCGCCAAGGAATACGCCATGCTCCGGCTCCTCGCGATCCATCGCGGGAAGGTCGTGACCCACGGCCAGATGCTGCGGGAACTCTGGGGTCCGAAGGCGGAGGAGAACACCCACTACCTGCGTGTGCACATGACGCACATCCGCCAGAAGCTGGAGACCGAGCCGCACAAGCCCCGGCACCTGAGGACGGAATCCGGCATCGGCTACCGGCTGGTCGAGGATTGAGCGCACCGTCCCACGCCGGGGATCTGGCGGGCGTCAATACTGCCATAACTGGGTGCCCTGTGGAGGATTTGCCCGGAATCGAGCCCCCCGCCCCGAATGGGGTCGTCTTGCCGCGCGCTGCGGCATAAAATCCCGGCAATGAGAGATGCATACGTCAGGGAAGCCCTCAAGGTCATCGACGACCCCAACATACTGGTGAACGTGGTCTCGCGCCGCGTGAAGCAGCTGCGGCGCGGAAACCGCCCGCTCGTGGAATCCCTTGAGAAGCTTTCGGCCGAGGACACGGCCCTGCGTGAGATCATCGAGGGAAAAATCAGCTACGAGCTCGCGAGCACGACGGCCCGGAGCTAGCTAGGCCGCCCGGCGAACCGGGAACGGCGAGGCCTCGCGGGCCCGGTAGAGCAGCGCGAGGGCGAGGGGCGCGGCATAGCTGCCCCCATGCTCGATGAAGACCCAGATGGGCGATCCCGCCATGGGCGCGAGCGCCTCGGTCGCGAGCTTCCACGCCAGGATGAACAGGAGCAGGCCGAACCCGGGGCGCACGAGGACGATGAGCGCGAGCAGGCACTCGAAGGCGCCCACGAGCTGCTCGACCCAGGGATCATGAAGCCCGAGCACCGAGTACTGCTGGGCGAAAACCACCTTCTTGACCACGAGCCCCAGGGCCCCGTGGCCGGCGAGGAGCACCACCGTGGTAAGGAGGAGGACCCAGTGTATCCTCTTGGTGAGCCGGCCATCCAGGTCCCTCACGGGCCGGAACGACAGCCACGACCCCGCCCCGCCGGTCGAGAGGAGGAAAAGCGCGTACAGGGCGCCGAAGTTTCCGGCCCGCTCGAAGAATTCCCAGGGGGATTCGCCGGCGAGCGGCCGCAGGAGCGCCGTCCAGACGCCCCAGGCCGCCATGTACAGGATCACCGCCCGCATCGGGTAAAAAAGAACCGTGAGCGCCATCGCGACGTCGAAGCACCCGACCAGCGGCATGAGCGCAAGCGCATGCGCCTTGGATATGCCCACCACCGCGAAATACGAGACCCAGGCCGCCTGGCCATTTATCCCGAGCGCGCCGTGGCCGATGAATTCCATCGCGACGCCGACACGAAGCACCCACGAAAGCTGCTGGATCGTCCTGTTGTCGGGATTCATTTCCTCGAAAATCTACGATGATGCTCGCCGCCGAGAAATAAATTTGTGGTGGATCGCCCCGTGGGAGGGGTGAATTGGGATCCGGCGGCCCACGAGCTTATGTTTCCGTCGCCGACCGGGACGACGGGCTCAGGACGCCTTCGGCAGGCTGAACACGAAGGGCACGTCCACCGTGGTCTCCACCGGCTGGCCCTCCTTGATCCGAGGCAGGAATCTCCACTGCCTAACCGCATCGAGCGCGGCCCGGCCGAATTCCGGGTCGCTCGCCTCCTTGACGACGGGATCGCTGACGGAGCCCAATTCGTTGACGTGGACCTTCACCACGGCCCTGCCCGCGACCTTGGCGTTCTTGAGCTGCTTGGGGTACTCGGGGGCGAAATAGATGAAGGGCTTGATCTGGGCGTCCCAGACGCCCGCGACGCGCTTGCGCACCATGCGGTCGAGCGCCCCGTCGACGTAGAGGTACCCCATCATGGAGTTCAGGACCTCGGCGCCGCCGGTGAACACATGGAATTTGAAATGCCCCGAGCCCACCTGGAAAGCGGCGGGGACCTTTATCGATATCGACGACGGCGTGTAGGAGGCCAGCGTGCCGATTCCCCAGAGAAACACCGACTTGCCGCCGTCGGTGTTCATCTCAAGGACGATGAAGACATCGTCGAGCCGCTGAGGCGACGTCAGCGTCGCGTTGAAGTTGAGTTCGTTGTTCAGGGCGGTCGCGGAGTTGTTGAGGGTCAGGTAGCTGGACCCGACATTCAACCCGCTCACCTCGACGATCACGGGAAAGTAATCCGAAACCTCCTTCAGCGCATAAAGGTTCCCGTCTGCGGCGACCAGCTTGCCGTCGTCCAACACGTACGCGATGCCGTTGGTCGCGGAGCGCACCACCGATGGTTTTCCGCCGTTTTTCGAAACGAGGACGTTCTGGGCGGAGGCGGGAAGGCCGAGCGCGGCGACCAGCGCCGCCGCGGCAAGCAGGCGCAGGCGAATGGGGGTGTGGGGCACGCCGAAACCCTTGGCTGCACCCTCCCATAAATCAATTCCGCGCTGGAACAGCGCGTCGGCGATCCGGGTGTTTCAGGCAGGGGACGGTCTTGGGCAAGGTTTCCTCCTTTTTATGCTGCTTGGATCCAGGCAAATGGGAGTCCCAATAAAACCTGAACGAGCCATGTTTTTAAGCCGTTGATGGGTAACAGCTAATGACAATCATTATTGAGACTGAGATCGGGTTTCATTTTCTTATTGATCCGCGACCGCGTCTCAACAAGAAATTCGCCGAACTTTTTCCCCCGTGCTTATCACCGTTCCCGACCTCCTCAATCCAGACCAAGTTGCAAAGGCCCGCCAGGTCCTCGAAGCCGCCGAATGGGTCGACGGCAGGGTGACGGCGGGGCCCCAGTCCTCGAAGGCTAAGGACAACCTGCAGATTCCCGAGAACCACCCTGCTTCGCGGGAGGTGGGCGGAATGATCCTCGATGCCCTCGGCAAGAACCCCCTTTTCCTCGCGGCCGCGCTGCCGACAAAGGTCTTTCCTCCCCTCTTCAACCGGTACACCGGCGGGCAGTCCTTCGGCACCCACGTCGACAACGCCATCCGCCATGTCGCGGGAACCGCGAACCGGATCCGCACCGACATCTCGGCAACGCTCTTCTTTGCGGGTCCCGAGGAATATGACGGGGGCGAGCTCGTCGTTCAGGACACCTACGGCTCCCACAGCGTGAAGCTCCGGCCGGGGTCGCTGGTGCTGTACCCCGCGACGAGCCTGCACCACGTGACCCCCGTGACCCGCGGCGCCCGCCTCTGCTCGTTTTTCTGGATCCAGAGCATGATCCGCGACGACGGCAGGCGTTCGCTGCTCTTCGACATGGACGTCAGCCTGCAGCGCCTGAGTCACGACGTCCCCGGCCACGCCTCGATCGTCCCCCTCACCGGGGTCTACCACAATCTCCTGCGCCAGTGGGCCGAGATCTGAACATTTCGCGCGATCAGGATTGCGCGCTCCTCCACCGCGCCGGAAGCGGATGGACCGACCGGGGCACCGCATGGCTCAACTCAAAGGAGCCAGGCAGCGCGGAGGAGGCCGTGCGCTGCAACCGGAGGGCCGTGGAACTCCTCGGCTCCCTGCCCATCGCCGAAAACGCTGAATACCTGGCGGACCTCGGCGCCGCATGGGCCAACCTGGGATGTTCGCTCCAGGCCTGCGGCCCGGAGCACCTCGAGGAGGCCACGGCGGCGTTCCTGCGCGCGGTGGAATTCCTCGGGAGGCTTCCGCTGCGGGGCAATCACCGGTTCCGCCACAACCTGGCGGCGGCATGGATGAACCGGGCCGGCGCGCTGGAGGCCATGGGCCTCCACGCCGATTCAAGGGACGGCTACGAGCAGGCGATCGCGATAGCGCACGAACTCCCCCTGGAGGAGAAACCGTCCTTCCGGATACTCCTCGCGAGCTGCTTCATAAACCACGGGAACCTCGTGATGAAGTTGGGCCGCGGTTCCGCCGCCGGCGCCGCAACGTCCTACGAGCGGGCCCTGGCTTCCCTTGGGCCCCTGCCGGCGACCGGACACCGCGCCGCGCGCCACCACGCCGCGACTGCGGCTACGCTCCTCGCCGAGGCGCTCCTCGAGCAGGCCCCCGCCCACGCGGGCCGCGCACTCGAGGCGGCAAGGAACGCGCTCGCGGAGCTCCCCGGGCGGGAACTCGGATCGTTCGCCTCGGCCGATTTGCTGCTGCGCGCCCTGCGTGCGGCGGCGCGCGCGCTCGAAGGGCTCCTGGAGCAAGCCTCGGCTCAGGGATCATCCCATGGAAAGGCCCTGGCGGAGCTCACCGACGTGGTCGAGCGGGGCTTCGACCTTGCGTCGCGCTGCCGGGAGCATTCGCCCGGGACATTCGACCCGCTCGCTTCTTGGTTCTTCACCACGGGGTGCAGGGTCTACGGCCGCCACCAGCCCCAGTTTCTGGCGGAATTCATCGCGGACTGCCTGCACCGGGTGAGCGCCGGGACGGGATCCGCGCTCCTCCTCGAGCTTCGCAAGGCCTCGCGGGACGCCGTCGAGGCGGCGCTGGGCGGCCTCGGCCGCGGGCGCATGCTGATCGCGGGCACGCCGCAGACGGAGCATCTGCTGCGGACCGTCCGCGGGCTCCAGGAATTCTACGCACACCTAAACTGATCTCGTCGATGACTCACCCGGACACGTCAAGGACCGCTTCCGACAACGCCCAGACCCGCCGCGCCGACGGCGCCGGGCAGGCCCTCAAGTTGGCGGCCCTAGGCATGGCCGTGGCCGGGATCGCCAAGGGCGAGCCGGCGCCGGAGGCGCCGGCCGGCGCGCCGGTCACCACCCTGCCGGCCGTGGAGGTCACCGGCACGGTGAGCGCGCTGCCCCAGGACGTGCCGCAGTCGATCGCAACCGTCAGCCACGCGGAGGTCACGAGCCAGGCCGTCACCCGCCTCGAGGACGCCCTTCGCAACGTCCCGGGGATCACCATCAACGCGGGCGAAGGCGGCGCCCACGGCGACTCGCTCAACCTTCGCGGCCTCTCGGTCCCGGACAGCTTCTTCCTGGACGGGGTGCGTGACATCGGCCTTTACCAGCGGGACACCTTCGACCAGCAGGTGGTCGAGGTCCTGCTCGGGCCGTCGTCGGTGCTCTTCGGCCGGGGATCGACGGCGGGTGTCATCAACCAGGTGAGCAAGCAGCCGTCGCTCTCGCCGGTGGACGAGGTCGATGCCGAGGCCGGAAGCGCGGGCCTGGTGCGCGCGACCGCGGACCTGGGCTGGGCCTTCAACGGCTCCACGGCGGCCCGCCTGAACCTGATGGATGAGCGCTCGGGAGTCGTCGACCGGGACCACATCGAGAACGCCCGCAACGGCTTCGCGCCGGCGATCGCCTTCGGCATCGACAAGCCCGCCACCCTGACGCTCAGCTTCCTCCACCAGGAGGAAAACGACCTTCCCGACTACGGGATCCCGTTCATCGACGGAGCGCCGGCCCAGGTCGACCGCAGCACCTACTACGGCCTGACGAATTACGACCGCACCAAGACCCAGGCGGACATCGGCACGGCCCGCCTTGAGCTGAAGATCAACGACCATCTCTCGATCGTCGACTCGCTGCGATACGCCCACTACTCGTTCGACTACTTCCTGAGCGCGCCGAACCTCGCCGACGACTACACCGAAGTGGCGCCCCCGGGGACGCCGCTCGGCCAGATCCTCGTCTACCGCGACCAGCCGAGCAGCTCGGGCACCGAGAGCGAGCTGATCGAGCACGTCGACCTCACGGCCAAGTTCGACACCGGCGCCGTGGCGCACAGCCTGATTGCGGGCATCGAGGTGAGCCGCGAGGTGTCCGACGTCACCCGGTACCTGAACGGCATCGACGACCTTCCCCCGACCACCCTCATCAACCCGGCGTCGAGCTTTTCCCCGCCGACGCCCCTCGAGCCGGACGACTTCCCGGACAGCACCGGGACCGACGTGAGCCTTGACGCCATGGACAGCATGCACCTGGGCCCCAAGGTGGACCTGGACGGCGGAATCCGGTGGGACCGATTCAATTCCCACTTCAGCGAGGCGGCCTCCGGCAGCGCCTATGAGCGCGACGACACCGAGGTGAGCCCGCGCGCCTCCGTGGTGTTCAAGCCGGCCCCCGGGCAGAGCTACTACGTTTCCTACGGCGAGTCCTACAACCCGGCGATCGAGTACCTGACGCTCGCGCCCAGCAACGACAGCCTCTCTCCCGAGAAGGACTACACGACCGAGGTCGGCACGAAGCTGAGCATCCTGCACGGGACGCTGGACGTGACCGGCGCCCTCTTCGATACGACGCTTGAAAACGCCCGCAATGCCGATCCCGACGACCCGACGGTCCAGGAGGTGCCGTTCAGCCAGAGGGTCCAGGGCCTCGAGCTCGGCGTCAGCGGTTACATCACTCCGGAGTGGGAGATCAAGGCTGGCTACACCCTCCTTAGGGACCGGATCACAGGATCGGGCGACCCCGACGCCGTCGGCAAGCAGGCCCCGAATGTCGCTAGGGACTCCCTGACCTCGTGGCTCACCTACGAGCCCAACCGTTCGTGGCAGATCGGCGCCGGAGCGCGCTACACGGGGCACCGCTTCGCAGACACCGACAACACGGCGGGCGTGCCGGGCTACGAGGTCTTCGATGCCATGGTCTCGTACAGGGTGAACGAGCACCTGGATCTCCAGGTGAACGTCAACAATCTCGCCGACAAGCTGTTTTACAACGGCATCTACTACACGGGGCCCGACGAGAACCACACGATTCCCAGCGCCGGCAGGACGGTCATCGTCTCGGCCAGGCTCAAGTTCTGAGGGCGGTCGCCCTCGCAGCCCGCAGCTGAATCCCCCCGTTGGCCGCCTGCAGGCGCTGCGCCACGACAGAGGCGACATGCGGATCGAACCGCCGCGCGGCCCCGGGGCGAGGTGGAATCTGCGGCGCATGGGCGACCAAGGCCGACCGTCACGCAATCGTAACGTCGGCCCCCCTGCGAGGCAAAGGCCTGCCGGCCGCGCGCACGTCTTCTGCAGGCGGAGAGCCGATGATCTGCGGCGCGTTGCGGCCCGCGGGTACGCCCCGGCGCCGTCGTCGCGGCCTAACGTGCTTGCAACCACACCGGCGCGGAATTAATCCACCGGCGAACAACACAAATGAACTTCGAAGTATCCAGGCTCGATACGGGAGTGGTCAAGGTGACTGTCGGAGGACGCCTCGACATGGACGCCGCGATCAAGCTCGAGAACCCGTTCACGTTCCAGGTGGCCTCGCAGAAGGCCCCGGTCGTCGTCGACATGTCGATGGTGGATTTTATCGCGTCGATCGGCATGCGCCTGCTCCTTCAGAACGCGAAGGCGCTCCAGGGGCGGGGCGGCAGGATGGTGCTCTACAAGCCCGTTCCGCTCGTGCGCGATGCGTTGAGGGTGGCCGGCTTCGAGGTGCTGATCCCGATGTACGACGACTTCGACACGGCGTGCGAGGCGGCCTTGGCGGGGACGGTAGCCTGATCGAGCCGCCCCTTGCAGGACGTCCTGATCTTGCACAACGACCCGGCTGAGCTTTCGCGGCTCAGCCCCTGGCTGGCCGGACTGCAGGGATCCCGCGGGTGGACGCCGAGCGACCTGTTCCGGATCGAACTCTCCCTCTCCGAGGTGCTGGCGAACATCATCGAAAACGCCTTCCCGTTCGGCGGGATCCACGAGATATCGGTTGGGCTTGAGGACACGCGCACCGGAAGCTCCTTCACGGTCGAGGACGACGGGATAGCCTTCGATCCCGTCTCGGAGCCGGGCAAGCCCATGAGCACGCGCCTCGAGACCGCGGAGATCGGCGGGTGGGGCCTGCACCTGATCCGCCACTACTGCGACCGGTCCGCCTATGAGCGGTCGGCGGACCGCAACCGCCTAGTCCTCGCCTTCGACCGGGACGTCTCCGACGGGAAGGCGGCTCGCCTGCGGGCCCACCCGCTTCTGATGAAGATACCCAAGGCCGAGCTCGAGGAGCTCGTCGGCCGGTGCCGCGAGGTCGAGATTGCCCCGGGCGAGGTGCTCCTGGCGCCTGGAGAAGCGAACGACACGCTCTATTTCATCCTCGGGGGACAGCTCCAGGTCCATATAGGCTCCCGGGATTCGGGCGACGGCTTCGCGATCCTCCCCGGGGAGATCGTGGGCGAGATGTCCATCATCGAGAGCAAGCCGGTGTCCGCCTGGGTCATCGCGGACCTCCGGACGACCCTTCTCGCGATGCCGGAGCAGGTGTTCTGGGAGAATTTCTCGACGCTTCCGTACGCGACGCGGGGGCTGTTGCAGCTGCTCATAGCCCGCGTGCGCAAGACCGACGCGGTCCTCCAGGGAGAGTTCGCCCGCAAGGTGCACTACGAGCACATCCAAAGGGAGCTGTCCGGGGCCGCCAAGATCCAGGCCAACATCCTTCCCTCCCAGGAGCCCCTTCTCTCCAGCGACCGGGTTCGCGCAAGCGCGCTGATCCGGACGGCCCGGGAGGTCGGCGGCGATTTCTTCGACGCCATGACCCTGGACGGGCACACGGTCGCGGTCGCCGTGGGCGACGTCTCGGGAAAGGGGATGCCGGCGGCCCTTTTCATGGTGCGCGTGATCACGCTCCTGCGCACCAGCCTTCGGCGCGCCCAGCCGCTGTCGGAGATCCTGCCCTCGCTGAACCGGATGCTGTGCGAGGGCAACGACGAGCTCATGTTCGTCACGCTGGCGGTCGCGGTGCTCGACACGGATACGGGCTGCCTCGCGTACCTGAACGGAGGTCACAACCCGCCGTACCTTTCGTCGGGCGGCGGACCGTTTCGCCTCGGCGAGGCTCCCCAGGGCCCCCTCCTCGGTGTCGACCCGAATGCCGTCTACAAGGTCCAGAACACGGTGATGAAGGCCGGCGACACCTTGGTCCTTTACACGGACGGCGTCACCGAGGCTGAAAATTCCCTCAAGGAGCAGTTCGGCTCCGCCCGGACGGCTGCGGCGCTGGACCTGGCCGGCTCAAAGGGCGACGTGAAGGCGCTGGTCGGAGACCTAGCGGAAACCGTCACACGCTTTGCGGGTGACGCTCCCCAGTCCGACGACATCACCGTGCTCGCCCTGCGGATGGCATAGTTCGAAAAAAGATATTTCTTAAGATAATACAGAATAGGTGTTTGCGGATTGCGCCAAAAAACCATGCGTGAAAACGCTTGCACTAGCCAACTAGTCAACTATTAATTTCCGCCATGGGAAGAACCTCAGACGCCAGCCAAAGACTGATGACCGCCGCAGTGGACCTCATCTGGGAGGAGAGCTACGGCGCCGTGACGATCGACGACATCTGCAAGCGGGCCGATGTGAAAAAGGGAAGCTTCTATTACTTCTTCAAGTCGAAGGACGAGCTCGCCGTCGCCTCCCTCGAGAAGCTCTGGAACGACGACTGGAAGCCGATTCTCGACAGCCAATTCTCGCCTTCCATCGATCCGGTCGAGAGGCTGACCGGCTACCTGGCGGGCCTGTATGCTCGCCAGTCGGAGCGGTTCACGAAGTACGGCAAGGTGCTCGGGTGCCCCGTGGCGTCGGTGGGCTCCGAGGTGAGCACGCAGGAGCTGGACGTGAACGCCAAGGTCCGTGAAATCGTCTCGCGCAAGAGGCGCTACTTTGAGTCGGCGATCCGGGATGCGATGGCCCAGGGGGCGATGGAACCCGGCGATGCCGCGCAGAAGGCGCAGACCTTTGCATTCCTGATCGAGGGCGCCATGAGCCAGGCCCGGATCATGAACAATCCCGAGGTCCTGAAAAACCTGCCGGCGACAGCGCTGGAGGTCCTTCGGGTGAAGATGGCCCCGGCCGCGGTTTAAGGCTTAGGGACCTAGCAAACCCGGATCATTTCAACGGATACCCATCTCTCTTCTTTCGCTCAAAATACTAGCCAACCAGTCAACTATCAAATCTTCATCTCAATGAGCTCCTCAATCTCACACACCAGCTCCCACAACTCGCACGGCAGCTTTTCCGCAGCCGGACGCCACGCCGAGAGCCTACGGTCAATGTCCGGATCATTCGGGAAGTGGGCCTCCTCGGCCGCGATGCACTTCGGTGATCCCCGGATCGCTGCGAAGGAAGACTTTTTCAGCCAGATGTGGGCGCCGGGACTCCTCGACAGCCTCCAGATGCCGCTGACCCGTTACCACGAGTAATCGGCCCACCCTCCCCTCTTGGCCCACGCGGCCGCGCCCACATTCAAATTCAATTTCCATGAACGCTCTCACCACCACCGCTCCGTCCGCCACCGATTTCCCGCACTATGCGCCCGCCCCGCAGGCGGTCGCCGCCCCGTCCCGGATGCGCTCCCTTCCCTGGGCCAAGATCCTGGGCGCTGCGGCCGTCCTCGCGGTCGCCGCCACGGCGATCGGGAGCTACATCCACCACGCGGCCGGCTTCGAAACCACCGACGACTCCTTCCTGGAAGGGGACGTCCATCCGGTGAGCCCGAGGATCAATGGCACGGTCTTCAGGGTCCTCGTGGATGACAACGCGCATGTCGAGGCCGGCCAGGCCCTGGTCGAGATCGACCCGGCGGACCTGGACGTCGCGGTGCAGGCGGGCGAGGCCGATCTCGCCCAGGCCCGCGCGAACGAGACCGAGGTGTCGGCGCTGATCGTGCGCGCGAAGGCCGACGCCAACACGGCGATCGCCCGGGTCGCCCAGAACGCCGCCCAGCTGAACCTCGCCGACCTGGACTTCCACCGCATGGAAACCCTCGTCGCCGCGGGCGCCGTCTCCACCCAGACTTTCGACGAGTCGCGCGCGGCGCTGGACGCGGCAAAGGCCGCCCAGCAGTCGCTGGTTTCGTCGCAGGCCTCCGCGGAGGCGGGGCTCGCGGCCGCGCAGGCGCAGCAGGCCGTGGCCCAGGCGCAGACCCAGAAGGCGGAGGCAGCCCTTCGGATCGCGAAGCTCCAGGTCGACTATACGGTCATCCGCGCGCCGAGCGCGGGCAGGGTCGCGAAGAAGTCGGTCGAGGTCGGACAGCGCCTGCAGCCCGGCCAGCCCGTCATGGCGATCGTCAGCGACGATGTCTGGGTCGTCGCCAACTTCAAGGAGAGCCAGCTCGCCCACCTGCGCCCCGGCGAAAAGGCCGAGGTCACGGTAGACGCGGTTGAGGGCAAGGTGTTCCAGGGCGTGGTCGACAGCTTCTCCCCGGGCACCGGCGCCAAGTTCTCGCTGCTGCCCCCCGACAACGCGACCGGCAACTTCACGAAGATCGTCCAGCGCCTGCCCGTTAAGATCCTGCTCTCCGGCGAGCAGCTGGCGGCGGCGGGAGCTCGCCTCTCGCCCGGCCTCTCGGCGGTCGTCAAGGTGAACGTCCGCGACTGAAACCCGGATCGGGGAACCCGTCGATGAGCGCACAAACGTCCTCCGTGATCGTCCCAGGTTCGGCCCGGGCTTGGATCGGCACCCTGGGAGGCATGCTGGGCGCCTTCATGGCGGTGCTCGACATCCAGATCACCAACGCCTCCATCCGGGACATCTCCGGGGCCATAGGCGCCACACTGGACGAAAGCTCCTGGATCTCGGTCGCGTACCTCGTCCCCGAGATCATCGTGATCCCGATGACCGCCTGGATCGCGTCGGTCCTCGGGCTGCGCCGGTACCTGATCCTCACCTCGGTGCTCTTCCTCGTGTTCTCGGTCCTGTGCGGCCAGGCGTGGAGCCTCGGGAGCATGATCGTCTTCCGCGCCGGCCAGGGCTTCTTCGGCGGCGCGCTGATCCCGCTCGGCTTCACGGCGATCCTGCAGATGCTGCCTCCGGCGAAGCTTCCCACGGGCTTCGCCCTGTTCGGGCTCACGGCGATGTTCGCCCCGTCGATCGGGCCCAGCATCGGCGGCTGGCTGACCGACAACTGGGGCTGGCAGTGGAATTTCTACCTCAACCTGGTCTTCGGTCCGCTGCTCGTGGGCGCGGTCTGGTACGGTTTCCCGAAAACGCCGGCGCGCTGGGAAAAGCTGCGCGAAGCCGACGGCTGGGGCATCCTCCTCATGGCGCTGGGTCTCGGGGCCCTGACCACGCTCCTGGAGGAGGGCACCCGGGACGACTGGTTCGGGTCGGCCTTCATCACGAGGCTCGCGCTCGTGGCGGCGGTCGCGCTGCCGCTCTTCGTCATCTGGCAGCTCCGGACAAGGAAGCCGGTCACCGACCTGAGGCTCTTCGGGGTGCGCAACTTCGGGTTCGGCTCCGTCGTCAACGTCGTCCTCGGCGCCTCGCTGTACGGCTCCATCTTCCTGCTGCCGCTCTACCTCGGCACGGTGCAGGGCTACGGGGCGCAGGACATCGGCTCGACCCTCATCTGGGGCGGCATCCCGCAGCTCTTCATCATCCCGTTCATCCCGTGGTTCATGAAGCGCATCGATTCGCGGTGGCTGATCGTCTACGGCCTCCTGATGTTCGCCGCGAGCTGCATGCTCAACACCTCGCTGTCGGCCGACTTCGCCCACGACCAGCTGCGCTGGTCCCTCCTCATCCGGGCGCTCGGGCAGCCCTTCATCATGGTGCCCGTGTCGGCGCTCGCGACCGCGGGGCTCCCCGCCTCGAGGACGGCCAGCGCGTCAGGGCTCTTCAACATGATGCGCAACCTAGGGGGATCGGTCGGCATCGCGCTCCTGTCCGCGCTGTACACGGTGCGCGAGCGGTACCATTCGAACCGCCTCGGCGAGTCGGTCAGCTCCTACAATCCGCTGACAACCGAAAGGCTCTCGGCGCTCACCCAGAAGTTCACCTCGGCCGGCAGCGACGCCTACACGGCCGGCCAGCAGGCCCTCTCGGCCCTGGACGACATCGTCCGCCGGGAGGCGACGCTCATGGCCTTCAACGACTGCTTCCACGTGCTCGCCCTTGTGCTCGTCGGAGCCACGGTGGCCGCCTTCTTCTGCCGGCCCGCCAAGGCCCAGGCCGCGCCAGGGGCGCACTGAGCTACCTTCAAACCCATTCAACTATGTTCACAATAATCGCAGTTCTCGTCGGGCTCGTCGTGGTGACGGCCTCGGACACCGCGGATCGGCGCTAGGATCCCTGAACGGGATCAGGCCGCGTTGCATGGGCCAGCTTCAGGGCTGAAGCGAGGACCCCGAGCCACAGGAAAAGGTATGTGGCTCCCAACTGCCAGCTGAGCGACTTGCCCAGGCCGAGGGACGCGTCCGGGGCATCCAGGAAGAGAAAGGCGGATCCGATGAGATGGATCGCTTCGAAGCCGCCGGCCACGACCACCGCGTACTTCGCCACGCGGTTCCTTCCCGAAAGCACCCAGACGCCCATCCCGGCGCAGGCAAGGGGGAGCGCCGCCATCGCCAGGTCCGGGAGCGGGTTCCACGGCCGGACCGCGATGATCGCGAGCGCGTTGCCGAGGTAGGCGGCCGCGGCCGCGAAATAACCCCCGGCGCATATGCCTGCGAAGCGTGAGGCCTTCGGGTCGTTCGCCATGGGTTTTCTTGGTACCGATCGACCGAAAAGTGGTGCACCCGGAGAGAGTCGAACTCCCAACCTTCTGATCCGTAGTCAGACGCTCTATCCAATTGAGCTACGGGTGCGTAAAGAGCCCGAAGAAGGAGCATTCAAGACCCCCTCAGGGCAAGCGAGAAGTGAGGGCATCACGACGCCTTCCTCCAGTCGATGAGCTCAAGCTGCAGCATCTTGCGGTCGTTGAAGAAATTCCAGTTGAGCTCGACCGCTAGGTCCAGCGGGACGCCGAGGGGCGGGACCCGCTCGGCCATCTTCCAGGCCACCCCGTTCAGCGCCCTGCCCCGCGAATCCTCGAGCCAGAAGCGGAAGTGCCGGATCTTGAAGACCTCCGGGCGGCGCCGGAGCACCACGCGCCCGAGCCCGAAGACGGGCTCGGCATTGCCCTGGCCGTAGGGGCGCAGACCGTCGAGCTGGTCCATCAGGCCCTCGTCGATCTGCTCGGGCGTGAGCCACGCCGAGATGGTCAGGCGCGCCTCGGTGAGCCCCTCGCCCATCTTCTCGCGCACCGTGGCGGCGAATCTCCCCCGGAATCCGTCCAGCTCCACCTTGGGCAGGGACACGCCCACCGCCATCGGGTGGCCGCCCCAGCTCGTGAGCCCCTCCGGGCATTTGGCCAGCAGCTCGACCAGGTTCACCCCGTCGATGCTGCGCCCGGAACCCTTGGCCATGTCGCCCTCGTTCCCGAGCACGATGCAGGGCCGGTTGTAGTGGCGGGACACCCGCCCCGCCACGATCCCCACCACGCCCGGGTGCCAGGCCTCGCTAAACAGCACGATCCCCGCGTCGGCGGCATAGTTGTCCTCGATCATCCTCTCGGCCTCCTCGGTGATCTTGCGCTCGATGTCCTGGCGGTCGCGGTTGAACTGGTCCAGCTGCTGCGCCGTCTCGCGTGAGAACGCCGCGTCCTCGGTCAGCAGGAGCTCGACCGAGAGCGCCGCGTCGGCGAGCCGGCCCGAGGCGTTGATCCGGGGGCCCAGCCTGAAGGAGATGTCGACCGGCTGGATCATCTGGGTGGAGGAGATCCCCGAGACATCCATGAGCGCCCGCAGCCCGGGCCTCGTCGTCTCCTGCAGGATCCGCAGGCCCGTCTTCGCGAGGATCCGGTTTTCGCCGAGGAGCGGGACCAGGTCGGCGATCGTCCCCATGGCCACGAGATCGAGGTGGTCGCGCAGCTTGACGCGGGCGGCCACGGGGTGGTTCTCCAGGCGCAGCTGCTTGAGTAAGCCGTGCATCAGCTTGAAGACCAGGCCCACGGTGCACAGGTGCTGCCACGCCGGCTGGGCCTCCTCGCCCCCGGGACCCCTCACGTGGGGGTTGAGCAGCAGGCCCTGCTCCAGCGTGCGCTCGGTCGAGCGGTGGTGGTCCACCACGAGGACATCGATGCCCTTGGCGATGAGGTACGCCACCTCGTCGTGGGAGTTCGTGCCGCAGTCGAGCGCGATGAAGAGGCCGGGGTTGCCCCCCTCGAGGGCGCGGTCGATGGCGCTCCGGGACAGGCCGTAGCCGTCCTCCGAGCGCCTCGGGACGACAAAGGTCGGGTCGAGGCCGAAGCGCCTGAGGACAAGGACGAGGAGCGCCGTGCTGCTGACGCCGTCGACGTCGTAGTCCCCGAGGACGACCACCTTCTCCCGGTTGGCGATCGCGGCCTTCAGGCGCTCCACCGCCGGAACGAGGTTGCCGATCAGGAAGGGGTCCTCGAGGCGGGACAGGTCGGGGCGCAGGAATTCCCCCGCGACCACCGGGTCGCTGAAGCCCGCGCGAACCAGCAGCTCGGAAAGGACCGGGCCTATGCCGGCGCGCCTGCCCAGGAGCTCTGCATCACCTGCCGGTACCGGCGTGTGGACCCAAAGCATCTTGCCGGGCCCGTGCTAGCGCGAAGCCTTGCTCGAACCCGTCCACTCGTACTTCGGCGCCACGTCCGAGTGGGCCTCGACGTGCTTCCTGTCCCCCTTGTGCCACCAGTAGAACACCTGGGAGGCCTGGAAGATCGCGGAGAACGTGCTGGTCACGATGCCGACCAGGAAGGTGAAGGAGATGTCCTTCAGCACGCCGCTCCCGAAGAGGTAGAGGGAGAGGGCGGCGAGGAACGTCGTCGACGACGTCATGATCGTTCGGGCGAAGACCTTGTTGATGGCGCTGTTGATGATGTCGCGAAGCGACCCGGAGGGGTTCAGCTTCAGCTCCTCGCGTATGCGGTCGAAGACGACGACGGTCTCGTTGATCGAGTATCCCGCGATACAGAGGATCGCCGCCACCATGGGCGCCGAGAACTTGTGGCCGGTCAGCACGAAGATGCCGACCACCATCATGATGTCGTGCAGGATCGAGACCATGGCGCCGACGCCGAAGCCGAACTCGAAGCGGAACGCGATGTAGAAGAGGATGACCACCATCGAGACGCCGACGGCCAGCGCCGCGTTCAGCATGATCTCCCGCCCGATGGAGGGACCGGTCTGCTCCTCGCCGGCCTCGACGAGGCCCGCGGAGGGATAGGCCTTCACGAGGGCGCCCATGAACTGCTCCGACTTGCCGTAGGGGGTCTCGACCTTGAGCTGCTCCCCGCCGCCCCCGAGGGCGCTCTCATAGGCGACGTTGATCTCGCCGATCCTGGCGTCGTCGGCGACCTTGCGGATGTCGGCGACGTCGAGGCGCTTCGTGTAGTGGACGGTGACCGTGTCGCCGCCCGCGAAGTCGACCCCGAAGATCCGGTTGCCCTGGTAGAAGATGACGCAGAGGCCGAGGAGCACGATCGTCCACGAGCCGACGAACGCCGGCAGGCCGAAGCGGATGAAGTCGAAGTGGATCGCCTTCAGCAGGTGGCGCATCGTGATCTTCTTCACGGTGCCGGAGTCGATAAGGAGTTCCATGACCAGGTGGGCCGTGATCAGGACCGAGAACATCGTCGAGAGCACGCCGATCGCGAGCGTCACGCCGAAGCCGCGGATCTGTCCCGTGCCGAGCCAGATCATGATCGCGCAGATGATCAGCTGCACGATGTGCGCGTCGATGATCGTCATGAGCGCCTTCGAGTATCCCATCTGGTTCGCGCTCGCGAGCGACTTGCCGGCGGCGATCTCCTCGCGCATGCGCTCGAAGATCAGGATGTTCGCGTCGACGGCCATGCCGATCGTGAGCACGATGCCGGCGAGGCCGGGGAGCGTCATGGTGGCGCCGATGTTGGCCATCACCCCGAGGATGATCACCAGGTTGACGAGGAGGGTGAGGACCGCGACGACGCCCCCCGTCGAGTAGAAGGTCACCATGAACGCGGCCACGAGCACGAGCCCGATGACCGACGCCTTGAACCCGTTCGAGATCGCGTCCTCGGCGAGCGACGGGCCGACCTCGAACTGCGTCTTGACGACGAGCGGCAGGTCCAGCGGGTTGTTGAGGACGTTGGCGAGGTTGAAGGCCTCGCGCTCCGTGAAGTAGCCCTCGATCTGGGCGTTCTCGCTGTCGATCTCCTCCTTGACGGTGGCGACCGAGTAGACGGTTCCGTCCAGGACCACGGCCATCTCGCCGTAGCGGCCGGTCGCCTTGTCGCCGGAGGCGGCGATCTCGCGGGTCACGTCGGCGAAGCGCTTGCGGCCCTCGCTCGTGAAGCGCATCGCGATCAGCGGCTTTCCGTAGGGGTCGTGCTGGACCGTCGAGTAGGCGATCGACTCTCCCGTCATCTCGGGGATCCGCTTGATGAAGTATTCCTCGGTCCTGTCGGTGCCGTCCGGGAGCTCGTGGTCATAGGCCTTGACCTCGTAGCCGGGCGGGATCTCCCCGGGGCGGGCCGTTTCCGGCGTGCCGTTGGGATACACCATCCGGAAGTCGAGGCGGGCCGGCTTCTTGACCTCCTCGAGGACGTCGGGGTTGTCCTTCGTGTTGATGCCCGGCAGCTGCACCTCGATCCGGTTCGTGCCGATCGCGCGGATCAGCGGCTCGGCGACGCCGATCGAGTTGATGCGGGCGCTGATGATTTCGATCGCCTTGGAAAGCTTCTCCCTGCGGGCGGTGTCGTCGTTGTAGATCGTGGATCCCTTGCCGCCGAGGTCCGCCTCGAGCGTGAACCCGACGCCGCCGCGCAGGTCCAGGCCCAGCTGCAGGCGCCCTTTCGAGCTGTCGAGCAGGTACTTGAGCAGGATGTCGTTTCGCTTGCTGATGTTCTTCAGCGACTCCTCGAGGCGCACGTTCGGGAAGAACTCGGAGAGGTCGATCTTCTCGTCGCGGCCGATCTTCTTCAGGGCCACGAACTCGCTCGGGGACTTGCCGGCCTTCCAGTCGGCCCTGGCCTTGTCCAGGAGCCCGTTGAACTGGTCGTTCTTGGCGGTCGCGTGGGCCCGGGCGTAGTCCGCGAACGGGACGTCCTTGATGGGGATGAGCGCGAAGATGGCCCAGCCCAGGATCAGGAGGCTCAGGCAGATCTTCCAAAGGTTGCGTTTAAGCATGTCGTTGTTGGGTTTTTAAGGGGTCTTGGGCCGCGTCCCGGCGCGCCTGGCGCCTCCGGGGGGCGCGCTCGCCCCGCCCAGGGCGGGACGGGTTCCTAGGAGGACTTCTTCTCCTCGGCCTCGGGCTTCCGGGCGACCGAGAGGATGTATGCCTTGCCGACCTCGATCTTCGTGCTGTCGGACACGCGCACGACGAACCGGTCGTCCTTGACGTTGGTGATCACCCCGAAGATCCCGCCGGTCGTGAGGACCTCGTCGCCGGACTGGATCGTGGTCAGCATCTTGTCATGCTCCTTCTGCTTCTTGCGCTGGGGCGCGATAAACAGGAAATAGAAGCCGGCCAGGAACAGGCCGTACACGATGATCATCGTCATCCCGTTACCACCGGCGGCAGGCGCCGCAGCTTGGGCAATCATTTTAGTCATTTCGTATTGCGTTCTTATAAAGAGAAAACACGCATCTAACTGAATCCGCGCTCGTGATGGCAAGCCCTCATTGGCCGGCCCTCCCCAAAAACTTGAAAAGCAAATCCGCATCCGCCTGGTCGGCAGCCAAATCCGAGGAGCAGTACGGGTTCAAACGGTGGGGTTCGGGGCACCTTTCGGTCGACACGGAGGGGTTCGTCCGGGTGGAGCCCCTGAAGGACGGCCGCGGCATCCGGGTCCTGGACGTGATCGACGAGGCCCTGGGGATGGGCCTCAAGGCCCCCATGGTGATCCGTTTCCAGGACCTCCTGCGCCACCGGGTGATCCAGCTTAACGAGGTGTTCCTCAAGGCCATGAAGCAGGAGGGGTACAAGGGCACCTACCGGGGGGTCTT
>Ga0181537_10001786_pt1 | contig 19417 bp, 17 predicted proteins | sample PEATcosm2014_Bin_39_FD_119765 | JGI IMG/M metagenome (GOLD analysis project Ga0181537, IMG submission 119765) | Peatland microbial communities from MTU Mesocosm Facility, Houghton, MI, USA - PEATcosm2014_Bin23_10_metaG | ecosystem: Environmental > Terrestrial > Soil > Wetlands > Peat | place... | reverse complement strand
GCATCGCACGCTCCAGCCTCAATAATTGAGCTGTTTGTGCAAAAACACCGCGCTGCCTGGCACCTGCGAATCACGCCGCTCATAACGCGCTAAAGGGCATCCGGCCTCCCGCTGCGCGCTGACTTACGCCGGATGGGTCGCTTACCTCCATGTAAGCGCCGAGGCGCTGGCGCTAGCGGCGTCGCGGCGGAGCGCCGCGCGGTCCACCCGGGCGGTGACCGCCGGGCCGAGCACCACCGCCACCGCGACGCGGCGGCGGCCGGCTGTCACGCGGTGGCGGCGGGGAGGGGATCGTCGTCGCCAGCAGCGCGGGGTCGACCGATTCGACCGGGATCTTGTGGCCGATATAGGCCTCGATATCCGGGAGCCCGACCGCATACTCCTCGCAGCCAAAGCTGATGGCATCGCCATCGGCGCCGGCGCGCGCCGTCCTGCCGATGCGATGCACGTAGTCGGCGGCATCCTGCGGCAGATCATAGTTGAAGACATGACTGACATCGGGAATGTGCAGGCCGCGCGAGGCCACATCGGTTGCGATCAGCACCGCCAGCTCGCCCTCGTGAAACTGGCGCAGGAATTTCAGGCGCTTGGGCTGTGGAACATCGCCGGATATGGCCTGGGCCGCAAAACCATTGGCGCGCAGCGCGCTCTCGAGCCGTTCGCACATGCGCCGCGTGTTCACAAACACCATCGTGCGGTGCGCCTCGGTCTGGCGCAGCAGGCCAATCAGCAATGGGATCTTCTCCCCCATCGAAGGAAAGTAGATGACCTGACGCACGCGATCGACCATCACCTTGTCCGGTTCGATGCGCACCAGCTCCGGATTGTTCATGTGCTCGTAGGCGAGTTCCAGCACGCGCTGCGAGAGCGTGGCCGAAAACAGCATCGACTGGCGCCGTTCGGGATCCGGCATGCGGCGCAGGATGAAGCGGATATCGGCAATGAAGCCCAGATCAAACATCCGGTCGGCCTCATCGAGCACCAGCACCTGGGCGTGGCGCAGGTCGTACACCTGCTGCTTGAAATAATCGATGATGCGGCCGGGCGTGCCGATCAGCACATCGAGTCCATCCTGCAGCTGCTTGCGCTGCTTGTCATAGTCGGTGCCGCCAAATACGACGCCGAGGCGCAGCCCGGTGTGGCGGCCAAGTACCGCGGCATCCTTGTGGATCTGTATGGCCAGTTCGCGCGTCGGTGCAACCACCAGCGCCCGCACCGAGGTTGGCAGGCGATTGGCTGCGGGCGGTTTACTGAGGAGCGATTGGTACAAGGCCACCAGAAATGCCGCAGTCTTGCCGGTGCCGGTCTGCGCCTGTCCGGCGATATCGCGCCCGGTCAGTGCCGTGGGCAGCGTCTGTGCCTGGATGGGTGTGCAGAAAGTGAAGCCCGCTTCGACGATACCCTGCATCAGGGAAGGCGCCAGCGGCAGGCTGCTAAACGCCAGGGAACTGAGATGCTCGTCACTCATGGTTGATTCAGGGCTCTAATTGTTGGAAGGCGACGCCAGGATCGAGGCGGGTCTTGCAATGTAATCCGAAAAGCGTTAAAAATAGCGCCAACGGCGGCTTCTCTGCCCGCACCTGCCAAGCTAATCCTTACATAAGTGTAACCGCTCGGCGGCATTCCGTGGCACAACATCTGCCCCGCCGCACTACCAATCCGATTACTTTTTGAGTTTTCAGAGCCTTTCAAAACTCCCTTTCCGTTCCAAATTATTCCCCTATCCAACCCCGTCTATGGAGGCGATTCCGCGTGAGCAATGAGCACATAGTGCATACCTCGGATGCCAAATTCGATCAGGATGTCCTGAAGGCCGACCGGCCTGTACTGCTTGATTTCTGGGCCGAGTGGTGTGGTCCCTGCAAGATGATTGCACCGATCCTTGATGAGCTTGCGGTCGAGTACAAAGACCGGCTGCGCATCGCCAAACTGAATATCGATGAGAACCCGCAGACACCGCCGAAGTTCGGCATCCGCGGCATTCCGACACTGATCCTGTTCAAGAACGGGACCGTTGAGGCACAGAAAGTCGGTGCCTTATCCAAGTCGCAACTGGCGGCTTTCCTGGATCAAAACCTGTGAGGGGATATCTGGGCAATCAGGGCCGCAACCGGCCCAACAAGGGACCGCGCCAGCAGCACAATCGTGATGGCAACCGCGATGGCAACCGCGGCAACACCGGGGGCCGTCCCGATGACATGTCGATGCAGGAGCTCGAGCCGCTGGCCGAAGATGATGCCGAGGTCATAAGCCCGGCGGAACTTGCGCAGTCGCGCAGCTCAATGAACCTGACCGCGCTCAAGGCCAAGCCGATCCACGAACTGGTGAAGATGGCCGAGTCGATGGGACTCGAGAATCTGGCCCGCTCGCGCAAGCAGGACATGATTTTCTCGATGCTCAAGGCCCACGCCCGCAATGGCGAGGACATCTACGGCGATGGCGTACTTGAGATCCTGCAGGATGGCTTTGGTTTCCTGCGCTCCTCCGATGGCTCCTACCTTGCGGGGCCGGATGACATCTACGTCAGCCCGAGCCAGATCCGGCGCTTCAATCTGCGCACCGGTGATTCGGTCTCCGGCCTGATCCGCCCACCCAAGGATGGCGAGCGCTATTTCGCGCTGCTCAAGGTCGGCGAGATCAACTTTGATTCGCCCGAGAGCAGCCGCAACAAGGTGCTGTTCGAGAATCTCACGCCGTTCCACCCGACCAAGCGCCTGAAGCTTGAGCGCGGCAACGGCAGCACTGAGGATCTGACCGCCCGTACCATCGACCTGGTGGCACCGATCGGCAAGGGCCAGCGCGGCCTGATCGTCTCCCCGCCCAAGGCCGGCAAGACGATGCTGCTGCAGAACATCGCCACCGCCATCACCGCTAACCATCCCGAAGTGCACCTGATCGTGCTGCTCATCGACGAGCGGCCCGAGGAAGTGACCGAGATGCAGCGAACCGTCAACGGTGAGGTGGTCTCCTCGACCTTCGATGAGCCGGCGGCCCGTCACGTGCAGGTGGCCGAAATGGTCATCGAGAAAGCCAAGCGCCTGGTCGAACACAAGAAGGATGTCGTGATCCTGCTTGATTCGATCACACGCCTGGCGCGCGCCTACAACACCGTGGTGCCCTCTTCGGGCAAGGTGCTGACCGGCGGCGTCGATGCCAATGCCCTGCAGCGCCCGAAGCGTTTTTTCGGCGCGGCACGCAACATCGAGGAAGGCGGCAGTCTCACGATCCTGGCAACCGCACTCATTGATACCGGCTCGAAGATGGACGATGTCATCTACGAGGAATTCAAGGGCACCGGCAACAGCGAAATCCACCTGGACCGACGTATCGCCGAGAAGCGCGTCTTCCCGGCCGTGAACATCAACCGCTCCGGCACGCGCAAGGAAGAGCTGATCACCGATCAGGCAGAGCTTGCGAAGATGTGGATCCTGCGCAAGCTCCTGCATCCGATGGATGAGCTGGCGGCGATCGAATTCCTGCTTGATAAGATGAAGGATACGAAGACCAACGCCGAGTTCTTCGAGGCGATGAAACGCTGATCTGAGCTGTGCTGAGGGGCCGCTGTCAGGGCGGCCCGGCCCCGATGGGAGCGCGCGCCGCCTGCAGTTTCTGCACCAGGGTGCGCCAGTCCGCAAATTTCAGGCGTCGCCGCCCGGCGACTATGGCACCGGGCAGGCGGCATGGTGGATCATGCGGGGATGAGCTACCTGTCTTCTCGAACCTACTGTCGACTCCTGCTGAGCTCGCTGCTGATGCTCGCAGCAGGCGGCGTTCGGGCCGCTTCCGGGGATGCTGCGGCGGCCTACAACGGTGATCCACCAGCGGCGGTGCCCAGCCCGATCACGGATCACTTCGCGCTGCTTGGCCTCTACAGCTTTGCGCATGTCGGCACCAACGGCCAGGTCAATCCGACCACCGGCACTGGCACCTTTTTCAATGCTGAGCAGAACCTGGGGCTCTCCGACAAAGCCCACCAGGGCCTGATTGAGATGCAGTTCCGCATGGCCGAGCGTAGCCACGTGCGCATCGATTTCTTTGATCTGCCGCGCCAGGACACCAAGCCGCTGAAGGATGCCGAGCTGCAGTTTGGCAACGCGCTGTTCGTACAGGGCGATGATGTCTATACGAGCTTAAGCTGGCGCGAGATGGACTTCGTCTACACCTACTCGATCCTCAAGACCGAGCGCTTCGAGGTCGGGCCGGGCCTCGGGCTGCACCTGATCCAGGCCGAGATCATCGGCGCGGTCAACGCCAAGGGACTCTACCAGGATTATTCGGCGGCAACTCCCTTTGGCACGCTGGCACTCGATGCGACCTGGCGGATCTTCAAGCGCTGGTCACTGGTCGGGCACTACAATTATTTTCGCCTGCACTACAACGGCGATGTGGGTGAACTGGGCAACTTCCACGAAGACCTGCAGTACCGCGCCTGGGCGAATCTGGCCATCGGCGCTGGCTATGACTGGCGCGAAATGCAGGTTGCCGCCAGCAACACCACGCCTTCGGGCCAGATGCTGATGGTCGTGAAGGGCCCGGAACTGTTCCTGCGCGCCAGCTTCTAGCGCCGCGCGCTCAGGCGGCGAGGGTACGCGGCCGCTGCGCCGGGCGGAATCGCCACGCCAGCCACAGCGCCCACAGCAGCAGTCCGGCGGCGCTTGCAGACAGCGACCAGTGGACGCCAACCAGCTCGCCGAACAATCCCACACTGATACCGCTGAAGAAGCGCAATCCCATGCCGGCCATCACAAACATGCCGATGATGCGTCCGCGATGATCAACCGGCGCATGCAGCTGCACGAGCGTCTGCGCCATCGAATTGAACGACAGGTCGAGAAAGCCGGCCATGAACAGCAGTGCGAGCGAGAGCAGGTAGTTGTGCGTGAGCGCAAAGCCACCGATCGCCACGCACCAGAGCATCGTCAGCAGGATCGCGGTCGAGGCGCGTGCCTTGAGCAGCGCCAGGCTCTCGAGCAGCACCCCGGCACTCAACGCACCGGCGGCATCCGCGCCCAGCAATGCGGCGTAGGCCGTGCCGAGACGGACCCCACCGAGGTCTGCGGCAAAGCGCGGCATCTGCGCCTGGTAGGCGCTGCCGATGAAGAATGCCGCGCCGCCGGCCAGCAGGGTCATGCACAGGATCTGCGGGTGCTGGCGCACGATCTTGAGCGTCTCGATCATATCGCGCAGACCCCGCAGTGCCGGGCGCGGCCGTGCGCCGGTGGGCTGGAAGCGCGGTCCGTAGGGCGCGCGCCACAGCCACAGCAGCAGTGGCAGGTAGATCAGCGCATTGAAAAAGATGCCGGTCGAACTGCCGAGCGTCAGCAGCAGCACATTGCCGATGACCGGCCCCGTGAGCGTGCCGAGGAATCGTCCGGTGGCGCCGAGGCGCACGGCACTTTGCAGGTATTCTGGCCGCACGATGTACTGGATCAGGACCTGCGCTGCTGGCGTCCAGAACACTCCGGCAATGCCATGCAGGCTCAGCAGCGCCACGGCCTGCCACACGTGCAGATGGCCGAAATGCAGCAGCACACCCCAGCTGATCGAGCAGGTCATGAACAGCAGCAGGCCGATCTGGATCATGCGTCGCGGGTCAAAGCGGTCGGTGAGTGCACCGGAATAGTTCGCGAACAGCAGGAACGGCAACCAGTGGGCCAGTACCGCGATGCCCCCGAGGGCGGGCCGGTGGAAGGTGTTGTCGATCGCCAGATAGGTGATCACATGCTCGGCGTTGTCGGCCATCATCACGATGGCGTTGCCAACGAAGAACATGCCGTAGCCGGGCTGGCGGAGCGCGGCAAATGCGACGTGGGGCTGGGCGCTCGTGCTCATGGTTCTGATCCTGCCATGTGCCGCTGCAGGAACCCAGCGATGGTCGCGAGCGAGGCCGCATCGCCCAGGGGTGCGCTGTGCGTCAGATCCGGCCGGATTGACAGCTCCCCAAGCGCGAAGCGTTCATAGGTGGGTCGCACATGCCTCACCGGGACAAACTCGTCAGCGGCCCCGTGCACCATCAGCACCGGCACGGGAATCTGCGCCGCCAGCGCGCCGGCCTCGTAGAATTCCGGCCACGCGCCGTAGCGGGCGAAAAAGCGCGCGCGCAGCCGCTCGATGATCGGTGGCCGCAGCGCCATTGCCAGCGTGAAGGACTCAAGGATATATCCGATGTCGCGCGGCATGCCCACCAGCACCGCAGCGCGCAGCTCAGCGGACCTGCATTCGGCCAGCCACACGGCAGCCGCGAGCGCGCCGTAGGAGTGGGCAAGGATCGCTCTGGGCGCGCCAAACTCGCCGCTTACCGAGGAGATCGTATCGCGCAGCGCATGCAGGTCAGCGTAGCGGCCGCCCGATCGACCGTGTCCTGGTCCGTCGAAGGCCACGATGCGAAATCCCCGCGCATGCAGCGCAGCGATCGCGTGGCGCAGCCGCCCGGTGTGCGAGCTCCAGCCATGCACAACGAGCACGGTCGCTCCGGCCGCGGGCCATTCGTAGCACTGGATGGAGCCGTGCTCGGTCGCAAGCGCGCGCTGCCGGGCCGTGGCGAGGAACTCGCGCTCCTCGGCGCTGCTGGGCCGTGGCACCGGCGTGATGAACAGCTTAAGCGCCAGGCGCGCGGCGAGCGCGGGACTGATGGCACTTAGCACCCTGAACAGCAGCCGCAGGCGCGCCTGCAGTCGCGGACTGAGCCCGGGTACCGAACGCTCGCTCGGCGCCTCCGGGGCCTTCACGCCTGCGTCAGCGCGCGCTCGCGGGCGATGGCGCGATAGCCGATGTCAGTGCGGTACTGGGCGCCCTCGAAGCGAAGCGCGTGCACCAGTTCATAGGCCTGCTGCTGCGCCGCCGCGATATCGCTGCCCAGGCCGACGGCGCACAGCACGCGGCCACCACTGGTTTCGATCTGGCCGTGCGCGAGCCGCGTGCCGGCATGAAAGACTTTGCCTGGCAGTGCCGCGGCATTCGCAAGCCCGCTGATCGGCGCGCCCAGGCGTACGGCGTCCGGATAGCCGGGTGCTGCCAGCACCACGCCCAGGGCCGGGCGCGGATCCCAATCGATCTCAACCCCCTCGAGTGCGCCATCGATCGCGGCCTCGCACAACATCGGCAGATCGGAGCGCAGCCGCATCAGAATGGCCTGCGCTTCGGGGTCGCCCAGGCGGCAGTTGAATTCGACCACGTTGGGTGTCCCATCCGGTGCGACCATCAGCCCGGCATACAGGAAACCCGTGAAGGGATGCCCGTCGGCGGCCAGTCCGCGGATGGTGGGCAGGATCACCTCACGCATCGCGCGCTCGTGCACGCGGGGCGTGACCAGCGGGGCCGGGGAGTAGGCGCCCATGCCACCGGTGTTGGGCCCGGCATCGCCATCAAAGATCCGCTTATGGTCCTGCGACGTGGCCAGAGGCACGGCGTGTTTGCCATCGGCGATCACGATGAAGCTCGCTTCCTCGCCTTGCAGGAATTGCTCGATCACCACTTCGGCGCCCGCAGGCCCGAAGCGTCCGGCAAACATGCTGTGCGCCGCCGCGAGCGCCTCGGCCGCGCTGGTGGCGATGATCACGCCCTTGCCGGCGGCAAGGCCGCTGGCCTTGACGACCATGGGCAGCGGCTGCGCGCGCACCCAGTCCTCATCGAAGTTCTCGCGCCGGAAGGTGCGGTAGGCCGCGGTTGGAATCCCGTAGCGCCTGAGGAACTCCTTTGTGTAGGCCTTGGAGCCTTCCAGCTGCGCGGCCCCGCGACCCGGTCCGAAGCAGCGCAGTCCGGCCGCCTGGAAAGCATCGACAATGCCCAGCACCAGCGGGCCCTCGGGCCCGATGATCGTCAGATCAACGCGCTCGCGACGTGCGAGTTCCACCAGTGAGTGCAGCTCATCGGCGGGAATCGGAACATTGCGTACGCGCGCTTCGCTCATCGTGCCGGCGTTGCCGGGCGCCACCAGGATCTCAGTGACGCGTGCCGAGGCGGCGCAGCGCCATGCCAGTGCGTGCTCGCGCCCGCCGCCGCCGACGATCAGGATTCTCATCAGTGCCGGAAATGGCGCATGCCCGTGAAGATCATTGCCAGGCCGTGCTCGTCGGCGGCAGCAATCACTTCATCATCGCGCTTGGATCCGCCCGGCTGTATGACCGCCGTGATGCCATAGCCGGCCGCCACATCCAGCCCGTCGCGGAACGGGAAGAAAGCATCCGAGGCCATGACCGCACCGCGCACTTCGAGCTTCTCATCCTCGGCCTTGATGGCCGCGATGCGGGTCGAGTAGACGCGGCTCATCTGTCCGGCGCCCACGCCAATGGTGCGGGTATCGCGCGCAAACACGATCGCGTTGGACTTGACGAACTTGGCCACGCGCCAGGCAAAGCGCAGGTCCGCCAGCTCGCGCGCCTCCGGCTGCCGGCGCGTGACCACCTTGAGATCGTTCGCGCCGAGCGTGCCGGTATCCCGATCCTGCACCAGCACGCCGCCGCAGACACTCTTGATCTCGTACTCATCGCCGGTATCGGCCAGCAGGTCGCCGGTGGCCAGTACCCGCAGCGCAGCCCTGGCTGCGAGCGCCGCGCGCGCTTCAGCGCTCACTGACGGGGCGATGATGAGCTCGGCAAACTGCCGATCGATGATCGTGTGCGCGGTCCTGGCATCGAGTGGCCGGTTGAAGGCAATGATGCCGCCGAAGGCCGAGGTGGGGTCGGTGCGGTAGGCGTGCTCGTAGGCTTCCAGCAGGCCGCTGCCGAGTGCCACGCCGCAGGGATTGGCATGCTTGACGATGACGCAGGCTGCGGATTCGAACTGGCGCACGCATTCGATCGCGGCGTCGGCATCGGCGATGTTGTTGTAGGACAGTTCCTTGCCTTGCAGGATCTCGCTACTGGCGACCGAAGCGCCGCGCGCGCCCAGCGTGCGATAGAACGCCGCACGCTGGTGCGGGTTCTCGCCGTAGCGCAGGTCCTGCGCTTTGCTGAGCATCAGAGGCAGGCGTTCGGGAAAGCGCTCGATCGGCAGCTGCTGCTGCCCGAGCAGGTAGCTGGCGACCATCGTGTCGTAGGCGGCGGTGTGCGCGAAGGCCTTCGCGGCCAGCCGCGAGCGCGTATCAATCGAGGTGGCACCCGCGGCATCCAGTTCCGCGAGCACGCTGGCATAGTCGGCCGGGTCGACCAGCACGGTCACGTCTTTGTGATTCTTGGCCGCGGCGCGCACCATGGCCGGACCACCGATATCGATGTTCTCGATCGCCTCGTCGTAGCTGCAGTCCGGGCGCGCGATCGTGGCTGCGAACGGGTAGAGATTGATGACCAGCAGATCGATGGGCTCGATGCCGTGCTCGGACATCACCGCATCGTCGGTGCCGCGTCTGCCAAGCAGGCCGCCGTGGATGCGCGGGTGCAGGGTCTTGACACGCCCGTCCATGATTTCCGGAAAGCCGGTGTAGCGGGCGACCTCGGTGACTGGGATGCCCGCGCCCAGCAGCAGCCGTGCGGTACCCCCGGTGGAGAGCAGTTCAATGCCGCGCCCGCTTAAGGCGCGGGCGAAATCGGTCAGGCCATTCTTGTCGGAGACCGAGAGCAATGCGCGTCGCACGCGCTACTCCGCCAGCCCCAGGGCGCGCAGCTTTTTGCGCAGCGTCGTGCGCGTTATGCCGAGAATTCCCGCGGCGCGCGTCTGGTTGCCCGAAGAGTAATCGAGAACCGCACGAAACAGCGGTTCCTCCACTTCGCGCAGCACCAGATCGTAGAGTCGCGCCGGCCGATGGCCATTGAGGCTGGAGAAATAGTCGTTCAGCACACGCTCGGTGTGACTGCGCAGCGGCAGCTCTTTGCCGTTCATCCGATTCATCAAGACGCTCTGCCCGTATTCTGTAGTTATTGAGCCCAACCCGCATTCAGGCAGCCGCCTGTTGTGCTGCCACCCAGTAACCAAAGCCGCGCGCTGCCGCTGCAAACTGCGATGCCGAGTCCGCTGCGGCCATCAATTCGCGCCGCAGTTCAGTGCCGTCGGTGTGCAGCTGGCAGTACCAGCCTAGATGCTTTCGTGCCATACGAAGCCCGGTGTGTTCACCATAGAACGCGTACAGGGATTCGAGGTGCTGAAGGATGATCTCTGTGATTCGCTGGCGCAAGAGTGGCGCGAGGAATTTTCCTTCGGATAGATATGCATTGACATCGCGGAAAATCCATGGTGAACCCTGCGCACCGCGCCCGATCATTACGGCATCAGCACCGGTGAATGCAAGCACGTCTTGTGCCTGCTGCGCCGTGCGTATATCGCCATTGGCAATAACAGGTATCTGGACCGCTGCCTTGATATCACGGATGGTTTCGTATTCTGCCTCGCCGCGAAACAGATCTGCGCGGGTTCGACCGTGCACCGCAATGGCGCTGACGCCACAACGCTCGGCCAGGCGCGCAATCGCGACGCCGTTGCGCCGCTGCGGATCGGCTCCGGTGCGAATCTTGACGGTGACCGGCACATTGACCGCGTGCACTGCTGCATCCAGGATGCGTGCGACCAGCGATTCGTCCGCCAGCAGCGCCGAACCGCACAGGCGGTTGCAGACTTTCTTCGCCGGGCAGCCCATGTTGATGTCAATCAGGGCCGCGCCCTGACCCGCGCTGGCGCGCGCGGCCTCGGCGACCGCCTGTGGCTCGGCGCCTGCCAGCTGCACTACACGCGGACCCGACTCATCCTCCTGCACCTGGCGTCGTCGCGATTTGGACGTAGTCCAGAGTTCCTGATCCGAGCTCAGCATCTCCCCATAGGTGAGCGCGGCACCGAACTCGCGGCACAGCGCGCGAAGCGGCGGGTCGGTGATGCCGGCCATGGGCGCCAGCAGCACCCGGCCCGGGAGCCGAAGTTTGCCAATGTGCCAATTCATGGCAGCGGCGGGAGCGTGGGCATGTCATTGGCGCAGCGCAGCTGCGATCCAGCGCCGATCAGGCAGGCATCGAGCTCGAAGCTGGTGGCATCCGGCCCCGGATCGGCCACTGCGATCTGTGCCTCGATGCGCTGGCCGGCCTGCAGCAGCGCCGCCTGCGAGGGCATCAGGTAATCCGCAGGCTTCAGATCGCGCGCCGCGACGCGCTTGCCGAAACGATCCAGCAACGTCAGGCGCAGGATAGGCGCCGGCTGCGCATGGGGGGCATGATTGGCAAGACTGACATGGACATGAATGGTACTGCCGCCATTCGGGTCGGCCGTCGCACCGAGCTGGCGGACATCGTAAGCGTGCACGTCCCAGTTGGGCGTCAGCGGCATGCCGAGCGCACGGTACATACGCGTCAGTGGTGCGCTCCAGAGCGGTTGCATCACCAGCTGATTGCGCCAGTGATGAATGGCCTGGGCGGCGAGCCCCAGCACCAGCAGCACGATGACTGCCACGTGCAGCAGCAGGTGTTGCCAATCTCGCACCGCGGGTGCGAGCAGGAATTCGGCCGGCACGCCCTCGGCAACGGGCTCCGGTTCCTCGACCGGAGGCATTTCCTCCACACGCTCTGCGGCGGCCTGATTGGCGGCCAGCTGCCGGGCAACGGCGGCAATCTGACTGTCGACCGCTTCCTCGGGCACGATCTCTTCGGTCTGCAGGATGCCGTCGCCTTCGAGCACGATGGTCTCGAAGGTGCCGGTTTCCCGCGACTCGCGCAGGTTGGATTCCGTGCGAGCGGCTGAGGCGGTCGGCGCGGGTGCGGGTGAGGGTGCGGGTGTGCTGCGCGCGGGTTGCGGCGCTGGTGGGGTGCTGCGCGCCTGCGGTGGGGGTGATGGCTTGGGCTGCGCTGGCGGCGCCTCTGGCTTCGGCGCCGTGAGGGATGGGCTGGAGTCCTGCGCCAACGCGGGCTGAACGATGCCTGATGCGGCGTCGGGCTCCTCCGAGAGCGCCAGCAGTGCGTTGAATACGTTGGAGCAGCGTCCGCAACGCACAAAGCCTTGTCCGATCCGCAGATCAGGTGCGGTCACCGCAAGGGTGAGCGTGCATTTAGGACAGACCGTGAACATCGCCGCTTCGGATCCCTTCCAGCGCAACCCAGTCCTGGCGCTGGCCTGCCAGTTGGATATCAAACCACGGCGCGTAAGCGCCTGTCACGGCATCGGCCTGCTCGGCGAGAATCCCGGCCAGTAGCAGCCGGCCGCCGCTGCCCAGGCGTCCGGCGAAATCCCAGGCCAGATCCTCTAACGTGCCAGCCAGGATATTGGCCAGAATGATCCCGGTTTGTTCGGGCAGGTCAGCGGCTCTGGCGCAGACACTGATCTGTGCCGAGAGTCCATTGGCTGCGGCGTTCTGGCTCGTGGCCAGCAGGGCCTGCGGGTCGATGTCATAGGCCACCACGTGGCGCGCTCCCAGGCGGGCCGCGGCGAGCGCCAGGATCCCCGAACCGCAGCCAAAGTCGAGTACTTCAGCGCCTGCGGGCAGCTGGCCATCGAGCCATTCCAGGCACAGCGCGGTCGATGGATGCGTGCCGGTGCCAAAGGCCAGGCCCGGGTCGAGGGCTACGATGAGGGCCTCCGGGTCGGTAACCTGCTCGTGGTGCGGACAGACCCACAGCCGGCGCCCGAATTTCATTGCCTTGAAATCGCGCAGCCACTCCCGCTCCCAGACACGATCGGCCACGTTCGCGCTTTGAATAGCCGCCGGCTCGATCCCGAGCCGCGCAGCCAGCACCAGTTTCAGCAGGACGGCGTCGCTGTCCGCGGCGTAGAGCGCCTGCAGTCGCGTGCTGGGCCATAACGGCTGTGTACCGAGGGCCGGTTCGAGGATCGCATCGTCGCGCGCGTCACTGAAGGTCACCGCGAGCGCGCCGCTGGCAAAGCAGGCGGCTTCGACGCGCTCGGCATCGGGTGCCCGAAGATCGATGGACAGTGCCAGATAGGGCATCGGGGCGCGATCCGCCGTGGCGCCCGGCTACTTCAGACCCAGGCGGCGTTCCAGATAATGAATATCCAGGCCGCCGGCCTGGAACTGGGAGTGCGAGAGGATCTCCAGGTGCAGCGCGGTGTTGGTCTTGATGCCCTCGACCACCAGTTCCGAGAGCGCATTGCGCATGCGGGCAATCGCGGTGTCGCGCGTGTCTCCATAGGCAATGAGCTTGCCGATCATCGAGTCATAAAACGGCGGCACGCTGTAGCCGGAGTACACGTGACTGTCGACGCGTATGCCGGGTCCCCCCGGCGCATGCCACAGGCGGATCGGTCCGGGCGAAGGCATGAACGTGCGCGGATCCTCGGCATTGATGCGGCACTCGATCGCATGACCACGCACCTGGATGTCGCTCTGCGAGAACGGCAGCTTCTCCCCGGCCGCCACCTGCAGCTGGGTCTTGACCAGATCGATGCCGGTCACTTCTTCGGTCACCGGATGCTCGACCTGGATGCGGGTATTCATCTCGATGAAGTAGAACTCGTTGTCCTGATACAGGAACTCGAGTGTCCCGGCGCTGCGATAGCCTACCGCGCGGCAGGCATCGAGGACCCGCTCGGTCATCTGCTTGCGCTGTTTCGGGGTGATGCCCGGGGCCGGGGCTTCCTCGATGACTTTCTGGTGGCGACGCTGCATCGAGCAGTCGCGCTCGCCCAGGCACACGACGTTGCCATGATGGTCGCCGATCACCTGGAACTCGATGTGCCGCGGCCGCTCGAGGAACTTCTCCATGTAGACCTGGTTATTGCCGAAGGCTGCCTGCGCTTCCGAGCGCGTCACCGCAATCGAGCTGAGCAAGGCGCCGCCGGCATGCACGACGCGCATGCCGCGACCGCCGCCACCGCCGGAGGCCTTGATGATCACCGGATAGCCGATGTCCTTGGCAATGCGCAGGTTCTCATCGGTGTTCTCGCCGAGCGGGCCGCTCGAGCCAGGTACGCAGGGCACGCCGTGCTTGCGCATGAGGCTGATCGCCGAGACCTTGTCACCCATCAGCCGGATGGTCTCGGCCTTTGGCCCGATCCAGGTAAAGCCGCTCTTCTCGACCCGTTCGGCAAAGTCCGCGTTCTCGGACAGGAATCCGTAGCCCGGGTGTATGCCGACCGAGTCGGTGACTTCGGCGGCGCTGATGATCGCGGGCATGTTCAGGTAGCTCTGGGCCGACTGCGGTGGCCCGATGCACACCGACTCATCGGCCAGCAGCACGTGCTTGAGGTTGGCATCGGCGGTGGAGTGGACCGCGACGGTCTTGATGCCCAGTTCCCGGCAGGCGCGCAGGATACGCAGTGCGATCTCGCCGCGGTTAGCGATGACTATCTTATCGAGCATGCGCGTCAGGCGACGATGAACAGCGGCTGGCCAAACTCGACTGGCTCACCGTTCTTGACCAGAATCGCGCGGATCGTGCCGCCAGTCTCCGACTCGATCTGGTTCATCATTTTCATTGCTTCAATGATGCACAGCACCTGGCCCGCCTTGATCTCATCGCCGATGTTGATGAATTCCTTGGCGCCGGGCGAGGGCGATGAATAGTAGGTGCCGACCATCGGCGCCGTGACGATCTGCTCGCCGGCACCGGCGGTCGTCGGCGTCGGCGCAGCCGGCGCCGCGGGTGCGCTCAGCGGCGCGGCGGCCGCAAGCGGTGCCGGCGCCGGGGCGAGCGCACTGCTGCTGATCTGGACGCCCTTGGACATGCGCGAGATCCTCAGCGACTCCTCGCCTTCCTTGATCTCGATCTCGGCGACGCCCGATTCCTCGAGCAGCTCGATCAGCTTCTTGATCTTTCTTATGTCCATGCGCAGGGACTCCCACTAAGTCTGGTCCAAAGGTGTGCCGGGGGCGGCTTAGGGATAGCTAGCGGCAGCGTGAGTACTGAGCCGCCGTGCCCGAATCATTCCGGTGGCCCGCAGCGCGGGCGGCGGGGCGGTTCAACGTGGGTCCATCCATTAACAGCATGCTTGCCAGTCGGTCATTGTTCTTGGTTCGCTCCATCCGAGCTGGCGCGAATGTACCGAATTCGACGGCGTTTGCATACTTTAGCGGCCAGATCCTGCCTTTTTGCGCCGTTGTGCCGCTGGCGGCGCGCCCCAAGGCCTTTAGGTGGCCGGGGCGGAGGGTTCGGCGCGCTGCTGGGCCTGGCGCTTGAGCTCTTCCTCAATTGCCGAGCGCGCGGCCAGCAGGCTGGTCTGGCCGGCATCAAGCTGCCGGATGGTCCTGAGTATGAACTCGGCCTCCGGCGCGTGAAGTTCACCGATCTTGACTGCAACCACGCGGTTGCTGGCATCGGCGAACACCGAGAAGGGTAACACCAGATCGGTTATGCCAAATTTCTGGGCTGCCTCAAGCCCGGCATCCTCTCCGATGAAGACCGGATAATCAATGCGGGTCTTCTTGACGTACGCCTGCACGGCCTTGTCGAAGTCGACCGCGATGCCGATGACCTGCAGCGGGTCCTGGCGGTGGCTGTGCTGCAGCGAGTTGAGCAGCGGGATCTCGCGGCGGCAAGGCCCGCACCAGGTAGCCCAGAAGTTGATGATCCGTGGCCGCCCGGAAAATTCCGCGAGCGTTCGTGTGTGCCCGTGCAGGTCCGGCATGCGGATTTCGGGGACGGTTTCAGGCACCGGGGTGGTGGCCTCGGCAGCCGGCGCTTGCAGCTGCGGCTGTGGCGCCGAGCTCGCCACCAGTGGCACCGCCGCCTGCCGATTCATCAGCCGGTAGCCGGCAAAGCCGGCGACTACACCGGCGAGCGCGATCAGCAGCGCCGCCGGCAGCGACAGCTGCTTCATGCGCCGCCGGGTGTCGTGGAAGCCGTGGCCGGTGCCAGCTGATGCAGGAGCGCGGCGAACTCAGGCGCCTTCATGTAGCCCACGACCCGCAATGCGCTCTGCTCCGCGCCCGAGGCATCGTAGAAGGCGATCGTCGGTGGCCCGATGACCTGAAATCGTGCCAGCAGTGCCTTGTCTTCCTCATTGTTGGCCGTCACGTCGGCCCGCAGCAGCACCATGCCACCGAGCGCCTGGCGCACTTCGGCATCATTGAAGGTATAGCGTTCCATCTCCTTGCAGGAGGTGCACCAGTCGGCATAGAAATCCAGCATCAGCGCGTGGCCCTGGGCGGAGGAGGCCTTGACCTCGCGATCCAGGTCCGCCACCGAATGAATCTCGCGAAAGGCAGGCCCCGCCGGTGCGCTCGCGCTGGCGCTCGCCGGCGCCGGCAACGACAGCGGCGCCAGCGGATCGGAGGCGCCGATGCGGTAGCCGTTGACCAGCAGCGCTGCGTATACGGCGCAGGCCACGGCCGCGAGGCGCGCCATGCCCTTGCCAAAGCTGCGGCCCGGGAACTGCCACAGCACCACGAGGCCTGCGATCAGCGGCAGCGCAAACAGCAGCAGACTGGCCCGATCGCTCAAGAGGCGCGAGAGCATCCAGGCCGCAACGGCCAGCATCAGTACGCCGAACAGGCGCTTGATGGCATCCATCCACATGCCCGGCTTGGGCAGGAGCTTGCCGGCCGAGGTGCCCACGACCAGCAGTGGTGCGCCCATGCCGAGGCTCATCGCGAACAGTGCCGCGGCGCCACGCGAGATCGCGCCACTCTTGCCAATCACCACCAGCGCAGCGACCAGCACCGGTCCGACGCAGGTGGTGACAATCAGCGCCGAGAGCGCGCCCATGACGGCAACGCCACTGAAGGAGCCGGCGCGCTGCCGATTGCTGGTCTGCGCCAGCCGTGTCTGTATGAACGCGGGCATCTGCACCGTGTAGAGACCGAACATCGAGAGCGCCATCGCGACGAAAATCGCCGAGAACAGCAGGATGATCCAGGGCTGCTGGAACATCGCCTGTACCTGGCTGCCGGCGGCGGCGGTGGCCGCACCGGCGGCGGTGTAGGTGATCGCCATGCCGAGGACGTAGGTGAGCGAGAGTGCAAAGGCGCGTCCGGTGCTCACGCGTTCGCCATGACCGACGATCAATCCCGAGAGGATCGGCACCATCGGCAGCACGCACGGTGTGAAGGCGAGCCCCAGGCCGAAGGCAAAGGCCACGGCCAGCATGTAGAAGATGTTTCCCGAGCGGATCAGGCTGACCATCCAATCCTGCTTGGACACGTAGCCACTGCTGCCCGAGCTGCCGCCAGCCGCCGCGTTCCCGGAGGGCAGGCTGACGGTCAGGTTGCGCACCTGCGGCGGGTAGCACAGGCCGGCTTCGGCGCAGCCCTGGTAGGTAACCGTTAGTGGCAGATCGAGGGCCGTGCCAGCGGCCCGCGCGACGGCCAGCCGTACGGTGAGTGTGTGGTGGTAGACGACCTGCTTGCCAAAGAATTCATCGTTCTTGGTGTCCCCGGCCGGCAGCTCCGGTGCCCCCAGGCTCGCCGTGGTGCTCGGACTCGAGAACTTCAGGCGGCTCTGATAGAGGTAATAGCCGGGCGCGATGAGCCAGTCCAGACGCACCCGGTCGGGCCCGTCGGCCACGGCGGTCAGTACAAAGGCCTTTTCGGGGGGCAGAAACTCGCTGGAATTGTTCGAATTGGCCAGCAGCGCATTCAGGTTCCCGCCGCCGGCGCCATCCGCAGCGGACAGGAATGGGGCAACGGCAAGCGCTATCAGGCTCAGCAGGGCAAGGCGGGCGTAGCGGGTCATTGGGGTTACCTTGTGGGGCGACTAACTACAATAAATTCAAAAGGTTAAATGCTAACCAACGCACCCACTATTTCAGCATAATCCCTTCGCCTGTCCACGTCATGTGTCGCTAATTGGCACTTGCAATTGGCGATTCCGCCTCTATCATTAGCAGCAGCCAGTGGAGAGTGCTAACAGGCCTCCGCTGCTACAGATTTCCCAGTTATCTAAAACACTACAAAGGAGTGTCATCCATGAAGATTCGTCCTCTTCATGACCGCGTGATTGTGAAGCGTCTCGATGAAGAGCGCACCTCACCAGGCGGCATCGTGATTCCGGATTCGGCCGCCGAGAAGCCCGTACGGGGCAAAGTGCTGGCGGTTGGCAAGGGCAAGATTCTCGAGGACGGCGGCGTCCGCGCGCTCGACGTCAAGGTCGGCGACCACATCCTGTTCGGCAAGTACAGCGGCACCGAAGTGAAAGTCGACGGTGAGGAACTGCTGGTCATGCGCGAAGAAGACGTCGTGGCCGTCATTGAGTCGAAGTAAGTCAGGCGCCTTACGCGCCAACCAATTATTGAGGATAGATCACCATGGCAGCTAAAGAAGTACGTTTCAGCGATGACGCCCGGGCACGCATGTTCCGCGGCGTGAACATCCTGGCGAACGCCGTTAAGGCGACGCTGGGCCCCAAGGGCCGCAACGCCGTGCTCGAGAAGAGCTTCGGCGCCCCGACCATCACCAAGGACGGCGTGTCCGTCGCCAAGGAAATCGAACTGAAGGACAAGTTCGAGAACATGGGCGCGCAGATGGTCAAGGAAGTCGCCTCCAACACCTCCGATGAGGCTGGCGATGGCACCACCACCGCGACCGTGCTGGCACAGGCCATCATCCGCGAGGGCCTGAAGGCCGTGGCCTCGGGCCGCAACCCGATGGACATCAAACGCGGCATCGACAAGGCCGTCATTGCAGCGACCGAAGAGCTCAAGAAGCTCAGCAAGCCGTGCAAGGACAGCAAGGCGATTGCGCAGGTGGGCACGATCTCGGCCAACTCCGATGAGAGCATCGGCAAGACCATTGCAGATGCGATGGAAAAGGTCGGCAAGGAAGGCGTGATCACGGTCGAGGAAGGCTCAGGATTGCAGAACGAACTCGACGTCGTCGAGGGCATGCAGTTCGATCGCGGCTACCTCTCGCCGTATTTCATCAACAACCAGGCCAATCAGAGCACCGAGCTGGAAAAGCCCTACGTGCTGCTGGTTGACAAGAAGATCTCCAACATCCGCGAGCTCCTGCCGGTGCTCGAGGGCGTTGCCAAGGCTGGCCGGCCGCTGCTGGTCGTTGCCGAGGACGTCGAAGGCGAGGCTCTGGCCACGCTCGTCGTGAACAACATTCGCGGCATCCTCAAGGTTGCAGCCGTCAAGGCCCCGGGCTTTGGCGATCGTCGCAAGGCGATGCTGCAGGACATCGCGGTACTGACCGGTGGTGTCGTGATTTCCGACGAAGTCGGCCTGTCACTCGAGAAGGCCACCCTCAACGATCTGGGCGAAGCCAAGAAGATCGTTGTCGAGAAGGAAAACACCACGATCATCGACGGGCACGGCAAGGCGACGGACATCAAGGCCCGCGTCGAGTCGATCCGCCAGCAGATCGAGGAAGCCACCAGCGACTACGACAAGGAGAAGCTCCAGGAGCGTGTTGCCAAGCTCTCCGGCGGTGTCGCCGTGATCAAGGTCGGCGCTGCCACCGAGATCGAGATGAAGGAAAAGAAGGCCCGCGTCGAAGACGCCCTGCACGCCTGCCGGGCGGCCGTCGAAGAGGGGATCCTCCCCGGCGGCGGCGTGGCGGTCATTCGCGCCGCGGCCAAGGTGCTCGACGGCGTGCGGAAGCGCGCGGTCAACG
>Ga0181537_10001785_pt1 | contig 19420 bp, 20 predicted proteins | sample PEATcosm2014_Bin_39_FD_119765 | JGI IMG/M metagenome (GOLD analysis project Ga0181537, IMG submission 119765) | Peatland microbial communities from MTU Mesocosm Facility, Houghton, MI, USA - PEATcosm2014_Bin23_10_metaG | ecosystem: Environmental > Terrestrial > Soil > Wetlands > Peat | place... | reverse complement strand
GGAAGCCCGAAGGGCCGGCGCACCTGGGGTCGCCTTTTCTTTGGTTACTTTCTTTTGGCGAAGCAAAAGAAAGTAACTTGCTGCCGGGCAACCCCCGGCGACTTTGTTTTTGAAGTTAGCCGTTCATCTCGGCATGTACGTTGTGAGTCCGGAAGACATCCTTAATTCCTCTTCACAAACTCCACAATCGCCCGCGCCCGCTGCATCATCAATCCCAGATCCGAACCCACCGCGATAAAGGTGTAACCGTACTCGGCGTACAGCGCGGCGGTTTCCTCGTTCTGCGCGAGGATGCCGGAGGCGCAGCCTGCGGCCTTGCACGCGGCGGCGGCGGCTTTGAGCTTCGCCCTGACCTCGGGATGGGCGAGTTCGCCGACTAACCCCATGCTGGCCGCGAGATCGGCGGGGCCGATAAAGATGCCGTCAACGCCGTCCACTTTCGCAATGTCCGCAATGCGCTCGACCGCGATTACGGTTTCGAGCTGGAGGGTGACGCAGATTTCTTCGCTGGCGCGTTTCAGGTAATCCGGATAAGTGCCGAAGCCGCTTGCCCTCGTCACTCCGGCGACGCCGCGAATGCCGCCGGGCGGGTAGCGCGTCGCCGCCACCGCGCGTTTTGCTTCCTCGACGCTCTGGATCATCGGGAACATGAGCGTGAGCGCGCCGATGTCGAGCACCCGTTTCACCACCACCGCATCGTTCCACGGCAGGCGCACCAGGGCCTGCTTGCCGGCGGCGGCGATTGCCTGCAGTTGCGGCAACACGCTTGGGACTTCGTTGGGCGCGTGTTCCATGTCAATCACCAGGAACTCGAAGCCCGCGCGCGCCATGGCTTCGGCGGCGGCGCTGCTCGCGAGCTGCAGCCAGCAGCCCCAGGTGCGGTTTCCGGCGTGAAGGTTTTTCTTGAAAGTATTGGCTGGCAGGCTCACGTGCGCTCCCCGGTAAATTTATGTTGGCGCCGCCCGCGTGCCGCAAACCGGGCACTCGGGGTCGCGCGAAAAACGCACGCTGCGCCATTCTGCGCCCAGCATGTCGATCAGCAACAGGCGTCCGCAAAGATTGTCGCCGATTCCCGTCAGGAGCTTCAATGCCTCGGCCGCTTGAATCGAGCCCACGATGCCGGTCAGCGGCGCGAACACGCCCATGACCGCGCACGCCTGGTCCTCGCTGGCGCCATCCTCGGCGAACAGGCAGTGGTAGCAGGGGCTGTCGGCGCGCCGCAAATCGAATGCCGCGACCTGGCCGTCGAAGCGCATTGCCGCGCCCGACACCAGGGGTTTGTATTGCGCGACGCAGGCGCGGTTGATGGCGTGGCGGGTGGCGAAGTTGTCGGTGCAGTCGAGCACCAGGTCCACGCCCGCCACCAGCTCGGTCAGCAGCTTGCCCTCGGCGCGCTGCTCGACAGCGACTACTTCGACTTCAGGATTGACGGCGGCGAGGCGGGCGCGGCCCGAGGCGGCCTTCATCTGGCCGACGGACTGCGTGTCGTGCAAGATCTGGCGTTGCAGGTTGGTGAGATCGACTTGATCGTGATCGGCGAGAACGATGCGGCCGACGCCTGCCGCCGCTAGATAAATGGCCGCCGGCGACCCAAGGCCGCCGGCGCCGACGATCAGCACTCGCGCCTGAAGCAGCTTCTCCTGGCCTTCGACGCCGAGTTCATTGAGCAGAATATGCCGGCTGTAACGGAGGAGCTGCTCATCTTTCACCCCGCGTTCACTGCCTCTTCTGGACGATGTCGAGGCCCTTTAACAGGTTCATCGCCTGTGTCATCACGTAATCGTCCTTGCTGCCGAATTCGGCCGGGAGCTTGAGCGGTGCAGCCGGCGGCGTCACCACGCCGGGTGCCGCGTCAGGCGCCTGCACGCGCGGCGGCGTTGCCGGCGCCGCCTTGGATTGCGGCTTGGCGGGCGCCGGCGCGGGTGGCACCAGTGCAGGCACGGGCGGCAGCTCCGCGTCCTTTTCGTTGATCAGGTGCTTTTCAAGATCGGCTTCGTGAATGCGGTTGGCCACCGGCACGTCCGGATCCTCGACCGCGATATCGGGTGCGATACCCTTGGCCTGGATCGAGCGGCCGCTCGGCGTGTAATAGCGCGCCGTGGTGAGCTTGATGGCCGTGTTGTTGCCAAGCGGGATGATGGTTTGCACCGAGCCCTTGCCGAAAGTCAGCGAGCCCATGATGATCGCGCGTTTCTGGTCCTGCAGCGCGCCGGCGACGATTTCGGAAGCGGACGCGGTGGAATCGTTGACCAGCACCGTCATCGGCACGGTCTTCACGCCTGCCGGCAGGTTCTTCAGGTAGTCGTCGCGGCTGCCGCGCAGATAATCCTCGGGGGTGGCGTAGAACTTGTGTTTGGAGTCTTCGCTGCGGCCGTCGGTCGATACCACCAGGGTTTTGGCCGGCAGGAAGGCGGCGGCAACGCCGACCGCGCCGTTCAACAAACCACCGGGGTCGTTCCTGAGGTCGAGCACCAGGCCCTTCAGGGGGCCGTTCTTGTACAGACCCTCGAGCTGCTTCGCGAGCAGTTCGCCCGTGTGCTCCTGGAACTGGCTCACCCGCACGTAGCCATAGCCGGGCTCGACCATTTTCGAGCGCACGCTTTGCACCTTGATGGTTTCACGCGTCAGGCTGACGACCAGCGGCTTGGGCTCGCCCTTGCGCGCGAGCTCGAGCACGATGTTGGTATGCGGCTTGCCGCGCATGCGCTTTACCGCGTCGGCGAGGCTCATGCCGCGTGCGGGCGTGCCGTCGATCTTGACGATGAGGTCGCCGGATTTGATGCCGGCGCGCGCGGCCGGGGTGTCGTCGATCGGAGTGACCACTTTGACGAAGCCGTCTTCGACCCCGACTTCGATGCCGAGGCCGCCGAATTCGCCCTGGGTGCCGATGGTCAGTTCCTTGAAGCCGTCGGCGTCAAGGTAAGAGGAATGCGGATCGAGGCCCGACAGCATGCCGTTGATGGCTTCGGTAATGAGCTTTTTGTCCTCGACCGGTTCGACGTAGGCCGACTTGATCGCGGCGAACACTTCGGAGAACGAACGCAATTCCTCCACCGGCAGCGGCGACGTGGCGTCGCGCTGGGCGCTCGCCGGCAGATTGAGCGCGAGCAGCGTGCCGGCGATGAGTCCGATGGCGACTAAGCCAACTTGATGGAAGTTGTTACGCATGCTGTCTCCTGAGGGTGCGTGGTGCGGGGCTTGCCGGAAGAATACCGTGATTGCGGACGAGATCGGTGCAGACTACAAAATGTTACCTGAGCGACACCCATTTCATCGGGTCAAAAGCGCGGCCCTCGTACCTCAATTCAAAGTATAACCCCGAATCCGGGTTGCCGCCGCTGTTGCCCACGGTAGCGATGACCTCTCCCGCCGTCACCTGATTGCCGACTTGCCTTAGCAGGGTTTCGTTGTTGCCGTAGATGCTCAAGTAATTGGCGCCGTGATCGACGATGGTCAGGTTGCCGAAGCCGCGTATCCAGTCCGCGAATACCACGCGCCCGGCGGCGACCGCTCTTACCTCCGTCCCGGGGTCGGCGCGGATGAATAAGCCCTTCCAGGTTACCCCGCCGTCCGAGCGTTTGGCACCGTATTGGTTGGTTAGTTCACCGCGAATCGGCAACCGCAGGCGGCCTTTCAATTTGGCGAACACGTCGCCCGCTTCGCCAGGCTCGGGCGTGTGTTCGTTGCGCAGCCCGTGCTCCTCCCCTCGCTCGGAGCCAGCTTCATGCCGGGGCTCGGCCGCAATAATGCGGTTGAGCCCTGCTATCAATTTCGACAGTCGTTCCTCGTCATGCTGCAAAACGCCGATTTCCTTGCGCTGGGAACGGATCTGCAAAGCGATGCGATCGAGCACGCGCCGCCGTTCGTTCTGCTGGGCGAGCAGCGCGCCGCGGCTCTTCTGCTGGCCGGCTTCGATGCCGGCGAGCTCCGCACTTTTGTCGCGAGTCTCGGTGGCGAGTTCGGTGACCCGTTGCAGACCTTTCCTCGCCGCCTCCAGCAGCGTCGCCTGCGCCCGCGACACGTAGGTGTAGTAGGTGAGATCGCGGGCAATCGAGTTGGGGTCGCCGCCGTTGAACACCAGCTTGAAGTAATCGCTCTCGCCGGCGAGAGCCTGCCGTGCCAGCAGCCGGCCCAGGCGCTCGCGGCTCGCGGCGATTTCAGCCTGGGCCTTCTTCGACTGGACGCCAAGCTCTTTCAACCGCGCCTGCGCCGCGCGCTGCTGCGCGCCGAGCTCGAACAGGCTGCGGTTGGCCTCCGATATCGCCTGTTCCGACTCCCGCAGCGAATCGGCGGCCTCGCTCCGCGACTCCTCGGCATCCGTCAGGTTTCGGCGCAGCGCCTCGATGCGTGCCTGCAGCCGCTCGAGCCTGGCCGGGTCCGATGGCTGGGCGGCCGCCGGCCCGGCCGCGGCGCTCTGGCACAGCGCGAGTAACAACAACGTCAGGACGGCAAGGAGCGGCGGAGCAGGACGCGGCCGCGGCACTGCTACTGGGCCTTGCCCTGGCCTGCGACCGCGGTGATTTTTTTGGCCACCGCGTCGGCATCGCCCAGGTAATAGTGCTTGAGCGGCTTCAGATCGTCGTCGAGCTCGTACACCAGCGGTACGCCGGTAGGTATATTCAGTCCCACGATGCCAGCGTCGCTCACCTGGTCCAGGTGTTTAACCAGGGCGCGCAGGGAATTGCCGTGGGCGGTGATGAGCACGCGCTCACCGCCGCGGATGGCCGGTGCGATCGCCTCGTTCCAATACGGCAGCACCCGCGCCACTGTGTCTTTCAGGCATTCGGTGAGCGGCAACTGCGCAGGCGGAAGATGGGCGTAGCGCGGATCGTGCGCCGGGTGGCGCGGGTCATCGGGGGTCAGCGCCGGCGGCGGCTCGTCGTAGCTGCGGCGCCAGGCGAGCACCTGGGCTTCGCCGAACTTGGCCGCGGTCTCGGCCTTGTTGAGTCCCTGCAGTGCGCCATAGTGGCGTTCGTTGAGGAGCCAGGATTTCTCGACCGGGAGCCACATGAGATCCATGCCGTCCTGCACGATCCACAGGGTGCGGATCGCGCGTTTCAGCAGCGAAGTAAAGGCGAGGTCGAAGCTGTAGCCGCCGTCGCGCAGCAGCTGTGCCGCCGCCGCGGCTTCCTCGCGGCCCTGCGCCGTGAGGTCGACGTCGGTCCAGCCGGTGAAGCGGTTTTCCCTGTTCCACGAGCTTTCGCCATGGCGCAGCAGAACGAGTTTTTTCACGAATCGCGCAACCTGATTTGGCTGCGCGCATTATAAGCCGGCGGCGAGAAACTCAGGCGGGCGCGGTGCCCTCGAAAATATCCATCCACTCGCGGTAGCGCTGCGCGATGCGGTGCGCTGCTTCGGCACGCGCGATTTTTTTTGCGCGGTATTCAACCAGCGCATCCCAGAAGCTAGTGCGGCCGACGGCAAAGCCGACGAAGCCCGGCACGCCGGCGGCCGTTTTCAGCCATTGCACGACTTTCGCTTCATCGGCGCCGCGTCCCAGCACGATGCAGGAGACGCCGTCCCTGCCGTCCCGTTGCGCAGTTGCCGCGATTTGCTGGCAGTCCTCGCGGCGCTCGAGCCCTTCGATTTTCCACACGTCGGGCTCGACCCCGGCCTCCTGCAGGGCGCGGATCGCCTGCCCGACCAGGGCCGGGCGCAAATTCGCGTCGTAAGCCTGCTTGTCCTTGCCGGTCTTTTCCAGTTGCGCCGGCGTCGCCGGCACCAGGAGCTCGAACATGAAGCGACGTTTGGTTTTCTCGCAATACGCCGAAAATTGGGCGAGCTTCGCGGCCTGGCGCCGGTTGAGTACGGCGTCGCCACCGGGGTTGTAGCGCACCAGCACCTTGGCGAACGCCGGGTCGAACTCCTCGACGTGGCGCGGGTAGTCGTCGCCGTATTCGAATTCGAACTCGTCCACCCCGCTGTGCTCGACCGGCAGCACGGTGTTAAATCCACGTGCGTGAGCGTCGCGCTGGATGGCGGCGCCGAATTCTTCGTCCACCAGCAGCGCCGCCGCCGCGCGCGGCACGCCGTCCTCGATTGCGCGCTGGAAGCCCTCGTAAATTACCTGCTTGCTGTCGGCCACCATGCGCTGCTGGTTTTCGTTGAGCGGCGGCGACCAGTCGAACAGCCCGCTCACGTAGGACTGGCGATGGTCGAACGGCAACAGGTATAGCGGCTCGCGATAACCTCCGATCATTTCACCACCTCCTGTGCGTTGAACGCCGTCAAATCAAGCGCCGCGAGATCCGCGATGCACTCGACGCTCACATCTGCCGGCGCCAGCCGGGCGATGGCCGCGGCGTCCCGCGCGTAATGCCCCTGGCGCACGAACACCGTGGTGAGGCGCTCGCCCCAGCGCCGTTTCATTTCGTCGAGAATGCGCAGCTTGTCGTCAACCATGAGATAGCGCCGCGCCGGATAGCGCCTGGCGACCGTATCCAGCATTTGCTCCTTGTGCACATAAATCAGCACCCGGCCCGCCACCGCCTGCCACAACCCGGAAAGCTCGATCTTGCGCGGCTGGAAAATGATGTCGCCGTCGCTCAGGATTACCGTGGGTCCGAGGCCGTCGAGACTCGCGATTGCATCGAACGCGCCTGGATAGACCAACGCGGCGAACGGGTAATCCAGCAGCCACGCCGACATCGAAGGCCAGGCCGCATGATCGGGCTCCGCCAGCCGGAATTCCTGCATGGCGCCCAGGTAATCCACGTAACCCAGCTCCGCGCGCCGCCGCTCGAGAATCGAGCGGTAGAGATCGCGCCCTTGCGCGCCGAAATCGCGCTCGACGCGGGCGTCGAGTTCATCCTGGAAGCGATCGTTGTCGAGCAGCGTATTGTCGACGTCGAGCAGGCAAACTGTGTCAAACGGTTGGTCGGGCAGGCTCATGGCTGGGGAACGGCGGACGGTTTGTCACCTTGGCATGGCGCGGGGCGGGGGTCTGTACGCCAGCAAACAATGCGGGCGCCGCAAGCGATCTCCATCGTATGTCGCGGGAATGCGCAAAACTAGCATACTTCCGGACGTCTTTTACAGCGGGGCCGGTCTCAGCTAAAATAGCGAGTTTTCTCGGTTAGTCCTGACCCCGCGCGGGTCCCCCACATTGTCGCGTTGCCGTGGATTTCATCCTCAATAATATCTGGCTGGTCGCAATCGCCCTCATCAGTGGCGGCATGCTGCTGTGGCCGCTGCTGTCGCAGAGCGCCGGCGGCCCGTCGCTGTCGACCTTGCAGGCCACCCAGCTCATCAACCAGAAGGACGCGCTGGTGCTGGACCTGCGCAGCACCGACGAGTACGCGCGCGGGCACATCCTGCACGCGCGCAGCGTGCCGGCCGCCCAGCTTGGCGGCCGCATGTCCGAGCTGGAAAAGTTCAAGAACCGCCCGCTGATCCTGAGCTGCCAGAACGGCACCACCTCCGGCGCCACGCTGGGCGCGCTGAAGAAGGCCGGTTTCGGCGAAGTCTACGTGCTCGCAGGCGGCGTTTCAGCGTGGCAGCAGGCCGGCCTGCCGGTCACGAAATAAAATGAGCACTACCGTTCGCATGTACACCACGGCCTGGTGCCCGTATTGCCAGCGTGCCGAGCGCCTGCTGGCGGCGCGCGGCGTTGCCGCTATCGAAAAACTCCGCGTCGACCTCGAGCCCGCACTGCGAGCCGAGATGATGCAGAAAACCGGACGCCGCACCGTGCCGCAAATCTATATCGGCGAGCGGCACGTCGGCGGCTACGACGACCTCGCCGCGCTCGACCGCCAAGGCGCCCTGGAGCCGCTGTTGCGCGGCGCGGCCGGCACCGACACTCCAACCCAATCTTCAAAGGCACAGTCATGACCGAAACTCCGCAACCGCTGTTCAACATCGAAAAGATCTACGTCAAGGATCTCTCGCTGGAAGTGCCGAATTCGCCGCAAGTGTTCCTGGAACGCGAGGCGCCGCAAATCGAGATCGAGATCCAGTCGCGCGACCAGAAAGTGGACGAGGGCATCTACGAAGTGGTGCTGACGGTGACCACTACCGCCAAACTGGGCGACAAGACCGTGTTCCTGGCGGAAGCGAACCAGGCCGGGATTTTCCAGTTGCGCAACATTCCGGAAGCCGAAATCGGTCCCATCCTCGGCATCGGCTGCCCCAATATCCTGTTTCCCTACGTGCGCGAGACGATTTCCGACCTGATCGCGCGCGCGGGTTTCCCGCCGGTGTTGCTGACGCCGGTCAACTTCGAGCCGATCTACCAGGCAAAGCTGCAAAGCCAGCAGGCGGCGGAGCAGAGCGTGGTGCCGGTCACCCACTGACCAGGTCCGGGACCACCGGCGCTGGCTGGGTGCGCATGAAGCCTGTCGATTGCCAGGCCGGCAACCTGCGCGCGGACGAGGTCTGGAGCCTGTGAATCTTGCCATCCTCGGCGGCGGCGCCTGGGGAACGGCGCTTGCCATCACGTTTGCCGAGGCGCACCGCGTTACTTTGTGGACGCGCGACGCGGCCCAGGCCGAGGATTTGCGGCAGACCAGGCTGAACCGGCGCTATCTGCCGCTCGCCACCATTCCGCAGGCGGTCAGGATCGAGCATAGCCTGGCCGACACCCTGCATGACGCCGAGCTCGCGGTGGTGGCGACGCCGCTCTCGGCGTTGCGCGAGACCGCGGCGCGGGTCGCAGGCTCCTCCGTACCGGGACTCACCGGCCTCATCTGGGCCTGCAAGGGCTTCGAGGCGGCAAGCGCCAAACTGCCGCACGAAGTGGTGGCCGAAGCGCTGGGGCGCGGCTTGCCCGGCGCCGCCCTGTCCGGGCCGAGCTTCGCGCTCGAAGTCGCGCGCGGACTGCCCACCGCGCTGACGCTCGCCAGCGCCGACCGCGGCTTCGGCCAGGCGGCGGCGAAACAACTCCACAGCCCGCACTTGCGGGTGTATTCAAGCACCGACGTGGTGGGCGTATCGGTGGGCGGCGCGGTCAAGAATGTGCTCGCCATCGCCGCCGGGATTTGCGACGGGCTCGGTTTCGGCAACAATGCGCGCGCGGCGCTGATTACGCGGGGGCTCGCGGAAATGTCGCGGCTCGGGCGCAAGCTTGGCGGCCGCACCGAGACCTTCATGGGGCTGGCCGGGGTGGGAGACCTCGTCCTCACGGCGACTTCCGATCTGTCGCGCAACCGCCGCGTCGGCCTGATGCTGGCACAGGGGGAGACCCTGGAGCGCATTCTCGTCGCGCTCGGCCACGTCGCGGAAGGCGTGACCACCGCACCCGAAGTGATGCGGCTGGGCGCGCAGCACAAGGTCGCGATGCCGATCACGCACGCGGTGTGTCGCGTATTGTACGAGGGGCTGGCGCCAAGGCTGGCAGTGGAAGAGCTACTGAGCCGCGAACCCAGGCAGGAGAGCGATTGACCCCGCATTGCTTCCGGGCAGCGGGCGAACGGAAATTACGATGCGCCGCCGAACCCGTTCTGGCGCCAGGCTTCGTAGAGCAGGACGGCGACGGTGTTGGCAAGATTGAGGCTGCGCGATGCGGCCTGCATCGGCAGGCGCAGGCGCTGCGCAACGGGAAAGCGCTCGAGCATGCTTTGCGGCAGGCCGCGCGATTCGGGGCCGAATACGAATACGTCGCCGGCTTCGAACCGGGGCTCGTCGTAACGGCGGCTCGCGCGCGTGGACAGGGCGTACATGCGGCGCGCGCCAAAGTAAGCGATGGCCGCGTCCCAGCTCTCGTGCTGCGTGACCGGCGCGAGGTCGTGATAGTCGAGCCCCGCCCGCTTAAGGCCCTTGTCGCCGAGGGTGAAACCGGCGGGCAGCACCAGGTGCAGGCGGGCGCCGGTGTTGGCGCACAATCGCACGATGTTGCCGGTATTGGCGGGGATTTCGGGCTCGAACAGGACGATGTCGAACATGGTTCATTGTCCCGGTTCGGGGATAAACGCCGGTTTGCATGCGGTTTTGTGCGATTGCCGGGGCAGGGCCTGTGCTAAATTTCGGGCTCGCGTCAGCTGTTTGGCTTGCCGCGAAACAGCTGGCATGGCACTTGCAATACTGGCGATCGACATAGGTTCAGGCAGGGTAACAGGCGCAAGAGCGACATAAGGCGCGGGAGCACTATATGGCAAGACCGGAAAAGGTCCGCCTCGGCGAGATTCTAGTCAAGCAGGGCCTGCTGAGCGACACCCAGCTCAAGTCTGCGCTCGACCAGCAGAAGAGCACGGGCCGCAAGCTCGGCCGCGTGGTGGTCGACAGTGGAATGGTGACGGAGGACCAGATCTCCGAGGCGCTGGCACGCCAGCTCGCGATCCCCTTCATCAACCTCAAGTACTACAACACCAAGCCCGAGGTGGTGCGGCTGCTGCCGGAAGCCCAGGCCAGGCGGTTTCGCGCCATCGTGCTCGAAGACCGCGGCAGCAACATCCTGGTCGGGTTGACCGATCCCACGGATCTATTCGCCTACGACGAAATCGCGCGCGTCACCAAGCGCGAAATCGACCTCGCGGTGGTCAACGAGCAGGCGGTGCTCGCTGCCATCGACCGCCTGTATCGCCGCACCGCGGAAATCTCGGGGTTAGCCAAGGAGCTCACCGCCGAATTCGGCGACGCCGCCATCGACGTGCTGGGCCTGGGGGTGGCGCCCGGCGCCGAAGACGCGCCAGTCGTGAAACTCCTGCAGTCGGTGTTCGAGGACGCTTTCCAGGTGCGCGCTTCCGACATCCACATCGAGCCGCAGGAGACGCGGCTCCTGATCCGCTTTCGCATCGACGGCGTGCTGCACCTGCAGACCGAGGCGGACCAGAAAATCGCGAGCCCGCTGATCCAGCGCTTGAAGCTGATGTCCGGCCTCGACATTTCCGAGAAGCGGCTGCCGCAGGACGGGCGTTTCAACGTGAAAGTGCGCGCGGCGCAGGTCGACGTGCGTATTTCCACCATGCCCACCCAGTACGGCGAATCCGTGGTGATGCGTCTGCTCAACCAGAATACCGGCCTTCTCGGACTGGACAACCTGGGCTTTCCGCCGCACATGCTGGAGCGCGTGCGCAAGGCAGTGCACCGGCCGAGCGGCATGGTGCTGGTGACGGGACCGACCGGCAGCGGCAAGACCACCACGCTGTACGCGGCGCTGTCGGAACTCAATACGCTCGACCGCAAGATCATCACGGTGGAAGACCCGGTGGAATACCGGCTCGCCGGCATCACCCAGGTGCAGGTGCACGAAAAAATCGAGCTGACGTTTGCCCGCGTCTTGCGCTCGGCCCTGCGCCAGGACCCGGACGTGATCCTGGTCGGCGAAATGCGCGACCAGGAAACCGCCGAAACGGGGCTGCGCGCGTCGATGACCGGCCACATGGTGTTATCCACGCTGCACACCAACGACGCGGTGAGCACGCCGATCCGTCTGCTCGACATGGGCGTGCCCCGTTACATGGTGGCGCTGTCGCTGCAGATGGTGCTGGCGCAGCGCCTGGTGCGCGTGATTTGCGAATCCTGCACCGTGACCTACAAGCTCGACCCGCACGAGCACGAATGGCTGCGTCAGGAAGTCGGCGATGAGGTCGACGCCCACGAGTACAAGCACGGCGAAGGCTGCTCGCAGTGCAACGGCACCGGCTACCTGGGCCGTACCGGGGTCTACGAAATGCTGGAAATGACGCAGGCGGTGACCGAAGCGGCGAACAACGAAGACTCCAACGCCTTTGTCCGCATCGCGCAAGAGCAAATCGGCAAAAACACCTTGCGCAACCACGCGGCGCAACTGGTGATCCAGGGGCGCACCACCGTCGAGGAAGCGATGAAGATCAGCAACGCTTTCGAGGAATAGCGTGCCCTACTTTGCCTATCTGGGACGTACCTCCGGCGGCGAGCTGGTGGAGGGCGTGCTGGAAAAAGCCAGCAGCGGCGCGGTGGCCGACGAATTGTTCGGCAACGGCATCACGCCAACCGAAATCCAGCCCACCGACCCGCCCGGGCCGTCGATTTTGGGCGGCGGCGGCCGCTTCCGGCGCAAGGTTACCCACCTCGACGTGCTGCTGTTCAGCCGGCAGATGAACACCCTGTTAAAGGCGGGGGTGCCCATCATGCAGGCGCTGGCGGGTCTGCAGCAATCGACCACCAGCCCGAATTTTGCCGACGTGATCCAGGACATCCGCGTCGGGCTGGACAGCGGCCGCGAGCTCTCCGCCACGCTGCGCGCGCATCCCGAGGCGTTTTCACAGTTCTACGTCAACATGGTGGCGGTCGGCGAAACCACCGGCCGCCTGGAAGAGATTTTCCTGCAGCTGTTCCACCAGCTCGAGTTCGAGGAATACATGCGGCAGCAGGTCAAGTCCGCCATGTTTTATCCGTCGATGGTGTTCGGCGCGATGGGCATTGCCATCGTCATTATCAACATCTGGGTGATCCCGATTTTCGCCAAGGTGTTCAAGGGTTTCGGCGCCAAACTGCCGCCCATTACGCAGTTCCTGATCGCGTTCTCCGATTTCATGGTCGCGGACTGGCCCTACATGTTGGGGACGCTGGTCGCGGCGGTCCTGATATTCCGGGCCGTGGTCAGGACGCCGCTCGGCAGGTACCGCTGGGACCGCCTTAAACTCAGGATCCCGATTTCCGGCAGCATCGTGCTGAAGGCGACGCTGGCGCGGTTTGCGCAGAGCTTTTCGCTGGCGGCGAAAAGCGGCGTGCCGGTGGTGCAGGCATTGACCAACGTCGCCGGCACCGTGGACAACGATTTCATCGGCACCCGCATCCTCGAAATGCGCGAGGGCGTCGAGCGCGGCGAAAGCGTGTATCGGGCGGCTGTCGCCACCGGGGTGTTCACCCCGGTAGTGCTGCAAATGATTGCGGTGGGCGAGGAGTCGGGCGCGGTGGACGACATGCTGCACGAGATCGCCATCATGTACCAGCAGGAAGTCGAATATCAGCTCAAAAACCTGTCGAAACAGATCGAGCCGATCCTGATCGTCATCCTGGGCGCAATGGTGCTGGTGCTGGCGCTCGGCGTGTTCCTGCCGATGTGGGATCTCGGCCAGGCGGCATTGCATCGATAGACATGTTGAGAACGCGCGGATTCCACGGCCCCCGGGGTTTCAGTCTGCTGGAGCTCGTCGTCGTCATTTCGATCATCGCCATCTTCGCCGCGGTATTGCTCGGGCGTCTTAAAAACACCGCGGCAATCGCGGAGAAGACCACGATGGAAGCCACCGTCAACCAGATCAACACGGCGCTGCTGTTCGAATTCGCCGCCGACGTGATCCACAACACGCGCGACAAGATTCCCGCCCTGGCCAGCAAAAATCCCGTCGACTGGCTGGCGCAGCCGCCGTCGAATTACCTGGGCGAATTTGCCGCAACGCCGAAGCAGCCGGAACCGGGCGGCAACTGGTACTTCGACACCACCGACCACTTCCTGGTGTATACGGTTCAACGCGGCGAAGAATTCCAGCCCGACAGCACGGGACTCAAGCGTGTGCGCTACCGGGTCAAGCTGCTGTACGACGACACCGAGCCCAAGGTCATGGTGGGTGTGATATTGAGTCCGGTCGAGCCCTATAAGTGGTTTTGACCGGGCGCCGCGTCCCCGGACAACTGAGCGGCCTGTGACGTGGATCAAAGTCTTCCCGGCTGGCGGCGGCACAATGCCAGCCCGTGCCTCCTTTCATCAACGGCTCGGGCCTGCAGCAACGTGTGGGATATGGCCAGTTATGTGCGGTAGTTGGCTTTTAACTTGAATTATCGCTTTTCCGGGGGAACTGGTTGATAATTCAGCACTCAGATGCACGCCAACCCGGAGCGTAAGCCGATATTGGCATGGAGTTTGCTGTAGGATGGCGCGGCACAGGCGTTTCTTATTAGACTGCGCCCAACCGATAATTTGAGGAGCAAGTTATGACTAGCAGCAGGGGACAAAAAGGCTTTACCCTGATCGAACTGATCGTGGTGATCGTGATCCTGGGAATTCTGGCGGCGACAGCGCTGCCGAAGTTCGTCAACCTGGGCGCCGATGCCAGGGTGTCGGTAATGAAGGGCGTCGAAGGCAGCATGCGTGCCGCGAATGCCCAGATCTACGCGGCAGCCGCGGTGAACAACACCACCAGCGGGGTGGGCGTCAACACACCGGTTCAGGGTGTGGGCAACGTGAATACCACCTACGGCTACGCGACGAATGCGACGCAGCTCGCGCTGGTGATGGATCTTGCCCCGGCCGGTGATTTTACGGTGGTGGCAGCCAGCATCAGCCACGCCCGCGCCATCGCTCCCGGCAACTGCCAGATCCAGTACGGTGTGGCCACGCTGGGCGGCAACGGCGTCATCCCGCCGACTTACACCGAGAACTTCAATCCGTTGACCGCAGTAGGCTGTCAGTAAGCCAAGCTGGTTCTCTGCACGCTGCGCCGCGTCCCGGCGCAGCGTGACCGCCGTTGGCTTTGTGCGGTGGGCTACGGGGAGGAATATCTGGTGAACCCCGCCATGCAATCTGCGCGTGCCACAGGCTTCACCCTGGTGGAGCTGGTGGTCACCATGGTCCTGATCGGCATCCTGGCCGCGATCGCGGTGCCGCAACTGACCGGAACCCAGGTCTATGACCAGCTTGGGTTTACGGATCGCACGCTGAGCCTGCTGCAATACGCCCAGAAGACCGCCATTGCCGAGCGTCGCCAGGTCTGCGTGACATTCAGCGCGACGGGCGCCACCCTTACTTTCTCCTCGGCGTTTTCTCCACCGGCCTGCGACACCAACGTCGTCGGTCCGGGCGGGGAAAATCCCTACGCTGTTGCCGCCACCGGCCTCGCGGCCTATGCGCCGGCGCCGGCAAATTTCACTTTCAACGCGCTGGGGCAGGCGAGCGCAGGTCAGACCATCACTTTCGCTGGAGTGGGGCTAGTGCGCACCATCACCGTCGAGCAAGATACCGGTTATGTGCACTACAACTGAGTGCCAGCGAGCAACCGGCGGTTCCGCCACTATGTCGGGCAAGTGGCGTCAGCAGGGCTTCTCGCTGATCGAAGTCGTGGTCGCCATTGTCATTCTCGCCGTGGGACTCGTTGCCTTGCTGGGCCCGATCACCAATGCGCTGCGCAGAAGCGGCGATCCGCTCGTCGCCAAGCAGATGACGGCGGTGGCCGAAGCCATGCTGGAAGAAATCGAACTCAAGCCGTTCAGCCCGCCCAACGGCAGCACCTGCAATCCCTGCGCGCCGACCCAGGCCAACCGCATCAATTTCGATAGCGTGATCGCTTACAACAATTACACCAACGCCGGGGTATGCGAGATCGACGACTCCGCCTGTCCGGCGCCAATTCTTCCCTACCAGGTGTCGGTCGCCGTGGCGCAGTCCGCCCTGAGCACGATCCCCGCGAATCAGGCTTATGAGATTTCGGTCACGGTGAACGTGATCGGGCCGCCGGGGTCCCCCAGTGTGACCGTATCCGGCTATCGGACAAACTATTTCTGATGCCGAAAATATGACAGTTGTGTCGAGATTTCAGCGCGGATTCAGCCTGCTGGAGGCGGTGATTGTCATCGTCATCACCGGCGTCATGCTGGCGGCGGTCGCATTGTTCCTGCGCTGGCCATTCCAGTCCTACATGGATACCTCGCGCCGGGCGCAAATGACCGACACCGTCGACACCGCCTTGCGCCGCATCGGCCGCGACCTGCATATCTCCCTGCCGAACAGCGTCCGGGTCGCGGGTGCGACGCCCCTGCAGACCTGCGTGGAGATGCTGCCGACAATCACGGGCGGGCGCTACCGCGCGGTCACCGATAACAATGGCAACGGCAACATCCTGGATTTCACGGTCGCGGACGGCAGTTTCGACATGTTTGGGCAGTTCCCCGCCGCGCAAATGCCCGGCGCGGGCAATCAGGTCGTGGTCTACAACCTGGGACCGTCCTCGCCTGGCGCCGACGCCTACGCCGCTAATAACACTGCGGCCATCCTGAGTGTCGCGGCAGAACCCAGCCCGCAGGTTCCCAGCGAAACCCTCATCACGCTGCAGGCAGCCAAACTATTCCCGTTGGCCTCGCCCGGCAATCGCTTCCAGGTGATCGGCCCCAACAACAATGCAGCTGTGAGTTACGTGTGTACGGCAACCGCGGTCAATGCCCAGGGCGCCGGCACCGGCACCCTCAAGCGCGTGACAGGTTATGTCACGACTGCGGCGCAGGTGTGCCCGCCGGCCGGCGGCACATCGACGCCGCTTGCCAACAACGTCTCGAACTGCAGCTTTCAATACACCGTGCCCCAAAGCCTGACCAATGCGCCGGCGCGCGAAGGCTTGCTGCAAATGCGGCTCGGCGTCACCCAGGGCAACGAAACCGTCAACCTTTATCATGAAGTGCATATCAACAATGCGCCGTAATTCGGGATTGAGCCTGATCACGGCGATTTTCATTCTGCTGGTGCTGGCGGCGCTGGCCGCATTTATCGTGTCCATGAGTGCCGTCCAGCAAACCGACCTGGCGCTCGATTTGCAGGGCAGCCGCGCCTATCATGCGGCGCGCAGCGGCCTCGAGTTCGGCGCGTTTCAGGCCATCAACAACAACAGCTGCCCGGCGCTGCCGCAATCGGTGCCCTTGCCCGCCGCGCAATTCGACGCCTTCAGCGCGGTTACGGTAACGTGCAGTACGGGGGTGCCGCCAGCCACCCACAACGAGGCCGGCGTTGCGAAAACACTTTACGTGCTGGTGGCAAATGCGTGCAATCAACCCAACGCCGGCGGTCTCTGTCCCAACGCCGCGCCCGGCGCCAACTACGTGGAACGGGAATTGCAACTCAGCGTGATCAACCCGCCATGATGAGGCTGTGTCGCGTGAACAGGAACCGAACGTGAGGCGTTTGGCAAAACTCTTGCTGCTGCTGGCGGCGTTGGCCGGGTCGGCGTTCGCTCCGGCCGCGCTCGCCGCCAACTGCGCCTCCATCGCCAGCGGCGCCTGGAACGTGCAAACCACCTGGGGCGCGGCGGGGACTGGTTGCGTTGGCGCCGTTGGCGGCATTCCGGGCGCGGTCGACAACGTGACGATTTCGGACAACACTCTCGTAAGCGTCAACGCGCCGGCTTTCTCCAAGACCATCACGATGAGCTTGGCGTCCACGGGGTCGAACGGACTCGTCATCCTTGTAGGCACTACGCTTACCAACTCTACCGATTTCACCATGAGCGGCGGAGTGGCGGGCAAAGCTTCGACGGTCGACATGGGTACCGGCACCCTGAACTCCGGCGGCGTGTCGATCAACAGCAACGCCGGCACATCGATATTCAGCGTCGGCTCGGGGACGCTCAATCTCAACCCGGCCGCCAACATCACCATTACCGGCAATGCTGCGCCGGCCTCCGCTTCCGTGCTGGTCGGCACCGGCACCATCAACGCCTCCTCGATCAATTTCGGGGCGGCAGGTGTCGCCGCCGATCAGGCCCTCAAATCCACCGGCGCCAGCACCATCAACCTGACCGGCAATCTCGGAAATGGCGGCACGCTAACGACATCGGGCACCGGCACCATCAATTTCAAGGGCGCCGTGGCACAGACGATCGGTGTGTACGCGACTTACAACAACATCGCGATCAACAACACTGGCGGGGGAGTGAGCTTTTCGGGCGCCGCGACCGTCGGCGGCACGCTTACCGTCAATACCGGCACGCTGACGAGTAATGCTGGCGCCCTTACCGTAACCGGCGCCACCACGGTCAACAGCACGTTCAGTATCGGCAACGCCATCACCCAGACCGGCGCCACCACCGTTAACGGCACGCTCAACATCACCGCGGCCGGCGGCGCCAAGACCTTTGTCGGCAATGTGACGGTCAACGCGGGCGGCACCTGGAACAATTCCGGAAATTCCACGGCGACGTTCGAGGGCGGCATCACCAATAATGGCAATCCGTTTGCCGCCGGCACGGGCGAACAAACTTTCAGCACCAACAGCCAGACGCTCGCAGGCACCGGGGCAATCAATTTCGGTGGCGCGATTCAGTTGTGCTTGGTAGCGGTTGCCTCGCCGGCGTCCTGCACGGGGGCGATCACAGTCACTAATAACAACACCAATGCGGTCACGGTCCCAGGGGATATTATCGGCCCGACCGTATTTTCTACCTGGGTGCAGGGGCCTAACAGCACGCTCAACTGCGGCGGTCCAACGGGCTGCACCATTTTCCAGACGAACCTCACGGCTTCAGCGGTAGGCAACACCGTCAATTACAACAGCACCTTGCCGCCCAGGAACGTGATCCTTCCCACCGGCGCGGCGCACGCGTATTACAACCTGATCCTCGGCGGATCCGGCGCGCACACCATGCCCGCCTCGGCGATGACCATCCTGAACAATCTCACGATGGCGACGACCGGCACCGCGACCGCGATGGGCGCGCTCACCATCGGCGGCAACCTCACGATTGGCGCCGGCACCACGTTCGATGGCGGCCTGGCGTTTTCGCACACCATCACCGGCAACATTTCCAATAGCGGCACGTTTACCGCGGACACGAGTTCCTACACCGTCGGTGGCAACTTCACCAACGCCGCAAGCGGTAGTTTTGTGCAGACTACGGGCGCATTTTCGGTCGCCGGCAATCTGATAAATAGCGCCGCGATCCCGGGCAAGTTCGCCACCGGAACCGGTCCTTTTTCGCTCGCCGGCAATTTCACCAATAACGGCACTTTTACTTCCGGTACCGGGATGTTTACGTTCAACGGAACCCTCGCCCAGACCTTTACCGGCACAGCGGGCGGCAGCACGACATTCAATTTCGCCACGCTCAACAACGCGCAGGGGCTTAGCATGACGGGCACGCATAACCTGCGAGTCGGTGCCCCGCCGCCCAGCCCGCCGCCGGGCAGTTGCAGCGTCAATGCCGTGGTGCAGGCGCCAGTGCTGACTTTGACCGCGGGCCAGATCAATACCGGCAGCAACATCGTCATCATCTCCAACAACTCGGCAATCACCGGTGCTGGAGTCACCACAGCCGGTGTCACGGCCTTCATCGCCGGCAACCTGCAGAAGCAATTTACGCTGGCCACCAACGAAACGCGCACGTTTGAGGTTGGCACCGGCAACACTTATGCGCCGCTGAATATTTTTCTGGCTTGCGTCAACAATACGGGGACACTGACGGTTTCGACGACCGCCGGCGACCACCCCCAGATCGCCACGTCCCCCATCAACTCATTTGCAAGCGTCAATCGTTATTGGACGATTGCTTCGCTGGGCGCAGCCGCAAACTGGTTTACGCCGTCCGCGACCGACACGTTCACCTTCAACTACGCCGCTTCCGACGTTGACCCGGCGCCCACCAACCCCGCCACTTTTCTGGTTGCCGCTTATTACGGCGCTGCCGGATGGAGCACGGCATTTACTCCATCGAGCTCAAGCGCGACTTCCACTGTGCTGACGGGGACGGCCATTACGCCCAATAATCTCGCCGGCGCTTACCAGATTGGCAATGGCGGGCCT
>Ga0181537_10001784_pt1 | contig 19426 bp, 15 predicted proteins | sample PEATcosm2014_Bin_39_FD_119765 | JGI IMG/M metagenome (GOLD analysis project Ga0181537, IMG submission 119765) | Peatland microbial communities from MTU Mesocosm Facility, Houghton, MI, USA - PEATcosm2014_Bin23_10_metaG | ecosystem: Environmental > Terrestrial > Soil > Wetlands > Peat | place... | reverse complement strand
TGCAGAATGGCGTGCTCTACGCCGCCGATGTACTGATCCATGGGGAACCAGTAGTTCGCGATATCGCTGTCGAAGGGCGCGGTGTTGATGGGACTGGTGTAGCGATAGAAGTACCAGCTTGAATCCACGAAGGTGTCCATGGTGTCTGACTCGCGACGCGCGATGCCGCCGCACTTGGGACATGGCACTTCGTAAAATTCCTTGACGCGGGTGAGCGGCGAACCACCGGCCAGCGTGATCTCGACGTTCTCCGGTAACAGCACGGGGAGTTGATCTTCCGGCACCGGCACGAGGCCGCACTTTTCGCAGTAGAGGATGGGGATGGGCGTGCCCCAGTAACGCTGGCGCGAAATGCCCCAATCCTTCAGGCGATAGGTGACGGTGGCCTGGCCGAAACCATGTTGCTCGGCGAAGTCTGCCATCTTCTTCTGCGCCTCTTCAGAGGCGAGTCCGTCGAACGGACCGGAGTTGATGAGCAGTGAATCTTCGGCAACGAAGGGCAGCACGGGCTGCTCAGGTTGTCCGGTTTCGGGCGGCTCCTGCTGGCGGCGCGGCAGAATGACGATACGAATCTCTATGCCATATTTCTTTGCAAACTCGAAGTCACGCTCATCGTGGGCGGGCACGGACATGATGGCTCCGGTGCCGTAATCCATGAGGATGTAGTTGGCCACCCAGATGGGAATGCGCTCCTGGTTGAAGGGATTGATGGCGAAGTGGCCGGTGAAGAATCCCTTCTTGTCTACCGAGCCGATGTCTCCTGCTTCGCGCGCTTTCTTCTGGTCGGTGAGCATCTCATCGAGGCTGCGAAGTTTATCGAAATCCTTGCCGACCAGTTCGGCGACGAGCGGGTGCTGCGGCGCGAGTTGCAAGGAGGTTGCGCCGAAGATGGTGTCCACTCGGGTGGTGAAAACCTTGATCTTCGTGGCCGAGCCGCCGTCTAGAGTGAAATCGACGTTTGCGCCTTCGCTGCGTCCGATCCAATTGCGCTGCATGGTGCGAACCTTCTCCGGCCAGCCTTCCATGCGGTCAAGGCCTTGCAGCAACTCCTCGGAGTAGTTGGTGATGCGCAGCGACCACTGCTCAAGTTCGCGCTGCTCGACAGGAGTATCTTCATGACGCCAGCAGCAGCCATCGACTACCTGCTCGTTGGCGAGCACGGTGGCGCAGTTCGGACACCAGTTCACCTTGCTCTTTTTGCGGTAGGCGAGTCCCTTCTCGAAGAGCTTGAGGAAGAACCACTGGTTCCAGCGATAGTATTCAGGCAGGCAGGTTGCGATTTCGCGCGACCAGTCATAGCTGAAACCGAGACGCTTCATCTGCGCCTTCATGGCGGCAATGTTGTTGAGCGTCCACTCGCGAGGCTGGCGCTGATGCTTGATGGCGGCGTTCTCGGCGGGCAGGCCAAAGGAGTCCCAGCCCATGGGGTGCAGAACGTTGTGGCCGCTCATCCACATATAACGGGCAAGAGCATCGCCGATGGCGTAGTTGCGCACATGGCCCATATGCAATGCGCCGGAAGGATAGGGGAGCATTTCAACCACGTAATACTTGGGTTTGCCGCAGGTGGGCGGCTCAGGTGCGTAGCGCGTGAGATCGTTCTCCCAGAGCGCGGCCCACTTTTGCTCGACTGGGCCGGGATCATAGCGTGTGTCATCTTCAGCGCGTCCGGCGCGGGGAGGCTCGGGCGCGGAAGTGGGTTCCGGCGTGGGCGTTGCGGGCTTGATGATGCCAAATTCCTGGGCAACGCTCTTCACGTCTTCGACGAAACCTTCGGTGGCTTCGCGCACGACTTCGACGGCTTGATTAAGAATGTCGGCGGGAGAGTCCGGCGACTGCTTGGGGATAGAGTTCTGCTGATCTGACATGAGTATGGTTCGCCCTGACGATGGCGCAAATTGCGCGACGATAAGCTTTCATTTTACAACGTATGCAGACGATCGCATCGGCCTAACTCACCAACGCCTTGAGCGCGTCCACGTTATGCAGATCGTCGAACGGCTCGTCGATTGGTGTTTCCAGAATGAAGGCAGCGTGGGCGTGGCGCGGATCGTTGAGCAGACGGCGAAAAGGTTCGAGGCCGATGCTTCCCTTCCCGATGTGGTCGTGGCGATCGAGTTTGGAGCCGCAGGCAGCCTTGGCGTCATTGCAATGCCAGACACGCACATTGGCGAGGCCGACGGTGCTGTCGAGCAGGCGCATGGTTTCGGCGTAGCCCGCATCGCTGACAATGTCATAGCCCTTGACGTGGGTGTGACAGGTGTCGATGCAGGAGGCCACGGGAATGATCCTGGCTAAGGCGGCGATGAGTTCGGCAACGCTCTCAAAGCTTGAACCCAGGGAGAACTCGGCTCCGGCAGTGTTCTCGATCAGCAGGGTGAGGCCGTTGCCCGCCATGTCTAGGCCATCAGAGGCGCGGGTGATGGCTGCACAGGCGTTGACGATTCCCTGCTCTCGCGAGCAGCTACGGAAGCTGCCGGGATGCAGGACCACGTACTCAGCGTGAATGGAAATGGCCCGTTCCATCTCGGCGCGCAGGGCCGTGACAGATTTCTCCAGCATCTCCGGATCAGTGCCCGCGACGTTGATGAGGTAGTTGGCGTGAATGACGAGCGGCTTGAGATCGTAGTCGGCGCGGAGGCGCAACATGGACTCGCACTGCTCGGGAGTGATGTCATAGGGACGCCACATTCGCGGGCTGGAGCTGAAAATCTGCAGTGTATTGCAACCCAATCGCCAGGCACGTTCGGCGGAGGTCTCAACCCCTCCAGCGGTGGAGGTGTGGATGCCGATGCGGCGCGAGCTGGGTTGTGGCCTGTGCTCGGCGGCAGGAATGAGTTTGAGAATGTCTCTCTCGGGCGTAGTCGCGGACTTTTTGACGGCTCGGGGCATGAGGAGATTGTAAGGCGTCCGGCCAAATGAAGCCACTCTGCGAAGTGCTGTTGCGCCGGGGCGGTTGCGGGAAAGCGGCGCATCCAAATTGTGAGTGTGGGCACGGTGGAGCGAGGGCTGCTCACGCCGGAGCGGGTGCAATGATATCCTTAACGGCATCACGCCATATTGAGGCATTCACCTTCCATGTCGAACCCGAACCGTCCTGAATCCCAGTCCGCCAATGATTCCAACGAATCCTTCGAAGATATTCTCAAGCAGTTTGAACAGTCGCATAAGCACAAGGCTCCGGATGCGAGCAAGCAGTTGGAGGGCACGGTAGTTGCCATCTCGGCTGAGTCGGTGTTCCTCGACATCGGATACAAAACGGAAGGCATCCTGCCGCTGCTGGCGTTCCAAGGTGCAAGTGAAGTTGTAACCGTGGGAGACAAGATTCCGGTTTCAGTGAAGGGCCGCGGTCCTGAGGGATATTACGAACTCTCGCGCCTGAAGGTGGAAACGCCGACGGACTGGTCGGCGCTGGAGAAGGCATTCGCCGAGAAGTCGACGATTATGGGCACGGTGACCGCTGTGATCAAGGGCGGGCTCAGTGTGGACGTAGGAGTGAGAGCGTTCATGCCCTCCTCACGCAGTGGCGAGCGCGATGCCAAGCTGATGGAGAAACTGGTAGGCGAACAGATTCGCTGCCGCATCATCAAGCTCGACGTGGCCGACGAGGACATTGTGGTGGACCGCCGCGCGGTGCTGGAAGATGAAGAGCGTGCCGGTAAAGAGAAGCGCTACTCGGAGATCGAAGAGGGTGCAACCATGAGCGGCACGGTGCGCAGCCTGGCCGACTACGGCGCATTCATCGACCTGGGCGGCGTGGACGCCCTGCTGCACGTGAGCGACATGGCCTGGGGACGCGTCAACAAGCCCGCCGACGTACTCACCGTGGGCCAGCAGGTCGAGGTGAAGGTTCTCAAGATTGACGCCGAGAAGCATCGGATATCTGTCGGACTGAAACAGCTTCAACAGCATCCGTGGGACGCCGTGCCGGAGAAGTACAAGGTGGGCGAAAAGGTAACGGGAACGGTGACACGCGTGGTGGAGTTTGGCGCCTTCGTCGAGTTGGAGCCCGGCATTGAGGGATTGATTCATCTCTCTGAAATGTCATGGGGCAAGGTGAAGAAGGCTGGCGACGTGATGAAGCCGGGTGAAACCGTGGAGGCCGTGATTCTGGGCGTGAGTCCGGGGGAACGGCGCATCTCGCTGGGATTGAAGCAGGCGCTGGGCGATCCGTGGGCGCAGGCGGCGCAGAAGTTTGCGGCCGGAACCATCATCAAGGGACCGGTGACGAGCATCATGAAGTTTGGCGCATTCGTGCAGCTTGCCGAAGGCGTTGAGGGCATGGTTCACGTCAGCGAAATCAGCGCGGAGAAACGTATTGAGCATCCACAGGACGTGTTGAAGGTGGGCCAGATTGTGGACGCCCAGGTGCTCGAACTGAATCTTGAGAAGCGGCAGATACGGTTGAGCATGAAGCAGTTGATCCCGACCGGGCTGGACGAATACATTGCCGAGCACAAGGTTGGCGACGTGGTGACCGGAAGAATGATTGAGGAATCCGGCGAGCGGGCACGGGTCGAGCTGGGCGAAGGTATTCAGGCAGCTTGCAAGCTGACGGCAGCGGCTCCGGCAAAAGAGGAGCCAAAGGCAGCGGGAGCGAAGGTGGATATGTCCTCTTTGGGCGCGATGCTGAAGTCGCGCTGGAAGGACGGCCCTGCGACGAGTGCGGCGAAACCCGAGGCGGCACGCGCTGGACAGATTCGGAGCTTCCGCATTGTGAAACTGGACCCGGCGGCAAAGAAAATCGAGTTGGAACTGGCGTAACGGTCTGTTTGCAGAAAAAAACCCGTCAATCCTGCTGACGGGCTGCTGAGTCCGGTAACGAGCTATTTTTTCGGATTGCTGATTGGAACCCGTTCGTGCTCGGTTGTCCTTGGATGGGTCTGAGCATACTTCGGTGTAACGAAGCGGCCAGATACGGAGCTGCGATCTACTGGCTTAGTTGGAATCGTTTTCGGCATTCTGATTTCCTCAGGGTTGGGTGCAACCCTCGTTGAAGGTGGATAAATCCTCTCGACCTTAGGTCCGACCCGCAGGTCGGGAGGGGCACTCTACCAAAGAACAACTTGGAACCGAGCAACCTGTCGGCCGTACTAGCCCCACATCATGGGTAACCGCTCTACCTAACCGCAACGGAGTGGGGTTGGTACAGAAGTATTTTCCTTCTGTTCGCCCCTTAGCGCAAGGTACTAAGTTTTTATATTTACTTCCCTAGGTTGCAAAGTTCACTTATCTAGGGACGAAAGTCAGAGGATGTCAAAACCTAGGCCCGAAGTCGCATTCTTCAGGAAACCAGTTTGCGTTGCCCCGGTTGCCGCTGCTCCGCTACACTAATGGCTCTGTGAGGAAACCATGCTGGTTGTAATGCAGTCGCGTGCAACGCCGGATGAAATCCGCGCCATTTGCGAAAGAATTGAGACCCTAGGCTTTCGGGCGCACTCGGTGGAGGGCGCGCAACGATATGCTGTCGCTGTAACCGGAGACCTGCGCGGGATTGAAAGCTGCGGACTGGAAGAGATGCCCGGCGTACAGGAAATCATCCGCATCAGCAAGCCCTTCAAGCTGGTAAGCCGGGAATCCAAACCGGAAAACACGGTGGTGCGATTCGCAAACTCCGATGTCACCATCGGCGGTGAGGAGTTTGCGCTGATCGCTGGGCCGTGCTCGGTAGAGAGCCGCACGCAGACCTTGACTGTTGCCGAAAAGGTGGCGGCGGCGGGTGCAAAGATGTTCCGCGGTGGCGCTTACAAACCACGCACCTCACCTTACGCCTTCCAGGGAATGGGCGTGGAAGGGTTGAAGATTCTTGCCGAAGTGCGCGAAAAGTTCGGCATGCTGATTGTGACCGAGGCGGTGGATACAGAGGCGCTGGAGGCGATTGAAGATTACGCCGACATGATCCAGATTGGTGCGCGCAACATGCAGAATTTCTCGCTGCTGAAGCGCGCAGGACGCTCTCCGCTGCCAGTGCTGCTGAAGCGCGGATTGAGCGCGACGCTGGAAGAGTTGCTGATGTCTGCCGAATACATTATGAGCGAAGGCAATCGCAATGTGGTGCTCTGCGAGCGCGGAGTGCGTACGTTTGCCGATCATAGCCGCAATACGCTGGATCTGAGCGTGATTCCGGCGGCGAAAAAGCTCAGCCATTTGCCGATCATTTCAGACCCGAGCCACGGTACAGGCAAGCGCGACCGCGTAACTCCGCTGGCGTTGGCCTCCGCCGCAGTGGGAGCCGACGGATTGATCATAGAAGTGCATAACGACCCAGACCGTGCGCTTTCCGATGGCGCTCAGTCGCTGTTCCCCGAGCAGTTTGCCGCAATGGCCACGCAGGTTCGCGACATTCTAGCGGTGGTGCACCGCACGCTGAACCTGGAACCAGCAAAGAGCCGCGCACTGGCACAAACCCCGGCGGCGCACTCGTGAACTTGAAAGAGACAGCAGTGACGGGCCGGCAGTTTGCCGGCCTTGCGTTTGCAGCCATGGCGCTGCTGGCAGGGTGCAGCAAGCGCAATGTTGAACCCGCACACAGCTTCGCATATGTCACCAACTCAGGATCAAATTCGGTCAGTGTGCTCGATCTCAGTTCGTTGAAGATTGCAGCCACGCTGGCGACAGGAAATAACCCGACGGGCGTGACAGCCAGCCCGACGAAGGACGAAGTGTACGTGGTCAACACCGATTCCGGTACGGTAAGCGTCATTGATGCGGTTAACAACCGGATTACAGGCAGCATCAGCGTGGGCCACACGCCTTACACAATCTCCGTCACGGAGGACGGCAAACGCGGATGGGTGGCCAATGCAGGGTCGAATACGGTGACGGCCATCGATCTGGATGCACATAGCCCACTCGGCCAGGTTTCCGTGGGAAAACAGCCCGGCATTGCGCGGGTTTCCGCAGATGGAAAAGTCGTAGTGGTGGCGAATCGCGGAGACGATTCGGTAACGCTGATCGACGGTGCAACGATGAAAGTTCGCGGCACTCTGCACGTATGCAAGACACCGGATTCGCTCGTCATTCTGCCCGATGCGACGAAGGCGATCGTTGGCTGCTCGGGATCGCAACAGGTCGCTTCGGTGAATCTGAAAAAAGCGCTGGTCGAAGCACTTCTTCGAGTGGGCGGCACGCCCGTGGATTTGGGGATGAAGCCGGATGGGGGCGAGGTTTTTGTCTCTAATTACGAGGCGCAGACAATCTCCGCAGTAAGCCCTTACACGGACGAGGTGAGCGAGAGCTTTCTGGCTGGAGATCACCCGGTGCGCGCGCTGGTGAGCCGCGACAACAGCACTCTGTACGTAAGCAACTTTGCGTCCAACAGTATTGCTGTTTTTGACGCAACCACGCGCAAGCTGATCACCACCGTGCAAGTAGGTTCACAGCCGGACGCGCTGGCTTTGAGTCCGGCAGAGAATATGCTGCTGGTGGCCGACTCGGGCTCTGGCGATGTGGCCGTGCTGCGGCTGGACAAGCGGCACGACAACAAAGTGCAGGCGCCTCCGCCGCGCCTGTTCATGATGATTCCGACCGGTGCAGCACCGTCACAGATTGCCGTGAAGACCGCATCCAAGGCAAGCTGAAGATGACCAACTGCGCTAGTTGCGGCCGGGAGTTTCAAGCAGCCTCCGACACAGAGCACCTCTGCCCGCAATGCGCAGCCGAACTGCATCAACCCATCGCGCCTGACCCGCCACGCGGGCGGGTGCGGCAGGCATTGGAATCTCCGACCGTGGTACTGGTCGCGCTGAACACGCTGATCTACCTGGTGATGGCAATTGAGAGCCGCAGTTTTACCTTTGACACCAACCTTCTGCAAAACTGGGGTGCGAACTCCGGAGCGTCGACTTGCGGCGGCCAATGGTGGCGCCTGCTAACGTCCATCTTTGAGCATGCCAACTTCATGCACCTGCTGCTCAATATGTGGTGCCTGTACAACCTGGGATGGCTGGCGGAACTGCTCTTTGGGCGCTCACGATTCACGCTGCTCTATTTTCTTTGCGGCATTGGCGGCAGCCTGGCGAGCATCTGCTGGCGCGGCGACGGACTCAGCGTGGGGGCGTCTGGCGCAATCTTCGGGATTGCTGGAGCGCTGGTTCCGGCAATGCTGCTGGCCAACAATCAGCGGCTGCGGCGTGCTCTCAAGGGACAATTAGTCAGCATTTCACTTTTTATTGCATACAGCTTGTGGGCGGGCCACGTGTCTACCGGCACTGACAACGCCGCCCACGTGGGCGGGTTGGCGACCGGTCTGGTGCTGGGAGCGGCTTTTCCGACTGGCCTTAGCGCCCTCGAACGCAAAGGACGCTTGCGGGTTCTTGCCGGAACGATGCTGATACTCATGGCCTTCGCAGGTGCGGCGGCGTTCGCTGTTCATCGCAACGAGGCGTACGTCGAAACCGATCGCGCCTCCGAGGCGTATGAGCAGGGAGACCTGAATTCCGCGATAGCCCACGCGCAACGGGCCGTTCAGTTGAAGCCTGAGATGGTACATGCGCAGTTCATGCTGGGCACGCTGTTGGTGGATCAGAAGCAGTACGCGGAGGCCGCCGGAGCGTTCAGCGCGGTGACAAAGCTGAAGCCCGAGTGGGGAGCTTCATACGTGAACCTGTGCCTGGCGCAACGCGAGTTGAAGATGTTGAAAGAAGCGCTGGCGAACTGCGAACAGGGTGCGCGCCTCTCGCCTAACGACACCGAATCCTGGTTCAACCTGGGACGGGTGCGCTATGAGCTGAATGATTACAACGGCGCGCGCGATGCGCTGGCAAAGGCCGTGGCGCTGAATCCGAAAGGCTTCGACGAAAATCTGCAGTACGCCCTGATGCTGATCACAACGGGCGAGACCGGCAAAGCCGTGACCTACCTGCAGAAGGCTCATGACCTGCGCCCCGACGACGACAGCGTAGAGAGGCTGCTGCAGCATGCACGGCAAACGGGTTCGCGCTGAGGAATAAAACCACGCTCTTGAGCGTGGTTTTATCATCCTGCAAGCGAGAGCGGTCAGTTGGATGCGGTCTGACAGACCTGCTCGAACGCCTGTTTCAGTGAGGCGGCAATCGTCGCGGCATCACGACCCTCGATATCAGCGCGCGGCATGAAGTAGGCGAGCTTCCCCTCACGAAGAATTGCAATGCTGGGCGAAGAAGGCGGCTGGTCCGTGAAGTATTCCCGCGCACGTTCGGTGGCCGCGACATCCTGCCCGGCGAACACGGTAATCGCGTGATCGGGTCGGACGGCGTGCTGCAATGCCGCGCGCACTGCTGGACGCATTTTGCCTGCGGCGCAGCCACAGATGGAGTTCACTACCACGAGCAGTGTTCCCTTTTTCTCGCGAATTGCCACGTCCACTGCTTCCGGCGTGCGAGCTTCTTCCACGCCCAAGCGGGTTAGTTCCTCGCGCATCGGTACCACCATGATCTCTGGAAACATCTATTCCTCCGAAATTTTCTACGCTTGTTTGATGAGCTGCGCACTGGATTGGGCGCAAGCAGTTTGCCACCTTGTATCATGTGAGCAGAATGATTGAGATAAGAGAGAACGTCTGCCTGGCACCGTACACGACGCTGCAAGTAGGCGGCCCTGCGCGCTACTTTGCGGAACCGGAAAATGAGGACAGCGTCATCGAGGCCCTGTGCTGGGCACAACGGCGCGCACTACCAGTCTTTGTGCTCGGTGGTGGCAGCAATCTGCTGGTGAGCGATGCGGGCTTCGACGGCCTGGTGATGCACATCTGCATCAGCGGCATTGATGCGCGAGACGATGGCGGCAAGCGAATCTACTCTGCCGGGGCAGGAGTGGAGTGGGACAGGTTAGTGGCGCAAGCCGTTGCGGAGAACTGCGCGGGCGTGGAGTGCTTGAGCGGTATCCCTGGAACCGTGGGCGGCACTCCGGTGCAAAACGTAGGGGCCTATGGACAGGAAGTTTCGGCGACGATTGTGCGAGTGCGCGGAGTTGAAGCCTCAACAGGTGAGCGGGTGGAGTTCGGGAATGCGGATTGCGGCTTCCACTATCGCTTGAGCCGCTTCAATAGAGCCGATGCAGGGCGCTACATCCTGACTCACGTGGAGTACGCTTTGCAGCCGGGCGGTGCACCGAAGATCGCGTACGCGGACTTGAAACGACACTTCGAGGGCGCTTCATGTCCGTCTCTACCCGAGGTACGCGAGGCTGTGCTGGCGATCCGGCGAACGAAGGGGATGGTGCTCGACGAAAACGATTCGGACAGTCGCAGCGCGGGTTCATTCTTCAAGAATCCTGTGGTCAGCCGCGCGGTGCTCGAACGTATCGCAGCTGGGTCAGCGGTCCCTGTGCCACACTTCGAGGCCGGGGGCAATGTAAAACTGGCAGCGGCATGGCTGATTGAGCAGGCCGGCATTGCGCGTGGATTTACGCTCGGGCCCGTGGGCATCAGCGGCAAACACACGCTGGCGCTGGTCAACCGTGGCGGCGCAACGGCCGCCGATGTATTGCGCCTGAAGGCTTATGTCCAGCGCCGAGTGCATGAGCGCTTTGGAGTGGAACTGCTTCCGGAGCCCGTGATGCTTGGCTTTGGCGAAGTGAACCCGGCGAGCGCTACGAAGTAATCAGCTGCGCAGGAATTGAATCGAGTGCGTCTTGATGATGAGCCATACGGACTGTGCGCATTGCAATTCAAGATTCTGCAAGGCACCCCGCGTGATGTGAACGCGGAAGGTGGTCTTGCCGCAGACCACGCGCAGTTCGACCATCCCGGCCCGGTCCTCGATGGCCTCGATCTGCCCGGCGAGAATATTGCGCGCACTGATGCCGGAAGGGCGCACGGTGGCCACCAGAATGTCTCCTGCGCGGAGCGCCAGAGATGCCGCCTCGCCGGCTGCTTTGTGCGCCAGTGGCGATTCCAGCATGAGATCGGTTCCGGCTACACGGCAGGTCATGGTGCCAAGCGCCGGGTGCGTTTCCACGATGACGGCCTCGAAGATGTTTTCGTAGCCCGAGAGCGCGGCGCGCTCGCGACTGAAAGGTGCGCTGAATACCGCACGAGGCTCTCCGTCTGCAACAATTTTCCCCTTCTCCATCACGAGAACGCGACGCGAGAGTGAATAGGCTTCCTGCTGATCATGGGTCACGTACAGCATGGGAATGCCGCGGTCACGCTGCCAGTCGAATAGAAGTTCAAGGAGCAGCGATTTCAGCGTGAGGTCAAGAGCCGAGAGCGGTTCATCGAGCAGAAGCAGTTCAGGTTCACAAACCAGAGTACGGGCCAAGGCTACGCGCTGCTGCTCTCCGCCGGAGATGGCGGCCGGCTTGCTCGCGGCCAGCGACGTGATTCGAAAATGCTCCAGCGCGGAATTCACCCGTGACTCGCGCTCCAACTGGGACAGGTCGAGCAAGCCGTACTCGATATTCTGGCGCACGTTGAGATGCGGAAAGAGCGCGGGTTGCTGCGAGAGATAGCCGACGCGCCGATGGCGGACCGCCACATTGACGCCATTATCGCTGGAAAATAGCGTACGTCCGTTGAGTTCGATTTCGCCTCGCGTGGGCCACCGAAATCCTGCAATGCAATCCAATACAGAGGTTTTTCCCGCTCCAGAGGGACCGAAGAGCACTATGGCCTCATGATGCGCCTGGAAGCGGCACTCCAGCGGAAACTGCTGGAGCGGCAGGTGAATCTTCACGCTCAGGACTGCTTCCGTTGTGCTCATCGCAGCCTCCAACCATTGCGGCGGCTGAGGGCGTTGATCAACACCAGCAGGGCAAAAGAGATGGCAAGCAGCATGAGGGATTGCCGCCCGGCGGTTGCGTAATCCAAATTTTGGACGTTGTCATAGATTGCGATGGAAGCGGTCTGCGTGCGGCCGGGAATGTTGCCGCCGAGCATGAGCACGACTCCGAACTCGCCAAGCGTGTGAGCAAAGCTCAGTGCAAAGCCTGTGATGATACCTGGCAGCGCAAGCGGGAAAGTGATGCGCCAGAAAGTGCGCCAGGCTGAGGCTCCCAAGCTGGCTGAGGCGGTGAGCAGCTTTCGGTCTACCGAACCCAACGCCGCAGTGAACGGCTGTACCGCAAATGGCAAGCTGTAAAGCACGGAGCCGACCACCAGCCCTTCAAAGCTGAATGCAAGGGTGTGTCCGGTGAGGCGTACCCAGAAGGCTCCCAACGCGCCGCGCGACCCGAAGGTGAGCAGCAGATAGAAACCGAGCACAGTTGGCGGCAGCACGATGGGGAGAGCCACCACGGCTTCCAACAGAAAGCGCAGACGGAAGCGCGTGAACGCAAGCCACCAGGCAAGCGGCAGTCCGAGTGCGAGCAATAGGACGGAGGTCACCAACGCAAGCTTTACGCTAAGGAGGAGCGGCGAGATCATCGACATGCCTCGCGCAATTCGGCGGGCTTTTCTGCGAAGTGTGTTGGCGAGAAAATCGTCAGCTCAGTCATGGGCAGCATCTATTCTGAACCGGCTGGCTGTTCCAGACAAACGGAGACGGACGAAGACGAGCCATTCGTGGAGGCGGAGGAACTATTTCTGCGCGGGGCTGCGGAGGCGTTTGAACTTCAGGACGCTGCCGGGCATATCCTGAGTCTCGCTGAGCACGGCCACCGTGGCAAGCAAGCCCATCACCAGAAAGAGCGCGAAGAAGATCATGGCAATGACGAGAATCGGCATATAAGTCACCTCGCCCGTTATTGTCCACTGGGTGCAACCAGCCTTCGGTGACGCCGGTCACCATTCCGCGTGCTTGGATACCGATTCCAAGATTGGTGTGTCCCGCGCCATCACCGCCGGGAAGAACGCCCGGCTGCTTATGGATACACCTTCCGCGATTCCGGTCTAAACCAGTTTTGCCAGTTCGCCGTCGATTTGTTGCAACTCGGTGTTCAACAGAAGGGTGTAACGTTCATTGCTGGTGCGCGACAACTGCTCGCGAATCCGGGCACGGTTCAACTTTAAAGCTTGGACCTTGCGCAGATCTGCTGCATCCACACGAGCTTTTTGCTCTTTTGCGTCGGCGGCCACCTGTGAATTCACCATTTCCTGTTGAATGCTCTGCTGCTGTTCTTCCACGGACTTGCTTTCCCAACCGTTTGCCATGCTTCAATTATAAGCGGGGTGGCGGCTCAACTACAAAACAAAGGGAGCCGATGCTCCGGCTCCCCGCACTGCGCGCCGCAGTTTGCGGCAAAATTCGTTCGATTAGAAGCGCACAACTACGCCACCCGTGTAGCGGAATGAACCCTGACTGGTATTGTCATGGTGGGTATAGAGGTAATCGATCTGCGCCACTCGAATCCCCAGATGGCGAGAGAGATTACCATCCAGCGTTACGCCAGCCGCTGCTGCCGCGTCTGTACTCTGGTAAATGATGACCGTACCGGGTTCAGGCACGTGGAAATTGTCTCGATCGACCCCGGCCAGGGCGTGTACGTTGGCCGTGAAGAAGCCGATTTTGTGAATGCGGTAGGTGGGACCGGCCATGTAACTGGTACGCGTGTACTTGATTCCAGTGCTGTTAACCCTGGAGTTCGTCGTCCGCCCGATATCAAAGGTGAATCCAAGGTTGATGTTCTTCAGGTAGTGGCTGGCCTCGAGAGCAAAGCCGTTCAGGTTTGTGCTGTTCACAATATTGCTGCCCGAGGTATCTGCACGCTGATAGGCATACCCAATGTAAAACTCCGTTTTCGGCACTTCCAGGGGGGCTGGCTCCATCTGAGCCATGGCAACCGCTCCAAGAAGAAGCACACACACAAGCAGAACGGTGAATCTACGCATCGCTATCAATCCTCCGGGAGGTGAGAACCATCACCGGCAAGCACGGGCCCTGTTCCGGCCGAAACCTGTATCCTGAGATGAATTGCTCGTCTGCCCTCAACTTATCATGGCAAAGCCGCAAAAGGGCATAGACAATTCCGCCGCGCCAGCCCTGTAAGAGTTTTGCTCAACTCAGGATAAACGTTTACTCGTCTTTGCGCGATTCCCTCAGCAGGCGCAGGGAGCGTCCAGCTAATTCCGGAGTTTGTTCCACGGGCCCGTTGGAGAACGGAGTCTCGAGATTACTGGTATCCAGCATATTGCGCCAGCCGCGATTATTAGGCGCGGCCGGCAACGTGTATCCCACCGGTTCATGATAGGAATTCACCAGGATCAGGAAGGTATCGTCAATCAGCGGCTTCCCCATGGCGTCCACCGAGCCCAGGGTCTCACCGTTGATGATCACGGCGATGCTGCGAATCCATCCAGCATTCCACTCCTCCTCGGTCATTTCGTGGCCATCGGCTGCGTACCAGGCAATGTCCTTCACAGCCGAGTTGCGGATGCTGCGGTCCTGATAGAAATTACGGCGGCGCAGATTGGGATGCTTCCTGCGGAGTTCGATGAGACCGGAAACGAACTCCAGCAGGTCGGTTTGCTCCTTGGCGCGATCCCAGTCGTGCCAGCTCAACTCATTATCCTGACAATAGGCGTTGTTGTTGCCGAACTGCGTGCGGGCAATCTCGTCTCCGCCGCAGATCATTGGCACGCCCTGAGAAAGCAGAAGAGTGGCGAGAAGGTTTCTCATCTGCACCTGCCGGGCACCCAGAATTGCGGGATCGTCAGTCGGGCCTTCGACGCCCATATTCCAGGAATGGTTATCGTTCGTGCCGTCCTGATTGTTTTCGCCATTGGCGATGTTGTGTTTATCGTTGTAACTCACCAGGTCGTTGAGGGTGAAGCCGTCGTGCGCGGTGATGAAATTGATGGAGGCGCTAGGCTTGCGTCCGTCGCTCTTGTACAAATCGCTGCTTCCGGTGAGCCGGTACGCGAGGTCTGAGAGCTGACCTTCATCCCCCTTCCAGTAGCGACGCACGGTGTCACGGTATTTTCCGTTCCACTCCGCCCACAGTACCGGGAAATTTCCCACTTGGTAGCCTCCCTCGCCTACGTCCCACGGCTCGGCAATCAATTTCAGACGGGAGAGAATCGGGTCCTGGTGAATGATGTCAAAGAACGAGGAGAGGCGGTCCACGTCATGCAGCTCGCGCGCCAGGGCTGACGCAAGATCGAAGCGGAAGCCATCCACGTGCATCTCGGTAACCCAATAGCGCAAGCTGTCCATGATGAGCTTGAGCACCTCCGGCTGGCGGACATTCAGGGTATTGCCGGTGCCGGTGTAATCCATGTAATAGCGCGGCGAACCTGGAACCAGGCGGTAGTATGACGGATTGTCAATGCCACGGAAGTTGAGCATTGGGCCGAGGTGGTTGCCCTCGCCGGTGTGGTTGTACACCACGTCAAGGATGACCTCAATGTTCTCCCGGTGAAGAGCCTTCACCATGGCCTTGAACTCCGCCACCTGTCCGCCAGTGTCACCGCTCGATGAGTAACGCGCCTCGGGGCTGAAATAAGCCACGGTGTTGTATCCCCAGTAGTTGCGGAGGTTCAGGTCCACGAGCCGCTTGTCATCCAGAAAATGATGAACAGGCAGCAGTTCCACGGCGGTCACGCCGAGTTGCTTGAGGTACTGAATGCTTGGCGGCGAAGCGAGGCCCGCGTAGGTTCCGCGCAGTTCCTCCGGCACCTCGGGATTCAGCTTACTGAAGCCGCGCACATGAAGTTCGTAGATGATGGAATCACTCAACGGAGTGTTGGGAGGACGGTCCTGCTCCCAATCGAAGTAGGGATTGACCACAACGGACTTCGCCATTCCGTCTCCGTCATCGCGGTCATCCAGCACCAGGTCAGGATCGGCTCCGCCAAACTGATAGGGATAGATTGGTTTGGACCAATCAACACCGCCGCATACGGCCTGCGCCTGCGGGTCAATCAGCAGCTTGTTGGGATTAAAGCGAAAGCCATTTGCCGGGTCCCACGGACCATGCACGCGATAGCCATAGAGCTGACCGGGACTGATTCCCTGGAGGTATCCATGCCGCACGAAAGCCGTGGTTTCCCGAAGCTCAATGCGCTCGGTTTCCTGACGGCTACGGTTATCGAAAAGACAGAGCTCAACCTTGGTGGCGTGTTCAGAATAAATAGCAAAGTTCGTGCCCGTACCGTCCCAAGTGGCGCCTAAAGGGTAGGGACGACCCGGTAAAATTATTCCTGACATTAGGTACCCGCTAGCCGAAATATAGTGCTGTCTGTTGGATGCAGGAACAAACCAGATGCTGCACGGGGTTCATACGAAAAGGGCCTTCCCGCAGGAAGGCCCTTGGTTGCAACGAGATTCCCGGTTACTTATGCAGAGCGGCAGTCCGCACTGGAGCTGCTCTTCCCGCAAAGTAGTGCTGATCATCCAGATTGCGGTAGAAGCGGCCCGCGAGTTCCGCTGCCTTGGGACCGTACACGGCATGATCTCCGCGGAGGAATATCACGGTGACAATTCGCCCGTACTGCGAGTTGGCGAATGAACCGAACCAGCCAAAGCGCGTGCCAGCAGCACTGCAGGTTCCCGTTTTGCCGAGCACCTGCTCGGAGGTAAAGTTGGTCCGCAGACTGCGCGCGGTTCCAAACTGGGTTGCGCCCAACATACCGACGCTCACTTCAGGAATCAGCGGAGCGATGTCCAGATAGCGCTTCACCTTCGGCTTGTAGCTGCTGACTTCTTCTGCCGAAGTGGGATGCTGCAGATAATAAAGTGTGCCGCCGTTGGCGATGGAGGCCATCAGCGCTCCAAGCTGCAGCGGCGTCATGTTGACGCCTTCGCCGAACGAGCACATCTTGCCGACGCCGCCCGCACTGGCGGGAATCTCTTCGCTGGGATAAGTTCCCAGGTGTTCGCCTGCGATGTTCCAGCCAGCCAACTCGCCCAATCCGAACTGGTGGGCGTAGTAGCTCACCTTCTGAAAGCCGAGACGACGGCCCATTGCCTCAAAATATTGATTGTTCGAGTGCGCCAGGGCCTGGTTCATGTCCATCTTCCAGCCACCCAGGTTTACCGGAGTGTCCTTGGTCACGATGCCTTCGCTCAGGGCAGCCAGTGCCACCGAAACCTTGATAGTGGAGCAGGGCTGCGCACCACTGGAGAGCGCAAGCTTTTGATTGACCATGGCCAGGATGCGTCCATTGCTGGGATCGATGGCTACTACGGTGCCGTTCATGGAGCCGAGGGCATTGATCGCAGCCTCACGCACCAAGGGATCTTCGCCAGTCGTGATGTCGCCCGCAGCCGGATCGCTCATGAAAGAGCTGGCCGTGAACCGTTCGTAGTAACGCGCTCTTTTCTTGCCGCGCTTGCCGACCGCAACTACCGCCTCAACATTGCTGCGAGTGCCCCGTTTGCGCGCAACAACCGCAGCGCTCTTGCCTGCCGGCCGTGCGGCGCGGGAGGTAACCGCGTGACTATGCCGGGCGGCGGCCATGCGCTTCTCCGTGCTCGGGCTTTCCTTGACCTTGTGATTGCTCCGCGACTCATGCCGCGTGGAAACCGTAGCCGCAAAAGAACTGAGAGCGAACAGCAGGATGAGCGTCGCCGTCAGCGCGGCTTTTACATTGCGAGTTGATGCCAAAGTAAACATTAGTCTTCTACCTACACTGCTGGTGCCGCTCCAGACTTTCCGGGCTAGCACTTTATGTTTCAAGCGGTGGATAACTTGAGAGTATGTGAGCTGCTGCTGCGTTTACAAGCTCAAAACACAATCTCAGTGATCTTCGCCGATGACCTAAGTACATTCCCGCCCCTCACTATTGCGGCAAGCAGCAAGGGAGTATGTAGGATGCACTCTGCCCAGAGAAGATCTATCGGCAATGCATCCCGCTCTGTTGATTGTTAACACAAAAGGAATCAGGCAAGGGCTAACCGACTTGAGTCCCCTAGCCACAAAAACCAAGTACCGCAGAAAAAATTACGCGAGGAGGCGTACCCGGTCTGGCGCACGATGTATTTCGATTGGGACTCAAGAATTGGGACACAAGAGAAGTTGCGGGCATTGCGGCGACCACTTTTCCAGATCGCCGCAATGCGTTCAAAGTCAACTGAGATCGGAGCTCTTCTTGCGGAGGTAGGCGGGAACGTCAAGCTCGTCATTTTCGTCGTCGGCAGTCAATGCTTCAAGAGATGGCGCGGGCCGTGTGGGCTGCACTGCCTCCCAAATTCGCGTGGGTGCCGCGGGCGAGGGCGCAGTTTCTGCCACGGGTGGAATGGGCGGCTCCTCCGGGGCAACTTCATGGGCCTCTCGTATCGGCGCGGCGGACTCCGCCTGAACCTCGTATGCAGCGTCGGCGCGGCCCGTGATCCTGGGCTCTGATGGCGTAGTCCAGTGCGCCTGCCGGGCCTGCTGGATTGCAGCAGCGGCTGTCATCGTTTCGTGTGAGTGCGCGCGCACCTCAGACTTGAAGCCGGTGGCAATCACTGTGATCTTCACTTCGTCCTTCATCTTTTCGTCCAGCACAGCACCGAAGATGATGTTGGCGTCTTCATGCGCAGCGCTCTGGATGATGGTGGAAGCCTCGTACACTTCAGCCAGTTTGAGCGAGCTTGATCCGGTGATATTCAGCAGGATGCCGCGCGCACCGTCGATGGCGCCGGCCTCCAGCAGTGGCGACGCAATGGCGCGCTGTGCGGCCTCCAGGGCACGACGCTCGCCCTTGCCGGTTGAGGTACCCATGACGGCGTAGCCCATGCCCGCCATGATGGCCTTCACGTCTGCGAAGTCGCGGTTGATGATGCCGGGGATGGTGATGATGTCAGAAATTCCCTGCACGGCCTGACGCAAAATGTCATCGGCCACGCGGAACGATTCGAAGAAGCCCGCATCCTGCGCAACTGCGAGCAGCTTTTCATTCGGTATCACGATCACGGTGTCAACCGAGTCGATCAACTCGCTGAGGCCGCGCTCAGCCTGATTCATGCGCCGTTTGCCTTCGAAAGCGAACGGCTTGGTGACCACAGCCACGGTCAAAGCTCCCATCTCGCTCGCCAATGAGGCGATGATCGGGGCGGCTCCGGTTCCCGTGCCACCGCCGAGACCGGTGGTTACAAACACCATGTCCGCACCTTCCAGTGCGGCGATGATGCGGTCCGTGTCTTCCAGCGCAGCCTGGCGCCCTACTTCCGGATTTGCGCCCGCGCCAAGCCCATTGGTGAGCTTCACGCCCAGTTGCAGTTTCTTGGGAGCGCGTGACATCTGCAGGGCTTGCAGGTCAGTGTTGGCGGCGATGAACTCCACTCCCTCCACGCCTGTTTCAATCATGCGATTGACCGCATTGTTGCCGCCGCCACCCACGCCGATCACTTTGATCTTTGCGTTGTTGCGCGCTTCCTCGTGAAACTGAATCCGAATATCCTGCTCTTCCATGATTGCCAACCTCACCCGACGCTCATCACGCCATTTGCATTATTCCGAGTATCCGCGAGCAAACAGCGCCCGCAGTCGTGCTCCAAATCCGCTCTCTTCCTTGTTTCTCAGCACACGCGCCCGCTGCGTGTAAAACACCATCCCAATGGCCGTGGAGAATTCCGGCTCCTGCAGT
>Ga0181537_10001783_pt1 | contig 19435 bp, 15 predicted proteins | sample PEATcosm2014_Bin_39_FD_119765 | JGI IMG/M metagenome (GOLD analysis project Ga0181537, IMG submission 119765) | Peatland microbial communities from MTU Mesocosm Facility, Houghton, MI, USA - PEATcosm2014_Bin23_10_metaG | ecosystem: Environmental > Terrestrial > Soil > Wetlands > Peat | place... | reverse complement strand
GGGTAATCGACGATCCAGGCGAACTTGAAGACGTCCTTCTCGATCAGGTTGAGCTGCTCGGCGATTTTGACGCGCATCGCGCCGAGGACTTTGGCGGCTTTGGTTTCGTTGGCGTCGGCGGAGAAGAAGATGACGGATTTAGCGTTGTGTGGCTGGTCGACCGAATATTCGACAATGTCAGCCAGTAGCTGCAACCGAAGTTCTTCCGAGATCGGAACCTTGTCTGCTACCAAGCGTTCATCGACCAACTCGATGATCTTCGCTTTCAGAGCTTCCTTCTCCCCCTCTTCAAACAATTTTGCATCCAGTTTCTGGGTGAGGTAGGGAATCAACTGCTTTTGGAATTGATTAACAAATTCTTGAGCGGCACCGGCCGAAACAGTCTTAAGGTTTGGCTGATAGCTTCGTGCCAGTTTGAGAAGTGCTTCACGAACTTCCGGCCCGGTCATGAATTTGGCGATGGGCCCAGCAATTTCATTCGTGCTGGCATCCACCTTCACATACGCCAAGCCCGGCGCACCGAGCTTCTTCGCTTCTTCCTGAAGATTATCGAACCACGAGCGCGGCTGGTCGAAGGCTTGCGGCACGGCGAAGGCGCGGACGGTTTTTCCAGCGAAGGCCTTGAACTCGCTCTTGGCGAAGAGCGGCGTGAGATCCTTGATCTCAAACGGAATCCGTAGGTCGGGCTTGTCGGTGCCGAAACGGAGCAGCGATTCCTTATAAGGTATGCGCTGGAACGTGCCTTCCGGCGAGGCATTGTGCGGCCACTCCGATTTGAATTCCTGGAAGAGCGGCACCATCAGCTTTTCGATGGCGGCGAAGACGTCGTCCTGCGTGACGAAGCTCATCTCGACGTCGAGCTGGTAGAACTCGCCCGGCGTGCGGTCGGCGCGGCCATCCTCGTCGCGGAAGCAGGGCGCGATCTGGAAATAGCGGTCGAAGCCGCTGACCATGAGGAGCTGCTTGAATTGCTGCGGGGCCTGCGGCAGCGCGTAGAATTCGCCGGGGTAGAGGCGCGAGGGCACGAGGAAATCGCGCGCGCCTTCCGGCGAGGACGAGGTGAGGATCGGCGTCTGGAATTCCTGGAAGCCGAGGTCGATCATCCGGCGGCGGATGCTGGAGATGACCTTCGCGCGGAGCATGACGGTCTGGTGCAGCTTGCTGCGGCGCAGGTCGAGGAAGCGGTACTTGAGGCGCGTCTCCTCGGGCGTGTGGTCCTCGGGGAAGACGTTCATGGGGAGCGGTTCGCACGAGCCGAGGCGGTCGTAGCCGGCGACGTCGAGCTCGATTTCGCCGGTGGGGATGTTGGGGTTGACCGTGCCTTCGGGCCGTGGCCGGACGTTGCCGTGGACGCTGATGACGGTTTCCTTGGGGAGATGCGCGAGCGCGTCCTGGAACGGTGCGGTGGGCGGGATGACGATCTGGGTGATGCCGTAGTGGTCGCGCAGGTCGATGAAGAGGACGCCGCCGAGGTCGCGCTTGTTGTGGATCCAGCCCGCGAGGCGGACGGTCTGGCCGGCGTGCGAGGCGCGCAGGTCGTTGCAGGTTTTAGTGCGGTACGGGTTGGCAGGCATGGGGCTGAAAGGTAAAAGGAAAAAGTTAAAGGGGAAGGCAGGAAGGCATGGGGAGGGGAATTTTTAGACAGAATTGACGGAATTAACAGAATTATTGCACCTATCCTGGAGGGTCAGACTCCGTCCTGACCCTGACTGAGTTTCGCACAGAGGGCCGAAGAGGAGGAAGGCAGAGGGGCTGAAGAATTTCGGAAGGGAAGGCCGAAATAATTTCCCTTCTTCCTCGTTCCCAGACTCCGTCTGGGAACGCTCCTCTGATCCTCGCGAGATTCCATCTCGCGCCATTTTCCCGTGCGCAACAAATCGGCGATGGAATCGCCGCGGCAAGTGTGTTCCCAGACGGAGTCTGGGAACAAGGGGATGGCCACAAGCGGCTGAATCTCCTTTTAAATTGTGACGTTCCTTCGCTCCTCACACCGATTGGGAAAAGCGGGTAGGTCCTTCGACTGCGTCTCGCTGCTGCGAGCCTTCGCTCAGGATGACGGAGCTTTTTTGCGGGAGGTTTCCCTCCTCATCGGCCTCTGCAATCCTCTGCGCGAAATTTCAGTCTGTCCGCTTCAGTCCTAGATCGTCTTCCTGAGAAAAGGCGCGCCGTAGTTCTGCTGCAGTTGAGGTAGGAGCAGGTCAAGAGTTGTGGGGTGTTGCTCCCGCGTACTGAGAATCTTGATCTGAACTTCGCCTCGGGCTATGGCGGCATCGACAATGATGGCCATGGAGGCATGTGCTTCTTCGGCGTTTTGGAACTGCCGCCCTACCTTGGTTGCTACGAACGGATATTCGATGGCGACGTGACAGGATTCTCGAATCTTTTGCGCGAGCTCAACTGCTTGAGGACGAAAAGCTTCATCGGCAATGACAACATACAAACCCAGATTCCGGTCGATGGTGTCCCGAAAGGCGTGCAATTTCAAAATTTCGCCGAGGACCACATCCCCCATGCCGAAGCCGAGGGCGGGGAGGTCGACGCCGCCGAGATTTTTGAGGAGGGTGTCGTAGCGGCCGCCGCCGGCGATGGCGCGGAATTCGCCGCTGCGGTCGAAGACTTCGAAGACGACGCCGGTGTAGTAGGCGAGGCCGCGGACGACGGTGTAGTCGCGCTTGACGTAATCGTGCAGGCCGCGATGGCGCAGGCCGGTTTCGACGGTATCGAGGCGTTCGCTCTTCGCGCTCGTGGCGTCATCAAGAATGGCGAAGACTTGTTTTGCTAAATCGCCACTAAGTTCCAGTGAGTAATGACAGTTCTTTTGGAAAGCATGTAGATCAATTGTCGTGGCATTTCTCCCTTTGCGTTCTGCTTTATCGAGAATTTGGAGGAATTCATATTCCCTTTCCTGCGGCAATGCTTTGAAAGAATAGAAGTCGTGCCAGAATCGTCGGTCGCTCAGGCGCACGACGAAATCCTTCTCCGTCAGCCCGAAGGCGCGGAGCGTGTCGATGACGAGCGCGATGAGTTCGATGTCGGCTTCGAGTCCGGCCTCGCCGATGATGTCGCAGTTGAATTGGTAATGCTCGCGGCCCCGGCCTTTTTGCGGGCGTTCGTAGCGGTAGACCTGGGGGATGGAAAACCACTTGAGCGGCTTTTTGAAGTCCTTATGCCGCGCGGTGACGAGGCGCGCGAGGGTGGGGGTCATTTCGGGGCGCAGGGCCACGTCGCGGTCGCCCTTGTCCTTGAAGTGGTAGAGCTGCGTGACGATTTCATCGCCCGATTTTTTGGTGAAGAGGTCGAGCGGTTCGAGCGGCGGCCCGTCGTACTCGACGAAGCCGTAGCGGTGGGCGACGTCGCGCCACTTGGCGAAGATGGCGTTGCGAAACGCGCAGTCGTCGGGATAGAAGTCGCGGAAACCGGGGAGGGCCATGGGGGGAGGAGGTAGAGGTGAGAAGGTAGAAGTTAGAAGGAAAGGCAGGGGGAAGGGTAAAGGGAAAAGGGTAAAAGTGGAAAGGACGGAAAGCGATTCGATTCGCGCGCGCCCCTCGTTCCCAGACTCCGTCTGGGAACGGCTCCTGTGCCTCGCGAGATTCCATCCCGCGCACACGTTCTGCAGACGGGGAGATCGGCGATGGAATCGTCTCAGCAATTGTGTTCCCAGACGGAGTCTGGGAACAAGGGACAACACACGCTCGCGTGGCGTATCCGGGCCAACCGAAGATTAAGCGGCGGAGGCGGAGCCGGTGGAGGGCGCGGCGCCGTCGGCGGAAATGGTCTGTGACAGCTTCATGACCTTGGCTTTCATTTCCTTGCCGGCCTTGAACTTGACGACGGCGCGGGGGGGAATGGGCACGTCGTGTTCGGGGCGATTGGGGTTGCGACCAACGCGGGCCTTGCGGAGTTTCACCTCGAAGACGCCGAAGTTGCGCAGCTCGACGGCCTGGCCGTGGGCGAGGCTTTCGGTGAGGTGGTCGAGAGTGCGCTGGATGACGTTGAGGACATCCTGCTGCACCATGCCGGTCTCGTTGCTGATGCGGACGACCAGATCGCGTTTGGTTAGATTAGGCATAAACCAGTGCTATTGCGCCAGATGGAGCGAAGATTGCAAGCGGAAAACGAAGATTTCATGCAAATAAGCTTTTAAGCCAGTCTGAAAGAACGCTGAAAAGGCAGCGCCACGAGGGCTTTCGCAGCCGCCGTCGTAAGGCGGTTGACTGTCCACGTTCTTAGAGCGCGGCTACTTCTCAGGCCAGCGGCTTGACGAGGATTTTGGAGTTGCGGCCGTTGGTCTCGTACTTCTCGCGCCGGGCGGGAGGCAAGTCGTTGGGTGAACCTTCCTTATAACCGCCCTTTTGCTGGAAGTAGTTGAAGGTGCGGGTCGAGAGCAGGAAGATCGATTTGACGCCCTTCTGTTTGGCGGCTTCCTCGGCAAAGGTCATCAGCTTTTGGCCGATACCCAGGTTTTCGTGCGCGCCGCTGACCGAGAGGCAGGCGAGTTCGGCAGTTTCGCCGTCAGGCTGGATGTGGAGCGCGACGCAGCCGACGATGTTGCCGTCGATGAGGAAGACATAATAGTCGTGGAGCTGCGCGAGGATGTCGGCGCGGCTGCGCTTGATGATTTCCTCCTGCTCGACCGATTCGCGGATGAGGTTGCGGATGGCGCGGACATCTTTCTTGAGGGCGCGCCGGACGGCCTGGTATTCGTTGGCGTAGATCATGGTGCCGACGCCTTCGTTGGAGAAGATTTCGGTGAGCAGCGCCTCGTCGACCCGGCCGTCGATGACGTGGACCCGGCTGACGCCGTTACTGCAGGCGCGGATGCAGTGCTCGAATTTGGAGACCATGTTGTCGGGAATCTCGGACCGGTGCTTTTTGAAGAAGTCCTCGGCCTCGGCGACGGAAAGCTGGCTCGCCTTGACTCCGCTTTTGGTGAAGCCGTTGCGATTGGTGACGAACATGAGCTTGGAGGCCTTGAGGGCCTCGGCGACTTCGAGGGCGACGCCATCGGAGTTGACGCGGAAGGTGCGGCCGTCGCCGTCGAAGCCGAGCGGGGCGATGACGGGGATGACGCCCTTGTCCAAAAGCTGGTTGAGGAATTCGGTGTCGACGCGCTCGACCCGGCCGGTGAAGAGCCGGTCGACGCCGCCGACGATGCCGTAGGGGTGGGCGATGACGGCGTTGGTGTAGGCGGCGCGGAGATCGTTGGAGGCGAGGCCTTCGAGGACTTCGTGGGTGATGCGGTTGGCGGCGGTGAGGGCGAGCTTGAGGGTTTCCTCGTCGGTGATGCCGGTGCCGTCGGCGTTGCTGATCGGAATTTTGGATTGCCGGGCGAGATCCTCGATCTGGTGGGCCGCGCCGTGAACGATGACAAGCCGGATGCTGAGCGAACGGAGCACCGCGAGGTCGAGCATGAGATTGGGGAAATTGTCGTCGGCGATGATGGTGCCATCGAGGGCGATGACGAAGGTCTTTTCCCGGAAGCCGGGAATGTAGGTCAGGATGCCGCGCAGGTCGGAAACTTTCATGGGGGAAGGCGGAGACTAGCGTGTTCGGTGGAAACCTTCCAGCTTTCTCAAGGGGTGGTGACAACGATATAAAAAAGGCTACAAAATGGTTTTTATCTGTCGATGAAACCAGCATAATGGGACTTAAGTAATGTCTGGTTGGGTCGGATAACCGGAAAAAGCATCGCCAGCATCATCGAGGAAGAATGAAAGTCGCCTACTTAACCAATGCCCATCCGGAGGACCGTTCAGCCTGGTCTGGGTCGAGCTATTATATGCGGCACAGCCTGGAGCTTGCGGGCCTGGAGGTGGAAGTCATCGGCTCGATGCCGTTTCCCAAGTCATTTTGGTCGGAGCGATTGGTGCATCTGGCGGCGGAAAAGATGGGTTTGTCGCGGCGGCATATCTGGACGTTTGAGCCGCGCGTGATCCGGTATTACACCAGGGAGATCGAGAAGCGGCTGGCCAAATCGTCGGCGGATGTCATTTTCAGCTCGGGCACGATGCTGATCAGCCAGTTGAAAACTTCGCGACCGATTTATTTTTGGACGGACGCGACCTTCGCAGCCATGATTAATTATTACTTTCCCGAGAAGAACATAACGGCGGCGACGCTGCGCCACGGCAACGAACTCGAGCAGGCGGCCATCAGCAGGACCACGGATGGATTTTACGCCTCGGACTGGGCGGCGGCGAGCGCGGTGCGGGATTATCACGCGGCGCCGGAGCGAATGCACGTCGTGCCGCTGGGGGCGAATCTCCAGACGGAGCCGACGGCGGAGGAGGTGAGCCGGTGGATCGAAGCGCGAACGCTGGAGCCGTGCCGTCTTTTTTTCATTGGCGTGGATTGGGTGCGCAAAGGCGGCGATTTTGCCCTGGCGCTGGCGGAAAGCCTGACGAAGCAGGGTATGCGGTGCGAGTTGACCATTGCCGGGTGCGTGCCGCCGTCGGAGATCGTTCTGCCGCCCTATGTGAAGGTCCTGGGCTTCATCAACAACACGCAGCCGAAAGGCCAGGCGCTGATCCGCAAGCTTTTTTCCGAGGCGCATTTTCTCGTCGTGCCGTCGCGGGCGGAATGCTTCGGGCTGGTCTTTGCGGAGGCGAGCGCCCATGGCGTTCCGTCGCTGGCCACGGAAACGGGGGGAATTCCGACGGTGGTCCGGAATGGCGTGAACGGCTTTTGCGGCACGCTCGGCCCCAAGCTGGTGCCGCAACTGGCGGAGCGGGTGATGGATATCATGGCCAACCTGGAAAAGTACCGGGCGCTGGCCCGCTCGTCCCATCACGATTACGTGTCGCGTTTGAACTGGAAGGTAAGCGGCTTGAAAATCCGCTCCATCATGGAAAAGAAATCGTAGTTATGGCCGCGCCGAATTTCGTTTATTTTGATTTGGAAACCCAGAAGAGCGCCGCGGAGGTCGGCGGCTGGCATAACAAACGGGCGATGAAAGTCGCGCTGGGCGTGACCTACAGCACGCAACGCGGGACCTACGAGATTTATCGCGAGGAGGAGGTTTATGCGCTTTTGCAGGAACTTCAGCGCGCCGACCGGGTGATCGGCTACAACGTGCTCGATTTCGATTTCGAAGTGCTGGCGCCTTACGCCGTGTTCGACCTGAGCCAGGTGCCGGTGCTGGATCTGATGCGCGACGTGGAAAAGAACATCGGGCTGCGCGTGGGGCTCGACGCGATCAGCGAGCAGACGCTGGGCTGCGGCAAGACGGCGGACGGGATGGAATCGCTGAAGTGGTGGAAGGAAGGGAAGCTGGGCAAGATCGCGGAGTATTGCTGCTACGATGTGAAGGCGACGCGGCTGGTGCACGAGTTCGGCCTCCAGTACGGCTGCGTTTTTTATTTCAGCAAGAAGACGCAGCGCCGCGAAAAGGTGCCGGTGAATTGGTAGAGGTTCTTACTCGCCGATATACGGATGCTTGGGCCCGTCGGGATCCTGCTTGGGCCGGAGCTTTTTGAGAAAGGGCAGGTATTTATCGATGGGGACCACGATTTCATCACCGCGCAATTCGGGCTTGAAGCCGGCGATCTGTTCGAGGGCCTCGACGATGCCTTCCTGGAGCAGCCTCAGGCAAAATTTGATGGGCTTCGGGCGGGCGGGCAGGTTGATGACGAGGCTTTGGCCGCGCACACCCGCCTCGGCGCGGGACAGGACGGAGACCTTGAATCTCTCGTAGGAATAATAGCGCATGACTTCGCCGAAGCCGGGCAATTTGCGGTCGACGATTTCCATGGTGATGTCGGGCACGATGTCGCCGGGCATGGGGCCCGTGCCGCCCAGGGTGAAGACGAGCAGGCACTTTTCCTTGTCGCATAAATGGATGAGGGCGGCGCGGAGCTGCTCGCGATCATTGGGCACATGCACCGGGACGAATTGCGCGGGCGTGATGAAAACGGCGGCGATGACGCGCTCGACTTCCGTTCCGAGTTTGTCCTCTTTTGCCGGGGGAATGGCAGGGTCGGTCAAGGCGATGTATCCGATTTTCATTTGGTTATTTTCTTTGGATGTGCCGCCAACCGGCAGGCGAGTTGGACGGCGGCCAACATGCTGCGGTGATCGGCGTTGCCTTGGCCAGCGATTTCGAGCGCGGTGCCGTGATCGGGCGAGGTGCGGATGATCGGCAGGCCGAGGGTGACGTTGACGCCGGTCTCGAACGCGACCTGCTTGAAGGGGATCAAACCCTGGTCGTGGTAGGCGCAGATGACGGCGTCGAAGGCTTTCTTTTGCACCGCGTAATGGAAGATCGTGTCGGCGGGCAGATGGCAGACGACGATGCGGTCTTCGCGCAACTTTCGGCAGGCCGGAGCCACGATGCGCTGGTCTTCGTCGCCGAAGAGGCCGTTTTCACCCATGTGGGGATTGACGGCGGCAAAGGCGAGACGCGGTTGGGCGATGCCGCGTTGCTGGAAAAACCGCCGCGTGATTTTCGTCACGTAGACGATTCGTTTGGCGGTGAGTTTTTTGAGCGCGTCCCGCAGCGAGCAGTGGTTGGTGCAGAGCGCGACGGTGAGTTTGGGATCGGTCAGGACCATCACCGCCGCGTCGTCGGGGAGGCCGCAGGCGCGCGCGAGAAATTCGGTCTGGCCAACGAAGCCGGGTTGAATCCGGGCGATGGCCAGCTTATGCACGGGCCCGGTGACCATCGCGGCGAAACGTCCGCTTTGACAGCCGTGCGCCGCCTCGTGGAGCGCTTGCAGCGCCGAGCGGGCCGCGGTGCGCGAAAGTTTTCCGGGATGGATGCCCCGTCCGCTTTTCCGGCCGAGCACTTCGTAGCGAAAGCCCTTGGGCAGGCGGGGATCGCGCAGGGTTTTGGCGACGACTTCAGGTCCGATGCCGGAGGGATCGCCGAGGGTGATGGCGATGGTGGGGAGGATGCAGGGCATGGGAATGATAGGACTTATAAGACCGATAGGACTTATGGGACAGCAGAAGTTCGGGAGCGTCCCATTTGTCGTCTAAGTCCCATTGGTCCTATGGCTGACCGGCGCTTTTTCCTCTTCGCCTGCACCGGCCATCTTGCATCTTAGAGGAACATCTTGATGAAGGCTTTGGCGCGCAGGCTGTCGAGCCACTGCTGTTGCCGGACCTGGCTTTCTTCGTTCATGACGGTCTGCTCAATTTGGCCGCGCACGTCTTCGAGCGGCGTCATGGCCGACTTTTGGCGGTCCTCGACCTGGACGATGTAGTAGTAGCCGTCGGCGGTGGTGATGACATCGGTGTGCTGGCCGGGTTGCAGCTTGGAGATAACGTCCCAGAGATCGCTGCGGATCGCGGTCTTGCCGTTTTGGGTCACCCAGCCGAGTTCGCCGCCGTCGTCCTTGTTGCCCGCCTCGGAATAGGACTTGGCCAGGTCGGCAAAATCCTCGCCGGTGTCGAGCTTGTAGAGAATTTCCTCGGCGATTTCCTCCTGGGGATCGTAGGTGATCTGCTTGCCGTCCGGGCCGGTTTTTTGGGACGGGAAGAGCGACTTGCGCAGGACAATCGTGCTGACCTTGATTTTTTCGTCCTGCTGGAAGAGCCGCAGGTTTTGCTGGTAATACTGCTCGATCTGGTAGGGCGAGACGAGGACGGTCTGGTTGACGTTTTTGTTGCGCATGTAGCCGACGATGGCGTTGTCCTGGATTTCGTCCTTGTACTTTTGCATGGTGACGCCCCGTTCGTAGAGTGTCTTGATAAAGGCGACGCGGTCGCCGCCGTACTCGTTGCGGATGATGTCGTCGATGCGTTCGGTGGTGTAGGTTTCGGGGATGAACCCGCCCTGGCTTTTGAAATCCTGGATGATGAGTTCGCGGTCGATCAGCGCCTTGAGGACATTGAGCTTGGCCTCTTTCACGCGCTGGAAGAGTTCCTCGCCCTGGAGGTTCTCGCGCAGGAGCCTTTCAGTTTCGGCCACCTGCTGGTTGATCTGGACGTAGGTGATGACCTTGTCGTTGACGACGGCGGCGATGCCGTCGGCGAGCAATTGCGCGCGTGCGGCCGGGACGAGACAAAAAGCCATCACGACCCACATGAGCAAGTGGACCGGGACGAGTAACCGAGGGTGGAGAGAACGTCGGACTACGGCGAACTTCTCAAAGAAACGATCCATGAAATTATTTCCCTGAGCTTAGAAATTGCGTCGCGGGCGGTCAAGCGGGGAAACTTGCCGCTTACCATGATGTAATCCTGGCCCTGCTGAAACATCAGCTTGTCTTCCTGCGTCTCGACGACGCGGATGCGCTCAGCGGAGGCGGCGATTTTGATTTCGGTGGCGAGCAGGAGATGTTCGACCGGCGGCGGCCAGGGACCATGGCGGTCGCGCCATTCGAGCCGCAGTTTTTCGAGGTCCGCCGGGCTGTTGGCCTCCGCGATGCGCCGGTAGCCATCCATCCGCCAGCGGCTTTCGGGCAGGTAGGCGCGGGGAAGAAACGCGCCGGCCTTCCCGGCTTTTTCGTCCGCGTCGTTTTCCTGCCAGGCGAGGAAATCGAGCTGCAATTTGGTTTCGACGAGTAGGCCCGGCTTTTCGCCCTTCATCCGCGCGACGGCGGTTTTGAGCAACTGGCAGTAGAGATCGAAGCCGACGGCGGTGATGTGGCCGCTCTGCGCCGTGCCGAGCAAATTGCCCGCGCCGCGAATTTCGAGGTCGCGCATGGCGATCTTGAAGCCGGCGCCGAGCTGCGAATATTGCTTGATGGCGGAGACGCGCTTTTTCGCATCGCCGACGGTCATCAAATGGCGCGGGAGGAAAAGATAGGCGTAGGCCTTGTGCTGGGCGCGACCGACGCGGCCCCTGAGCTGGTAGAGATCGGCGAGGCCGAAGCGGTCGGCGCGGTCGATGATGATGGTGTTGGCGTTGGGGATGTCGAGGCCGCTTTCGATGATCGTGGTCGAGAGCAGCACGTCGGCATCGCCCGCGACGAAGCGCCCCATCACGTCCTCGAGTTCGTCGGGCTCCATCTGGCCGTGGCCGACGACGATGCGCGCCTTGGGCACGAGGAGCTTGAGTTTTTGTGCGACTTCCTGGATCGAATGAATCCGGTTGTGGAGAAAATAGATCTGGCCGTTGCGCGCCATTTCCCGCTCGATGGCTTCGCGGATGACGCGCTCGTCGTAGGGCGCAACGATGGTTTCGACCGGATGCCGGTTGGGCGGCGCGGTCTCGATGGTGCTCATGTCGCGCGCGCCGGTGAGCGAGAGGTAAAGCGTGCGGGGAATCGGCGTGGCGGAAAGAGTGAGCACGTCGACGAGGCGGAAGAGCTGCTTGAATTTTTCCTTCTGCTTCACGCCGAAGCGCTGCTCTTCATAGACGATGACGAGGCCGAGGTCCTTGAACTTGATGTCCTTTGCAAGGAGACGGTGCGTGCCGATGACGACATCGACCGAGCCGTCGGCGAGTCCCGCTATGGTCGCGCGCTGGCCCTTGACCGATTGCAACCGGCTGAGGCAATCGACGCGGACGGGATAGGAGGCGTAACGCTCGCGGAGATTTTTCCAGTGCTGCTCGGCGAGGATCGTCGTCGGGACGAGAAAGGCGGCCTGCTTGCCTTCCTGCACGGCCTTGAAGACGGCGCGGATGGCGACCTCGGTCTTGCCGAAGCCGACATCGCCGCAGATGAGCCGGTCCATCGGACGCTTGCTTTCCATGTCCCGCTTCGTTTCCAAAATGGAGCGCGCCTGGTCCTCGGTTTCCTCGTAGACGAAGGCCTCCTCAAATTCGCGCTGCCAGGCGGTATCGGGCGGGTAGGCGTGGCCGGGAAGCGCGTCGCGTTCGGCCTGGACGCTGAGGAGTTGCGCGGCGTAATCCATGACCGCCTTTTGCGCGGAAATCTTCGCCCGCTCCCAGCGCGAGCCGCCGAGGGTGTCCAACGGCGGATGACGCCGGCCCACGCCGACATATTTCGTGACGAGGTAGGATTGCTCGACCGGGACGTAGAGTTTGCTCTTCTCGGCGAATTCGAGGACGAGGACTTCAGAGCCTTCTTCGGGTAGGGACGGCAGTCCCGTGCCGTCCGATTCATTTTGGGGACGCGCAGAGACTCGCGTCCCTGCCTCCATATTCGGCAGCATCGTCACGCCTTTATACAGCGCGATGCCGTGATGGAGATGGACGACGTAATCGCCGTCCTGGATTTCGGTGAAGTCGATCGCCTGATGCTGGCTGCGCAGGCTGACGAGCCGTTCCTGCTGCCGCAACGCGCGCAAGGTTTGGTAGCGCCCGAAAATCTCGGCGTCGCTTAGGACGACAAGTTTTCCCGCCGGCCAGACGAAGCCGCGCAGGAGGGGGCGCAGGAGGAAGGTGATCGACTCGACCGGGATGGTGGCTTCGGCAAGGATTTCCTGGAGCCGCTTTTGTTCGCCTTCATTGTTGCAAAAGATGGCGACTTCCCAGCCCTCGGCGAGCCAGTCGCGCAGGTGATCGAGAAAGAGGTCGCGCCGATTTTCCTGGAGGATGAAGTCGCCGCGCGGGGCGTGGAGAAAGTCGTGGGCGAAGAACTCCTGCGGAGGGCTGTATGGTTCCTCATCAAAGGTTGGTTCCCCAGTCAGGGTCGGGACGGAGTCCGACCCTCCAAGGTTTACAGTGACAAATCCGGCGGGCAAATAATCGCGCAACGCGGCGGCCTCGTCCGCGCCGCTTTTCAATCCCGGATGCGCCAGGCTGATTTCCGCCGTGGTGAGCGTTTGCACCGAGCGCTGCGCGTCCACGTCGAATTCGCGGAGAGAAATCAATTCCTCGTCCACCCACTCGGTGCGCAGGGGGCGCTGGGCGTCCCACGAAAAGACGTCGACCACCGCGCCGCGCACGCTGAATTGCCCGCGGCCCTGCACCTGCGCTTCGCGGGTATAACCGGCCTCCTGCCATTGGCGCAGAAGGTCCTCGCGGTCGAGGTGGGTATTCTTCACCAGTTTGAGCCGCTGTCCCTTGAGCACGCCGGGTTGTGGGAGCGCCTGTTCGCTCGCGCGCGGCGTGGCCAGCACAATACCCGCAAAGCCGGAGGCGAGTTTGCCCAGGGCGGACAACCGCTCCGCCGAGGCTTCGGGATCGGGCAGCGTCTCGGCGGTGGGCGCTTCGATCTGCGGGAAGAAAAGATGCGGCGCGTCCCACGCTTCGAGGTCGTTGGCCAGTTCCTCCTGGGCCTTGACGCCGGGCGCGAGGGCGAGAAAAGTCTGCTTCGGGTCGAGGCGCGCGAGCGCGGCAAGGACAAACGCCTGCGCCGAGGCCGGGACGTGCCCCAGCGAAAGGGGTCCGGGACTCGTGGCAATCTCCTTCAGCGCGCGCGGATTCATCCAGCGCTGAAAGGTTTTCTCAAAACGGGAACTCATGGCAACAGAGGCGGTCTATCAAGTTGCCTGATCTGTCCGGCGAAGCAAGAGTGCTGCGCAAGGCTTGCCCGGCGCGGCGTCTGCGGCTAAAGAGAGATATGTCCCGCGCGCGCATGCTGATCATCTCCTTTTGGGTCTTTATCGGCTGCATGCTGCTCTGGCAGTTTTACCAGTATGACCAGGGCCTGACGCAGGACGCGATCGAGCATCCGAAGCAGGAGCACTTTTGGTTTACGAATTCCGTGGCGAATGCCTCGGCGCCGGCTGGCTCGTCGCAAGCAGCCACCAGCGGGCCGAATGTGCAGCAGACCGGTTTTGAGGTCGAGAACAACAAACCGGGCACGGGGAGTTTTACCTGTAACGTGACACTGAAGAATGTGGGCAATGCCAAGGCGGTCGGGGTGCAGGTGAACGTTCGTCCTTATCGTGGAATTACGTTGGGAGACGTCGATGTCGGCCACGCGAACATGGCAACCTTGAGCGACAACGATCCGGTCTCCCAGTTTGGCTCGTGGGTTAATTTTCCCGATCTCGCTCCGGGGGAGTCGAGCACGCAGGCGGTGGTTTTTACCATGAGGACCGACTACCAGCCGGGGACGAATCCGAACCCGGATATCCTTTTTCAACCGGAGAAGGCCCACTAGAGGCTGGTCAGGCTTGCATGCCATGAGCTCCCGAAAACGCGTTGTCATCCTTGGGTCGACCGGCTCGATTGGCGAAAGCGCCTTGAAAGTCGCCCGCGATATTCCCGATCGCATGGAGGTCGTTGGACTGGCGGCGGGACGCTCGGCGCAGGCGCTGCTGGCCCAGGCTGGGGAATTCAAGCCGCGCGCGGTGGCGCTCTATGATACAGCGGAACTCGGCGCGATCCGCGGTCACCTGCCGTCGGGCACGGCCTGTCACGGCGGCCCGGAGGGGCTGATCGAGCTGGCGACGATGCCGGAGGCGGACCTGGTGCTGATTTCCATCGTGGGTACGGCGGGACTGGCCCCGGCTTTGGCGGCGATCCGAGCGGGAAAAGACATCGCCGTCGCGAGCAAGGAGATCCTGGTCATGGCGGGCGAGGAGGTGACCCGCGAAGCCGCGAAGCATCAGGTCGCCATCCTGCCGGTCGACAGCGAGCACAACGCCATTTTCCAGTGCCTCGACGGGGAGCCGGCGCGGCACATCCGCCGCCTGATTCTCACCGCTTCGGGCGGGCCTTTCCGCAAAACGCCCGCGTCCGAACTGGCGCGGGTGACGCCCGAGCAGGCGCTGAAGCACCCGACGTGGAACATGGGCCGGAAGATCACCATCGACTCGGCCACGCTGTTCAACAAGGGGCTGGAGATGATCGAGGCGCGCTGGCTTTTCGGCGTGCCCATGAGCCAGGTCGATGTGGTCGTTCACCCGCAGAGCATCGTCCATTCGCTGGTGGAATTCGTCGACGGTTCGCAGCTCGCGCAACTGAGTCATTCCGACATGTGTTTTCCGATCCAGTACGCGGTGACTTATCCCGACCGGCTGCCGAACCGGCTCAAGCCGCTTTGCCTCGCGACGATGGGCTCGCTCACCTTTGAAGCGCCCGACCCGGAGAAATTTCCCGCGCTGCGGCTCGCCCGCGAGGCGGGCACGACCGGCGGCACGCTGCCTGCCGTGCTGAATGCCGCGAATGAGATCGCGGTGCCCGCTTTCCTCGACGGGAAGATGCTTTTTCCCGCCATCTGGCACACGGTCGAGGCGGTGATGAAGCGGCACCAGACGGTCGAGCATCCGAGCCTCGACGACATCCTCAAGGCCGATGCCTGGGCCCGCGCCGCCGCGCAGGAGGAAGTCGCGGCTCGCGCCATCGAATGTCCTTAATCAAAAAGGACGCGGCCTACACGCTTGTCATCATCCACGGGTTGCCACGCAGCGCGGGCTGAATCATACTGGGGGTGCCCATGCACCTCTGGATTGCGCTGATTGTTTCCTTTTGCGTCGCGGAGAATTTCGGCGTCGCGGCGCTGTTCGTCTGGCTGCTCCGGCGTCGCGAGCCGTGGCCGCGCCGGCTGGGAATCGCCGCCTACGTCTGGGCTTTTTTGATGAGCGGCCTTTTTGCCTTGGAGGTCTTTGGGCCGTCGGCGTGGAAGGCTTTCATGCGCGACTGGCTTTATCTCCCCTTCTCGGTCGAGATGGTTTGGAACGTCCTTTTATTGCAGATGGTATGTCCGGTCACGATTCTCGCCGCGTTGATCGTGCCGCGTCTCAGCCCGATCTCGCGTCCCGTGCCGCTGTCGCCGGAGGGCATGTCGCGGCGAAAATTTCTTTATCTGTTCAGTTACGGGGCTGTGCCGGCGGTTGCCATCGGGATGGGTGTGCACGGCGAACTGACGCGCGAGGACCTGCGCGTGCGCGAATTTCGGATCCCGATTGCCGGCCTGCCGCCCGAACTGGAGGGCTTCACCATCGCGCATGTCAGCGATCTTCATTCCGGCCTTTTTGTCGGGCCGGAGCGCTTGAAGATCATGAGCGACAAGACCAACGACTTGAAGGCCGATCTGGTGACGATCACCGGCGACATCATCAACCGGGAGATGAATGAATTTCCCGCCGCGCTCGCCGCGATCCAGCGCATCGAGTCGCCCCACGGCATCTATCTTTGCGAGGGCAACCACGACGTGCTTCCCGGCCGCGGCCTGGTCGTCGCGGCGTGCGCGCGCAACGGGCTGCCGATGCTCTGGAATTCCTCGGCGACGCTCGCCATGGGCGGACGGCGGCTTATCCTCGCCGGGCTGCCGTGGATGACGGTGGGTCCCGGGATGGGACCCCAGATTGTCGGCGGCCTTTTCCCGGCGCGCGAGGAAGGCGACGTGCGCATCCTGCTCGCGCATCATCCCCATTTGTTCGATATTGCGCAGGACGCGGACCTGGTTTTGAGCGGGCATACCCACGGCGGCCAGATCATGTTGGGCGACCACATTGGACTCGGGCCGCTGCGCTTTAAATATTGCAGCGGACGTTTTCAGCGCGGCAACACGACGATGATTGTTTCCAACGGCTGCGGCGACTGGTTTCCCTGCCGGATCGGCGCGCCGGCGGAAATCGGCCTGTTGCGGCTGACGAAGGCCTAGAATTCATTTATCCGAACAGATAACATAGTGTAGCTATAACAAACAAAAGTTATCCGCTTTACACATGTTGACGGCGTCCATAACATTTCGCGATGTCCAGGCCGACCACGAAAACACCCGCCCCCGGCACGGCGACGCCCCGCAAGCGCAGCGCGCACGATCGCGCGGGAGTCACCGAGAGCATGGAGGACTACCTCGAGTGCATTTTCGATCTCGAAAGCACCAAGGGCTACGCCTGCGTTTCCGATGTCGCCGAGGCCCTGAGCCTGAACCGGGCGAGCACGTCGATCATGGTCAAGCGGCTCGGCAAGCTGGGATTTCTCCGCTACGAGCCTTATCGCGGCTTCGCGCTGACGCCCGAAGGGAGCCGGGTCGCGGAAAAAATCCGCAAGCGTCACGCCATGCTGGCCGACCTCTTTCAGTTGCTGGGACTCGACCACCGCGAGCATCTTTCCGACATCGAGGGCCTCGAGCACCATTTGAGCGAGCGGGCGTTCCGCCGCTTTGCGGAACTGGCGAGTCATCTGCGGCGGCATCCCTTCCTCCGCGCCACGGGGGCGCATCGGTCATCTCCACCCACCTGATTTTATGCCCGGCAAATACGTAACCCTGACCGACGCTCTCTATAATTACGTCCTCGAGCAGAGATCGAACGCGAACGATCCCGTCCTGAGCGCGCTGCAGATCGAAACGCAAAATCTCGGCGAGATCGGCCAGATGTCGATCAGCCCCGAACAGTCGTCTTTGATCAGCCTGCTCGTGTCGCTGATCGGGGCGAAATGGGCGGTGGAGGTGGGCACGTTCACCGGGACGAGTTCCATCAGCATCGCGCGCCATCTCGCGCCCGGCGGAAAACTGGTTTGTTTCGACCAGGACTTTAAATTCACCAGCATCGCCCGGCGTTATTGGATCCGGGCGGGCTTGCAGGACCGGATCGACCTGAGGCTTGGCGACGCGCGCCGGCTGGTGCCGCATTATCGCCCGCAGAATCAAGTCGATTTCGTGTTCATCGACGCGGACAAGGAGAGCTACGACTCCTACTACGAGATGCTCGTGCCCTACGTGCGCACGGGCGGCCTGATTCTTTTCGACAACATGCTGCGAGGCGGCCAGGTCGTCGATCCGATCGCGAGAAACCAGCCGTCCATCCGCGCCATCGATCAACTCAACCGCAAGCTGGCCGTGGACAGCCGGGTCCAGACCGTCCTCATTCCGATGGCCGATGGCCTGACCATCTGCCGCAAGCTTCCGTCGCCCAGCGGCGAGACGCGGCGGCTGAGCGATTCCCGGCGCGTGAGCTAAACCGATTCCTCGACAAGCGTCGAGCGGTCGATGTTATCATGTCGCCGTGACGGAATCGCCCGCCCAGAAATCGCTCATCGTCTCGCTGCACGACGCCCATCCCGGCTCGCACGCGCAGATCGCGGAGCAGGTGGCGCTTCTGGCGGGCTACGGGATCACGCGCAGCAGCATTCTCGTCGTGCCCGAATTTCATCACGGCGGATCGCTGCTGCAGGACAAGGCCTTCTGCGCAGCCGTTTCGGGCTGGCAGGCGCAGGGGCACGAGATCGTCCTGCACGGCTATTTTCATGACCGGCGGGAATCGCCGCCCGAAAAGCTTTCCACTCTTTTCTGGACGCGGCTTTACACCAATCGCGAAGCCGAGTTTCTCGATCTGCCGCGCGAAACGGCGCGCCTGCGGCTGGAGCGGGGCCGCGCGCTATTCGACTCGCTCGGCTGGAGCGCGAAGGGCTTCGTGGCTCCGGCGTGGCTCATGGCGGGCGGCCTCACCAACCTGCTCGCCGAGATGGGATTTGCCTACACCACGCGAGTCGGCGAAATCATTCCACTCCTGCCGGGCCTCAACCGCGTGAAGTCTTCCCAGTCGCTTTGTTACAGCACGCGGGCGGCGTGGCGGCGCGTGGCCTCCGGCGTCTGGAACAAATATCTCTACGACCGCCTGCGCGAGACCGATTTGATCCGCCTCAGCCTCCATCCGCGCGATCTTGAGTTTCCGCTGATGCGCAGGCAGATTGATCAAATCGTGCGCGCGTCACTCAAGCGCGGCTTCCAACCCACCACCTACGGCGATTATGTTGCGCGTTGATCTTCAACTTCATTCCCGCTTCTCGGACCGGCCGAGCGAATGGATTTTGCGCCGGCTGGGGATGCCGCAAAGTTACAGCGAGCCGGAGATGCTCTATCAGAAACTCGACGACGCGGGGATGGTCTTCAAGACCATCACCGACCACAACCGGCTCGATGGGGGCAAGGCGATTGCGCATCATCCCGATGTTTTTTTGAGCGAGGAAGTCACCACCTACTTTCCCGACGGCTGCAAAATCCATCTCCTGGTCTGGAATCTGAGCGAAGCGCAGCACGAGGAAATCCAGAAGCTGCGGCCCAACATCTACGAGCTGGCCGGATATTTGCGCGAGCAGAAACTGCCTCACGGCGTCGCGCATCCGCTGGTGAACATCAACATGCTTCTCACCGTCGAGCACTTCGAGCGGCTCGTGCTTCTCTTCCGCTGTTTCGAGGCGCGCAACGGCAATCGTGAACCGCTCGCGCAGGAGGTGAGCAACCGCTGCCTCGCCGCGCTGACGCCGGAAAAAATCAGCGAGCTGGCCAATCGGCACGATCTCGCACCGACCCATGCCGACGCGCATCGCAAAATCCTTTTCGCCTCATCCGACGATCATAGCGGCGTTCATCCCGGCGTGACCTACACCGAAGTCGGGCGCGGATCGACCCTGCGCGATTTTTTCCAGGGGCTCGAAGAAGGCGCGGCGACGCTGCACGGGCCGATGGGCGACCCGCTCACTTTTTCGAGCAGCCTTTACACCACGGTGTTCAGTTTCGCGCGCGACAAAATCAAGCGCGGCGCGCCGGTCGGGGCCAGCCTGCTCGGCAAGATGGCGGAGCGTTTTCTCGCCGGGCAGAATCCGACCGCCTTCTCGTTCGCGGAACGCTTCGGCCACGTCACGGAGGCGATCCGCACCGGGCAGGCGCTCGATTTCGTCAAG
>Ga0181537_10001782_pt1 | contig 19435 bp, 10 predicted proteins | sample PEATcosm2014_Bin_39_FD_119765 | JGI IMG/M metagenome (GOLD analysis project Ga0181537, IMG submission 119765) | Peatland microbial communities from MTU Mesocosm Facility, Houghton, MI, USA - PEATcosm2014_Bin23_10_metaG | ecosystem: Environmental > Terrestrial > Soil > Wetlands > Peat | place... | reverse complement strand
TCCTGACGGCGCTTGGTCGCGTTCCATCGCTCACAGAACTTGGCATTTATAGCGTGATGTGGAGCGAGCACTGCTCGTATAAGTCGAGCCGCGTGCACTTGAAGCGGCTGCCGACGAAGAGCGCGCGGGTGGTGCAGGGACCGGGCGAGAACGCCGGGATTATCGATGTGGGCGATGGATGGGCATGCGCCTTTAAGATCGAGAGCCACAATCACCCCAGCTACATTGAGCCGCACCAGGGCGCTGCGACGGGCGTGGGCGGAATTTTGCGCGACATTTTCACGATGGGGGCGCGGCCGCTGGCGGTGATGGACTCGCTGCGCTTTGGGCCGATCAAGACAGAGCCGGGGACAGAAGCAGAGCTGGTGCAGAAGAACCACTCCATTGTGGAGGGAGTGGTGAGCGGCATCGCGAGCTATGGGAACTGCTTTGGGGTTCCGAACCTGGGCGGCGAGACAAAGTTTGAGGCGTGCTATAGCGGCAATCCGCTGGTGAATGCGTTTGCGCTGGGGATGGTGAGGAAGGACGAGATCTTTTACGCCAAGGCGACGGGGACCGGGAACCCGGTGATCTATGTGGGCGCGAAGACAGGGCGCGACGGGATTCACGGGGCGACGATGGCCTCTGAGGAATTCAAAGAAGGATCGGAACAGAAGCGGCCCAATGTGCAGGTGGGCGACCCGTTTATGGAGAAGCTGCTGCTGGAGGCGTGCCTGGAGGCGATGAAGACGGGCGCGATTGTGGGCATCCAGGATATGGGCGCGGCGGGGTTGACGTGTTCGACATGCGAGATGGGCGCGCGGGGTGGAGTGGGGCTGGATGTGGAGCTCGACCTGGTGCCGCAGCGCGAGACGGGCATGAGCGCCTACGAAATCATGTTGAGCGAAAGCCAGGAGCGCATGCTGCTGGTGGCGGAGAAGGGCCGCGAAGACGAAGTGCTGAAGGTCTTCGCGAAGTGGGGCCTGGACGCGGTGATTGTGGGGACGGTGGAACCGGAGCCGCGGCTGCGCATTCGGCATCATGGGGAGTTGATGGCGGACATTCCCAACCAATCGCTGACGGACGATGCGCCGCTGTATCACCGGCCGGTGGGAGTGTGGATTGCGCCGGTGGCGGCGGAGGCTGACGAGGATGTTGCGGCGGAGCTCGAAAAGGATCGCGATTACACGGCGGATCTGAAGAGGCTGCTGGCGAGCGCGAATGTGTGCAGCAAGCGCTGGGTGCACGAACAATACGACACGATGGTGCAGACAAACACGGCGCAGGGGCCGGGCGGCGAAGCCGGCGTGATGCGGATCAAGGGGACGGGCACGGCGGGACACGAGCGCGGATTGGCGATGGCGCTGGATGGAAATGGGCGCTGGGCGTATCTCGATCCCAAGCTGGGCGCGATGCACGCCGTGGCGGAGGCTGCGCGCAAAGTGGCGATGACGGGCGCGCTGCCGGTGGCGGCGACGAACTGTTTGAACTTTGGCAATCCTGAGAAGCCGGAGATTATGGCGCAGCTGTCAGCGGCGATTGACGGCATCAGCGAAGCGTGCACGGCGCTGGGAACACCGATCACGGGCGGCAATGTGTCGTTATACAACGAGACGCGCGGCGAAGGAATTTATCCGACACCGGTGCTGGGGATCGTGGGGATTCTTGAGGATGTGACGAAGGCGGTGCCTGCAGATTTTCAGCAGGCCGGCGACGCGATTTTGCTGGTGTGGCCAGTGCCGCGCGGAGAGACGCCCGATCCGAATCTGAAGGTGCCGTTAGAAACACCGCCGATCAGCCAGTATCCGCTGCCGGCAGTGGTGCCGGGCTCGGAGCCGAAGGCGGTGGATGAAGCGACGGAGGCAGAGGCGAAGGCAAAGCTGACGGCGTTTGGCAGTTCTGAGTTTGCGAAGGTGGTGCTGGGAAAGCTCTGGGGCAAGCCGCCGGATCTTGATCTGGACGCGGAAGCCGATCTCGAAAAGCTGCTGCAGGAACTGGCGTGGAAGAAGCTGGTGCGTTCAGCGCGGGATATTTCTGATGGCGGCATTGCTGTAGCGCTGGCGCAGGCAGGATTTGCGAAGGGTCTGGGCGCGACGGTCGATCAGGATCAGTCGTTGATGGCGCATCCGCTGTTTGGCTTGTTTGCCGAACCGGCGACGACAGTGCTGCTGACGGCGGCACCGGGAGATGTAGACGCGATTGAGACGTTGGCGGAGAAGTTTGATCACCTGGTGGCGCGAATCGGAACGACGGGCGGGAGCCGGCTGGAGATTTCAGTGGACCGGGAGCCGTTTATCTCGGAGGAGTTGGCGAAGTTGAGGAAGATCTGGGCCGGTTCGCTAGAGGCCGCACTGCACAACGAGGTGACGGCATGAGGGCGCTTCTGATGCAGGGGGTCGAGGGAATCTGGGATGCGACTCCCACCCTTGCCGCAGAAACCGCGACAAGGATGGGGCACCCGACCCATATGGACGCCGCGGCCGATGACAAGCTGCGCGAGGAGTGCGGAGTCGTTGCGATCTATGGGCACCCGGATGCAGCGCGGCAGGCGTATCTCGGACTGTATGCGCTGCAACATCGCGGGCAGGAGTCGGCGGGCATTGCGACGGCCGATGGACAGCATCTGGCAAACATCAAGGGCATGGGGCTGGTGTCGGAAATTTTCAGCGACGACGTGCTGCAGAAGCTGCCGGGGCGCATGGCCATTGGGCACACGCGTTACTCGACGACGGGCGACTCGGCGCTGTTGAATGCGCAACCGATCAGAGTGGATTCGACGAAGGGGTTGATCGCGATTGCGCACAACGGCAACCTGGTGAATCTGGGCACGGTGCGGGCAAGGCTGGAGCGCGACGGCGCGTATTTTCAAACGACATCGGACTCGGAAATTATTGTGCAACTAATCGCGCACTCGCGGGCGGGGACGCTGGTGGATGCGATCGCCGACTCGCTAGGGCAGGTGGAGGGCGCGTTTTCGATTGTGATGATGACGCGCGACCGCATCTTTGCTGCGCGCGACCCGCGCGGGTTCAGGCCGTTGTCGATGGGCCGCATCAGGAATGCAGACGGGCCGGACACGATTGTGTTTGCGTCGGAGACTTGCGCGTTTGACCTGCTGCGCGCGGAGTATGAGCGCGACGTGCTGCCGGGTGAACTGGTGATGGTGACCGACGACGGCGTGACGAGCCGGCAATATGCGAGCGGCATGCCGCAATCAAGCTGCGTGTTTGAGCATGTTTATTTTGCGCGGCCCGACAGCAAAATTTTTGGGCGCTGGGTGCAGGAGAGCCGCGACCAGATGGGGCGGCAACTGGCACGGGAGTCGGGCGTGGCGGCGGACGTGGTAGTGCCGGTGCCGGACTCGGGCGTGACGGCGGCGCTGGGTTATGCGGAGGAATCGGGAATCCGGTTCAGGCTGGGGCTGATTCGCAACCATTATGTGGGGCGCACATTTATTGAACCGGAGCAACGGGTGCGCGACTTTGGGGTGCGACTAAAGCTGAACCCGGTCCGCAATCTGCTGGAAGGAAAGCGAGTGATCCTGATCGACGACTCGATCATTCGCGGAACAACCAGCCGCAAGATTGTGCGCATGGTGCGCGGCGCGGGCGCAAAAGAGGTGCACCTGCGCATCAGTTGCCCGCCGACGATCTCGCCATGCTTTTATGGCGTGGACACGCCGCGGAAGCGCGACCTGATTGCAGCGAATCATTCGGTTGAAGAGATTCGGCAGTTTATTGAGGCTGATTCGCTGGCGTATCTGTCGCTGGAAGGATTGTTGAAGAGCTGCGATGGCGCGGAGAACACCTACTGTAGCGCCTGCTACACGGGGAACTATCCCACGCAGTGGGTGGACGTGGACGAGATCTTGCCTGCCAGCGTGAGCGCCTAAGTCTTAGGCGGATTCCTCGACAAATTGGGGTGGTTGATCGGGGATCGGGGCGGATCGCGCGAGGCTGCGGGTGAGAACAAACATGGTTGCAGCGGCGATGAGGGCGGGAATGGCGAGCCCGCGCAGGCCGAGCCAATAGCTGCCGGTTTGATCCTTCATGACACCCATCCAATAAGGACCGATGAAGCCGCTGAACATGGTGATGGTGTTCATGGCGGCGATGCCGGCGGCTGCGGCGCGGCCGGCGAGGAACTGCGTCGGGACAGCGAGCGCGGGCGCCTGGAGCGCCATGAATGCAGTGAAGCTGACACCGAGCGCAAGGACGACCAACCAGCCGGGGCCGCCGGAACTGGCGATGAGATAGCTCGCAGCCATGACACAACAAGGCACGATGCAGTGGAGCGCGCGGTCGCCGGTGCGGTCGGAGTTTGATCCGCCAAAGAGCATGGAGAGCGCGCCAGCGATACCGAAGCCGGCGATGAGGAAGCCGACGTGGGTCACGTCCCACCCGGTGGCGATTTGTAAAATGGCCGGCGCGGAGAAGCCGTAGGCGTAGTTGCACGTCAGCGCGCTGAGAAAGAAAAGGCCGATCAACCAGACTTTGGGTGAGAGGAGCGCTCGCAGGATGCCGGCCTCATGGCCCAGATGCGCGTGGGCGCTGTCGGCGATGAGTTGCTGCTGAAGCCAAGACTTTTCATCGGCGGTGAGCCACGCGGCATGGGCAGGGCCGTCGGGCAGCATGCGCAGGATGACAACGCTGAAGAGAGCGGCGGGCAATCCCTCAAGAAGAAAGAGCCACTGCCAGCCGGCAAGGCCGAGCTTGCCCTGAAGACCCAGGAGCCACCCTGCGACGGATCCCATAAGGACGGAGCTGAGGGGAAGAGCGATGTAGAAGCGGCTGACGGCGCGAGCGCGCATGCGGGCCGGGAACCAGAGGGTGAGGTAATAGATGACGCCGGGAAAGAAGCCGGCCTCAGCCATGCCGAGCAGGAAGCGGAGGACGTAGAACTGGACAGGGGTTCGCACGAACATCATGGACATGGCGAGCAGTCCCCAGGTGAGCATGATGCGAGCGAGCCAGCGGCGAGCGCCGAAGCGGAGGAGGAGGAGATTGGAGGGGACTTCGCAGAGCGCGTAACCGATAAAGAAGAGACCGGCGCCGAGGCCGTAGACGGTGGCGCTGAAGTGGAGGTCGGCGTTCATGCGCAGGGAGGCGAAGCTGATATTGATGCGGTCCATATAGGAGAGGCCGTAGCCAATGGCGATGATGGGGATGAGATGCCAAGCGGCTTTGCGCTGCGCGGAAGCGCCGATGGAGCCCGGCAAAGGGTCGGGCGGCAAGTCAAGAATCGGAGCGCGGCCGGTGGATGCCATGCGATGACCTCGATGGGAAAACCGGAGAACGTAGAGCGCGCGACGGTAAGGCGAATGTACCACAGCGACTGGAGCGCGGGACGGGGCGGAAGCGCGCGGGAGGGCTGTGGTAGCATCCGATTTTCACGCAATCAATGATGCTGGCTGGAAGGATGACTCGTGAGCGAAGCTGTGGCGGAATCGGGAGCGGGAATGGGCCGCGAGCGACTGCTGTTTAGCGGGGCCATATTTCTGGGATCGTTTCTGCTGTTTCTAGTGGAGCCGATGGCGGCCAAGCAACTGCTGCCTTCGCTGGGCGGCTCGGCGGCAGTGTGGATCACGTGCCTGGTGTTCTTTCAGACTGCATTGCTGTGCGCTTATCTCTATGCGCATTGGCTGGCGCGGAGTTTGCGTTGGACGCTGCATGTCATGCTGCTGCTGGCGGCGACGGCGGCGGCAGTGGCGTGGGCGGTGAAAAGCTTCAATACCGGGCTGGGGTCAGAGCATCCGGTGACGGCGGTATTTGCGGCGCTGACGGCGTGGATCGGACTGCCGTTTCTGATGCTGGGCGCGACCAGTCCCCTGCTGCAGGTGTGGTGGTCTCGGGTGCGAGGGACGGGGATTCCCTATCGGCTGTTTGCGCTGTCGAATCTGGCGTCCTTGCTGGCGCTGGGGCTTTATCCGAGCGTGATCGGACCGCATTTGACCTTGCAGGCGCAGCGCACAGGATGGGCGTGCGGGTTTGCTTTGTTCGCAGCGGTGACGGCGGTGCTGACGTGGAGGACACGCGCGGCAGGAGAGAGCTCTGCGGCGAGCAGTAAGGCGGACGAGACGGAATTGCCGCGCGCGACATTGGGGCAGAAGCTGCTGTGGGTGCTGCTGCCGATGGGCGCGGCGATGCAGTTAAGCGCAGTGACCAGCTATCTGACGTCGAATGTGGCGGCGATTCCCCTGCTTTGGATTTTGCCGCTGGCAGTTTATCTGATCACGCTGATTTTTGCTTTTCAGTTTCGCGTGCTGTTGCCGTGGGGCATCATCGCGCGATTCATGGTGGTGATGCTGGGCGCCCTCGCTTATTCGTTGTCGAAGACGAATGCCGGCTGGCCCTTGTGGGTCTCGATCGTCTTCTTTTTGGTGGAATTGTTCTTTGCCTGCTTCTTCTGCCACTCCGAGGCCTTTGGGTTACGCCCGCAGCGCACATCGGAAGCAACACTGTTTTATCTGCTGTTTGCCGCCGGCGGCGCGCTGGGTTCGTTCCTTGTGGGAATTGCCGCTCCACTGATGTTTGACCTCAATCTCGATTTGCCGATTACGTTTCTGGTGACGGCGTTGCTGGCTCTTGTCGTGAACTGGCGCGGAGCGTGGAGCCAACGCCTGCTGTGGATTGTGGCCAGCGGAGCGATGGTGGTGCTGATCGTGATGGTCCGCATTGCGTTCTTGCGCGACGCCACGGTCACGGTCCGCAACTTCTACGCCAGCCTGCGCGTGATCCAGAGCGTGAGCTACCCCGGAACGACGACTCGCACCCTGATGAACGGGTCAATCCAGCATGGGTCGCAGATCTTCGGCACGGATGAATTGCGCCTCACGCCAACCACCTACTACGCCCGCAACTCCGGTGTGGGACTCGCCCTGCGCTACTGTTGCCGCGGCGACGCGGCAATGAGACCGCGCCGCATCGGCGTGATCGGCCTGGGCGCCGGAACTATAGCGGCTTATGGCCGGCCCGGGGATCACATCATCTTCTACGACATCAACCCGGCGGTTCCACCCATCGCGCAAAACGTCTTCACCTACATTCGCGACTCCAAGGCCCAAATTCAGATTGTCGAAGGCGATGCGCGTAATTCGCTGGCTCACGAGGAACCGCAGCAATTTGATGTGCTGGTGGTCGACGCGTTCTCGGGCGATGCCATCCCCATTCACCTGCTGACCACGCAGGCTCTCGCACTTTACCGTCGCCACCTGACCCCCGGCGGCATCCTCGCCTTCCACATCTCTAACCGGCATGTCGATCTCGGGCCGGTCATCGCCCTGCTGGCCAACTCCGCGGGGATGCAGGCCATGCGCATCTCAACCGACACGACCATCGACCCGGGCGAGTATGTTTCCACATGGATGCTGGTCACCAGCAATCCCGATTTCTTTAGCCAGCCGGAATTGGCCGCGGTGGCCCACGCCCCGCAGCTCAAGCCAGGTCTCAAAGTCTGGACCGACGACTATTCCGCCCTTCTGCCCGTGCTGCACTGGTAAGGGCACTTCGTGCTGTTCTCGCCATCGAACGGGTTAGGCGGGGTTGGAGTGCCCTGGTGTGCATTGTCACAGGACGTTCACACTCCGGCTGTGATAGCATCCTTTTTCTTAAAGCTAGACGCCTGACGGACCCCCTCTGCAAAGAACTGCCAGGCGCCTGCCGGAGACTCTCCGCATGGATGAGGAAGACGGCAGACCGGGCGCTCGAGCCCGGCAATCCGGACCGGCTGACGTCCTGAGGGACGCCTTGGCGGGTTCCCTGTGCCGAGCAAATTCCATTGATTTCGGCGATTCAAGCGATTTTGGCGATACTGGCGACTCTGGCCGGCGACCGGCCTCGCGCAGAGTTTTGCATGGGCGCACGCGTTTGCGCCCAAGAGGAGAACAACCATGAAAACGTACCAGGGAAGTGAGATCCGCAACGTAGCTGTAGTGGGGCATGCGCACAGCGGCAAGACCACCTTGATTGCCGCTCTGCTGCATGCCGCGAAAGCAACCCCAACCCAGGGCCGCGTGGAAGACGGCTCGGCCGTGACGGCGTATGACGAAGAGGAAGTGGCGCGGCGCATCACGATGCAGAATGCCGTAGCCTTTGCCGAGTGGCAGGGCACGAAGATCAATTTTGTGGATACGCCGGGCTTTCACATGTTTACGCACGAGGCGCGCGCCGCGCTGGTGCCGGTGGAGGCAGCGGTGGTGGTGGTGAACGCGCAGAACGGCGTGGAGCCGGTGACCGAGCGGGTGTGGAAGTATGCCGAGGAGGCGAACGTCCCACGCATCGTGGTGATCAATCAGATGGATCATCCGAAGGCCGGAGGCGGCGGCGGACTGGGCGCGATGATTGACGACCTGCACGAGCGCTGGGGACGGCAGTGCGTGCCGGTGCAGCTCCCGATCAGCGACGCGGAGGGATTTCACGGCGTGGTGGACCTGGTGACGATGGAAGCGTTCCACTACACGCCGGGCGGCGATGGACGAGGCAAGATCACGGGAGAGATTCCGGCGAGCATCGCGGCGCAGGCCAAGGCGGCGCATGAGGCGCTGGTGGAGCTGGTGGCCGAGGGCAAAGACGAGCTGATGGAGGAGTATTTTGCCGAGGGCACGATTCCCGAGCAGCATCTGATTACGGCGTTGCATGAGGCGATTCGCGAGGATCGGATTTTCCCGGTGCTGTTTGCGAGCGGCGCGAGCAATGTGGCGACGGATCATCTGCTTGATTTCATCAAGGTATATGCGCCGGCAGCGAATGAGCGGGCGCCGATTGCGCTGAAGACCGCGGCGCTGCAGGCGGTGGCGAGCAACGGCGACGAGGCGGGGTCGGGCGGTGGAGCTGCTTCGCGGAAAGTGGATGACGCGGAGCCGACGGGCCTGGTGGTTTTCAAGACGATGACGGACCCGTTTGCGGGGCGCATCACCTTCTTCAAAGTGATCAGCGGCGTGGTTAAGAATGATGCGACGCTGGAGAACTACACGCGGCGAGCGCAGGAGCGGTTTGCCCACCTGAGCATCATGCAGGGACGCAAGGCAGTGGAAGTTGCCGAGTTGCATGCGGGCGACCTGGGCGCGGTCGCCAAGCTGCGCGAAACGTTTACCGGAGACACGCTGGGGCAGAAAGGCGCGGAGATCCAGGTAGAGCTGGCAGCGCTGCCAGAGCCGGCGATGACCTATGCCATTGAGCCCAAGAGCCGAGCGGACGAAGACAAACTGGCGCCGGCGATTCACAAGCTGATGGAAGAGGATTTGCTGATTCGATTCTTCCGCGATCCGCAGACGAATGAGTTTTTGATTGCGGGCGCGGGACAGCCGCACATCGAGACGATCGTGAGCCGGCTGAAGAAGCGCTATCACGCGGAAGTGACGCTGAAAGCGCCGAAGGTGCCGTACCGTGAAAGCATTCGCGGAAAAGCGGAGGGACATGGGCGCCATAAGAAGCAAAGCGGCGGGCATGGGCAGTTTGGCGATTGCAAAATCAGGATGGAGCCATTGCCGCGGGGCGGCGGATTCCAATTTGCCAATGAGATTTTTGGCGGCGCCATTCCGCGGCAGTTCGTTCCCGCGGTAGAGAAAGGGGTCGTGGAGTCGGCGGCGCGCGGCTACCTGGCCGGCTACCCGGTGGTGGACTTCAAGGTGACGGTCTTTGACGGCAGTTACCACGATGTCGATTCAAACGAAATGTCGTTTAAGGTTGCGGGACGGCTGGCGTTTCGCAAGGCGATGGAGACGGCCAAGCCCTGCCTGCTGGAGCCGATCATGAAGGTCGAGATCGAAGCGCCGGACGAGTTTGCCGGGACGCTGATGGGCGACCTGAACAGCCGGCGCGGGCGCGTGCAGGGTATGGAGTCGAAGGGACGGACGACGGTGATCAACGCGGAAGTCCCGATGTCGGAGATGCTGACGTATGGGACGTTGCTGACCTCGATGACACAGGGCAAGGGCAGCTACCGGATGGAGATGCATCACTACGACATCGTTCCGCAACTGGTGGCCGATAAGATATTGGCCAACGCGAAGCGGCCGGTGGACGAAGAAGAGGAGTGAAAGAACAGGGACTAATGGACTAAGGAACTGAGGGACTAAGCGACCCTAGCGACGAAGACCGGTCGCCGGGGGCCCGGCAGGGACTAATGGACTAAGGAACTGAGGGACTAAGCGACCCTAGCGACGAAGACCGGTCGCCGGGGGCCCGGCAGGGACTAAGGGACTAAGGGACTAAGGGGTTCGACGGCGGCCAGTCAGGCGCAGTCGGACCCCTTGGTTTTTGTGTGAGAGCCGGAGGTGGCGAGCGGACTGGCCGACCTGGCTGCTAGTTGCGATAGGGATGGTTGGACTGGTAGAGGCTGAGGCGGGAGCGGATCATGTCGGCGAGGGCAGAATCCTTTTTGGCCGCGGCGAGATCGAGAGCGCGCTGGGCAGTGTCGATGGCCTGGGGAAACTCACCTGCCTCGGCGTAGGCTGCTCCGAGGGCGTCGAGAACGACGGGGTCAGAGCTGGCGGTGAGCTGGTTGGCGCGCTCGGCGAAGGTGACCGCCTCACTGCCGTTTCGCAGGCTGCCGTTGGAAGAGCTGGAGAGAATGCGCACGGCGCCGACGAGGGCGTTGACCGACCGGGGCGACTGCTCGATGGCTTTGCGCCAGTGATCGAGTGAGTCGGAATCTCTGCCCATCGCGCCGTACACATCGGCCAGAGCTTCTTCGCCGGATGGAAAGCGCGGATTGAGGTCCATAGCCTTTTCAAACTCGGGCAGAGCCTCATCGGGATGGCCTTGTTGATAGAGGAATGCGCCGAGATTGTAGTGGCCCTGCACAAGCGAAGGATTGACGCGGATGGCCTGACGGGCCTGGTCGATGGCGCTGGGAAGGTCGCCCTGCGCATAGAAATCGGCAGCGAGATCGTTGTAGATTCTGGCGTCGTCAGGGGCGAGAGCCTTGGCCTGCTTTAAAGTGTCCATCGCCTGCCCGTAGTCTTTCTGTTCTTCCTGGGCGAGAGCCTTTTCGATAAGGCGGTAGACATCGACGGCGGGGACCTGAATGTCTTGAATGCCGTCTCCTGCGATATTGACGAACTCGGGAAGATTGACGGCGCGGTTGGAGGCTGTGGCGTTATCAATGAGAATGGCGGGACTGGAGTTGCCGTCAGCGTCGAGGTGAGTGAGATACATCTGCGTATAAGGTGAGCGGGACTTGGACGAGAAGACAAGCCAGCGGCCGTTGGGCGAGAAGCTGTGCCACGAGTTCATGCGTGAAGTGTTGGCGCGAAGGCGGCGCGCTTCGCCTCCGTTAAATGGAACGATGTAGAGTTGGCTGTCGGGGCGCATGACTTCGGCATTTTTGCATTGCACGAAGACGATCCATTTGCCGTCAGGCGAGACTTTGGGGAAGCTGTTGCTCATTCCGTTTTCAGAGGCACCGACGATGCGCTCGGGGGTTCCACCTTTGCCGTCGTTGAAGGGGACGCGATAGAGATCGTATTGGATGGGAGTTTCGTTGGGGTCGTTGGCGAAGTTGGCATCGGGCTGACCCGGCTTGCGCGGTTCGCGGGCGAGGGCACGCGCGAAGACGATGTATTTGCCGTCATGGCTCCAGACGCCGCCAGTCTGCACGTAGTGGGGATCGTCGGCCCCGGGCAGAGGCTGGCGCTGGCCGGTGGCGCGGCTGTAGTACTCGAGAATGCCCTTGGTGGGATAGAAGACCTGGAGGAAGCGGTAGTCAGTGAAATTGCGAACGTAGTAGGTTTTGGCGAATTCGAGATCAGAGCCGGAGAAGGTGCTGACGGCGTATTGGCCGTCGGGAGAAACCTGGCTCATGAAGCCGACGCGAATCTTGCCGACCTTGCCATCGGTGTTCCACTGGACGATTTGCTTGCTTTGAATAGAGATGTGGCGCTGCAAGGGAACGATGGCGTAGAGGCCTTTGTCGTTGTTGGGTCCATCGACATCGATGCCCATGGTTTTGCCGTCGGCCGAGAACGAATGGCAGTTGAGGCAGGTGGGCATGTTGGTGAGAACGGTGTGGCTCTCGGGATTGCGGATGTCGCGAAGCCGCCAGTTGATGAGGTGGATAGCGTCAGGAGCGAGAGGCTGCACAGTGCCGTCGGTGTTGGCGGTGGGCATGAGCGGGACGTCGCGATAAAAGATGGGCGCGCCGACGGGATCCGCCGATGTGGTGAATTCAACATGCGACTCGGAGACAGCGACGCCATCTTTGCGATAGCCGGTCACGGTAAATGTTGCGGGATGCGCGACGGAATGAAGCTGGATTGCTGACCAGGTCGCCGCACTGGGAATCCATGTCCAGGACTCGGCCTGCTGAGGAGTGAGCTCGGGCGGCTTGTTGTTGGGCGAGACGCAGCGCGGATCGATGGGACCGATGTGAATGCGCTCTCCGCTGGAGGTTGCATGCACGGCGGGCGACTTGTCAGCGAATGTGACGGTGATATGCCAGGAAGAGGCGGCAGGATCTCTCCAAATAAAAGTAGGCGGAGTGATGCCGGGCGGGAAGATTGAGCCGTCTTCGGGATAGTCGATGGATACGGGGGCCTTGGCCTGGGACGAGGGGACCGGGTGGTCTGCGCTGGCGGATGCGCGCGAGTTAAACGGGATCAAAAGAGCTGCCGCAAACAGAACGGTCAGTAACGTCAAAACGAACAGAGTTACTCGACGCCGATGTTGAGCAGATACGCAACAGGTATCGGGCATGAGCACCATTTTATACCCGGTTTTAGCGCCTGACCACGCCAGAAAAGCGGCGGGCGGAAGGACCGGGGCGAAGGGCCTGACGGCGCGAAGTTGGGATGAAAAAATGGTGATTTCGCTGGCGCCCCATTCAAGAATCGGGTTATAGTGATTGAACCCGCCGGACCCCCGGCCCACGGAGGAAACAGTGTTTCAGCTTATCGCCGTACGACCTATTAGCCGCTGAACATTGCCTCGGGCTGTTTGAACCGCTCTGCCGCTTGACCGCGGCGCCCCCGAGGACGTCAGTTCCGGGGTGACTCTGCAAAATCCCTCATGATCGCAGCTTGCCCCCTCTGCTTATGCCGTGCTGTCTTTGCGCGCGGCATTATGGAGCTCTGTCATGACCTCGATTGATACAACCGCGAGTGCGGAAAGCCGTGCCCGCGGATTCTGGGCCTCGGTGCGGGAAGCCCTGCGCGGCACGCACCAGGACTACACAATTGGAAGCTTAAACCGATCCATCTTTCTGCTGGCCATTCCGATGGTGCTGGAGATGGTGCTGGAGTCGCTGTTTGCAGTGACGGACGTGTTCTGGGTAGGACGGCTGGGCGCGAATGCCGTTGCGACGGTGGGCATTACCGAGTCGATGCTGGCGCTGGTGATGGCGATCGGCCTGGGCGTGGCGATATCGACGACAGCGATGGTGGCGCGGCGCATCGGCGAGAAAGATCCGGAGGACGCGGCGATTGCCGGAGTGCAGGCGATCTGGCTGGGGCTTGCGATTTCGCTGGCGCTGGGGATTCCGGCGGGGCTGTTTGCGCCGCAACTGCTGGGACTGATGGGTGCGTCGCCAGCGGTGGTGGCGCTGGGGTCGAGCTATGCGCGGATTGCGCTGGGTGGATGCGGCGCGATCATCATGCTGTTTTTGAACAACGCGATTTTTCGCGGGGCAGGCGACGCAGCGATTGCGATGCGGTTGCTGTGGGTGTCGAACATCATCAATTTGATATTGGATCCGTGCCTGATCTTTGGGCTCGGTCCGTTTCCGCATATGGGTGTGACGGGCGCGGCGCTGGCGACGTTTACGGGGCGATCAATCGGGGTGCTCTACCAGTTTTATCGGCTGCTGAAGGGCACGGAGCGGATTCACGTACTGGCACGGCATGTGCGGCTGAACATGCGGGTGATGGCGCGGCTGCTGAAGGTTTCGCTGGCGGGGATTTTGCAGTTCGCGATTGCGAATGCGAGCTGGATTGGGTTGGTGCGGATCGTTTCTTTGTTTGGGTCGGCGGCCGTTGCAGGATACACGGTGGCAATTCGCATCGTGGTCTTCTTCATTTTGCCGGCATGGGGACTCAGCAATGCGGCAGCCACGCTGGTGGGGCAGAACCTAGGAGCGAAGAGGCCGGATCGCGCGGCGGCGGCAGTGTGGCGCACCGGACTCTACAACATGATTTTTCTGGGATCGCTGGGCGTATTTTTCATTCTGTTTGCGACGCCGGTGGTGCGGCTGTTTGTGGATGATCCGGCGGTGGTGCCGATTGCGGCCACGGCGCTGCGAACGTTCGCCTGCGGCAACATCGCCTATGCCTACGTGATGGTAACGCTGCAGGCCTTCAACGGCGCGGGCGACACGCTGACGCCGACACTTGTGTATTTCTGCGGTTTCTGGGTGCTGGAGCTGCCACTGGCTTGGGGACTGGCAGTTGGGATGCGCCTCGGTCCCAGGGGCGCATTCCTCGCGGTGGTTATCGCAGAAAGTGCAATTGCCGTTGCCAGCGTCGTCTTATTCAGGCGCGGGCGGTGGGCGCGGCAGCAGATTTAGAAGCCTCAGATAAAATGAGTACCTGAAATATGAGGGGTTGTCGATCAAGGTGTGGTGCAGGAGTCCTGATGAATCTCGCAAGATGTGTATTCGTCGCAGCCGTCATGTTTTGGACGGGACGCATAGACGCTCAATCAACCGAAAAGGATCCCGCGGCAGTGCTAGAGCTGGGAGGAGCCGGCAGCTGGAATCTAAAAGGAGGATCGAGCTTCGGGCCGACGGCAGCCGTGGAAGTGACACCGATTGAAGACAGGCTTGAATTGGAGGCAGGTGTCACGCCCCTGTTTTCTTCAGGCTCAACCGAGTGGGACGTTGACCTGTTGTTTAAGAAGCCGTGGACCCTGTCTCGAAAAGCGGAGTTCATGGCGGGGGTGGGACCGGAGTGGGTCCATTTGAGAGAGAGCGGGACAACCAGCAACTCGGTGGCGGGAGAGGCCGTTTTGGATTTCATGTTCTGGCCCGCGAGGCGGCATAAATTTGGCTGGTATCTTGAACCGTCATTTGACTACGATTTCGGGCGCGGCCATGAGAAATCGCTGGGAATCAACGGCGGCCTGTTGATTGCGTTCCCATGACAACGGGACAAACGCAGGTTGGGATTGGATGCGAAATCGTTTTTTGGGGACGGATGAGGAATCTTTGCAGGGCGCGGAACATCTGAGAAAATGATGGAAGTGAAGAGCAGGCAGAATTTTGTCCCGCGGAGAGCGGGAGCGTGGTTGTTGTGTGCGGCACTAGCTTTGGCTGGTGCGACGGCGCAGGTGTGCGCACAACAAAATCCGAGTTCGGCGAGCAATGCTTTTTATGGAAGCGTGACGGTAAGCAAGGCGACAGACTCGCCTCTGCAACTCTCTCTGGACGAGGCGATCAAGCGCGGCCTCGAGAACAACCTGGGGCTGAAAGAAGCGGAGAACGGCGAGAAGATTGTGCAGGGCGAGAAGAACGAGGCTCTGCAATTGTTTTTGCCGACGCTGACGCTGAGCGGTTCGACGGGAGTTTTCCAGCACAACCTGGCGGCGCAGGGATTTGGGCCGGGGACGATCGCGAAGTTTGGGTCGCTGTTTCCGAATGGGTTGCCGCCGGGGTTGTCGGAGATTACCAAAGACGATCTGACGACGGGGCAGATCAACTTCAGCCAGATTTTGTTTTCGGGGCCGGTGATTTCAGGATGGCGGGCGGCGGGAGCAGCGACGCGGGCCGCGCACTTTGCGAAGATGTCGGCGCGCGGCGAAGTGGTGCAACAGGTGGCGACGGCTTATCTGCACGCGATTGCCGCAGCGAGCGAAGTGGATGATGCGACGGCGCTGGAGCAGGCGGACAAAGTGCTCTTCGATCAGGCGCATGAGGCGCACGAAGCGGGCACGGCGGCAAACCTGGATGAGCTGCGGGCACGGGTGCAGTTGCAGGCGCAGCAGCAATCGGTCATTGCGGCGCAGAACGCGCTGGATAAGGATCTGATCCTGCTGAAGCGGGAGATCGGCGTGGATCCGGGACAGAAGATTGTGCTGACCGATCCCGCACCCTATAGCGAGCTGGCCGCGCAGACGCCGGAAGAGGTACGGGCGGTGGCCTATAAGAATCGACAGGATTATCAGAACCTGCAGAATCAGCTTGTCGAGGTGAAGGCGATTCACGCGGTATATCGCAACCAGCGGCTGCCAACACTGACGTTTGGCGGATTCTATGGCACGGACACGGTCACAGGCGTGGGCACGCATGGAGTGTTTGCGGCGGTGGGAACGCTGAGTATTCCTCTATTTAAGGAAGCGCAACTGCGCGGCGATGAAGAGGCAGCGCGGGCGCAGATGGATGCAGTGAACGAACAGCTTGAAGATGCGCGCGGACACATCGATCAGCAGGTGCGCGATGCGCTGCTCGACGTGAATGCAACGGGCAAGCTGGTGGAAGTGGCGCGATCGAATGTGGACCTGGCGACGCGCGCGCTGAGCGACGAAACGGACCGCGTGAATGCCGGGGTGGATGACAATCTGCCGCTGGTGGATGCGCAGGCGACGCTGGCCTCGGCGCAGAGCAACCTGGTGGAGAGCCTGTATCAATTCAACCTGGCAAAGCTTGGATTGGCGCGGGCCTCGGGAGTGCTGGAGCAGGAATACCGGGTGTATCTGGGGCGGTAGGGCGCGGGCGAGCGCACGCAGTTGGAAGAAGCGAGAATGAGGCGGGGCAGCATCGAAAGAATGCTGCTCCGCTTTTGTCTTTGTTCATCGAAGCACGGTGGCCGGGATATCGAATCGACGTGTAAGGTAGTGCGAAGGAGCTTAGCAAATGTCGAAAAAGCTCAGGATTGAGTACAACGTAACAGCGGATGCGGCGGCGCTGGCGGCGCGCGCGGCGGAGCAATTTACGCAAGCGGCGGAGAAGGCGGCGGCCGAACGGGGGCGGGCGCGGATCGCGATCAGCGGCGGGTCAACGCCGAAGGCGACTTTTGAACTGCTGGCAGATGCGGCCCAGCCATGGCGCGGACGGATGCCATGGGAGAAGCTGGAGATTTTCTGGGTGGACGAGCGATGCGTGGCGCCCGATCAACCAGACAGCAACTACCGCATGACGAAGGAGGCCCTGTTGGACAAGGTTCCGCTAAAGCCGGAGCAGGTGCACCGGATGGAGGGGGAGCTCGACCCGCAGGTGGGGGCGGCGCGCTATGAGTCGATGTTGCGGGACGCGTTTCGGCTGGAGGGGGCGGAGAGCCCGCGGTTTGACCTGGTGGCGCTGGGCATGGGACCGGACGGGCACACGGCATCGCTGTTTCCTCACACTGAGGCGTTGAACGAGATGACCCGGCTGGTGGTGGCCAATCATGTGGCACAGAAGGATGTGTGGAGGATCACGCTGACGTGGCCCGTGATCAACCATGCCAGCTCAGTTTTCTTTCTGATTGGGGGCGCGGACAAGGCGGAGCTGGTGCAACAGGTTTTCATGGGCAAGAGCGATCCGGAGCGGCTGCCGAGTCAACTGATATGGCCCTCAAGCGGTATACTCACTCTGATTCTGGATGAGGCGGCTGCCGCGCTGTTACCCGCAACCGATGGGGAAGGTTGCGGGGTATTAGAGAGGGAACGATGATTCTGGCTGGGGACGTAGGTGGAACCAAGGTCCACCTGGCGCTGTACGACTTTATTGGGGGCAAGCTAAAGGACAAGCGCGATGAGCGTTTTCCCGCGAAGGACTTCACTGGATTAGAAGAGATCGTAAAGCAGTTTTTGGGCGCGGATAAGGTGACTGCGGCATGCTTTGGCGTGCCGGGGCCGGTGCGCGATGGCCGGCTGCGCCTGACCAATCTGCCGTGGACGCTGGATAGCCGCGAGTTATCGGCCCACCTGGGAATCCAGCACGTCTTCCTGATCAACGATCTCGAAGCAAATGGCTACGGCATTGCCGAGCTGAGCTCGGATCAGATCTACACATTGAGCGCTGGCGATCCGAGTCAGACGGGCAACCGGGCGCTGATCGCGGCGGGCACGGGGCTGGGAGAGTGCTTTCTGGCGTGGAATGGACGAAGCCATGTGCCGTATCCCTCAGAGGGCGGACACTCGGACTATGCGCCGCGCAACGAAGATGAGATCGACCTGCTGCGGTTTTTGAAGCAGAAGTACAACGGGCGGATCAGCTTTGAGCGCGTAGTGAGCGGCATGGGGATGACGGGGATTTATGAGTTTCTGCGCGAGGTGCGCGGGGTGGAAGAGCCGGCATGGCTGGCCGAGCAAATGGCGGCTGCTGCCGATCCGAATTCAGTAATCACTGAGATGGGGCTAGCTGCCAAGAGCGAGATCTGCGAGAAGACGCTGGATATGTTTGTGTCGGCATATGGAGCAGAGGCCGGAAACTTGGCGCTGAAGATTTTGTCGGTGGGCGGGCTTTATGTGGGCGGCGGAATTGCGCCGCGCATCCTGGAAAAACTGAAGGACGGCACGTTTATCAAGGCCTTCACCGACAAGGGAAGGCTAAGCCAACTGCTGATCAATATGCCAGTGCGGGTGATTCTGGAAAGCCGCGCGGCGTTGATGGGGGCTGGAGCCTATGCCGAAGCGCGGGCCGCGGAGCTGAGCGGAGTATCGCCGAGGGCCGCGAGCGTCAAGTAATCGGGGTTTGATTAATTAGGTGAGGGGCTGAGGATTTCGATCCTCAGCCTTTTGTGTTTTGCGGCGGACGGCAGAGTTAAAGGGCGTGCGGTTGATGTGTATGCAAGGACGGCGCAGACGGTGATGTGCGAGCGGCAGGCGCGGCGAAGAGCAGGACGAGCAGGCCGGCATAGGCGAATCCGTCGCAGGTCATCTCAAGGCTGTGAGCGACGCGCATCGCTATGGGAAAGAATGTGGCACCGACCATGCCGTAGATTCCCACGACAACCGCGTGCGTGAGCCCCAGCGCGAACCAGAGGCTGCGCCGAGAGCCTTTCCAGAGGGCAATGAAGGGCAACGACGCGACGAGGAAGATTACGCTGCGCAGGAGTTGCACCTCGAGAACCGTATCCAAATGCGGCAGCTTGAGGCCGACGATTCCCGCGTTGTAATAAGGAAGAACGATGGGAGCGACACACATGCCAAAGATGAGATAGACCAGGGGCCAACTCAACCAGGCGGCGAGACCGCGGCCGGCCCAGGCAACGGGGCTGTGATGGGGCAATGACGCCGACAATGAGGGTTTGCCGAAGAGCAAACCCAGCGCGGCGCCGACCAAAATACCTTGCAGCAGGAAGTTGATAGTGACGGCGGGCAGTTTGCCGTCGAAGAAGTGTGTGAAGAATTTGCCTTCGATGACAGTGTTGATGCCGAGCGCGACATATAGGAATTCGCCGAGGGCGATGGAGCGAACAGCGGGCGAGGCCGCGGGCCAAAGGACAGAGCCCGAGAACAAGGACGACGCCAGCGACGAGTTGAAGAAGGAATTGCGTTGCAAGAGGGGTGACGGTATCGGGAGATGAGAGCGGGGTGAAGTGCAGTGC
>Ga0181537_10001781_pt1 | contig 19447 bp, 15 predicted proteins | sample PEATcosm2014_Bin_39_FD_119765 | JGI IMG/M metagenome (GOLD analysis project Ga0181537, IMG submission 119765) | Peatland microbial communities from MTU Mesocosm Facility, Houghton, MI, USA - PEATcosm2014_Bin23_10_metaG | ecosystem: Environmental > Terrestrial > Soil > Wetlands > Peat | place... | reverse complement strand
TACGATCAGATCGACCAGACCCTGGTGAACGAACGGGTGGCGCAGTTCCGCGACCAGACCCGCCGTTTCCTGGCGGGCGAGCTCAGCGAGGAGGAATTCCGCCCGCTGCGGCTGCGCAACGGCCTGTATATCCAGCGCTTCGCGCCGATGCTGCGGGTGTCGATTCCGTACGGCCTGCTGTCGAGCACCCAGCTGCGCATGCTGGCGCATATTGCGCGCCGCTACGATCGCGGCTACGGTCATTTCACCACGCGCCAGAACATCCAGTACAACTGGCCGCCGCTCGAGCGCGTGCCCGACATTCTCGCCGAGCTGGCGAGCGTCGAGATGCACGCCATCCAGACCAGCGGCAACTGCATCCGCAATATCACCGCCGATCACCTGGCGGGCGTCGCGCCGGACGAGCTGGCCGATCCGCGCCCGTATTGCGAGATCATCCGCCAGTGGGCCACGCTCAATCCGGAATTCAGCTACCTGCCGCGCAAGTTCAAAATCGCGCTCACCGGCTCGGCGGCCGATCGCGCGGCGGTCGAAATCCACGATGTCGGCATACGGCTCCGGCGCGGCGCTGCGGGCGAGATCGGCTTCGAGATACTGGCCGGCGGCGGACTTGGCCGCACGCCGATCCTGGGCAAGCTGATCCGCAGCTTTCTGCCGCAGGCGGATCTGCTGGCGTACCTCGAGGCAATCCTGCGCGTCTATAACCGCTACGGCAGGCGCGACAACATTCACAAGGCGCGCATCAAGATCCTGGTACGCACGCTGGGCGTTGAGGAATTCACGCGCCAGGTGGAGCACGAGTTTGCCGCCAACCGCGAATTCGCGCCGCGGCTGCAGGCCGACGATGTGGAGCGCATGCGTGCGTTCTTTGCGCCGCCGCCTTACCAGCGGCTGCCGGACAGCAGCCCCGAGATCGGCAGCGCCAGCAGCGCCGATCCGGGCTACCAGGCCTGGCTGCGCTACAACACGCGCCGCCACAAGGTCGCCGGCTATCGCATCGTATTCGTATCGCTGAAGAAGCACGGCGAGGCGCCGGGCGACATCACCGATCTGCAGATGGATGCGCTGGCGCAGCTGGCCGATCGCGTCAGCTTCGGCATGCTGCGCACCACTCACGACCAGAACCTGGTGCTGGCCGACGTGCCGCAATCCGCGCTCAGCGACGTGTGGCACGAACTCGACGCACTCGGGCTTGCGACCCCGAATATCGGCACGCTGACCGACATGATCTGCTGCCCCGGGCTGGACTTCTGCAGCCTTGCCAACGCCGGTTCGATCGATGTGGCGAAGCAGATACACGCGCGCTTCGACGACCTGGATTACCTGTACGACCTGGGTCCGATCGAGATCAAGATGTCGGGCTGCATGAATGCCTGCGGCCACCATCACATCGGCCACATCGGCATCCTCGGGGTCGATAAGCACGGCAAGGAGTGGTACCAGATCACCATCGGCGGATCGGCGAGCGGACCGGCGACGCTGGGCGAAGTCATCGGCCCGTCGGTGCCGAAGGAGCAGGTGTCCGACACCATCGCACAGCTGCTCGAGGTCTACGTGCGCGAGCGCCGCGGGGACGATGAGCGCTTTGTCGATGCGGTGCGGCGCATCGGCATCGAACCATTCCAGGAGCGAGTCTATGAGACGCATCATTCGCCGGCGTGAGCTGGTCGCCGACGATGCCTGCTATGCCGGCGAGGAAGCCGCCCCGGGCACACGGCAGGTCATGCCCGCGGCGCAACTTCTGGCCGCGCAGGCGAGCGATCCGGCGGGCAGCGCCGCTGCTGCGGTACTGATCGGGCCGGCCGATGAGGTCGAGTCACTGGCGCCGCAGCTGGCGCAGCTGAGCCTGGTCGTGGTGGAGTTTCCCAAGATCGGCGAAGGACGCGGTTACTCCCAGGCGCGGCTGCTGCGGCAGCGCTACCGTTATCGCGGCGAGCTGCGCGCGCGCGGCGCGCTCAAGCGCGACCAGTTGTTCTTGCTGGCGCGCTGCGGCTTCGACAGTTTTGATCTTGATCCGGCCGAGAACCTTGAGGCCGCGCTTGGCGCGCTCAACGACTTCAGCGTCGCCTACCAGGACGGCAGTGATGCGGTAGTGCACGTGCAGCGGCGCGCCAGCGCCACTTGACCGCCCCCGCCTGCCGTCCGGCAGGCGCAAGCCCGCAAGCACTCATAGCGCCAACAGCGTGCATGGCGGCGATTGCGCATTTGTCTTACGCCGTTTGTCGGCCGGACAGCAGCCGGGCTCCCCGGGGCTTTGCGCTATCATGACGGCTGCGGCCGCAACGGCTGCGCAAGGCAGCGGAGTGATGGTGCAGCAACTGACAGCGGCGGCGACGGATAGCGAACCGCTCAGCAAGCCCGCACCGGGGGTCGACCCGGCACTGCTGGGCGACCCGGCCCTGGTCAAGGCGCTGGCCGAGGGCCGGCTCGGCGACCCGTTTGCGCTGCTCGGGCCGCAGCCGGCAGCGCGCGGCACCGTGGTGCGCGCCTACCTGCCGCCGGCGCAGGCCGTGGAACTGGTGGATCGCAGCGGCGCGCCGCTGACTACGCTGCAAGCGCTGCAGATTCCGGGGCTGTTCGCCGGTACGGTCCCGGCTGGCAGCGACTACCGGCTGCGCATCCGCTGGCCGGATGGTCCGGTGCAGGAAACCGAAGATCCATATTCGTTCGGTCTGCTGCTGGGCGAACTCGATATCTACCTGCTCGCCGAAGGCAGTCACCTGGAACTCGGCCGCTGCCTCGGGGCGCAGCCGATGAGCATCGATGGGGTTGCGGGAGTTCGATTCGCGGTCTGGGCGCCGAATGCCCAGCGGGTTTCCGTGGTCGGCGACTTCAACGTCTGGGACGGCCGCCGGCATCCGATGCGCAAGCGCGTCGAAGCCGGCGTCTGGGAATTGTTCATTCCGCGCCTGCCTGCCGGCACGCTTTATAAATACGAAATTCTGGGCCCACATGGCCTGTTGCCGCTCAAGTCCGATCCGGTGGCGCTGCAGACCGAGGCACCGCCGCGCACGGCCTCGGTGGTCCCGGACGCGACGCCGTTTCGCTGGACCGATGCGCACTGGCTGGACGCGCGCGGCGCCAACAACGCGCTGCTGCACGCGCCGCTGTCGATTTACGAGGTGCACGCCGCATCGTGGCGGCGGGTGGCAGCCGAAGGCGGCCGCTCGCTCAACTGGGATGAGCTTGGCGATCAATTGCTGCCGCATGTGATCGCCACCGGCTTTACCCACATCGAGCTGCTGCCGGTGATGGGACACCCGTTCAGCGGCTCCTGGGGCTACCAGGTACTGAGCCAATACGCCCCGCAGGCGACATTCGGCGCGCCGGCCGCGTTCGCACGCTTTGTCGATCGCTGCCATGCCGCCGGTATCGGCGTGATCCTCGACTGGGTGCCCGGGCACTTTCCCACCGATGCGCATGGCCTCGCCTGGTTCGACGGCACTGCGCTGTACGAGCACACCGACCCGCGCGAGGGTTTTCACCAGGAGTGGAACACCGCCATCTACAACCTCGGCCGGCGCGAAGTGCATGCGTTTCTGGTATCGAGTGCGCTGCACTGGATTGAGCGCTACCACGTCGACGGCCTGCGGGTCGACGCGGTGGCCTCGATGCTGTATCGCGACTATGCGCGCAAGGAAGGCGAATGGATTCCAAACAAATACGGCGGGCGCGAGAACATCGAGGCCATCGAGTTTCTGCGGCACCTGAATGATGCCGTCGCGCAGCGCTTTCCCGGCGCGCTGGTGATTGCCGAAGAATCCACCGCATGGCCGGGCGTTACGCGCTCGACGCGCGACTGGGGCCTGGGGTTTTCCTACAAATGGAACATGGGCTGGATGCACGACACGCTGCGCTACATGAAACATGATCCGGTGCATCGCTCGTTCGATCACCACGACATGACCTTCGGGCTGCTGTATGCATTTTCCGAGCGTTTCGTGCTGCCGCTCTCGCACGACGAAGTGGTGCACGGCAAGGGTTCGCTGATCGGGCGCATGTCGGGCGATACCTGGCAGCGATTCGCGAACCTGCGCGCCTATTTCGGTTTCATGTGGACGCAGCCCGGCAAGAAGCTGCTGTTCATGGGCGGCGAATTCGGCCAGGACTGGGAATGGAATCACGACGGCGAGCTCGACTGGCTGGCACTCGAGCACCCGCTGCACCGCGGCGTGCAAACCCTGGTCAGTGACCTGAATCGCCTCTACCGACAGGAGCCCGCGCTGCATATGTTTGACAGCGACAGCGCCGGCTTTCGCTGGATCATCGCCGACGACTACAGCAACAGCATCTACGCCTACTATCGCCAGGGCCACGCCGATTCGGCTCCGGTGATCGCGATCTGCAATTTCACGCCGGTGCCGCGCATGCACTACCGGCTCGGCGCTCCGCGCGCCGGCGTGTGGCGCGAGATCCTGAACACCGATTCCGAACTCTATGGCGGCTCCAACCTTGGCAATGGCGGGCGGTTGGAGGCCAGCACCACGCCTTCGCACGGCCAGCCGTTTTCCCTGGAACTAACACTCCCTCCGCTGGCCACTGTATTGTTGCGTCACGGGGGGTGATCGCCATCGAGGATCGCCGTGCATGCCTTCCCTTCTGCTGAAAGCCCCACTGGCGGGGGTCGCCTATCCGCTTGGCGCAAGCTGCGATGCCGACGGCTGCAACTTTGCGGTGTTTGCCGGGGGGGCCGAGCAAGTCGAGCTGTGCCTGTTCGATGCCGGCGGCCGGCAGGAACTGCAGCGGCTGGCGCTGCCTGAGTGCACCGACGGCGTGTGGCACGGCTATGTCGGCGGTGTCGCGCCGGGCCAGCTGTACGGCTATCGCGCCGCAGGGCCGTACCAGCCGGAGCAGGGACATCGCTATAACGACAACAAGCTGCTGCTCGATCCGTATGCGCGCCAGCTAGCGGGCGCGCTGCGCTGGAGCGATGCACTCTACGGCTATCGGCTGACCTCGCCGCGCGGCGACCTGTCATTCGACCGACGCGACAGCGCGTTTGCAATGCCGAAGGCGGTGGTCACGCTCGATCGCTTCGACTGGGGCGATGACAAGGCGCCGCGTACCTCATGGACCGACACCATCATCTACGAGACGCATCTGCGCGGGCTGACGATGCGGCTTGACGGCATCCCCGAGCAGCAGCGCGGAACCGCGGCCGCCCTCGGGCACCCGCGCACGGTCGAGTATCTCAACAGCATCGGTATCACGGCCATCGAGCTGCTGCCGGTGCACGCATTCGTCAACGACCGCGCGCTGGTGGAGCGCGGGCTGGCCAACTACTGGGGCTACAACACGCTCGCGTTCTTCGCGCCCGAACCGCGTTACCTGTCCGGCGGCAACCCCGATGAGCTCAAGAGTGCCATCAAGGCGCTGCACGCCGCCGGCATCGAGGTGCTGCTCGATGTGGTCTACAACCACACCGGCGAAGGCAGCGAACTGGGACCTACCCTGAGCCTGCGCGGCCTGGACAACGCCGCCTACTACCGGCTGGCGGCGGACAATCCGCGGGTGTGCATCAACGATACCGGCACCGGCAATACGGTGAATTTTTCGCATTCGCGTGTGATCCAGCTGACGCTCGATTCGCTGCGCTACTGGGTCGAGCATTTTCACGTCGACGGCTTCCGCTTCGATCTGAGCGTGACGCTCGGACGCGAGGACAATGGCTACGATCCGGGTTCCGGCTTCTTCGATGCGCTGCTGCAGGATCCGACGCTGGCGCGCGTGAAACTGATCGGCGAGCCATGGGACCTGGGTCCGGGCGGCTATCAGGTCGGCAACCATCCGGCCGGCATGGCGGAATGGAACGACAAGTTTCGTGACGACGTGCGCCGCTTCTGGCGCGGGGATTCGGGGCTGCGCGGGGCGCTGGCGGCGCGCCTGCAGGGCTCGGCGGACCTGTTCGATCATCACGGCCGGCGTCCCTGGGCGTCGCTGAACTTCATCACCGCGCACGATGGCTTCACGCTGCAGGACTGGGTGAGCTACGAGCGCAAGCATAACGAGGCCAACGGCGAGAACAACCGCGATGGCACCGACAACAATGCCAGCAACAACTGGGGCGTGGAGGGACCGACAGACGACCTGGCGGTGCAGACGACGCGCGAGTCGGTCAAGCGCGCAATGCTGGCGACGCTGCTGTTTTCCCATGGCACGCCGATGCTGCTGGGCGGGGATGAGTGCGGCCACACGCAGCATGGCAACAACAACGCCTACCCGCAGGACAACGACCTGTCCTGGTTCGACTGGGCGCAGGCACTGTCACCGGCCGGTGCCCAGCAGCGCGACTATGTAGCGCGCCTGATCAGGTTGCGGCGCGAGTTCTCCAGCCTGCGCAGCGACTACTATCAGCACGGTCGCATTGAGCCGCTGCCGCAGGTTCGCGACATCGAGTGGTTCGACGAAAGCGGCGACATCATGCGCCCCGAGGACTGGCAGTACACCGAAGGACGGCTGCTGAGCGTGCGCCGGGCCAGGCAGCTGGACGAGGAGCGGGTGGAAGTCAGCCTGCTGCTGACCAACAACACCTCTGACTCGCACAGCTTCCAGCTGCCGGAGCCGCGCTTCCAGTGGTGGCTGCGGCTGAATACGGCCGACGTGCAGACTGCCGATCAGCAGATCGACCGTCCGGCGATCGACGTGGCGGCCCACAGCGTGCAGCTGCTGACCGCGATCGCGCCGGTCGCTGCGGCCGGAATTCCGGCGCTGACATCGCCCGGCAAAGCCGCGTCCTCCGAACCGCTGACGCCCGAGCCGGCGCTGGCCGATTCCGCCTCAGCCGCCGTTGCCAGCGCCGGCGGCTGAGCCTGCATTGGCAAGCAGCGCCTGCGCCAGTGCATCGATGTCCGCCTCGGTATGCGCGGCGGATAGAAATCCGACTTCGAATGCGCTTGGCGCCAGGTAGATCCCGCCTTCCAGCAGCGCGTGAAACAACGGCGCGAAGCACCGGCCGGCATCCGGCGGCAACTGGGACGGCGCTCGCACAGCTGTCAGTGGCAAGCTGCTGGCCGAGCGACACAACCAGAATATCGAACCGACACGCTGCAAGAGCAATCCGGGCACGCCGCTGAGGGCTTGCTGCAGGCGGGCGCCGAGCTGTTCCAGCCGCTGGTATACCCGGCCATCGGTCAGTCGCTGCAGGGTTGCAAGTCCCGCGCACATCGCCAGCGGGTTAGCGCTCAGGGTGCCGGCCTGGTAGACCGGGCCGGCCGGTGCAACCAGCTCCATCAGTTCGCGGCGGCCGCCGTAGGCGCCGACTGGAAAGCCCCCGCCGATGACCTTGCCGTAAGTCGTGAGGTCGGGGCGCATGCCGCTCAGTCCCGCATAGCCCTGGAATGACAGCCTGAAGCCCGAAATCACTTCATCGAATATAAGCAGCGCGCCGTGAGCGCGAGCCGCCTGGGCGACGGCCTGCAGGAATTCCGCACGCTGCGGCAGCAAGCCATAGTTGGCCGGCAGCGGCTCGATGATCACCGCGGCAATCTCCTGTCCATGACGCTCGAATATCGCCAGCAGCGCCTGCTGGTCATCAAGCGGTGCGATCAACGTCTCCTGCACCACCTCGGGCGCCAGGCCGGCGCTGTCGGGCAGAGGCGCCTCGGCCAGACCGGATCCGGCGCGCAGCAGCATCGAGTCGGCATGCCCGTGGTAGCAGCCTTCAAACTTCAGGATTTTTGCGCGCCCGGTCGCCGCGCGTGCCACGCGTAACGCCGACATCACCGCTTCGGTTCCGGAATTGACGAATCGAATGCTCTCGACCCAGGGCACGCAGGCGGTAATCAATTCCGCCAGTTCCAGGCTGTAGGGCTCTGCGGTGCCCAGGCTCCAGCCGCGCGCCAGCGCGGCTTCCGCGGCCGCGCGCACGCCGGGGTCGGCATGACCCAGGATCAATGGGCCGAAAGCCATGCAGAAATCCAGGTACTCGCGGCCGTCGACATCGCGCAGCCGCGCGCCGGCGCCGCCGGTCATGAAACGCGGCGGGCCACCGACGCCGCGAAACGCGCGCACCGGAGAATGTACCCCGCCGGGCGACACGCGCCGGGCGCGCTCGAACAGTTGCTCGGAGCGGCTACCCGCGCCGCTCACGCCGCCAGCCACTCGCCCGCAAGGCGCGCGCCGTAGGTGATGATCATGCTGGCGCCGGCGCGCCGGAATGCGGTCAGGATCTCGCGGTGCAGGGCCGCACGATTGGCGAGCCCCTGGGCGACGAGCGCTTCGAGCGCCGCGAATTCGCCGCTGACGTGGTATACCGCCCATGGTTTGCCGATGGCGCGCGACAGTTCGCGCAGCAGGTCCAGGTAGGGCAGCCCGGGTTTGACCATCAGGATGTCGGCGCCCTCGTCGGCATCGCGTTCGGCGCATTGCCAGGCGTCGCCCGGGCGTGCCGGATCGAGCTGATAGCTGGCGCGGTCCGTCAGCGCCGAGCTGGACTTGGGGGCGGAATCGGCGGCGACGCGGAATGGTCCATACAGGGTCGAATGAAATTTGACCGCATAGCTCATCAGGATGGTGCGCTCGAGCCGGGCGTGATCGAGCGCGCCGCGAATCGCCGCGATGCGTCCATCCATCATGTCGCTCGGAGCGACGCAGTCGGCGCCGGCCTGTGCGTAGGCCAGCGCGGCCTGCACCAGTTCGGCCACGCTGGCGTCGTTGTCGAGGTGATCGCCCTCGGCATTGAGCACGCCGCAGTGCCCATGAGGCGTCGATGAGCACAGGCACACGTCGGTGGCGAGCCAGATATCGCTGCCAAAGCGTGTCTTCAAAGCCCGCACCTGCGCGGCGGTGAACGACCAGTCGATGCTGCGTTCCGCGCGCGCGCGCGGCACGCCGAACAGCAGGAACTTGGTGACCCCGGCGCGCAGGTCCAGCTCAACCTGGCGCAGCAGCGAATCGGTGCTTTCCTGGTGTACCCCGGTCAGTCCGGGTACCGGCTGCGGAGCGGTGAGGCCCTCCGCGACGAACAGCGGCTGGATCAGCTGGTCCAGCCGTACGTGCACCTCGCGCGTCAGGGCACGTACATGCTGGTTTTGCCGCAGGCGGCGCAGACCGAGCGAACTCAATGCAGTCTCCGATGATTCGTATGCAGCGGCAGGCTGACAAGTGTGCCGCCAGGCCCCGGCGCGGCGGTCACACATTGTCACACGCGCTGTACCGGCGTCACGGCTGCGCAAAGCCGCGCCGGCCGCGCTCCGGGCCGGCCACGGGCCTGAACTTATAAACCAATGTTATGAGGCCGACGCGCAAAATCCGGCCGTGATGCCGACGGCCGTCAATCATCCCAGCAGCATCGATCCGGCCCTGGCGGCGAAGATCGCCAGCAGCCTTGCGCTGCTGCGCCACGGGGTCCGCGACCACGGCCGGCTGGTCTATGCCAGCAGTCTCGGCGCCGAGGCCATGGTGTTGACCGATCTGATCTGGACTCAGGTGCCCGGGATCGACATCGTCAGCATCGACACCGGGCGGCTGCCGGAGGAGACCCTGGCGCTGCTCGAGCGCCTTGAGCGCCGCTATCAGCGCCGCATCAGGCTGTATTACCCGGACGCCCAGGCCGTACAGGACTACGTGCGCGAGCACGGCATCAACGGCTTCTATAACAGCCTGGGCGAGCGTCTGAGCTGCTGCCAGATCCGCAAGGTCGAGCCCTTCAATCGCGCCGTGGCAGGCTACAGCGCCTGGGTGACCGGGGTACGGCGCGAACAGTCGCAACAGCGCGCCGCCGCCCAGGCGGTAGCGCAGGATGCCCGCACCGGCCTGCAGATGATCAGCCCCCTGCTCGAATGGACGGACGCGGAGATCTGGACCTACATCCGCGTCCAGCAGCTCTATTACAGCCCGCTGCATGACCGCGGCTATCCGAGCATCGGCTGCGCCCCCTGTACCCGTGCCATCGAGCCGGGTGCCGACCAGCGGGCCGGCCGCTGGTGGTGGGAGAACCCGGAATCGCGCGAATGCGGCCTGCAGCCTCGGCGGCGTCCGGTCGCGCTGAGCTAGGACCACGGTCAAGCGCCGGCCGATCGGCTAAAGTCCATCCATGGATTATCTGCCGGTGTTCCTCAACCTGCGTGACCGGCTGGTGCTGGTGGTCGGCGGCGGCGCGGTGGCGACCCGCAAGGTCGAGCTGCTGCTGAAAGCCCATGCGCGCGTGCGGGTGGTGGCGCCACGGCTGCATGCCGAGCTGTCGCTGTATCGCGATGCCGGACGGATGGAATACCTGGCGTGCGAATTTGCGCCGCAGCACTTCGATGGCGCGGTGTTCGCCGTCGCCGCCACCGATCGCACCGAAGTCAATCACGCGGTGGCCACAGCCGGAGCCACACGCGGCATATTCGTCAACGTCGTGGACGATGCCGCCGCGTCCTCCGCGATCATGCCGGCGATCGTCGATCGCTCGCCACTGGTGGTTGCGATCGGCAGCTCAGGTCAATCGCCGACGCTGGCGCGGCGGGTGCGCGCGCAGCTCGAGGCGCTGCTGCCTGAGCGGCTGGGAGATCTGGCGCGACTCGCCGGCGATGCACGCGAGCGCGTCCAGCGGGCGCTGCCCGACATCGAGCAGCGACGACGCTTCTGGGACCGGCTGTTTGCCGGCAGCATCGCCAGCAAGGTATTCGCCGGCAGCACCCGGGAAGCGGCCGCGCTGCTGGATGCTGAACTGCGCACCGCCGCCGAGGGCAGCCGGACGACGCGTGGCGAGGTCTATCTGATCGGCGCCGGACCCGGCGATCCGGATCTGCTGACGCTGCGTGCCATGCAGCTGCTGCAGCAGTGCGATGTGGTGCTGTACGACCGCCTGGTCAGCCCGGCGGTACTCGAGCGTGTGCGGCGCGACGCCGAGCGCATCTTCGTCGGCAAGCAATCCGGCCGGCATCGGGTCACACAGGAGCGCATCCACGCGCTGTTGCTCGAGTACGCCGGCCGCGGACTGCGCGTGGCGCGCCTGAAGGGCGGCGATCCATTCATCTTCGGGCGCGGCGGCGAGGAGCTGGACCTGCTGCGTCATGCCGGCATCCCGGTGATCGTGGTGCCGGGTATCACGGCGGCGCTCGGGGCGGCAGCATCGGCGGCACTGCCGCTGACGCAGCGCGGCGTGGCGCCGTCGGTGTCATTCGTCACCGCGACCGGCACCGGAGCCGAAGATCTCGACTGGCGCTCGCTCGCAGCGCCGCTGCACACGGTGGTGTTCTACATGGGCGTGGCGCAGCTGCCGCGGATCGTCGAGTTGCTGCGCGCCCATGGCGCGCAGGCTGAGCGGCCAGCCGCGATCGTCGAGCAGGCAACGCTGCCGGGCCAGCGCGTCATTGCGGGCTGCCTGGGCGATATCTGCCTGCAGGCGCAGGCAGCGCAGGTGGCCGCGCCGGCGCTGCTGATCGTCGGCGAAGTGGCGCGCCGCGCGGCGCAGTCGGCCGATCTGGTGCAGGCGTTGCTCGAGCGCGGCGCGGTGAACGCATGAACGTCGCCAGCGATTTCGTTGCTGCCATTGGGCACACGCCACTGATCCGGCTGCACCGCGTCAGCGACGAGACCGGCTGCGAGATCCTCGGCAAGGCGGAATTCATGAATCCGGGCGGCTCGGTCAAGGATCGGGCCGCGCGCGGCATCGTGCTGGATGCCGAGCGGCGCGGGCTGCTCAGGCCCGGCGGTACCGTGGTGGAAGGCACCGCCGGCAATACCGGCATCGGGCTGGCGCATGTGTGCAACGCACGCGGCTATCGCTGCGTGATCGTCATGCCCGACAACCAGTCGCCGGAAAAATACGCGTTGATCGAGGCGCTCGGTGCCGAGGTACGCCGCGTCAAAACGGTACCCTACAGCGACCCGAACCACTATCAGAAAACCGCCGGACGGCTGGCGCAGGAACTGCCGAACGCGATCTGGAGCAATCAGTTCGACAATACCGCCAACCGCCGCGCCCACTTTGAAACCACCGGCCCGGAGATCTGGCAGCAGACCGATGCACGCATCGATGCATTCGTGGCCGCCAGTGGCACCGGCGGCACCGTGGCCGGCGTGTCGGAGTATCTCAAGTCGCGCAACCCCCAGGTGCGCACGGTGCTGGCCGATCCGCCGGGCAGTTCGCTGTATGAGTTCATCCGCCACGGCGTGCTCAAGGCGACCGGCAGCGGCTCGATCACCGAGGGCATCGGCATCGGGCGCGTGACCGCCAACATGCAGGATGCGCCGATCGACGATGCGGTTCACATCGAGGACGCCGAGGCGGTCAGCTATGTCTACCGGCTGCTGCGCGAGGAAGGGCTGTTCGTCAGCAGTACCAGCGGCGTCAATGTCGCCGCGGCAGTGCGCGTGGCACGCGACCTGGGACCCGGGCACACCGTGGTTACGGTGCTGTGCGATACCGGCTCGAAATACCTGTCGCGGCTGTTCAATCGTGACTGGTTGGCGCACAAGGGGCTGCTCGCAGCCGCAGGACTTGCGGCTGCGCCCTGATGAGGGCGACTCCAGGGGTGCTGTTGCTGACGAGCCTGCTGGCCGTGGTGTCGGCGCGTGCAGCGGCGCCCGTGCCAGCACCATCGCCGCCACCAGCCCCAGCCCCGGCGCTACCTGCCCACGGGCAATGGCTGTCGCGCACGGTCGACGGCATCATGGGTACGCGCATCTACGTGGAGATCTGGGCCGATGACCAGCAGCAGGGCGAGGCGGCGATCGATGCCGTAATGGACGAGATGCGGCACATCGATGACAGCATGAGTACCTACAAGCCGACCAGCGAGGTCTCCAGAGTGAATGCGCTCGCGGCGCAGCGGCCGGTGCCGATCAGTGCGGAACTGTTCAAATTACTGGGCACGGCACTGGAATATTCGCGCATCACGGAGGGCGCTTTCGACATTACCTACGCCAGCGTCGGCTACATGTACGATTTTCGCGAGCACAAGCGACCGACCGAGCAGCAGATCAAGGTGGCGTTGCCGGCCGTGAACTACCGGCACGTGCTGTTGAACCCCCGGACCCACTCGGTGCGTTTTTCACAGCCGGGCGTGCGCATCGACCTGGGCGGCATTGCCAAGGGCTATTCGGTCGATCGGGGCATTGAGATCCTGCAGGCACGCGGCTACAGCCATGCGCTGGTGAACGCGGGCGGCGACAGCCGCGTGATCGGGGACCGCTTCGGGCGGCCATGGGTGGTAGGCATCCGGCATCCCGACCACCCCGACCAGATCATCACACGCATACCGCTGGTGGATGCTGCGTTCTCGACCTCCGGCGACTATGAGCGCTATTTCGATGAGGACGGCGTGCGCTACCATCACATCATCGACCCTCACACCGGACATTCAGCCAGCAAAGTGCGCAGCGCCACGGTCATCGCACCGACTGCAACGCGCACCGACGGGCTGTCGAAGACGGCGTTCGTGCTCGGACCCGACGCGGCGATGAGGATCTATAACGGCCTGGACGACGTCGATGCGGTGCTGGTCACGCCGGAGGGACGCATCCTGTATTCCAAGGGACTGGAGCCGGGCGCGGCGCCGTCTGCGCCGGATGCCGCAGCCGGGGCCGCGCCGGCAGTGCACTGAAGCCGCAGCCTGTCAGAAACGCCTGCTCAGACCGATGGTCAGGCCACGCGGCAGTATCTGCACCATCACCGGCGTCTCACGCGTGCTGGCCCAGTACCCGGTGCCCGTGCCCAGCGCCCAGCCTGCGATGACATCACTTTGCCAGTGATCCTGGTGCTTGAGGCGCGCGAGCGCGTCGTATACCGGCAGTACCTCCAACAGCCAGACCCAGGGGTCGCGGTGTGCGTACTGCAGGATGATCGGGGTCACGAAGCTGGCCTGCAGCGTCACCTGCCCGCTCGGAAAGCTGCCGCAGCAGCTTCCCTGGAACCACTTGTCCGGCCCTTCGCCCTGATTCGGCCGCGCGCGGCTGAATGCATATTTGAGGATCTCGGCACTGACTCCGGATATTATCGAGGCATCCACCGATTGCCACAGCGTATGGCCGAAATCCTCGTCATTGCCGAGCAGCACGGCGCCGCCGGCCTCGAAGATCATCACGCCGTAGATCAGGTCCTGCTCATAGTGCGTGGACCAGATGCCAGTGTTGTCGTAGGCCCACTCGTGATCGATGCCGAGTGGGCCGCCGCCGGCCTGCACACGGTCTGCGTGCAGCGCGCATATCGCCAGCAGCAGCAGCGCCAATGCCGGCGCCATTGACTTTGCCGGTGGAATTACTTTGTACCGGAAAGTCATAGCGCTCAATATATCCGCTCGGCGCCGCGTTTGCAGCCGCCCGGGAAGAATTTCAGCATGAGCATGAGCATGCGTATCGTCAGGTGCGACCGTTCGCGTTCCGATGCCATCCTGGCGATTCTAAACGAGGCGATCGCAAACTCCACTGCCCTGTACGACTACCAGGCGCGCACGCCGGCGATGATGAGTGCCTGGTATGACGCGAAGGAGAAGGCCGGCTATCCGGTGATTGGAGTGGTGGATGAGGCCGAACGGCTACTCGGCTTCGGCTCCTATGGCCCGTTTCGCGCATGGCCGGCATATAAATACAGCGTCGAGCACTCGCTCTATGTCGAGCGCGCCGATCGCGGCCGGGGCGTGGGCAAGCTGCTGCTGACCGAGCTGATTGCGGCGGCCAGGCGCCAGCACTACCACACGCTGATCGGCGGCATCGACGCACAGAACGCGGCCTCGATCGCGCTGCATCGACGGCTCGGTTTCGAACAGTGCGCGCACGTGCGCGAGGCCGGTTTCAAATTCAATCGCTGGCTGGATCTGACCTTCTATCAGCTGCTGCTCGATACCCCTGCGCATCCGGTCGACGGCTAATCGATTCGATACCACGCCAGCCGCGCACCGGCGACAATCAGACAGGCGCCGCCGACGCGCTCGAACGATCCTGCGAAGCGCGTTCCGGCCAGGCTCCGGGCGCGCACCGCCAGCGCGGCGTAGCTGCTCAGTACCACGGCCTCGATCACCACCGAGCTGGCGCCCAGCAGCAGGATCTGCCAGGGTACGTTGAGCGCAGGATTGATGAATTGCGGCAGCAGCGCGATGAAGAACACCAGCGCCTTCGGATTGGCCGCCTGCACGACGAATGCACGGATGAATACCCTGTCGCTGGGGCCGGTGGCCGGTGGCGCGGGCGCGTCACCGCCAGGGGCGGGCGCCAGCAGCATGCGCAGCCCCAGCCATGCCAGGTAGGCGGCGCCGGCCCATTTCAAGGCGCTGAACAGTGTGTGCGAGGCTACGATTACCGCGGCAACCCCGGTGGCCGATAGCGCAAAATAAAATGTATTGCCGGCCAGTATGCCGAGCGCGGCCATGCCGGCCGGTGCAAAACCGCGACGCAGCGCCGTCGCCAGCACGAACAGTACCGCCGGCCCTGGAATAAGACATAGCACGCTCTCGGTGACGCAGAACAAAAGCCAGGTCTGGAATGTCATAGCGGCATGATGCAAGTTATGCTGCCCGTTTGGCCACCACGTTTTTGAGGTAGTTATGCGAGGATACCTGCTGCTGGGGATGCTGCTGGCGACTGCACCATGCGCGTTCAGCGCCGACAACTGGGTACAGGGCAGCAACTATTTCCTGATCCGGCCGGCACTGCCCACCTCGGTGGCAGCCGGCAAGGTCGAAGTCACGGAAGTGTTCTCGTACGCCTGTCCGGCCTGTAACCGCTTCTATCCGGTGGTCGACCGGCTGCGCTCGGCACTGCCAGCCAATGCGGAACTCAATTTCGTCGCCGCGGCGTTCCGTGCCGATGAGGACTGGCCGATGTTCCAACGCGCCTTCTACACTGCGCAGATCCTGGAGATCGACCGCAAGACTCACGACGCGATGTTCGACGCGGTGTGGAAAACCGGCGAGCTGGCCGTGTTCGACCCGCGCACCCAGAGGATCAAGCTGCCCGCGCCGGGCATCGAGGATGCAGCGCGCTTCTATGCCCGGGTCGCGGGCGTGAAGCCGGAGACGTTCATCAGCACTGCGAGCTCCTTCGGCGTCGACGTCAAGATCCGCCAGGCCGAGCAGTACATACGTGCGGCGCAGGTCGAGGAGACGCCGACCGTGCTGGTCAACGGCAAATACCGCGTGACGCTCGGCGCGGCCGGCGGCGACGATCAGTTGATCGAGCTGGTGAAATACCTGGTGGCGCAGGAGAGCCCGGCTCATCCGGCCCCAAAGCCGCACTGAGCGCAGTCGCAGCGCGGCGGCGCGGACCGAAGATGGCCGTCAGCCGGTGTTGCGGGCCTTGAAGGCGCGCAGTTCGATGTTGAACTTGTCGGCCAGCTTCTCCAGCTTGTCAACTTCGGCCTCGGTGCGCCGGCTGTATTCAGCGGCGAGCACGCCGCGGTCGGCCCCGAGAGTCACTTTGTTGTGTTGTTCCTGTTCCAGGCAGGCTGAATACGCGCGCACGGCGTTGTCATACGCCTTCACGGCCTTCTGTGCGGCGACCATCTCGTCGCGCGTCGCTGCCGCCCCGTTCGGTATCTGCACCACGCCATCCGGCGCCGGACAATCGGCCAGTGCCGAGGCTGCAGTAAACGCCACCAGCACGAACCCGGTCTTCATCGCTCTCATCATTGGTCCCTCAGCTCATTGATCAAATGCTGGGTAGCCGGTTAACGGTCGAATTGCCGGGAACTGAAGCACTATCATCTGCCGATGTGACATAAACCAGGCGTGCCGGAGGCGGTCATGAAGCGGTTCACACAAAGGCGGCGGTCGCGCCGCGAGGCGCTGTTACTGGGGCTGGCCGCTGGTGTGTGCGCGTCCGGCACGCCGCTGGGCGGCGCGCCGGGGCCGGGTTTGATCACACGCAGGATCCCAGCAACCGGCGAGCGTCTGCCGGTGATCGGGCTCGGCAGCAATTCATTCACCGAGGCCAGGCGCAGCGACCTGCGAGCGCTGCTGCAGCGCATGGTCGAGCTGGGCGGATCGGTACTAGATACCGCCCCGGTATACGGGGAGAGCGAGCAGGTGATCGGCGAACTGCTGGCGGAACTGGGGATTCGCGGCCGGATTTTCCTCGCCACCAAGCTGACCGCCGCACCGATGAATGCGGCGCCGCCCGCTGTCGAGACCGGCGTGTATGGGAAGCAAAGCCTGGAGCTCTCGCTGCAACGGCTGCAGACCGATCATCTGGACCTGCTGCAGGTTCACAACCTGCAGGGCGTCGAGCCGCTGTGGCCGCAGCTGGTGCAGTGGAAGCACAGCGGGAAGATTCGCTACATCGGCTTTACCACGGCGAACCAGAGCCAGCATCCGGAGCTGCTCGCCCTGATGCGCAAATATCCGGTGGACTTCGTACAGGTCGATTATTCGATCGCCAACCGCGATGCAGCCACGAGCATATTGCCGCTCGCCCAGCAGCGCCGGATAGCCGTGATTACCAACGTGCCGTTTGGCGGCCGCTCGGGGGCCAATCTGACGCTGAGCCAGGATCGTCCGCTGCCGCCCTTTGCCGCCGAATTCGGGGCGGCGGACTGGCCGCAGCTGTTATTGAAGTACGTCGTTGCGCATCCGGCGGTGACCTGCACCATTGCCGGCAGCACCAGACTGGATCATCTGGAAGACGACCAGGCCGCCGGCCGCGGCCGGCTGCCCGATGCCGCTGCCCGTCGCCGCATCGAGCAATACTGGGACCGTCATCCAGCCTGATAGGCGCGCCAGCCGCCGAACCCGGTGATATCCCGGGCCTGCCGCACGGCGTGCGCCTCGCACACAAAGCCGCACACCTGGCGGCCGTCGGCAAGTGTCAATTTACCGATCGCAAGCGGTGCCGGAATGCCGGCGACAAAGCTGCCAAATGCCGCGGTGGGCAGCGCCCAGACCTCGACCTCGATGGCGGCGCCGTCGGCGTCAACCCGCACCAGGCCGGGACGCTCGGGCGGTCCGCCAGGCAGCGCATACAATCGATAATGCGAGGCCGTGCGCGTGCGTTGCAGCAGCACCGCGCCGCGATCGACCAATTGGTGATTCAGCGGCAGCCCCTGCAGGTGCGCACCACATACCGCGATCGGCACGCCACCGGCAAGCGTGTCCCAGTCGAACGCCGGGGCGGCAGCGAGCGGCAACGGCAGGGCCCCAAGACGCGGCGTGCCGCAGCGCTGCAAGCGCGCCGCGAGCCGCAGCAGCTGCAAATCGCTCCAGGCCGGCGCCGCCAGTGTGACCCCGAAGGGCAGGCCGGCGCCGGTGAAACCGGACGGTACGGCCACCGCGGCAAGATCGAGCAGATTCATGAAATTGGTGTAGATCCCGAGCCGCGAATTCAGTCGTACCGGGTCGGCTTCCACCTCAGCGATGCGATAGATGGTGCCGGCGGTGGGCGTGAGCAGCACATCGATCTGTTGCCATACCTGGCTGGTGGTCCGGCGCAGCTGCTGCAACCGGTACTGCGCTCGAAATGCATCGGCAGCGCTGGGCCTGGCGCCGGCCGCGATGATCTCGCGCGTCACCGGATGCAGCGCGCCGGGGTCGCGGGCCAGCAGCGCTTCGATCACCAGATAGCGCTCCGCCACCCACGGTCCCTGGTAGAGCAGCTCGGCGGTCTCTAGAAACGGCGCAAAGTCGATGCTCACGCGCTGGCCGCCGAGCCGCTCGAGCTGCAGCGCCGCGGCGTCGAACAGGCGCGCATAGTCGTCATTGCCGTAGAACTGCAGCTGCTGTGCACCCGGGACGCCAAAGCGAAACGGTCCGTGCGCGAAAGCGGCGAGCCGCAACGCTTCGCCGCCCGCCCTGGAGTACGGCTCGGCGGCGTCGAAGCCTTCAGCGACGCGGCACACCAGTGCGGCATCCTCCGCGGTCAGCGTCAGCAGCGAGACGGTGTCGAGCGTGCGGCAGGCGGGGAGCACGCCGCGCGGGCTCAAGCGTCCGCAGGTCGGCTTCAGCCCGATCAGGTTATTGAACGCGGCCGGAATGCGCCCCGAACCGGCGGTGTCGGTGCCGAGCGCGAAGCTCGCCAGTCCCAGTGCCACGGCTACCGCAGATCCGGAACTCGACCCACCGCTGATATAAGTCGGATCGAAGCTGTTGCGACACACGCCGTACGGGGAGCGAGTGCCGACCAGACCGGTAGCGAACTGGTCGAGGTTGGTCTTGCCGATCGGTATCGCACCGGCCTCGATCAGACGATCGACCACGTAGGCCGACTGTGCGGGCGTGTAGGCGAATGCGGGGCAGGCCGCGGTCGTCGGCACGTCAGCCAGGTCGATATTGTCCTTGAGTGCAAACGGGATGCCGTACAGCGGCAGCGACGCCGGGTCGCGATCGGCGAGCAGCCTCGCCTGCGCAAGCAGCCGCTGCGGCGGCAGCAGCGTGATCCAGATGGCGTGGTCATCGGCGCCGGTAATGCGCGTCAGCAGCTGCTCGATCACCGCCACGGGGTTCGTGCGCCGCGCACGGTAGGCGGCAAGCAGATCGGTGATGCACAGGCTGGGCGCAAGATTGGAGAGTGAAGTGTTCACGTATCTTTCAGTCCC
>Ga0181537_10001780_pt1 | contig 19448 bp, 13 predicted proteins | sample PEATcosm2014_Bin_39_FD_119765 | JGI IMG/M metagenome (GOLD analysis project Ga0181537, IMG submission 119765) | Peatland microbial communities from MTU Mesocosm Facility, Houghton, MI, USA - PEATcosm2014_Bin23_10_metaG | ecosystem: Environmental > Terrestrial > Soil > Wetlands > Peat | place... | reverse complement strand
TCGGTTGGAGCCGCAACGGCAACTATCTGACGGCTGCGGACTCTCCCTCGGCCTGGCTCGGATTCAGCTTCGCCGTGCTCCCCCTCGCCTTGGCCGGCCTGGTCGGCAGTTTGCAATCCACTCGCGCCCGTGCTGACTCGCTAGCCGCCGAACGCACTGCCGATCTTGCCAAAGCGCTGGAGGCCGCGGCCGCCGCAAACCAGGCGAAAACGGACTTTCTGGCGAATATGAGCCATGAAATCCGCACCCCCATGAATGGCGTTCTGGGTATGGCGTCACTGCTGCTCGATACGCCGCTCGATGCCGAACAACGCGAACAGGTGGTAACTATCGCGCATTCCAGCGAGGTCCTGCTCACCGTTCTGAATGACATTCTCGACATCTCGAAGATCGAAGCCGGAAAGCTGCGCATCGATCCGGCGCCTTTCGATCTGGAACACGTGCTGGGTGAGACCGGCGATTTATTGGGCACCAGCGCCGCCGAGAAGGGTTTCGAGATCATTGTGCGTCATGTGCCGGGTACCGATCGCTGGCTGGTGGGCGACGCCGGCCGCATCCGTCAAGTGCTGCTGAATCTCACTGGCAATGCAGTGAAATTCACAGAGTCCGGGCAAGTTGTCATCCAGGCCGAACGCATCGGTCGGACCTCCACTACCTCGACCATCCGTTTCTCGGTTGCCGACACGGGGGTCGGCATTCCTGAATCCACTCAGGGGCAGCTATTCGAAAAATTCAGCCAGGGTGACACCTCCACCACGCGCAAGTTTGGCGGCACAGGGCTGGGCCTTGCCATCAGCAAGCAACTGATCGAGCTGATGGGCGGCGAGATCGGCTTCGAGAGCACGCCAGGCCGGGGGTCCACCTTCTGGTTTACATTAACTCTCGACATCCCGGAACATCTCCCATCGCACCCTGATTCAGGCCCCATTGAAGCTCGCGTTCTGGTGGTGGTTGGCAGCGAATTCAGCGGCCGTGTCCTATGCGAGCAATTGACCACTCTGGGTGTTCGCAATTACGCCCTGGCCGCCTCAAACGATGCCGGAGACGCAGCCGAGCGGGCCATCGGGTTGCTCGAGCGCGCAAGATCCGCGGGAGATCCTTTCTCAATCGTAATTCTCGAAGAGGACTTCGCCACTCACGGCGCGGAGTCTTTGGTCGAAAGGATTAATTCCAGCGCCCTGCTCGCACTCACTCGCATCATCTTCCTGACGGGCGCCGCCGGCAACCGGCAAAGGCAGGGGAACACTTTCGCGGAATGCCTGGTGAAGCCCGTCCGCTTGTCGCGCCTAACCAAGGCACTCTCTTTCGCTCTTAGCGACAACTCATCCTCCGCAGCCAGGCTTTCCGCCTCAGTTACCGGGACTCCGGCCGCAGAAGCGGTTACCGCCCAAGCCCCGCCGCCCCCGCCTGTTATCGCGCACTGCGAGCCCGTCTCCACAGATAAGGCCCCGCCGGCGCGCGCGGCTGGCCCCCGTCGCGTTCTCGTTGCTGAAGACAACGCCATTAACCAAAGACTCGCTGTCCTCTTACTCAGAAAGCAGGGCTTCGAGGTCGAGATTGCGGAAAACGGTCAAGAGGCGGTCGACAAGCTCCGCGAGCTGCAGATTGATCTGGTCTTCATGGATTGCCACATGCCTGTCATGGATGGCTACGAAGCGACTGCAGAGATTCGCCGGCTCGAAGCCGCCATTGGGCGCCACACGCCGATCATCGCCATGACTGCCGCAGCCATGCAGACCGATCGCGATCGTTGCCTGGCGGCGGGCATGGACGACTACCTCAGCAAACCTGTATTGGCCGAGGGCCTGCGCCTCAAGATCGAAGCATGGCTTCCCCGCGCCGAAAAGCGTCCTCAGTTCGGTTTGTCGGCCTTGCCTGAACGGGATGTCGTAACGGCCGAAGCCTCCCACGAAAGCTAATACCCGCCCCACAATTGATGAGGTGGCGCGGACACTCGTGCCCGCCGCCACACGATCAGCCAATAAGCCCGCTTGAGAAATGCGGGCTAGTACTTAGACAGCCCGATGCTTCAAGTACCGTCAGTACTTATCACCAAGCGTTGGCTTACCAGCCTTTCCCATACCTGAGTAATCTAAATTCCGTTCGCCAGCGAGCTTACGTTAGCTGCATTACGCATTGACCCGCTGTGTCGCCGCCGTTATTGCCTCAGCGGGCGAACGAAAATCCGGGGCACGCACAAGAAAATCTGAGAGTTAGCAGGCCGACTGCCAGGCTTGCCCGGACCACCCGCAGGTTTTGTCGGGTTTCAGCCTGGAACGGACCGCGCGGCTGAACATGCATCGAGAAAAGTTGGAGTGGTAATGCTACTAATCTGGCCCCTAAATGCCCTGACTTGCTTTACGCGCTCTCTTGTCAACGCCCTTACCCTCAGCGAGTTCAGTAGATACCGGTACGGCCGGTTGTTGTCCTAAGAGTGAAGGCAAGACAACAATGAACTTGAGAACAAATACATGATGAAAATTGCAAGGACCGTTGTCCTCTTCTATGTTGCGTTCACTATATTGCATAGTGCTGTACCGGGAGCGCAACAGGCCCCCTACTTGGACTTGTACTCTCTCGTCCAGCAGCTATGGCGCTAACTAGGGCTTAAGTCCCGATGTTGTGGACGCGGGCGTTTGAGCCGGAAGGTTTGAGCTGGTTTTGGTTGATTCCCCATTCTGCGCTTGTTGCTTGTTAGGAGGAGCCTCGGTTCCGACTGGATAGATAAGAATCCTCACCGTACCCCAGTCGCCACCCGAAGCCCCATCCTTCTGCTTGCCCATCCCCAGCGTTCCGAGCTCACTATCATCGAATTCAAAGTTCGTGACCACATACTCGCGTACAACCATGGCCCGCGCTTGAGTTAGCACCATGTCCTTTTGGGTATCGCCTTCCATGCCGGTGGATGCCTCGATCACCGCAAACCCGAACTGGTGATTAGCCAGGAACTCGCCGACAGCATTTAGAGATTTCTGGTTCTTCAGTTTGGCCGACTCCTGCTTGTCGAAAAGCTGCTTGGCCGAGTAAGTGAATTCCTTAATTGGAGTCCCCTGCGGTAGCCGTTCGACTTCATTCTTTGCCAGTGCGGCGGAATCCTCGTAGCCGCGGCTCTTGTAATATCCGCGCAGGAAGAAGTTGTGCTTCAAGGCTTCCATGTTCTCCTGGAAGTCGGTGACGCCTTCCTGCGCATGGGCCACCGTGTCATGCAGGGCGACCGTCGTCTGATCCAGGTTCGTATAGAGCTGCTTGTCGTTAACCAGCGCTCCTACGGTTCCCTGGCCGCTATCGATCTTGGCGCTGATCGAATTAAGATGCTCCGTGGCGCCGGTGGCGTTCTGGATGGCTTGCTGGCTGGTATCCAGAATTCCGCTCGCCTTCTTGAGCAAATCTGACATCTCGAGGGGCGGCTGGCTCGAAATGGTATCGCCGTTTCGGACATCGGCTGTCCCAGCGGATCCGAAAGAGATTGCCAGATATTGGTTGCCCAACAACCCCTCTGTCTCAATTGAGGCTACCGAGTCTCGCTTGATGATCTCGTGCGTCGACCTTTCGAGATCCATCACCACCGTGACTCTTTCGCCTGGCTTGTGAGGCAGCTCGATGGCGCGCACAGTTCCGCTGTGAACCCCGCCCACCCGCACGTCGGCTCCGTTATCCAACCCTGCCACATTGTCAAACTGCGCCTTCAATCTGTAAGTGGAGCTGAAAAGATACTGCTTACTGCCGATAATGAAGACACCGGCGGCCAGAATTGCCAGTGCTACTACGATGAACGCTCCTACCCGCGCCGCTCTCGACATATGTTCTCCTAAGAATGCTTTAGAAAATCCTTGACAAACTCGACGTTGCTGTTCTGAAGTTCTTCAAACGTGCCATCGATCACCACGTTCCCCGCATTGAGCAGGGCGATCCGGTTCGCAATGGTCTTCGCGCTGACCAGATCGTGAGTCACCACGATAGACGCCATGTGGTGCTCTTTCTGGAGCTTGAGAATCAAATCGCAGATCTCCGCGGAACTGATGGGGTCGAGTCCAGCCGTGGGCTCGTCGAGCAGCAGAATATCCGGCTCTAAAGTGAGCGCGCGCGCCAGCGCTATTCGTTTCTGCATTCCACCCGAGAGATCCGAAGGCATCTTCTCAAGGCCGCCCCCCGCCATGCCCACTTCAGCCAGCAACTCCTTCACCCGCTGGCTCCGATCGGAACTCGTCATTTCCCTCCGATGGTGCTCGAGCGGAAAAGCCACGTTCTGCTCGACGGTGAGGGAGTCGTAAAGCGCGGCCTGCTGAAACAGGAAGCCGATTTTTTTCCTTATCTCGCCGAGCTGGTCGAGCGCCAGGCCGGCGATGCCTTCGCCGTGGATCCGAACCGATCCCGAGTCGGGCTTTTCCAGGCCGATGATGATCCTCAGCAATACGCTCTTGCCGGTGCCGCTGCGCCCCAGCACCGCCAGAGTCTCGCCTCGGTTGACGGTCAGGCTTATCCCGTTCAAGACCTTCTGGCTGCCGAAGGACTTATACAGGTCCTCGACGGCGATGGCCGGCGCGTTGCTATCCTCCGAGGCTTGTCCGCGCTGCGTCGCAATTTGAAGGGTTGTGGTCATATCTGTTATCCAGCTGTTTATTTAGTGCGGTTACGGGAACAAGATGATAATGACCTTCACGAGGACAACATCAACCAGGATCACGAACAGCGAGGACAAGACTACCGAGCTGGTCGCCGCACGACCTACACCTTCGGCGCCTCCCTTTGTCCGCATTCCCTGGAAACAGGCGATCAGGCCAATGATCAGGCCAAACACAGCGGTCTTGAACGTAGGCGGCAGGAAATCGTTGAAGCCCGTGCCCTTGAGGCCGCTATTGAGGAACTGCTGTAACGAGATGGGCTCAACCAGTGTCATCGCAACCCATCCCATCAGCAAAGCGCAGAAGTCTGCAGCCAGCGTCAGCAGAGGCAGCATGAGGATGCAAGCCAGGATGCGGGTTGCCGCCAGCAGCCTGTAAGGGTTCACCGCGGATGCCTCGATGGCATCGATCTGGTTGGTCACTTTCATCGACGCCAGCTCGGCGCCAATACCGGCGCCCACCCGGCCGCTCGCTACTAGACCCGTAATGATGGGTCCGATGTCGTGTATCACAGAGAACGCGATGGCGGCCGGAAGCAGGGATTTGGCGCCAAATCTAGTCAGGCTGTAGCGGGTTTCCATCGAAAGGACAACCCCAATAGCCGCCCCCGCCAAAGCGACCAGCGGCAGCGACTTTGATCCGACCTCGTCCAGTTGGCGAAACAATTCGCGGAATTCAAACGGCGGCGTCACCGCTGCCCGCACAACGTGCCAGAAAAATATACCCAGATCGCCGAACCACTCGAGAAATCCTGTTATCAGGTTCTTCGAGGGTCTCCCTGACGGGGAGGCGAACACGGCCCTTAGCCATGGAAGTGGGGGCTCTATGACGGCAGCCGCGCTGGATGTCCTATCGATCATGGATTCGACCCCGGATTGGGCACGCCGTGCTCATTGTTTAAGTGCATGCGGGAAAGGAACGAGCGGGGCCCGCTATAGATGAACTCGAGAGCGATGTTCCCCCCCACGTGTGCCAGCAGGTTTAGGTTGCCGATGCGGAACGCATCCTTGGCGTCGTAGCGGCCGGGGTACCAGCCATAGATGGCCGTCATCGAACCCGCATACGGCGCAACCAGACCAGGGACAGAGAAGACCAGGTGCCCGTCGTCGCCGCGTCGTGCCGTAAAGGTCGAAATCACGGCATGCCTCAGGCGCGGAAACACGCCCTTGCAGTCGCAGCGGTAGTACAGCGTGTCTTCCTTCAGGGCCTGCGCCAGCGCATAACGCGTTGTCGTGCTAACCGCCGCGATTGCGAAGATAGATTCGTATCGCCTGAAGTAACCCGAAGCGCCTTGCTTCCACTCTGGCGGTGCGTCATGGGCTTGGCTAATGCCGGCCGCGAAGGCTGCGCCGATGATCGGGTACGGGCCGAATGCGTCGAAGAGGTAGTTGCGGAGCTTAATCTTCTGTGTTGGGCGCGTGTAAACCTGGCCTGGCTGCGCCGCAGTCTGGCCCGTGACAATGCTCGCAGCCGTGCCGGAATCGGGCAACGGTTGCGCCTTTGCTGGCTCGGCCAAGACCACCAGATTCGCTATGAGCAGCAGCACAAGCAGAGCGTGCATCCCGATTGTTCGGTCCGAACGCGGCCGTTCCGCCACGTCAGCGCCTTTCCCGTGACATTCAGCAGCAGCGCGATCGGCTTGTACCGCAGGTCCATACCGCTCGTCGGCTTTCCGGTGTTCATTGTGCATGGTGTTGCGTCCGTGGAAGCGTATTCGCAATGCGAGCGCCAATGACAACTTCGCTGTGCGACGTCGCCCTTCCGTCACGCCACCCTCTTGAGCTTTCTGGCTCCGGCTCTTTTGAACTACCTCTTCCTTTCAACTGGCCACCCGGTCTTTTCGTCCTAAAGCCACGGCTCTGTTTCCTGGCAACTCCCGAGGACGGTGCCAGAACGGCCGCCGCACGGCAAGCGCGCGGTCGTACCCAACGGAAACCATGGCCCACTCTGCGGGGAGCACGTTCATGGCCGATGAGGGCGCCGCTGGAAAAATTACTCGGCAGGTCACCGGGTCAACAGTCCGCCTCACACGAAGCCTGATAGCTGCCAACGGGAGCGAGTCTGGCAAACCATCCGACTGGCCGGCCGTAAGAACTCGAAGCACGCATGGGTACGCCGGATTTCGCCGCGAATCGTGGCTACGGACCACATTGTTACTGGGCGCACGGCAATAAGTGCATACCAGGCGACAGATTTTGCACGCTTTCCCGGCCGGCTTGCGCCTTGCGTATAGCGACGCCAATTACCGCTGGGTGCCCCGCCTTCCGGTATTTTCGGCATCGCGTTTGTCCCGGACTCCCCGCAAGGTGAACAGCCTGTTGGGCCGAGGGCGCGCCATCACCTGACCCGCGTCTCGAGACTGTGTTGCGACGAGAGGCCCACGCAACCTGCCCTTCGCCACATTGGAACCTGCAGTGCTAACTACTAAGCCGAAGAGGAGAACTATACATGCGAAGAACACTCGTGGCCATTTTGGCAATTGCGGGTTCGATGAGCACTGCGGCTTTCGCGGCAGAAAGAGAAGCCAAAGTCGATGACAGGCTGGACGCTTCGGCCGAGACCCTGAAAGACATGATGAGGGCCGACGATAGAGGGATCCCTCACGATCTCCTCAACAAGGCTCGCTGCGTGGTTGTCGTGCCAGGCATGAAAAAGGCCGGGTTCGTCTTCGGCGCCAAGTATGGCCGTGGCTTCGCTGTGTGCCAACACGATGGCAACTGGGGCGCGCCGGCTGGAATGATCGTTGAGGGTGGAAGCGTCGGGTTTCAGATTGGCGCTTCGGAGACCGACGTTATATTGCTGGTGATGAACGACGGCGGAATGCGGCACCTGTTGTCCGACAAGTTTACGATCGGCGGCGATGCAACCGCGGCGGCGGGTCCGATTGGCAGAGACGTGAGCGCTGAAACCGATGCCATGATGAACGCGGAAATGCTGTCGTATTCACGTTCTAGCGGCCTGTTTGCGGGCATTTCGCTGGAAGGCGCGACGCTTCGTCCGGACGGGGACACCAACCGGGAACTCTACGGCCGCGACTCGACAAATCGTGAGATTCTAACCGGCGAATTCAAGGCTCCTGCGGTTGCAGATAGGTTTGAACGGGCGCTCCGTCGGGAGACCCGGTAAACGGTCGTTGGTCAGGGAAGGGAATTAGCACGCACCCTGCAGCCGCCGGAGAGGTATGCAGGACGTTTGCTGGTACAAGGACGAGGATTGCATGCCGAATGTGTAATCCTCGTCCGTGTTGCGTAGGGCGGAACTTCCCATCACCTCGTGTCCGGCGGCCATCCCATTATGAAATCGAACGCCACTCGACCGGAACCGCGGATCAAGCAGGCATCACAAACATGGGGCCCCAATGAGCGAGAATAAGCCGCCGCATCACCCGATCGAGCGAACGGATCGCGTCAGCCTTGAGCGGGACGACCGGCCTTACTGGCGGCGCGCGCACCATGATTGGCGTTTTTGGATTGGCCTGATTCTCATGCTTGTGGCTATCAGTGTCTTCGTGTTAAGCGACGACCTGGGATTTCCGTATCTGCGCCACAGATAACAATTACTGGAAATGAACATACGAGATTAATAACGCAGTATTACAGGCTGGTCCATCGCACCGGATTGTGGTGAGCAGGGAATACAGACACGGCATGAGTCAAATACATCTGTATCCCCTGCAATTCGAGCCAATCTATCAGTACCGGCTCTGGGGCGGCAGGCGTCTGGGTGATCTGCTCACTGCGCCGCTCCCGAACGGCCCTGTCGGAGAGGCATGGATACTGAGCGACCGCAACGACCATCCGAGTCGCGTTGCCAACGGAGCGCTCAAAGGGCAAACCATCAGTCAATTGATGGATCAGTCTTCCGAGGAGTTGATGGGGAGGCTGAGTGGGCGTTTCTGCCGCTTCCCGCTGCTGCTGAAGTATCTCGACGCGTGTGAAATGCTCTCAATCCAGGTGCATCCATCGGATAAGCACAAAGATCTGCTGCCACCAGGCGAGACCGGCAAAACGGAAGCCTGGGTCGTTCTGGAGGCGGGGCCCAAAAGCCGCATCTACTCGGGCTTGGAGCCCGGCGCCACTGCGGACGATCTGCGGCGCGCGCTCCAGGACGGGACCGTTGCCAGTCGCCTTTTAGCTTTGACTCCGAAGCCGGGTGACGCCGTTTTCACGCCGGCCGGGACCGTTCATTCCCTGGGCGGCGACATCGTGGTTTTCGAAGTTCAGCAGAATAGCGACGTCACCTTTCGCCTTTACGACTGGGGCCACGTCGACGCCGAAACAGGGAAACCACGGGCACTCCAGGTTGATCAGGCGCTTGCGTGCATCGATTTTGCGGCCAACAAGGGCGGCCACGTTACGCCCGTGGTGGAAGCGGAGACGCCTGTGCATCGCGAGAGACTCTTCGATTGCCAACCGTTTTGGTTGTGGCGCTTGCGCGGAGAATCGCCGTTTACGGTCGGGGCGCCGGGTGTACCGCGTGTGCTGGTATGCATCGAAGGCACGGGCCAGGTAGAGCACGGCGGCGCCACTTATTCCGTGGGAAAAGGCGACGTGGTTTTATTGCCGGCCGTAACCGGGGCGTGCGCTTTTCGCCCTCGCGGCGCCGTCACCGTGTTGGAGATCGCGATCCCGGAATGACCGCGGAAGTTCAAAGGACGCCAGGGTTGTGAAGAAGCTAATCGTGTTTGATCTCGATGGCACACTTGCCGAAAGCAAGTCGTCTATTGACGCCGAAATGGCGCGACTGCTGCATGATCTTTTCGGCATTGTAAAAGTGGCCGTGATTTCCGGAGGCGATTGGCCCCAGTTTGAAACACAAGTGCTCTCGCATCTTCCGCATGACGGCGGCCTTGTCAATCTATCCCTTCTTCCAACCTGTGGAACAAAATTCTTTCAATATAAAAGTGATTGGACGAAGCTTTATTCGGAAGATTTCACCTCCCAGGAACGAGATATGATCATGACCTCCTTGACGAAGGCAGTTGCAGAGGCCGGCTTCAAAGTCGACAAACTCTGGGGAAATGCAATTGAAGACCGCGGCAGCCAGATGACATACTCCGCATTAGGTCAGCAAGCTCCCTTAGATGAAAAAGAAAAATGGGACGCCGATTTCGCCAAACGGAAAAAGATCAAAGCGATCCTTGATCCGATGATTCCCGGGTTCTCTGTGCGATTGGGCGGCGCGACGTCCATTGATGTCACCAAACCAGGCATAGACAAAGCCTACGGAATCGGAAAATTGAGAGACGTTCTGGGAATTGCCCTGAACGAAATGATTTACATAGGCGATGCCCTGTTCCCGGGCGGAAACGACTATCCGGCTGAACAAGCAGGCGTCGTCTCAATCCCCGTTCGGGGACCAAGTGAGAGTAAGCGCGTTATCGAAGCCATCATTTATTGTTTGTCGGATCACGCTCAGGAAGCGATTGTGTGAGAGGGCTTTGGTGAGTGGATTGAAGCTACAACGCATGGGGCTGATGATGGAGCCGGAGCCTGGCAATCCCCAGGAGATCGAAGGCGTCCTGAATCCGGCTGCCGCGCGCGGACCCGATGGCGAACTCTATCTCTTCCCGCGCCTGGTCGCCCGTGGGAATTATTCGCGCATCGGTATTGCTCGAGTGCGCTTCAACGAAGCCGGCGATCCGGTTAGCGTCGAGCGGCTCGGCATTGCATTGGAGCCGGAAGCCGATTACGAGCGGCGGCCGGGCGGCGGCGGTGGCTGCGAAGATCCTCGCATCACCTTCGTAGAGCCGCTAAAGCGCTACATCATGACTTATACGGCATTTTCGTCCCACGGCCCACGGATCGCAGTGGCAGCGTCGGAAGATCTCTTCCACTGGCAGCGTCTAGGGCTCGCGACCTTTGGCCGCTATCAGGGCATCCAGGTCGGCGACGTGGATAACAAAGACGCCAGCCTCTTTCCGGTCGCTGTTCCTAATCTTTCCGGGAAACCCGACCTGGCCATGCTCAACCGGCCGCTTTTTCCCGGCACGCGTCCGGAAGATACCGCACGCCATCCAAAATCCCGGAGTGTAGATCTCGATCGCGAAAGCATCTGGATTTCCTATTGTCCGATGCGCTTCGAGGGCTGTGAACCATATCACCTCGGCCATTTTGCCTCTCATCACCGGCTGGCAAACCCGGTGTCCGCCTGGGAGCGGCTCAAGATCGGCGGCGGCACTCCGCCCATCCTTACCCGGCACGGCTGGCTGATTATTTACCACGGGGTGCACGAAATGGAGCAGGCCGGCAATGGCGCCCACCCACTGTGTTACGCCGCCGGCGTCATGATGCTTTCAAAGGAACAGCCACAAATCATCCTCTATCGTTCAGCGAATCCGGTGCTCGCTCCCACCCTCCCAGAGGAACGCGACGGGGCCGTAGCGAACGTTGTGTTTCCAACTGGAATCGACCGGCGCGACGATCTCGGCATGCCCGATCGTTTCGACGTCTACTACGGGATGGCCGATAAACGGATTGGCGCCGCGCGCCTTGACTTGCCGAAGTTCCTGCCGCCGGAAGGAGTTGCCGACCCGCCGGAAGGAAAAGTCTAATCGCGCCCACCGCCGGGCAATGTAGCTGGCTCGTAACATCGAAGGGATGAAGATGAAAATCAAATCAAGAGATTTCCTCGTGCGGCCCGGGAAAAAGGTCCAGCTCAGCGAATGGCCGACTAGCGTGAAGCCCTTTTACAAATCGAAGAAAGCGTATCAAGAACTCCTGGAAGAGCACGTCCGCCAGTTGAGCGACTTGCAACAGCTTCACTACGCTTCAAACCGCTACGCGCTGCTGGTGATTTTTCAAGGAATGGACGCTGCCGGCAAAGACGGCGCCATCCGGCACGTCATGTCCGGCGTCAATCCCGAAGGCTGCCAGGTCTCGAGTTTCAAAGAACCGAGCGCCGAAGAGTTGGAGCATGATTTTCTCTGGCGCACCACGCTCCGGCTTCCTGAGCGCGGGCAGATCTGCATATTCAATCGCTCCTATTACGAGGAAGTGCTGGTGGTTCGCGTGCACCCGGAGATTCTCCGCAACCAAGGGCTTCCGGAAGAGTTGCGCGACGAAAAAAGCATTTGGGAGGGGCGCTATCGCTCTATCGTGGACCTGGAAAGCCACCTATATCGCAACGGAACGCGAACCGTCAAAATCTTCCTCCACCTTTCGCAGGAAGAACAGCGAAAGCGATTTCTCGAGCGCATCGACGAGCCGGACAAAAACTGGAAATTCAGCCTTGCGGATATTCATGAGAGGAAATATTGGAAGCAGTATATGAAGGCTTATGAGGCTTGCCTCCACGCGACCAGCACGCATCACGCTCCATGGTACGCAGTTCCCGCCGACGATAAAGAGAGCGCCCGGTTAATCGTTTCTCAAATTGTCCTCGATACGCTGAGTGACCTCAAGATGTCGTATCCCAAGACCACTCCGAAACGCCACAAGGAGCTGGACTCAATCCGGAGGCTGTTAAAGAAATAACGGTTGGCGACTCAATGACGACTACGCAAACACCCGTTCCCACCAAAGATGCCCCGCCCCTCACCGGCCTCACCGGTGATGAAGCCCGCCGCCGGCTCGAGAATTCCGGCCCGAATGCAATGCCCGATACAGCCGGGCATCCGCTGGGCAGGGCGCTGGCCAAATTCTGGGCGCCGGTTCCATGGATGCTCGAGGCGGCAATCGTCCTGGAGGTGGCGCTAGGCAAGTACGTCGAAGCTGCGGTCATTGCGGTTCTCCTCACCTTCAACGCCGCCCTCGGGTTCTTCCAGGAAGGGCGCGCTCAGGCGACTTTGGCTGCGTTGAAATCGCGGCTTGCGTTGAACGCCTCAGTCAAGCGCGACAATGCCTGGGCGATTGTGCCCGCTGCCAGCCTGGTAGTTGGCGACGTGGTGAAGCTATCGGTGGGCGCCGTGGTTGCCGCCGATGTGCGCGTGGCGCAAGGGTCGGTGCTGCTTGATCAATCCATGCTTACCGGCGAATCCGTGCCGATCGAGGCCGGCGCCGGTTTCGAAACCTATGCGGGAGCGCTGGTGCGGCGCGGCGAAGCCGTTGCGGAAGTTACGGCAACGGGAGCGCACACCAAGTTTGGGCGCACCGCCGAGCTGGTTCGCACGGCGCACGTCGAAAGTTCCCAGCAGAAAGCCGTTCTGCGCGTGGTGCGCAATCTCGCCATGTTCAATGGCGTCGTCATCATGATTCTGGTGGGTTATGCTTACACTCTCAAGATGCCGGTTGGCGAGATTATTCCGCTGGTGCTGACCGCGGTTCTGGCCTCCATCCCCGTGGCGCTGCCTGCCACGTTTACGCTTGCGGCCGCGATCGGTGCACGGGCTCTGGCAAAGCTGGGCGTTCTTCCCACCAGGCTCTCGGCTGTGGATGAAGCCGCCAGCATCGACGTGCTGTGCGCGGATAAGACTGGCACGCTGACACAAAACGCACTCACCGTGACAGCCGTCCACGCCATGCCCGGCTTCGACGAATCGCATGTCCTGGGCGTGGCTGCCCTGGCGAGCTCCGACGGTGGCCAGGATCCGGTGGATGCCGCCATCCGCGCGGCCGCCGCCAAAAAAGCTGCTTCTGATCTGCCGAAACTGATCAAGTTCATTCCGTTCGATGCTGCTACGAAGATGTCGGAGGCGACTGCTTCCGATGCGGGCGGCGCTACGCTGCGTGCCGTAAAGGGGGCCTTTGAGGTAGTGGCCGCTCTTACGCACGCTTCGCCAGACGCATCCGCTGCAGGGAGCCAGCTCGAGGCGCAGGGTTTCCGCGTTCTCGCAGTGGCGATCGGTCCACCCGCGGCTCTGAAACTCGCCGGTATGATCGCTCTCAGCGATCCGCCCCGGCCGGATTCCGCCTCGCTGATTATGAAGCTGCACAACCTGGGCGTTCGCACCGTAATGATCACCGGAGATGCGCCCGCGACCGCAGCCATCGTCGCCCGTGCCGTCGGCCTCGACGGGAAAGTATGTCCGCCCGGGCCCATCCCCAGCGCTGTGCGTCCGGAGGATTTCGCTGTTTTCGCAGGCGTGCTTCCCGAGGGAAAGTACGACCTGGTGAAGGCGTTCCAGAAGGACGGCCACGTTGTCGGTATGTGCGGCGACGGAGCCAACGACGCGCCGGCGCTGCGCCAGGCCCAGATGGGAATCGCGGTGTCAACGGCGACCGACGTTGCCAAATCCGCGGCGGGCATGGTGCTGACCAAACCAGGACTCGGCGGTATCGTCGCCTCGATAAAGGAAGGCCGTGAGACCTTCCAGCGCATTCTGACTTACACGCTCAACTCGATAAATAAGAAAATTGTCCAGGTGTTATTGCTCTCGGTGGGTCTGGTAATGACCGGGCACGCGATCCTGACTCCCCTGTTGATGGTCATTATCATGCTCACCGGAGACCTGCTTGGCATGTCGTTGACAACGGACAACGTCCTTCCATCTTCAGCTCCGAATGTCTGGCGGATCGGCGGAGTTACCATCGCGGGCGTCTTCATCGGAATCTGCGAGCTGATCTTTTGCAGCTCCATCCTGGCTTTCGCCAAATTCCGTCTGGGTTTTGGAATCGAAACATTACAAACAGTGGCCTTTTTGGTAATCGTGTTTGGTAATCAGGCCACTACCTATACGAATCGTGACCGCGAGCGCATAGGCTCCACTCGTCCAAGCCGGTGGCTCGTCTTGTCGTCAGTGGTTGACCTGCTGATCGCCTCAACGCTGGCTACTTTCGGAATTGCGATGGCTCCCCTTTCCATAGTCGTAGTAGGAAGTACACTCGCGGCGGCAGTGGTCTTTGCTTTCATCCTGGACTTTGCCAAAGTCCCCGTATTCCACCGTCTGAAAATTGCGTAGAGGCTGGAATGCCGCTACTCCATCGCAGCCAAAACCTGGTCCAGCGGGATTGTCGCGAACGTCGTCGCGTAGTCGGATATCCCGTATGGAATCACGAGCTGCTCGCCATGCACGAGGCTTCCGCACGAATACACGACATTCGGCACATAGCCGTCGCGCTCTTTCGCATTTGGCTTTATAAGCGGTTCAGGCAGGCGGCCGATTACTTTTGTCGGGTCGTCAAGATCGAGCAGGAAAGCGCCGATGCAATATTTTCGCATCAGGCCCACGCCGTGGCTGATTACCAGCCAGCCGTCCTTGGTCTCGATCGGGGAGCCGCAATTGCCTAGCTGGATGAACTCCCACGGAAACTTCGGCTCGAGAATGAGCTGCATGGTGTGCCAGAAATGCAGATCGTCGGAGAACATCACGTAGATATTCTCGGCGTCCTGCCGGCCAAGCATCGCATAGCGCCCGCTGATTTTGCGCGGGAACAACGCCATGCCTTTGTTCTCGACCGCCGGACCATTCAACGTGATGAACTTAAAACGAAGAAAATCGGACGTCTCGAGGAATTGAGGCAGAATCGCCCTTCCATCATAAGCCGTGTAAGTCGCGTAATAGATCTTCCCGCCGTCTTCCTTGTGAAAAAGGACAAATCGCGCATCCTCGATTCCGTTGCTTTGCGAAGGCGTGACCGGGAACAAAACACGCTCGGACAAATTCGATTCCTGCGCGAACTCAACTTCGTAATTCGATTGGGCAAGCACCAGGGTTTCTTTGGCAATAAGGCTCGCCGCTTTCCACTCGTCCTCCGGGAGTTGGTCTTTCGTGCGGATGATGCTGGCGCGCAGTTCCTGCATCGTGAATGCGTCCGGCAGCGCATTGAGAACTTCGCAGCTGAATTCACCCAACAGACGGAGCTCCTGAAGCTTCCGCTCGAACAGCGGTTTGTCGAACGTCGAGCTGGGCACCTGTCTGGGCTCGATGCTGTAGCGGGAGGGCAAGTCCATCGTGATGTGGCAATCTGCGTCCAGTAATCCACTGCGAAACGCGATGGAGGAAACGTGCCCCTCGGCCGTGGCGCGCAGGCTCAGAATGAAACGCAGCGAGCCGGGTGGAACGCCTGCCTGATCCGGGTGCGGCACCATCGACGGATTGAACAACGCGGCGCCTTCAAGCGAGTACTCGTGAGTGAAATATCCACCTAACAGCAGCTTTCGCTCTTCCGAGAGCCTCTGGCCGTCAAGCAGAAAAGGGCTGACCTCGTCGAAGCGCCGGCGCAGGAAATCGTCCAACCTAAGCTGGCGGTCGCCAAAATCAACCCGAACCCGTTCCAGGAGCGTATGGACTTCGTCTTCGGGAAGAGCCATGACCCGAGCCGAGATCTTAACGGACCGCTGGTCGCCCATGGCGCGAAAGGGCCGGGCCAGAACATGCGTGCGGTCGGGATCCAAAACAATGGTGCTGCGGGTTACGTCAATTTGCTTCACTGCGAGGCTGCCAGACTGCGTCGCTGAACACCGGCTGCGGTGTCGTTCATCAACTGCATTTCCGTCAACGACAAGAGAAACGCCAGCATCGATTCAGCGCCCTGGTTCTCGTTGCCTCGATCCGCTTCCAAGCCGTCGCGGCAGCCGCCGGTCCGGGGACAGTAGAGTTGCAGCCCCAGATCGTTGCCGCCGAGGAACCAGTCGAAGGCGCTCTGCGCCTGTTCGTACCACCAAGGGTCGGAAGTGGCGCTGTAGGCAGCCAGGCAAGCCGAAACCGTGGTTTGCGCCTCGATGGGCTGCTGGTCGAACTGAGCTCGTGAACCATTGCGTTTATAGAATCCATTGTTGCCGATAGGCTGGTGGTGACCATGCGGCGTCGTCTGCACTCCGATAAGCCAGCGCAAAGCCTCTATGCCGCGTTCGTACACTTTTTCCTGGCGGGTGTCGTATCCACTGACAATCAAAGCGTGCGCAAGCTTGGCGTTGTCGTATGTCAACCCGTCCTCGAACCAGGGCCAGCCAGGTTGCGCAACTTGATCGAAAATCGACATCAATCGCCGGGTTAGCTCTTCACGGACTTTCTTAGCCTCCCGGTCGCCGTTCGCATGGCTCAGATATTCGTGAATCCCAATCAGGCTAAATGCCCACGCCCGCGGCGAGGTGAAATCCATCACGGCCGGCAGCGCCTCGACGAAGAGCTTCTCTGCCAGTGCTTGCGAATTCGATTGCGGCGATCGCCCAACCGCTGTTCCCAGCGCCCAAATTGCGCGGCCATGAGAATCCTCTGATCCCTGTTCATCAAGCCAATGCCCGTCAATGCTCAGGAAATTACGGAAACGCTTGGTTTTTGGATCGAGGGCGCCATGCAGGAACGCGGCGTAGGTTGAGGCGAGGGCTCTAACGCGGACAGGAGCAACTTCCGTCTGCGCGAGCAACACCGCCAAAATCAGCGCACGCGCATTGTCGTCGGTGCAGTAGCCTTCGGCAAGATTCGGGGCTTCGAAGGTCGCATGCTGAAGAATGCCCGTGGAATCCGTCATTTGGTACAGATGATCCAGATTCAGCTCCGGGGCTGCATGCAGCCGGCTGCCGAATTCTGCTACCGCAACCGCTTTGCGAGGCTGCGCCGCCGCTTGTCGGCGCGCCAGCTCAAAAGAGCGCATGTAGAGCTTCGCCGTGTTGCTCCAAACCATTTCTCGGCCCAGCTTGTAGGCCCTATCGCTCATGGCGTTCCGGCGCCTTTCATCGCGCAACAGCCCACTCGCTTCGCGCGCAATCGCGCTCGGGTCCGCGAACGGCACCAGCACGCCACGTTGATCTCTCAATAGTTCCGAGGCATGCCAATACGGAGTCGAGATCACGGCTTTCCCCGCGCCAAACGCATAAGCCAGCGTTCCCGATGTGCTCTGGGCCTCGTCGAGATACGGAGTAACATACAGATCCGCCGCTCCGATAAACTCGGTCAGTTCTTTAAGCTCGACAAAGCGGTCGTGAAAAATGACGTTCTTCTCGAGTCTGTTTTTCTTGACGATGGCTTCAAGCGAATGCCGGTAGGCTTCGCCCCGCGTCCGCAGTTCGTGCGGGTGGGTGGCGCCCAGCACGATGTAAACAAGGTCGGGAAACTCGGCGACAATATTCGGGAGAGCGTTGAGCACGTGCTCAATCCCCTTGTTCGGCGACAGCAGCCCGAAGGTCAGCAGCACTTTCTTCCCCGCCACTCCAAACTGACCCTTGTAAAGATCCGGAGCGGCGAATGGCACGTCGGGAATACCATGCGGGATCACATCGATTCTGGAAGGCGGCGCATGGTAGACCTCCTGCAAGATCGTTTTGCCTCGCTCCGTCATCACCACCAGCCGGCTCGATTGCGCGATCAGTTCCAGTGTCACGTGCCGCTGGTCGGCATTCGGTTCCCGGAGGACCGTGTGCAGAGTAGTGACCGCTGGAATTTTCAAATCGCTGAGCAGCGCCAATAGGTGGCTGCCCGCTGGTCCGCCGAAAATTCCAAACTCGTGCTGCACCGAGACGACGCCTGCTCTGCTGGAGTTCAGGAAGTCCGCGGCGCGCTGGTAAGACCGAAGATCCTGCTCTTCGATCTCGAAGCGAACTGCGTCCGGATACCGGTAGCACCTGTCTACGTCATTCACCGCGACCGCAAAGCAGCGGCAAGGTGGGTGCTGCCTCGCCGCCAAAGCCTCGAGTAAGTCGGATGTGAATGTGGCAATGCCGCATTTGCGCGGTAAGTAGTCTCCGACAAACGCGACGTTTTTAACAGTTGAGGCTGATTTCACGGCTCGGATCCCTTTTATTTGTCTTTTGTTCTCTGTCCATCGCGACAGCGGCGCTTCATCAAACGGGGATGGCGAACAGCGAAGCAGGGGCGTAACCGCGCATTCACGCGGCATCCTCGAGAGCGTCGCTTCGAACTTCTGCCGGTCCCTGGCCATTCTCATCGGCAGCTTCCTGGCACTGGATGCAGCGTGAGGCCCAGGGCACGGCCTCAAGGCGCTTGGGGCTGATCGGCGATTCGCAGTCAATGCAAATCCCAAAGCCGCCGGCGTCAATCCGTTGCAAAGCGGCTCTCACATCGCGCAGCAGGTTGGAACCGCGATCCACGCTTCGAATCGCCAGATCCCGTTCATACGCATACTGAATCTCGTCCATTTGGTCCGCGCTCTTCTCGATGGCGAGGCCGTCTCGTGTCCGCAACACCTGGACCAGCTCAGCCTCTCTCCCTTCGAGAATCGCCTTGAACTCATTTACCTCAGTCGGTGCTGTCTTCATAAAGGCGCTCCTTTCATGCTTTATTTGCCCAGCGTCCATTGCATGAGATGCTCCACGCTGGGATTCGCGCGTCAACGCGGTCATACGGCTGCCTCACACGGCGAGCACTCTGTTTTCGCAAGCATTTGGCTCTAGCGGCGAATCCTCGACTGTGCCTGCTCCGAGGAAAAGAGCTGAGTCAGCGCGGGCAAACTTCGCACTTCAGATGCAGATTTTGCCCTTCCAACGTTCTCAACTGTCAAATAGCTGGTGTTCCCTGCGCACGGCGCCTGCCGAACTAAATCCCTTTCTTTGCAGGGAAGCTTTTCTTTAAGTAGGGCGGCAGGCGTGCTCGTCGGCGTAGTTTTTCTCCAGTGAGAAGTTACTTACTTTCCGGCTTAGACTTGGTCTCCGGTTTGGATTCCGGCTTCGACTGGCTCTCCGCCTTGGGTTTACTCTCTGCCTTAGGCTGACTCTCTGCCTTGGGCCGGCTCTCCGCCTTAGGTTGGCTTTCTGCCTTGGGTTTACTCTCTGCCTTGGGCTGGCTCTCTGCCTTGGGCTGGCTCTCCGCCCTAGGTTGGCTCTCCGCCTTAGGTCGACTCTCTGCCTTGGGCTGGCTTTCTGCCTTAGGCCGACTCTCTGCCTTAGGTTGGCTTTCTGCCTTGGGTTTACTCTCTGCCTTAGGCTCGCTCTCTGCCTTAGGTTTACTCGCGGCTCTAGGTTGGCTCTCTGCCTTGGGTTTGCTCTCTGCCT
>Ga0181537_10001779_pt1 | contig 19458 bp, 14 predicted proteins | sample PEATcosm2014_Bin_39_FD_119765 | JGI IMG/M metagenome (GOLD analysis project Ga0181537, IMG submission 119765) | Peatland microbial communities from MTU Mesocosm Facility, Houghton, MI, USA - PEATcosm2014_Bin23_10_metaG | ecosystem: Environmental > Terrestrial > Soil > Wetlands > Peat | place... | reverse complement strand
CGATCATCACCAACAGCAGCGTCACCACCATGGCGATGCCGCGCGTCGCTCCGGCGCTGCCGCCGATCGAGGACAACATGAGGCCGAAGGTCGCGTTCAACACACACAGCGCAACGGCGAGCATGGCGAAACCCAGCGCGCTGCCGCCGATCCGCACGCCAAAAATGCCGATGGCCGCGCAATAGATCACCGCGAACTGAAACAGGCTGATCAGCGTGGTCGCGAGCGTTCTCGCCAGCAAAAATTCCGTCTTGCCGAGCGGCGCGGAACGCAATCGCTGCCAGATGCCGCGCTCGCGGGTGAGGAGCAGCAGGATCCCGGCGTCGATGCCGGCGAACAGAATGAACTGGGTGGTCATTCCCGCGAATGAATGTGCATAGCCGTTGTACGGAATTTTCGCCGGCGAGCTGACCGTGGTTGTTGCGACCGAGTAGGGAATGTTGAGGCCGCCCTGCAAACCGGACGCCGTGTCGCCGCTGAAGGCCGCCTTGGAAATCTCGTGCATGGCGTGCTGCGCGAACAGGCCCTCGACGACGCGGCCGCTCATCGCCTGGCTCGGATCTATCAGGAGTTCGACCCGCGGCTTGGTGTCCGCGCCCTTGAGCGCACGCGTTGCATCGGCGCCGAAATTCGGCGGCAGCAGGGCGGCGACCTGCACTTTGCCGCTGCGCACCTGCTGCTCGGCCTGGGAGCGATCGAGCGTCAGTACGGCAACCAGCGGCTCCTCGGCAAAATCCGCCGCGATTGCACTCGACACGGCGCCGCGGTCCTCGTTCACCAGCGCCATGGGAATCCTGCCCATCTCGCTGCTGCCGTTGCCGCCGAACACGTAGCCGAAAAACGCGGCAATCAAGATCGGCACCAAGATGCCGACGATCATGGCGCGCCGATCCGTCAGATAAATCCGCAGATCGTTTTTTATCAGTGCGCGGATGGCGCGAATGTTCATGCCGGCTCCGGGGCCGGTCCGTCGCGCAGCGCGTGACCGGTCAGGGCAATGAACACGTCTTCCAGGCTGGACTGAGCGGTCGCGACCGACGCGACGCGCCGGCCGGCGGCGGCAATGGTCGCCAGGGCTTGTGCCAGACCGGCGCCGAAATCGACGGCCTCGAAGGACAGCCCGCCTGCGCCGCGCCGCACCGCCGAGATTCCGGGAAGCGCCGCGAGACTCGTGAGCAGTTCGTCCGCCGCCGGCGGACCGTCGATTTCCAGGACCACCGCCCGCGACGCGGGCAGATGCCGGTACAGACCGCGCACCGTGTCATTCGCAACCACCTTGCCGTGATCGACGATGACGATGCGATCGCATAGCCGCTCCGCCTCCTCCATGTAGTGCGTGGTGTAGACCAGCGTCTTGCCGCGACGCTTCAGTTCCTCGAGATTCTCGAAAATCGCATTGCGTGACTGCGGATCGACGCCGACCGTCGGTTCGTCGAGCAGGATCAACTCCGGATCGTGGAGCAGTGCGCCGGCGATGTTCAGACGCCGTTTCATGCCGCCGCTGAACTCCTTGACGAGATCGTGACGGCGATTCTCGAGCCCCACGAGAACCAGAACATCATCCGCCCGCCGTGCGAGCTCGGTCCCCGCCAATCCGTACAGGCCGCCGAAAAGTTCCAGATTCGCCCAGGCGGACAATTCGTCGTAGAGCGCCAGATCTTGCGGTACCAACCCGACGCGTCGCTTGAGGTCGTCGGCATCCTGCCGCACGACCTGCCCGTTGAACGACACCGACCCGGTATCGGGCTTTCCCAAGCCGCTCATCATCGACAGAGTCGTGGTCTTGCCGGCGCCGTTCGGGCCCAGCAAGCCGACGGTTTCGCCCGCGCCGACCTCGAAGGACACGTCGTCGACCGCGACCCGGTCGCCGAAGCGTTTGTGCAAGTGATCGACCCTCAACATCCCCGCTTCCTCCCGGCCGCGAGAGGCCGTGCTCCGTCGGTGACCGCAATTTGGCATTGTACAATCGCATCCATGACATTACTTGCAAGTCTCGTCCAGGCATCGCAACGTGTTGCGGCGAACCCCGCACGCCTCGCGAAAGTGCGCGAACTCGCGGCGGTGCTCGCAATGTTGGCGCCCGATGAGATCGAGATCGCCGTCCACTACCTGTCGGGACAGATCCCACAGGGGCGAATCGGGCTGGGATTTTCGATTATCCGGGCAGCAATGCCCGAGTCGGGGGCGGATACCGAGAGCTTGACGCTTGGGCAGGTCGACGACTATTTGACCACGATCGCGACGACTCGGGGCGGCGGATCTCAGGCGCGGCGCGATGCGGTGCTGCGCGAGATGTTGTCGCGGGCAAGCGCGGCCGAACAGCAATTTTTGTGGCGCCTGATGACCGGCGAGCTGCGCCAGGGTGCGCTCGCCGGAATCATGACCGACGCCATCGCCGCCGCCGCGGGGTTGCCCGCGGCCGATGTGCGCCGCGCGGCGATGTTCTCGACGAGTCTGGGTGCGGTTGCGCGCGCTGCGCTGCTCGAGGGCGCGGCTTCTCTGGACGCTTTTCAGCTCGAGTTATTCTCGCCGGTGTCGCCGATGCTGGCGCAAACGGCGGCGGATGTCGGCGACGCGCTGGCCGAGCTCGCGGGCGAGGCGGCGTTCGAGTGGAAAATGGACGGCGCACGCATCCAGGTGCACAAGGTCGATCAAGATGTGCGTATCTACACGCGCGGGCTGAACGAAGTGACCCAGGCGATTCCCGAAGTGGCCGAGTCGGTGCGAGGATTTGCCGCAGGCACCTTGGTCCTCGACGGCGAGGCCATCGCCATCGACGCATCGGGAAGGCCGCATCCGTTTCAAATCACCATGCGGCGCTTCGGACGCAAGCTGAACATCGAGGCCTCGCGGTCGGAACTGCCCATCCAGGCGTTTTTCTTCGATTGCCTGCGGTTGGGCGCGGTAACCTTGGTCGGGAGTGCGACGCGCGAGCGCTATGAGGCGCTGGCGGGCGCCGTACCCGCCGGCGCGCGGATCCCGCGGCTGGTCACCTCTTCGGAATCCGCGGCGCGCGAGTTCTACGACGCCGCGATTGCGGCCGGCCACGAAGGGCTCATGGCGAAATCGCTGGACGCGCCCTACGAGGCCGGCAATCGCGGTGCCGGGTGGCTCAAGATCAAACGCGCGCATACGCTCGATTTGGTCGTGTTGGCTGCGGAATGGGGCCATGGCCGCCGTACCGGCAACCTGTCGAATCTGCATCTCGGCGCCCTGGAGCAGAAGAGCGGCGAATACATCATGCTGGGCAAGACGTTCAAGGGTCTTACCGATGCCATGCTCGAATGGCAAACACGTGAATTGCTGGCGCGCGAGATTCGCCGCGACGAGTTGACGGTATTCGTCCGTCCGGAACTGGTGGTGGAAATCGCCTTCAGCGATCTGCCGGCAAGCAGCCGCTATCCCGGCGGTTTTGCGCTGCGGCTCGCCCGGGTGAAGCGTTATCGCGACGACAAGCGGGTGCAAGACGCCGACACGATGGCATCGGTGCGCAAAATTTATTGCGCGCAGCAGGGGTGATGCGTCCGTCCCGCCGGCATGCCGAAGCTCAACCCTTGGCACCGCCGTGGACGCCTTTTTCGTCGATGAGTTTGCCGCGTCGGCGAGCCAGCAGAGTATGAAATCCGTTGGGCCCGAATCGTGCCGTGATCACGGGCAGCGCCGCTGCGATCTTGGCGCGCGCGGCGCTCGCATCGCCGTGGGCTGCGAGCAATTCGGCGTTGACCGTGTCCCAGATCGCGTAGCGCCAGCTTTCCGCTGGGTGCGCTGCCAACGGAAACTGCGCTTCGAGCAGCCGGCGCGACTCGGACAATGCCGCCGCCGAGCGGTTCATATCGCCTTCTTGAACCGCGAAATCCGCTTCGTTCAACAGAACCTGGTCAAGTAATCCGCCATGATTGGGTAATCGTGCGATCTCGACGGCGCGTCGTATCTGGGCATCGGCCGTGTCCAGGTGACCCAAGTAGCCATCGATCATCGCCAAACTGTTGAGGGGCGGCACGAGGTCGTCGTGCGTCGGCCCCTTGAGTTTTTCATTCATGGCGAGTGCCTGCCGCAGATACGGCACGGCGTCCTCTACATGACCCGACATCAAGGTCGATCGCCCGAGGTTGTGCAGGGCGATGGCCACTTCGGGATGCTCGGGACCATAGATGTCGATATCGAGGGGCAGCACTTGTTTCATGAGCGCGATGTTCTCGTCGTATCGTCCGAGTTGATACAACACCGCGGCCAGGTTATTCATCGCTTGCGCGGTCACGGCGTCTTTCGTTCCGGACACTTGTTGGTGAAGCGCCAAGGCTTCACGCATGGTCGTTTCCGCCGCCGCGAGATCCCCGCTGTAAAAATAGGCGGTGCCTAGCGTATCGAGCGTTTTCGCCAGCGTATCGGCTTGCTCGGGGCCCCGGCGCCGATCGGCCGCCAGGGCTTCTCGAGCCAGCTGCACTGCCTCCGTGTCCTTGCCCATCTGCGAACGCACATCGGCAAGATCATCGAGCGCCTCGGAGCGCAAGATGTCGCCTGGCGACAATTTCCGCCGTGCGATATCCACAGCCCGCGCGAGCTCGAGGTTCGCTTGATCGTAGTCCCCCGCCAGATACAAAGTGGCACCCGAGGCGGCCAGCGTGCGCACCTGGGACTCAGGCGTGACGCCGCCGCTGTCTTGATCGGCGCGAGCTTCGCTGAGCAGTTTGTTCGCAGGCTCGTAAAGACCCAACCCCGCGTACGCTTGCCCCATGGCCGTGAGCAGATCGGCCCGGATTGCGGGTTCGTGTTCCAAGCCCTTGCCGACGTCCCGGGCACCGCGATCAAGCACTGCGCGCACGGTAACCGAGTTGCCGCGGTTTGCGCCTGGATCGGCCAATCGGAACAGCGAGACCATGAATCGTGTCGTGCGGTCGGCCGCGGTTCGTTCTCGCAGCGCCAGATTTCGCTGATTCCAGGCAAGAATCCCCGCGATTATGGCGGCCATCGAAAGCACCGACAGCGAAACCACGGTTGCCGTGACCAGCTGGCGCCTGCGTCGCCGCCGGGCGTGCGCGCGAATTCGCGAGGCCTCGGCAAATTTGCGCAGAGCCTCGTCGACGTCCGTGCCCCATCGCTTGATCAGATCTTGGGCCTCGGCGAGCGCCAAGTCGGTGAGTAAGCGCTCATTCTTCTGCGCCGCCGGCGTGCCTTGCCACAGCGAATGCGCACTTTGCAGGCGATCGAGCGTTTCATAGTCGCGCCGATCCGCATCCACCGAGTTTCGCAGCCGCGGCCAGCGCGTCAGGAGCGCCTCGTGGGTCCAGCGCACCCAGGCCGTCGGTACTTGGCCGCTGCTTCCCAAGACCGAGAATTTCCGGACGAGGCGGGCTTCGTTGAGCGCCTCGATCAGCTTTTCATCGGCGGATCCGGCTGGAAATGCGCTGAGCGGCGCAGCAGTGGCCGTTGGCGCGAGGTCGTGGATGCTCTTGCGGACCAAGCGGCGAACGACTCGAGGGAAGGCGCTCTGGACTTCGGCAGGCAATGTTGCGAACACCTGCTCGCCGCGTTGCGCGAGCGCTCCGGCGGCGCCACCGAGTTGATCGTAGGTTTCGAGCGTCAAGAGATCGCCGCGACGCTCCTGGAAAAGCTGCTCGAGCAGGAAGGCGATCATCGGCAGCGCGCCCTCACCGGCAGCCTCGGTTTCGATCTCCGCGGCGAGATCCCGGTGTTCGGTGGTCTCGAACTTAAGGCCCGCCGCGGCGGCCGGTTGACGAATGATGGCGCGGTAGTCGGCGAGGCTCGGCGGCAATAAGTCGTACAGGCGTCCACGATCGGCAAGCTGGCTCAAATCAGCGTCCTGCCGCAAACGATCGTAGAAATCGTTGCGCATCGTGCCCGTCACCCACACGCGGCCGGTGGCAACCAAGGCGCTCAGCAACTGGACGAAGGCGTGTCGATCGCTCTCAGATCGGGCAAACAGCTCTTCCATTTGATCGATCGCCAACAACAGTCCAAACCGTCGCAACGCGCCGCCCGAGTGGTCTTCCAGACCCTCGCCACCCACGCGGTCGAGCGCACGAACAATCGGCGCACAAGCGGATTGTGGGCTGCCCGCCGCGAGCGTGGCAAAGCCCTCCGGCGTCGGATAATCGCCCTGCGCAAGCTGGGGTAGTCCGGTTTCCCCGCGCGTCGCCGGCGAGTTCGAGCGGTACAGCGCGGCGGCAAAACCGGAGCACAGGTTCTCGCCCAGTTCCCGCGGCATGATGGTGAGCGTGCGAAACGCATAGATGGCATCGCTGCCATCCTCGAGGAAGGCGGGCACCCCGACCGAGCGCATGTACGGCACCAGTCCCGCTCGGAGGAAGGACGACTTGCCGGAACCGGTGGCACCCAGGATGAGCAGAAATGGCGTACCGCGACGGCCGCTTTCCTGTCCGACGGCCGCCTCGATGAAGCGTGCCCGTGCTCGACCCATGTCGAGATCGCGACCGAAGAACAGTCCCGCGTGTCCCTCCTCGTAGGGTGCGAGGCCGCGGTAGGGCGATCCTTGTTTGGCGACATTCCAGCTCACCGCGCCGGCGTGCCGGCGGCGCAGCCATTCGCGCAAATTGCGCTCGAATTGTCGCTCGAAGTCTGCAGTATCGGGGAAGCTTTGGAAGCCCGCGATGTAGTGCCCGGTGTTGCTGCGGAACCAGCGCTCCCAGAACTGGTCCAGCGATTTCTTCTGCGCCCTTTCAGATTCTAAATTTTCCTCGCTGAACAATACTTTAGCCGTCTTACGGTAGACCAGTATGTCGGGCAGGTGATCGGCACGGCGTTCGCGCGCATCGCGCGCATCCTCGAACTCGTACTCGGTGCCGGTACGGGACGTACCGTCGGCGCGGTTGTAGGCCGCCGGCAGATCCGTGCCGAAGCGCTTCCAGAATATGAAAACGACCAGGTCATGCTGGCCCGGGCTCGAGATTTGGTCCTGGAAGGTCCGCGTCGCAATGTAGTAGGACTCTTCCCAACGCGTCAGACTGAAAATCGGCTCGGCCGGATGTTCGGCGTTGAGACGATCGATCACCGCCTGGGCGCGAAGGCGCTCGTGCTGAACATCGCCGGGCGAGGACAGGAAGATCCGGTACATCAGCTGAGCATTACATATTTAAAGCATTTTTTCGGCGCTCTATTGTGAGCACTTGGCAGATGGAGTATCTACTGAGAATAGGTTGCAAACGTCGCGTGCAAAAGCGACGAATGATGCTTACCTGGGGATTTTTCGGAGGGTTTATGAAGCGTTCGCAAATCTTCGCTGCTGTCGGGCTGTTGTCTTTGGTCGCATCGGCCGCCGACTCGAAATCCATCCAATATGACGGTAAGTTTACGATGGGAGGGGGAACCGGAACGTCAGCCAGCCTATCGGCCACCGGTTCTGGTTGCTCTGGGGTTCTGATTGAGAGCGACGACAATTTTGGCTGCCTTCCCGGGATTACTTCGGTGAGCGTGACGCCCGGCGATACCGCGGGATCGAGCAGCTATACGGAAATCGTCAGCGACGGCGGCGGCTACACCGCCCTTGTTTGGCCGGCATCCAGCGCGATTGATTTCAACTCAAGTTTTGCGGGACCGGTCGCACAGACCGATGTGGTCGCAGCGGTGTTTGGGGGCGCGGGCGTGGGAGCCTGTGCCGCGAGTACCAACGCAAATTGCTGGTCGCTCGAATTCGACTACCTCAGCGTTGAGAGTGCTGGCGGCCCGGGTGGCCCGACGATCACCCCCTTGACCAGTTGCCCGGGTACTTACAGCGCAGCGTCCGTCTCGATTGTGGCAGGCGGAGTCACCTCGACGTATACCAGCAGTAATCCGTGCGCCATCAATGGCACCGAATTGGATTTCATCGGCAGCAAGTTGACCGCCACCTCCTGTACCTATGGACCCCCTTGCGGCACGCCGACGATGACGGGCGGCGCGGTCGCAGCACCCGAAATCGACTCTGCCTCCGCCATCTCCGCGCTGACGCTGTTCGCGGGTTGCTTGGCGGTATTTTGCGCGGTTCCTCGCACGCCTCGGCAACGGGCGATGCTGCCCCTGGCAGCTCGCAAGCCAGCCGTTCATTGACCAACCGTCCTTGAAAAAGAGGGCCGGCGCAGTGCGCCGGTCCTCGGTCTTGAGTAAATTCCTCTACTGATATCGCCCCGTACTTTTCACACCATAGAACGAGTGAACACCCGTCGCCCATGAACTGTCGGCGGTATCGGCGCCCATCAAGGACGGGCCGGGACCCGCGTCCCTAGGCTGTTGTCGGTATTCGCTCACATGGCGCCGCTCGAGCGCAGGCAGTATATTCACCGCACCAGAGGGGAGAATGTCATGCAGAGATTGGCTTGTATATTCGGTCTCGGCATCGCGGCGCTTCTGGCGCAATCCGCCATCGCCGACGAGACGCCTGCGCGGCCATCGCCGGCGCGCGGCGAGGTTCGTGCCGCGTGCGAGGGCGACGTAAAAGCGCTATGTCCTGACGTCGCTCCAGGCGGCGGCCGCATCTTGCAGTGTCTGAAGGAGCATAAAGACACGGTGTCGGACGGCTGCAAGCAGGCGATCATGAAAGCGCGTCAGAGTGCTCCGGACAAGAAGTCGTGACAGAGCGAACCTGAATCAAGGCCCGCATGCCGGCGCCAAAAGCGAAGTCCAAGACCGTACGCGGACGCGCGTCGGCGCCCAAGAAGCGCACGCGGGGGAAATTGGCGCCCGGCGGCAAGTCGCGGGGCCTCGATGTCGCCGACATCGCCATCGCCATCGACAGCGCGGATATTGCCGACCTCGCGGCGCTGATACGCTAGGCCGGCGGCGCACTCATCGGGGCGTATCGCGAACCCTTGGGCGGCCGGCCTCTGGTGCTCGCCTCGTTGCCGCTCGGCGCCTTGCAGCCGACGCCGTTTCAGCGCGATCTGTCGCCGACGCATGCGAAGCGCCTGGCAACGAAGATCGACGAAACCGCGGCGTTCCTCGATCCGTTGATCGTGGTGCGCGGCGATGACGGCCGCTTCTGGACGCCGAACGGCCGCCACCGCCTGGCTGCGGGCAAGGTGCTCGGCCTCAAGCAGATAACGGTGCTGATCTCGCCCGATGAAACGCTGGCCTATCGCATCCTCGCCTTGAATACAGAAAAAGCCCACAACCTGCGCGACCGCAGCCTCGAGGTCATTCGCATGGCGAGGAATCTCGCCAAGCGGCACCCCGCCGCGCAAGAGATCGAGTACGCCGCGCAATTCGAAGCGCCGGAATTGCTGACCTTGGGCATCGTCTATGAAAAGTCATCGCGCTTCGCGGGCGGCGCCTACAGTTCGTTTCTGAAAAAAGTCGACCGTTTCAGCGAGCGCACGCTCGCCGCGAGTTTGCGCGAGCGTGAAGGCTTTGCGGCGCGCCTGCTCGCGATCGATGCCGGGGCCAAGCGGGTCATCGCAGCGCTGCAGGCGCGTGGCTTCAGGTCGCCGTACCTGCGCAACTATGTGGTGGCGCGCATCAACCCGGTGCGCTTTCAAAGTCAAAAAGGGCGACACCCGGCCGCCCATGCCGCTCGCGCAGGCGCTCACCCGCATGGCCGCCGCGGCCAAGAATTTCAAAATCGAATCGGTGTCGAACTCGGATCTTGCCTGGGTCGCGGTGGGCGCCGGTGAATGAGGGCAGCCCCTAAAGGTCCGCGACGGAGCTGTGGGACTCTCCCTACATCGGCCAATGTTCGCGGACGACATCGTGCGATCGAATACGCGCCTACACTGCCCGTCACTGATGCGCACTCGATTGCGCGGCTTTTTACAAGGGGACAGATCATGCGAGCGATTCAATTATCCACCATCGCCCTATCAATTCTTTTCGTCGCGGCCTGCAACCAGCCCAAGTCGCCGGATGCCGTTGCGAAGGACGTCGCCACAGCTGAACAAAAGGCCTCGAACGAAGTCGCCAAGAGCGAAAACGATGCCTCGAAGGATATGACCAAGGATGCGGACAAGGTCGGCGACAAAATGACCGCGCTCAATAACACCGCCGCCAAGGACGCCTACAACATTACGCTGGCGCAGGCCGACGGCAATCGCAAAATCGCGCTCGCCAAGTGCGATGCGTTGAGCGGCGATGCGCAGAAGAACTGCAAGCAGCAGGCCGACGCGGACTATGATGCCGCCAAGGCGGATGCGAAAGCCGCGGAAGTTTCGACGAAACAGTAAAGACGAAACGGCAAATCCGCGCTGATGTAGGCGCGCGGACGGGGAACGTCCGGCAGGCTGCGCCGGCCGTCCCCCGTTTGTTTTAGCCACCCGTCGTGTAACCGCGGCCGATCGCCCGCAACGGGCAAACGATCAAAGTAATCAAGATGTTGAACCAGCGTCACATCTTGCCCGCGCGTTCCTTGCCAAACGCCGTCGGAATGGAGAAGAATTCGTCATTGCTGCGCGGCAAAAGCCGCGCTGCGCGGCGGCCCCTTCCAACGAAAGCAGTTCCTATGACCAAACTCACGACGGCCGAACTCAAGTCCGAAAACGCCCTGCATCTGCTGCATCCGATGGGGCACCCCGGCACGGCGCGCGATGTGCCGCCCGACATCATCGCGCGCGGCGACGGCAGCTGGATCTGGGACGTGGACGGCCATCGTCTGATCGACGGGGTCGGTGGGCTGTGGTGCGCAAACCTGGGCTTCGGGCGCAAGGAGATCCGCGACGCCATCGTGGCGCAACTCGATGAGCTGCCGTTCTTCAATACCTTTCGCGGCGCGACCCATCCGCGCGCGATCGAGCTGTCCCAGCGGCTGGTCAATTTGATGAGCCCCGACGGTGTCGCCTCGGTGCATTTCAGCTCCGGTGGTTCGGACGCGGTGGAGGGCGCGCTGAAACTCGCGCGCCAGTACTGGAAGCTGCGCGGCCAGGGCGACCGCACCAAGTTCATATCGCTGCGGCAGGGCTACCACGGCGTGCATTTCGGCGGCGCCAGCGTCAACGGCAATACGGCGTTTCGACGCGCGTACGAGCCGTTGCTGCCGGGCTGCTTTCATGTCGATACACCGTGGCTGTACCGCAACCCCTATTCTGAGGATCCGCAGAAGCTCGGCCAGATCTGCGCTGAATTGCTGGAGCGCGAAATCGTCTTCCAGGGACCCGATACGGTGGCCGCCTTCATCGCCGAGCCGGTGCAGGGCGCCGGCGGCGTGATCGTTCCGCCGCCGAATTATTGGCCGCTGGTGCGCAAGGTCTGCGACAAGCATGGCGTGCTTTTGATCGCGGACGAGGTGGTCACCGGTTTCGGCCGCACCGGGCATTTATTCGGGACGCGGCTGTGGGGCGTGACCGCGGATATGTGGTGTTTGGCCAAGGGCATCTCTTCGGGGTATATCCCGCTCGGCGCCACGGCCGTGTCGGCGAAAGTCATGGAGGCCTTCAATTCGAGCGACCCCGTGCTCGGGGCCATCAACCACGGCTATACCTACGGTGCGCATCCGGTCGCCGCGGCGGCTGCGCTGGCCACGCTCGACGTGCTCGAGCGCGAGCAGATCCCCGCGCGCGCCGCGCGCGAGGGGGAATATTTCATGGCGCGCCTGCATGCGATGGGGAAGCGTTGCCGTCTGATCGGCGATGTGCGCGGTGTCGGGCTCATGGCGGGCATCGAGATTGTCGCCGACAAGGCCACGCGTACCTCATTCCCGCGCGGCGCGCCGGAGCTGGCCCGCGTACAGCGCGAAGCCTACAAGCGCGGCGCGATGATCCGGCTGTCCGGCTCGAACATCATTTTGTCGCCGGCACTGACCATCGAACGCCCGCAGATCGATTTGCTGTGCGATGCGCTCGAGAGCGCATTCGCCGCGGTAGAAGCGTGAGCGCGGTCAAGCGCGTCGCCGCGATTCCCGGACCGAATCAGGCGCTGTTCCCGCCGGCGGCGGAACGCGAACGTATCGACGACTATCTGACCCGCGAGCTGGCCCGGGCGCAGGAGCGCATCGTCGCAGGATCCGCCACGCCAACGCTTGCGATGGATGCGTTCAGGCGCGAACTCGCCGGTTTCGACTTCGCCGTACCGCGGCCGTTGCCGGCCATGCTCGATTGGGCGATCCCGGTGCTCGAGCATGGCGTGGTCCATCTCACCCATCCGCGCTATTTCGGATTGTTCAATCCGGCGCCGAGCTTCCCGGCGCAGTGCGCCGACCGCATCGTCGGCTCGTTCAATCCGCAAGTGGCGAGCTCTGCGACGTCGCCGGCCGCGGTCGCGCTCGAAGCGCACGTGATCCGGATGGTGGGACTGCGCGCGGGGTTTCCGCCGGAATGCGGCGGCCATTTCACGTCGGGCGGTTCAGAGGCCAATTACACCGCGCTGCTGTGTGCGTTGACGCGCGCGCATCCGGGATACGCGACCGAAGGAGCCCGGGCTTTTCCGGGCCCGCCGGTGTTTTATACCTCGCAGGAATGCCACCGCAGCTGGGTCAAGATCGCGCACCAAGCCGGCATTGGGCGAACGGCTGCGCGCTTGGTCGACACCGATGGCAGCGGCCGCATGGCGAGCGCGGCACTGGCCGCGGCGATCGCCGCTGACCTCGCGAGCGGCTGCGTTCCGGTCTTGATCGTCGCCTCGGCCGGGACCACCAACGCAGGCATGATCGATCCTTTGGCCGACTGTGCCGATCTCGCGCAGCGTCACGGCCTGTGGTTGCACGTCGATGCCGCCTGGGGCGGCGCGATGATTGCCTCGGAGAAATTGCGCGGCGTGCTTGCGGGTTTGGAGCGCGCCGATTCGGCGACCATCGATGCCCACAAATGGTTTGCGACCACCATGGGCTGCGGCATGTTCCTGGTGCGGGATGCGAAGGCACCGTCGGCGGTGTTTCAGGTGACGGCGAGCTACATGCCTTCGCATGAGGGCTCGGTCGACCCGTACATGAATTCAGCGCAGTGGTCGCGGCGCTTTTTGGGCTTGCGGCTGTTTCTTTCGCTGGCCACTGCGGGATGGGCCGGTCACGCGGCGCACATCGAGCGCGCGGTGGCCCAGACGGCCACGATCCGCGAAGGACTCGAGGCGCATGGCTGGTCGATCGTCAACGATTCGCCCCTCGCGGTGCTGTCGGTCCTGCCGCCGGCGGCGGCCGGCGATCCGCGCAGTGTGGTCGATCGCGTGCTGAAATCGGGCCGCGCCTGGGTATCGCTCGCACGCTTCGAAGAACGCGATGTGATCCGCATCTGCGTCACGCATGGCGAGACCTCGGATGAGGACCTTGCGATCCTGCTCGATGCGCTGATACGGGGCAGGTGACGCGGTACGGGCGATTACCTAGTGTCCCTTGAAGCGCCAATACACAAGCACGGCGTTTTGCACCGGATCGAGCGAGAATTGCTCGCGCGCCTCGGGCGGCAGGCTTTTGCGAATCACATACTTGAGGTCGGATAGCACCGTGCCTGAATCGCCGAAGTAGGAGTGACCGAGAAACTCGGTGCTCACCGTGGACGCGTCCACGGTGTCGAGACCCTTCATGACGACGAGATTCTCGCCGCTTTCGCCGAGCCGCCGATAGCCGCCATGCACGTCGCGCGAGGCCATGAGCGCCTTGTCCTTGCTCGACGCGTACAGCGTCACGCGTGGTCCCTTGCCCAGGATCGTGGGCGCAATGTCGCGCCTGAATACGTCCGCATCGATGTCCGGGGCCGCCAGCACGATTTGCTTGAAGACGCTTTGCCTGGCCGGCTGCTCGACCAGCAGCGCCTTGAAGCCGTTGGTGAATACGCGATTTCCCATGCTGTGCGCGATGACGTAGATCGGGGCGCCGGGCGCGATGGTCGAGAGCGAGCCGAGCAGGATTTTCATGTCCGTGTACGAATACTCGGCCTCCTGCTCATCGGCCGTATATTCCAGAGTCACGGCGCGCGACGGCCACGAGAACAGCACGGTCGCGCCGGCGAATTTGAGGTCGTAGGCCAGTTGCCCGGCGCGCAGCGCCGCGTCCGGAAAGCTGGTGTTGTAGCCATGGATGAATACCAGGATCCCCGGATTGTCGAGCGAGGTGGCGCGCTTGGCGATCTCGCCGCGCCACGCATCCTCTCCCATCACCTTGATCGACTGCAGCATGACGTGCTTTTCGGGATCGGCGCTGAACTCGAGCCGCCAGATCGACGGCGCCTCGAGATGTCCCGCCTCGTGTGCCTTCGGCAGCGCCACATTCACGAACCCGTAAGAAAGCGGCGCGCGATCGCGGCCGTAGTGTTCGTCCGGAGAGGGCGAGGCCGTCTGATTGCGGTTGGTGGCGTAGTAGATCCGTACCACGTGATAGCGGAGCTTGCCGTTCGCATCGACGACCGGCGTACCGACGTCGGGGGCGGCGTCCTTGCCGGTGGCTCCGAAGCTGCGCGTCCCGAACACAGGCCGCGCCGGCGCCGGTGCGGGTCCGAGCGCATGATCGAGGGCTGCGAGGAAACCGCTCTGTGAACCGCGGGTCACTTCGGCTCCGAGGTCCTTTGCCTGCTGCGGGGTCAGCTCGACCTTCAACTGCAGCAGCGGCGCCACTTCTTCGCCGCACAGGTCGGCGTCGTAGGCGGATCCGAATACCTGTTCGGCACTGTTGTCCCAGAAGCGGCGATTGGCGAGCACGGCGCCCAAGCGCGGTGCAAAGGCCGAGACGTCGGCACCTTGGACGTCGAGTTGCAGCCTCGCGGTGCGCGTCTCCTCGAGCGACGTACCCCGCACGCATAGATCGAACACCGCTGCGTTGGCGCTGCTTGCGTAGAGCGCCGCGCAGAGAACGAACCGACGGCCGACATTCAACATAGCCAAGCTCCGTGAGCATGCTTGCCGTTAAGGTTATCCCGCAGCGCTGCTCCCCGCCACGTCTGCAGAGCATATCGCGTCGCACGCTGCGCACCGCACGTTGAATGGGCGCGGCAACGTCATTCAACGCCTAAGCCGTTGTATTTAAATTACAATTTTTTAACGCCGGCAGACTTGTCACCCGCCAGGGCCCCGGGGCGTGCTTGCGCGGCTCGAGGAGCCACCCTATCGTCTTTCCATGGCCGATCAACCGGACAGTATTCTCGAGTCCGCTGTATGGACAGCGGATCTCGGGGTGTACGAGTGGGATGTCAGGGCCGACCGCGTGCGGTGGCTGAATCGTTGGTGCGAGTGCTACGACATCGATCCCTGCGAAGGCGAGCGTCACGGCGAGCGCTGGCGGGCTCTCGTTCACCCCGAGGACCGGGTGGCGGCGCGCCGCGAGTTCGACGAGCACGTGGCGGGCCGGCGCGAGCGCTACGAGGCGGAATACCGCATCCAAACCTTGAGCGGCGGCTGGCGTTGGATCCGCAACCGCGCGTACGTGATTCGCTCGCCGGTCGATGGGCGCGAAGAGCGCATGGTCGGCGCCTGCGTCGATGTCGATGAACGCAAGCGCACGGAACTCGCGCTCGGTCGCACCCAGCGAAAGCTCGAGGCACTTGCGGCCGCCGCGCCGATCTGGATGGTGCTGACCGACGCCGCGGGCCAGATCGAATTCGTGAATCGGCCGATGCAGTGCCTCACTTCCGCCCCGGTCGCCGGCCGCAACATCGTGAGCTTGTTCGCGGAGGCCGCCGAAGCGGCGCGCATCGAGGAGTTCCGCTGCGCCTTGGTCAAGGGTCGCGACGCGCTGACGCACACGATGATGCTCGAGGATGGACGCACGCTCACCACCTGGGCGCAGCCCATCATCGAAGCCGGCCGCGTGGTCGGCATCGCCTCGGTGACGGCCGATGTCTCCGAGCGCCAGAACCGCGAACGCGAATTGCTCGCGGCGGTGAATCGCGAGCAGCGGCGCTTCGGCCGCGACTTGCATGACGGACTCGGCCAGGAGCTGACCGGTATCGCTCTGCTGGTGCGATCGCTGTGCAATCGCGCCGGCCGCGAGGCGCCGGAGCTGGCCGCAGGCCTGGAAGAGGTGCTATCGCACGTGACGGCGGCGATTGCGACTACGCGCACGGTGGCGCGCGGCGTCTCGCCGGTGGGACGCGAGCACGGCGGTCTGGCGCACGCGCTGCAGGAGTTGGCGCGTCACTGGCGCGAGGCGCAAGGCGCCAACGTCCAGTGCCGCGTGGAAGCCGCCGAGGCGCGGGAGATAGAACCCATGCTGGCGGATAATTTTTATCACATCGCACAGGAAGCGCTCACCAATGCCATGCGGCACAGCGGCGCCAAGGAAATTCTGATCGAACTGCGCCAATCGGCGCTGCGGCTCAGCCTCAGCGTCAGCGACGACGGCTGTGGCATCAAACCGGCTGCCGACCGGGGCAGGGGTTCCGGTACCGGTGCCGGTACGGGTCTCGGTCTCGGCATCATGCGCGGCCGGGCCGAGCTCGCGGGCGCGCGGCTCAAGGTCGAAGCCCGCGCCGGTGGCGGGACCCGCCTCGAATGCCATTACAAGTGGCCCAAAAAACGGCCGACCGGCCCTCAAATCTGAGAGCTGATTCCGCAGCCGCGGATCCTTGCAGATGATATCTTCGCGTGGGCTTCCTGAAAGCGTGTCGAAATGATGAGCGAAGTCTGGGCGAAGTGGGAAAACCGGGTCATCAACGGGGTCCTTCCCCTGCGCCGCTTCTTGGGCAGGTCGAACCACAGCGTCGTATTCCTCACCGAATACAAGGTGCAAAACCTGGCCGATGCGGCTATCAAGCTGGTTCCGGCCGACCCTGCATCGGCGGACGCGCAGCTCGCTTACTGGAAAAGCGCTGCCACCCTTGCCCACCCGCACTTGATCCGACTGTTCGAAACCGGCCGTTGTCAGCTGGGAGGTCACCCGTTCCTATTCGCCGTGATGGAGTATGCCGAAGAGACGCTCGCCCAGATTCTTCCGAAGCGACCCCTGACTGCGGATGAGGTGCGCGAATTGCTGCGCCCGACGCTCGCGGCGCTGCGCTTCCTTCACGACAAAGATTTGGTGCATGGCCAGCTCAAACCGGCGAATTTCCTGGTCATCGGCGATCAGCTGAAATTGTCGAGCGACAACATTCATCCGGTCGGCAAATCCCGTCCGAGCATCGCCAAGCGTTCGGTATACGATCCTCCGGAGGCAAAAATCGGGGGCATTGACGCCAAAGGCGATGTCTGGGGACTGGGCGTGACCATGGTCGAGGCGCTGACGCAGCGGCTGCCCGCGGGACTCGATCAACGCACCGAGATTGCGGTCCTGCCGCCGGCGCCGATTCCGCCCGGCTTCGAAGAGGTGACCGAGCGCTGCTTGAATCGCGATCCGGCTCTGCGGCCCACGATCGACGAACTCACGGCCCAATTCGTCGATCCGCCTCCTGCGGAGGCGGCGCAATCCGCAGCGTCGGCCGAGACCGGGGCCGCGGACGCCGGCGCGGCCGCACCGGCGCCGGGCACACTGGGTGCGCCGAGTTCGCCGGGTGCGCCAGTGACGCCGGCGGCTCCGGCTGCACGACCTGAAATGTCGCTGACGGAGCTTCTGGTGCAGGCGCCGAATCTGGGATCTCCGGCACCGGCGCCCGGTCGCCGCCTGGCCCTGTGGGGTGCGGTGGCAGGTGTCTTGATCGCGGCAAGCGTTTGGGTGGTCTGGCACTATCAGCATCCCAGCTTGCCTTCTTTGAGTGCGCAGGCGCCATCGCCGCAGGCAGCGGCATCTGCCGATGCGTCCGCCGCGCCGCCTGCCGCACCGCAGAATCCGGCGCCAGCCCCGCCCGCCGCCGCCGCACCGGCCCCCGCCGCCGACGATTCGCGATCGGTGCGTCACGAAGAAATTCCCCGCATTTCGCGCGGCGCCCGCGCATCGATTCGCGGCGATATCGTGGTCACCGTTCGCGTCACGGTCGACCGTTCCGGCAATGTCGTCGACGAGGCCGTGGAAAATCGCGGCAACAGCAAGTATTTCACCCGCGTGGCGAGCGAGGCCGCCCGCAAGTGGCGTTTCGTCGCCGCGGACCGTCCGGACCCGCGGGAGTGGCTGTTGCAGTTCGAGTTCACGCGCGGCGGCACGAGCGGGCACGCGATTCCGCGCTCCTAGCTCAAGGGTGCGCGTCGCCTGCATATCGGCGACAATGCCTGAACAGAAGCGCCCTGGGGAGTTCTCTTGACTCACGCTGCCATTGTCGGCTGGGGCAAATGCCTGCCGCCGTCAATTCTGACGAATCACGACCTGGCGACCTTCCTCCCCACGGACGATGAGTGGATCACGAGCCGGACCGGCATGAAGGAGAGGCGTATCTCCCACGTGCCGGGGATCGAGCTTGCCATCGTTGCGGCGCGCCGCGCCATTGCCTGCGCCGGCATGTCGGGCCGGGACATCGATCTCGTCATCTACGGCAGCTGCAGCAACGATGAGACGGTGCCCAACAGCGCCTCGGGCGTGCAGCAGCGCATCGGCGCAACCCAGGCGGCGGCGTTCGACGTCAATACCGCCTGCACCAGTTTCATGTACGGTCTGTCCATCGGCTCGTCGATGATCAAGACCGGCATCGTCAAGAACGCGCTCATCATCGGCGTAGAGCTCATTTCGCAATACATGGATTGGGACAACCGCAATGTGGCCGTGTTGTTCGGCGACGGCGCGGCCGCGATGGTGCTGCACGAGTCGGAGCACGAATCCGGCGTAATCGCCGAGAAGCTGCAATGTTATGCGGACGCGCGGCAAATCTTGCGGGTCCGCGGCATGGGTACGATGTATGCCAATCTGGGGGTGCAGTTCGGACAGACCCGATGGGACTTCGACGGACAGGAAATCTTTCGCAAGGCCGTTCAAGGAATGAGCGAGGCGAGCCTCAACGTGATGCAGCGCGCGGGTGTGACGATGCAGGACATCGCGCTGGTGGTGCCGCACCAGGCGAACCTCCGCATCATCGATGCGGTGGCGAAGCGCGCCGGCGCCGGCCCGGACAAGCTGTTTCTGACGGTGCAAAAGTACGGCAACATGAGTTCGGCGACAGCGCCGGTGGCGCTGGTCGAGGCCGTGGAGGAAGGCCGCGTCTTGCCCGGCAATCTCGTGCTGATGCCGGCATTCGGCGGCGGACTGACGCTGTCCGCGCATCTGATTCGCTGGGGCGAGCGCGTGACTGCGCTGCAGAGTAGCGACTCCGAGCTGCCGCCCTGCTCGAAGACCGCCCTCGAGATGGTGAACGAAATTCGCGCGCGGAAAAAATTGGGCGAGGCAGAGGCGAAGCGCTTCGAGACCTTGCGCTTTCCGGAAAACACCCCGCACTAGACATGCGGGGTCGTCGCCGTCCAAGGGGGGGATCAGCCGTCGGGCATCAGGCCACCTGCAGCTGCTGCAGCCTCGAATCCACCATCGCTTCGGCAGTGACCCAATCCTCGAGTTCGCCGCCCGCCGTAAAGCCGCGGCGCTCCGCGAGGTAATAAGCCTCCGTCGCCACGAGCTTGCGCCGCAGGTCCGGGTCGATGCCGGCCGCCGTGGTCGCCGGGCTCACCGTCTTGTCAATCGAGGGTACACCCTTGACCGGGGACACGCCCTTCACCGAGGACACACGTTTCCTAACCATCGCTCTGCCT
>Ga0181537_10001778_pt1 | contig 19466 bp, 27 predicted proteins | sample PEATcosm2014_Bin_39_FD_119765 | JGI IMG/M metagenome (GOLD analysis project Ga0181537, IMG submission 119765) | Peatland microbial communities from MTU Mesocosm Facility, Houghton, MI, USA - PEATcosm2014_Bin23_10_metaG | ecosystem: Environmental > Terrestrial > Soil > Wetlands > Peat | place... | reverse complement strand
TTTGCAGATCGACTCCCAGCTTTATTTGATGAAGTTCTCTACCTTGGGGTGATGCCAGAAAAAAATGAGCAAGGAGTTCATGAGCGAAGGCTGCTTACGAGCAAGACTCATAAAATTGATTTCCCGAAAGATCGGTCTGGCAAATTAGATGTTTTAGAGCCAGCGGATTTGTCAGTGATTATCAAAAAAATTCGTAGTCAGCCACTTGTTCAAGATATTTCTGCAAAGGCAAAAAGAGCTGCCGCTGAAGTGAAGAATGGAAAAGTGGAAGCCGCTGTCTGATTTTCCTGGATATTCCATTAGTTCTTTTGGTCGGATTCGATCAGAGGACCGATGGGTTGAATTCAGGAAAGGCAAAGGCGGTCAAACTTTTAAGAAGGGTAAAATGCTTTCAACAGTGATGAATTCAAGTGGGTATCTTCAAGTGCATCTTTGGAATTCTAACCAGAGAAAAGCGCCTTATGTTCATCGCCTAGTTTTAGAAAATTTTGGTCCTCCACAACCAAGCGAAGATCATGAAGTGAATCATAAGAATTGCGTAAAAACAGATAACGTGATCGAAAATTTGGAATGGGTTACTCACTCGGAAAACGCTGTTCACGGAGTGCAAAACGGGAAATGGCACACTGAAAAATGTAAAGCCTACCATCAACGGCGTCGGAGGAATCATGGCTGAACTCGGACTCGATCTCAGCGATGGAGATGTCGAGGTTTACCGCGACAAATGCAACTCCATCATCGAATGGGCTGATGAGAATCCCCGGAGAAATTTTGACACAACTTTTGTTGAGAATCTTCTGAGTCAGATGGAAGAATCCGACAGAATCACGGACAGGCAGAAAGCCGCGATCGATCGTATCATTTCAACTTTTGAGATCGAGTGAATTATGTTTCCGCTGCATATACCAGAATTTTGGAGACCGATTCCAGGCTGGCCTTACATGGCAAGTGATGAAGGTCGGATATTATCTATGACTCGACTTGTTTCTCATTGGAAAACTGGAAACGCTTGCATCAGAAAACCAAAAGTTCTCAAGCCAAAAAGAACACAATTTGGCTATGAAGTTGTCACTCTTCAGTATGACAAAGAAAAACGACACGCATTCGTTCATATTCTTGTGGCGGAAGCGTTCTTTGGAGAAAAACCAAAAAATCACGATGTGAATCATCTTAATTTTGTCCGGCATGATAACTGGATTGCGAATCTCGAATACGCGACAAGAAGCGAAAATGTCATGCATTCAATGAATGCCGGAAGATATCCTGATCAAAAAGGTGAAGATCATGGTGCAGCTAAATTAAAAGATGAAGATGTAAAAGCTATCCGATTAGCTTTGCTCTCTGGGTCCGAAACTGCGTCCGGACTCGCGAGAAAATATAGTGTGTCGCAGGCAACGATTTCTATGATCAAAACCAGAAAAGTCTGGACTCATATTTAAGGAGACAAATATGCTAAATCTCGATCTTTCAAATGCGCAAGAAAATACCCCAATTCCAGATGGCACTTACGCTGCCATTTGTAATAAAGCTGAAGTAGTTCCGACAAAATCTGGAACGGGAACTCTGATTAAGATTCAGTTGAAAATCCTAGAAGGTCAGCCGCAAGCCGGAAGAGTGATTTTCGATATATTCAACATCGAAAATAGTAATCCTCAGGCTGTACAGATTGGCCTTGGACAGCTTCGCACTTTCATGAAGCAATGGGGACATCCAAACTCTAACATGTTGAAAACAACCGAAGAACTTCTTGGACTTAAGGGCAACGTCACCGTGAAAACCGTCGATGACGGCGGTTCATTTGGTCCTCAGACCAAAGTAAGGGCTTACAAGCCTTTAGGCGAAGGACAGACAGCAACGCCGACGCCTGGATTTGCGGCAAGCGCACCGGCTGCAAAAGCAGCAAATGGTTCGGCAGCTAATCCTTTTGCCTGATGTGGGGACTCGTCTTGCGATGTCGGACGCGGCTGATACACGGATGAACCGGAACCCTACGACAAGGGGATGATACTCAAGCCGGTGAGATCGGGGATACCTGCAACTCACCAAGACGAAAAAAATTTCGTCCGTTTGAACTCCAAACTGAACATGCTCTTTTTGGACTTCTGAGAGTGCGGACGGAAAAGGATGACGATGAGTTATGCGGCTATCGATCGTAAGCTCCGGACCCAAGCCAGCCCTGAACAAGCTGGCGGCTCATCGTCATCTAAAATTTTGAGGAACGTATAGCTCACACAAAATTCGTGGGCACAGAAAAGAATCTATTCCGGGGTAGCATGACGGTCGTGCATTCCGCTGTTAACGGAAAGGTGAAGTTTCGATTACTTCCCCCGGAGCCAAACAAAGGAGAAAAATATGTCTTGGGGTGAATTACTTTTGATCATTGTTTCGTTTTGCGGTCCACACAGCGATGGGAACATTTCGTTAGAAATCGCAAACAAATGCCGTCACGAGCGCGTAGCCTGCATGAAAAACGCAGTCGCTCTTTTTCCGAATAACAACAATGCCGCTGATCTCATCGACGCGTGCCTTGAAGCTCCGGACGCCTTTCACGCTCCCGTGCCGAAACCAAGCGCTGTACCATCAGTTGTACCGTCACCAACACCTTCAGCATCTCCGAGCCAAAAATGAGATGTGGATGTGGCGAAGAAACCAACGTGATCGATTCTCGCTCGAAGCAGTACGGTGTTTACCGTAGGCGCGAATGCAAGAATTGCAACACTCGGTTCTCGACCATAGAAATGCAGGCGAACGCGATGTTCATTCATGATGTGCAGAAAATCCTCTTTAAATTTTACGGAGAGGTTGTCTCTCTCAAAAAAAAAGCGGAGCTGACCGATCAATTTCTGCAAGACGAAATGCGAAGAGAGTTAGGCGGAACTGAATGATCATCGGTAAGCACTATCAAAAAGGCGTTGGCTGGATCAAGCCGACCCATTGTCGAAGAAAGCACGCTTTCTCCGAGAAAAACGTCTATCTTTACCGTGGACGACAATACTGTAAGCGTTGCATGGCTTTAAATCAGGCCGCTTACCGCAAGAGAAAAAAGCGATGAGTCAGAACAAGTGCCCTCAGTGCTCGCTCGATGCTCAAGCCCACTTTCACACGATGACGGAAGTGGGAATGCAGCTCACCTGCGAAGTGGGTCACAAAACAACAGTGATCGTTAAATTTAACATTGCTGAGGTTACTTTTCTGGACGCCACGACGGGTCGAGTTTTCAGACACGACAAGTTTCGTGAAGTGAAGCCTCAAAGGACGATGGCTCACTGATGTCAATTTTTTCTCGTTGTAGAGACTGGATTTTAGGCTTACTATTTGGGGTACACATGAAAAATCTGTATCAGCAAGTGGAGCAACTCAACTCCAATCTTGTCCAGGTGATCGATCTTTTACAGGAGATTCTGCAAGCCGTCACGCCTCCACCGGCTGCGCGAATCGTGTTCATTGTTGGCGGCAAAAAGGTGACTCAAATGCAAATTCAAGATAATGGCTCTTTGACTGTTTCTATCGCGGCTGAAGACGTGAAAGGGAATCCAGTTTCCCTCGATCCCTCCGCTGCTCCAAGCTGGGCTGTTGACAACGCCTCGCTTGCTACCATAGTTCCAAGTGCGGACGGCCTGAGTGCAGTCGTGACTCCGGTCGGTCCTCTTGGTTCTTTCAACGTGCAGTGCTCGATTCCGGCTGTGAACGCGGAATCTGCACTCCAAGGCTCTTTGGCGGTTGAGGTCATTGCTTCGGCAGCGACTCAGATCGTTCTGAATGGCGTTGCGAACTAAGTAACCGTAAGGCGGCTCGTCGAGACAGCGAGCCGCCTTTTTTTGTGTGGGGGAGACATTGCCACTTTACGCAGACTTGCAGGCACAGCATTATCTTGACCAGGCTTACGGCACGGTCTCAAATCAGGAATACACGGGTCCAGGATTCAACTGCGACAATCCATCACTCTTCAGCGCTGAGGCAATGCTTCTTGCTGGCTTCACAAGCTGGCCTGGATATCCTCGATTCTTTGATGACGCTGAAGTGCCTGGAAAAACCGGCCTTTTTCATCGATATCCTGGCGACACCGGAAACATCAGTGTAGATGAAATCATCGGAGCTGCAACTCTTGATCAAGATGTTGCAACGAGCATCTATATCTATGGAACCAAAAATCACTGGATCTTTCAGCCCCAAGGCGGAAAGTTCACTTTTTCGGCCTGGATGGGAAGATTTATCAATCTGGTCCCTTACGTCATTCATTGCACAGGCAACAAGATGAGTATCATCGATCAGATCCTTTGGTCCATTGGATGCGTGTTATCTCCTTACTCAAGTGGAACGTCTGGCAAGCTCCTTCAGTGGGTGCAGATCAAAAAGATTCAAGGCAGCTACACGATCTGTGATGCGGCGATCTCATTCTGGAAAGAGATCATGACCAAATTTTATCCGGGAGGACTTCAACAAATCATGGGAATTTATTTTTCAAATCAACATCCCTTTTATAAGTGGTCTCCAAAGGATTTTAATTAGATGGAAACGTGGCAAGAATCATTTTTTGCAAAAGTTAATAAGACTGATACTTGCTGGCTCTGGACTGCCGGGCTTCGTGACGGTTATGGAAGTTTTTGGGCTAATTCAAAAAATAATTTTGCTCACAAATATCTCTATGAAAAAATTCACGGAAAACTCAAAAAAGGAATAGTTTTAGATCACAGATGCCGTGTGCGGAAATGCGTGAACCCAAAACACGTTAGACCAGTCACACGACGAAAGAATGTCCTAGAAAATAGCGAGGCTCTTGCGGCATTGAATGCCAAAAAGACTCATTGCCTCAATGGACATCCTTTCACTGAATCAAGTATTTATCGCCGTAAAGACGGGAAAATTCACAGAGTTTGCAGACCTTGTGCAAATGCAAGGGCGTCAGCGCATTATTATGGCAAATCTTAGACCTTATCAACTCGAAGCTCTTGAGGCGATTTATAATGAGATGTTTCAATCTCAAACAGCTTTGTGCGTTCTGCCGACCGGGTCTGGAAAAACTGAAGTGATGATAGGTCTTTTAAAAAAGTCTATGGAAGTTAAGCCTGATTTTAAGGCTGCTATCCTCATGGGTAGAATTGATCTCGTCACTCAAACTGAGAAAAGATTTTGTAGATCACTTGGAGTAAAGCACGTCGGAGTTTACTGCGGAAGTCTTCAGCGCAGGGAAATGTCAAGAGCGCTGACTGTTGCTTCGATTCAAAGTGCTGATGTAAAAAAATTTCCTCTTCTCAATATGATCATTGTCGATGAAGTTCATCGTCTTGATCAAGACGGAGGAGCTTACGCAAGATTCATCGAAGAGGCATCGTTAAGAAATCCAAGAATAAAAATAGTCGGATTCACTGCGACTGCGTTCAGATCAAACGGTCTTATTTACGGCGATGACATGCTTTTCAAAAAAGTAGTGTACAAAAAAACGATTAAAGAAATGATCGCAATGGGCTTTCTCTGTGAGCCTAAAATGAAAGGAAGCGCTTGCGCTTTTGATATTTCAAATCTGAGAATTAGAGCAGGAGAATATCGTCAAGAAGACATTGACGAACTCGTCAACAATAAAGAAACAGTTTTAGAGCAAGTGAAAGATGCGCTTTCCAGAATGGCTGATCGGAAATCTGTTTTTTGGGCTTGCGCCAACATTGAGCACTGCAATCGAGTTGCCGATGTGCTGATGAGCTTGGGCGAAAGCGTTACAACTGTTCACTCAAAATTGAACAAAAGTACAAGAGATGCGAATCTCTCTACTTTTATGACTGGAATGGTGAGACATGTAAGCTTTGTGTCAGTGCTCAGTGAGGGATTTGATCACCCGCCAGGCGATTGTTTAGTGCTCATGCGTCCAACGCGCTCCCCCGTACTTTATGTTCAGACTTGTGGCAGGGTGCTCCGCCCTTCACCTGCCACGGATAAGCTCGACGCTTTGATTTTAGACTACGGACAGGTCATCAAGACTCTTGGCCCTCTGGACGACCCGTTCGTCAAAGGGAGACGATCCTCAAGCGAGGAAGGGGGAGACGCACCAGTCAAGGAATGCCCGGATTGCTTCACGATGGTCTTTGCCGGAGTGCGTCAGTGTCCGGATTGCGGTCATGAGTTCCCCTATACTCCGCCCGCAGCCAAGCTCGAAAAGCAGGCCGACACTCAGACGAGCATTCTTTCTCAGGCACCGAGACCTGAAAAAGTCACTTGCACCGAAGCGTGTATTTCGATGCACGAATCGAGAGCCGGGAATTTGTGCGTAAAGATTGTTTACTACGAGGACAGAAATTCCATCCTCAAGCGCGGTATCCCGGAATTCTACGTCACAACTTCAGTTTGGGCTATGGAAAGACTTGATCGAAGACTCGGTGAAATTGAAGCCGAGCTTCCGAGTGTTCCGTTTGAAGGAGAAATTTGGATTGATTCTAAATTTGAAGTTATGAAAACTTTCGACGGGAAATACGAAAAAATCCTGAGCGTGAAAAGATTGCCAAACGATCCGGAGCCGGATACGAGCTTTGATTTTGGATTCAATGCGAATAGCCCAGAGGAGATCGGCTTCAAATGAAATTCTGCAACGGATGCAAAGAAACCAAGCCAAATAATGCTTTTCTGAAAATTCAGCGAAGCTATGGTCCAAGTCTTTATTACAGGTGCAAACCGTGCTCTAAGGCTCTGAATCAAAAATACAACCGAAGCGCAAAAAGAAAAAAATACATTGCTGAATATAGATCGAAAAACAAAGAGAAACTTCGCCAAAAATGGCTCGAATACTACCGAAAAAATCCAGACAAAGCTTTCGACCATCATCTAAAAAGCACCTATGGAATCACAGTTAGTCATTACAATGACATGCTCAAAAATCAGGATGGAAAGTGCGCCATTTGCGGAAAAGAATGCGTCTCTAATCGAAGGCTTTCTGTTGATCACTGTCATGACACTGGACAAATCAGAGGTCTTCTTTGCGTCCGTTGCAACGCGGGCATTGGAAATTTTAAGAACGAACCAAGATTGCTGAAATCAGCAATCGAATACTTAGAGGAGTGGATCGACTATGGACTGGCTTAATTCAAACGCTCAAGCGAGAACTTCCGATAATATCAACGTCCAAGGCTCGGAAGCGTGGAAATCCTGGCGCTCCAAAGGTCTCGGCGGATCAGATAGCGCATCCTTATTAGGATGGTCTCCATACAAAACAGCTCTTGAACTTTGGCAGGAAAAAGTCGGACTGAGAAAGCCAGAGTTCAGCCCTTTTCAACTTTCAGCGATGGAGCGAGGAAAGACCTTAGAGCCAGAAATTCGCAAATGGTACGAGGAGAAAGTCGGAGCAAAATTCAAGGAAGACATTGGCGAGCACAAAAGACATTCATTCATCCGAGCAAGTTACGATGGAATCAATTTTGATTTCAAAAATCCAGACGGATCGAAAGGCAGAATCCTTGAAATCAAAGCACCAAACAAGAACGATCATGCTCTTGCTGGCGCTGGAATGGTGCCAGAAAAATATCTAACTCAGCTCAATTGGATGGGTATGGTTTCCGGTATTCGATGGTTTGACTATGTAAGCTTCGGGAGCGATGGAACCTACCACGTTGTCACGTTGCAAGCGGAAGACTTACTTCAATGCGCTCTCTTAGAAAGAGCCATTTCTATGTGGGGATACATTACGAGCAAAACAGAACCGCCAGCGGATGCTTTCAAAAAATGGGAACGTAATCTCAAGCCTCTCAATCTCACTGACGTAGACGCTCCTCAGATTTCAGAGCAAGAGATTGAAAAGCTTGTTTCCGAAGCGCTTCAGCTCCAAAAAAATATCGATTTGATGGACGCGCAGTTCTCAGCAATTAAAGAAAAGCTCAAAAAGGTTCTCGGCGATCAAGAGAAGCTTCAGTGCGGCGAAGCGGTCTTCGGATGGCAGACTCGCAAGGGAACGGTCAAATATGCAGATATCCCCGAACTCAAGACCATTGACCTTGAGAAGTATCGCGGGGATGATGTCAAAGCGTTCTATTTCAAAAGGAGCAAAACATGAATCTCATCGAGCACATCAAACATCGTATCCAGGGTAAAATTCCGGCAGGATCAAAAAGATCAGACAGATGGCCTTCCGTAAGAAAAGCCCATCTTGAAAAATTTCCTAACTGCGCCGTCTGCGGAGGCACGGCAAAGATCGAAGTCCATCACATTGAAGTTTTTCATTTAAATCCTGGAAAGGAATTGGACCCAACTAATTTAATTACTCTTTGTGAAGGCGTCGGAACCTGGAATCATCATCTCTGGGTTGGTCATTTGGGAAATTTCAAATCTTTCAACGAAAAAGTAGAGTTTGATTCTTCTGTGTGGAAGCAGAAAATTAAAGAAAGACCTTAAAAATGTACGGCTTTGTTTACTTAGTGAGATGCGTGGAAAAAAAATTTCTCCAGAAATAAGAGCCAAAATGAGTCAGGCTCGTCTTGGTTCAAGAAATCATTTCTTCGGCAAAAAACACTCTAAAAAAACTAAAAAGCTCATAGGTTCAAAAAGTAAAAATAGAAACTGGTATCGCGGACCTCATCCGTGGAATTGGAACGTAAAAAAATGCATCACGAACGCTGTCTAGTTTTCATTTGCACTTGTCCCAAGGAGAGAAAAAGAGATGGAAACGGAATACGAAAAGACGCTGAAAGCGGAGAACGAAATCCTGAGATTCAGGCTCAAGGAATCGGAGAAAGAGAATCAGCAACTCCGAGGACTGATCGATATGCAAATTCGCAGGACGAGACTTTCGACAGAAGAGTACGCATCTGACTTTAGGGCGCTACAAGAACACTAGGCTGGACGTTCATCGCACCATACGCATTGATGGCGTAATCAAGTCCGTCGAGAGCGATGGCAATCTGAGCGTCGTTATAGCCAGGATTCAAAAGCTCAACATCGGCAGCGTGAAAAGTCACGAGCGCTTGGTTGATCTTTCCTCCAACGAGAGTGATCCCAGAACCGAGAGATTTTGTGAGAACGGTTTCATTGTCACTCTCAAGAAAGCTCATCTCAAGCTCTGAGACTCCGGTGATATCAACCGGATTTTCCCATTCGTCAAAGAAACTCAAGAGAATCGTCTGATCTGAATTGATGGCGACGATCACCGGACGTTGTCTTGGTTGCTGTTGACACCCGATCATGATCTTTAGGTTCTGAACGAGAATTTGTTGAACGGTATTGAGAGCAATGAAACTTTCGCTTCCTTGAGAATAATTTCCGCTCGAATCGATCGTTGTGTAGGTTCCATCGGTGTAGACGTTCTTTTTAACGACGTAGGTTTTTCCGAGAAGAGGAGTAAAAAGACCTACGTAAAGAGAGCTTCCAACTTCATCGGCGAGCATCGGGATGACCGATCCTACCGGAACAGGTTCCTCCGTAGAATAATCGATCACCTGCATCCCGACGAAAAGTCCTGGCGCATAGCTTACTTCAAACGGAAGTTCTTGATCGGCAGGGAGGATGTTCATCTAAATCTCCTTAGCTTGGGACAATGTCCCCGATTGCGACTGCGATCAGAAATGCGACAACGGCTGGCGTCGTCGGAGGGAGCGCTTGACCATTCAAGGCCACGCTACAATTCCCCGCGAGAAATGCTGCCCAAAAATTGATGTCGGCGCAAACACCTGCAATTTGATCGGCATCAAACGTGAAATTTGAACTCACGTCGATTTCCTGTCCATCGGCATAGATCACAGAGTTTCCGGTGTTTGTCACGAGCATCGTCGATGATGGAGCAGACATAGAAATCCTTCCTAGTTATTCTGGTTTTCCATTCCGTAAAGAATGGACGCCTGAGCATTTCCGGTGAATCCGCTCAAAGCAATGATCTGAAGTTTAAACCCATTCGGAACTGAAAAAGACATTCCGGGAGCCGAAGCCTGTTGCCAGTTTCCGGCAGTACATGGAAGCAGCATATTATAAACGACGGCGCTACTCGTATTGAGAACCTGATATTCGTAAGTGGTGCTCACCGAGCAAGTCCACCACATATTGACGACCCAGTTTGCGCTTGGAGATGCGTTTGTGCTGTTTGAATTGAGAGCCGCAGTCGTGGTCAAGACGGCATTTGCCGCAGGATTGACCACGATTGAACCGGCAGAATCTACGCCAGAAATTGCAAAGGCATTGTTCAGACCGGCTATCAACAATAAGAGTGAAAGTAAAATTTTATTCATTTCTCGTAGCCTCCAATGTTTCCGTACCACAAGAAGTTAGTCGTCGCAGCCGGGGACGCCTGCCAGGTGACGACTTGACCTGCGGCGACCGGGATCGGCTCAGCGTAGGTCAAAACAGGATTGAATGATCCGGAGCCTGGACCCTTGTAGTATTGCTGCCAGACTTGAGCGCCATTGATGAGAAGCTGACAGGTTCCAAATTGCTCTTGAGTTGCAGCCGCGCTGTTTAAGACTACGCTGCAATCGGCTTCCTCAAGATAGAAAGTTTTTCCAGCCGTGACAGTGTAAGTGACAACCGTTTGACCTGACGTTGCAGTTGTCGAGGAAAGATTTCCGGATGTGAACTTGTTCACTTTTCCTAGAGTGTTTCCCAAAGAGGCATTGGTCACAGCGTTTGGAGATTCTGCCACTACGATCGCCGTATCAGTCGTGGTCGGGGCCGTGCTCGCGGCTTTGATCGTATTGACCGTGGACTGTGTAGTTCCATCTCTCAACATTTGAGGATTTGAAACCAAGATCGAAGCAGGATTTACGGAAAGACTTACTTGGACGGTTGCGGTTCCGGTGATGACTGATATCGCCCTCACTCTGAAATTCGTTATTCCACCTAGATTCGCTCCGCCCTCAAAATTTTGAGTATACGAGCTTCCGATGTAAGAGGTTCCGGATTGCTTCACGCCGCGAGAAATCCAAGTCGTTCCGCCGTCCATGCTGATTTCAGTTTGAAGTGTCCCGGTCCACGTTCCCGTCACTTGAACTTCTAAACTTTCAAATGATGCCGTGGCAAAAGACGCCGCAGAGCCCGCCGTCGGAGTTCCGGTGTAAAAAACTTGTCCGTTTGCAACAGTCGTTGATGCCGTTACGGAATCAGCCACGGTGATGTTCTGAGACGCCGGAGCCGAGTCAGCTTGAGTGACAACAGGTATCGCGCTTGCTGCGGCTTTCTGTCCAAGAGTGACAGATGATCCACCGACTTGGGTTAAATTTTGAGACCACGGTGCTCCACCTTGCTGAACTGTCCACGTCCCGCTTTGAACAGCCGAAACAGAATCAGAGCCGCTTGAAAGATTCCAAGTTCTTCCAGTTGTCCAAGCGCCAGACTGAACTGAATTCACAGAATCAGTCGTATTAAGAAGACTCCAAGTTCTTCCAGTGGTCCAAGTTCCGCCCTGATTTGCCGTGACCACATCAGAACTGGTCAAAGCGCGAATGCTTCTCGGATCAACTTGAACGCCAGATACGTCGATGCCAACATCGAGAGCGCGTTGAGAACCATTCGCTTGAGAAGTGAGATTGTTTCCAGAGCCATCTTGAGCGCGTATCGACCAGTTTCCGCTTTGACTGACTGACCACGGAGCACCGCCTTGTTGAACAGTCCAGGTGCCGGATTGAGCGGCAGACACCGAATCTGATCCGCTGGAAAGATTCCAGTTTCGAGAAGTCACCCAAGGAAATGTCGATTGAGTGACTCCAAAGGTAGATGGAAAATTGTCAATATCAGCGTGAAGTTCTGCGCCAGAGGATTGACCTACAACCCAAGGAGATGTCGATTGAGTGACTCCCACCGTTCCACTGATAGGTTGAGTTGCCGGGAAATTCCCGACGTTAACAGAATCGGTCGTATTGAGTAAATTCCAAGTCCGACCAGTTGACCATACGCCACTTTGAGCGGAATCGACGGTCCCTGAGACAACCCACGGCGAAGTCGATTGCGTAACTCCGGATGAGGCTGGAAAGTTCCCAACATTGACAGAATCAGTCGTATTGATAAGACTCCAAGTTCGTCCCAGATTCCCACTGACTGGCTGAGTAACGGCACTGCCGTCCACCGGCATCGATCCAGCCGGAGTGATCTTATATCCTTGAAGATTTCCACTGCCGTCTTTTCCGCCGATGAAATCTGCGAAGCTTGGCACTGGCGATGGAATTGGTCCGACCGAAGGACTCGATGCACTGAAGCTTCCGCTGACAGAGATCGGCTGACCATCGAGAGAAACTGAACCGATGTGAGCGCTCCCGGACGGGATTGGATTTGGACTCACTTCATGAACTACCCAAGGACTCGCAGATGGACCGGGCGTTCCTTGATTCACAGTCGATGTGCCGGAACCTTGAACGGTAACTTTGAGAGCATCTCCGACGTTCCCGATGTGAGTTCCATCGGAAGCGCCTCGGATCAAGACCGCTCCGGGAGGCGGAGTGTCAGCAAGAGCTATACTCAGGCAGAACAGAGCCAGGATCGCGTAGAATTTGTTTTTCATAGACTATTGCCTCTTATCCTACTATGGGCTTACAAAAAAGGGCAAGCTCAGCTTCTCGCCTCGTTTTGAGTCCCGGCACTTCAATTTTTTGACCATTGGGTAACGTAACGTGATCATAGAGCAGCCAGTGAGCTTTTGCAGCCTCAAAGTTTCCTTGAGCGAGGAACTGGAACAGCGGAGTGCCCATCCAGTTTTTGACGTTAAAAGCGAAGCACACGGCGGCTGCAAACTGGTTCTCGTTGATCGATTTCGAGACAATGCTTCCGACGCAGCCCTCAGTTTTTTGACGGTCTTCTAAAAAAAACGAGTCAGACTGATCTTGGGTGATCACCATTCCGGGCGAAACGCCCTCAGTGTGACCTCTGCCGATTGTCCAGACTCCACCGGAATCCTGATAGGCTTCGAGCTTATTGCCCTCAAAGAACTCAAGAAGCTGGATGCCGTCTTGATTCAAGTGACCGCTCCCGGAGGATTTTGATTATTAACTTCTCCCTGATTTCCTTGGGTTTGACCGGCCTGATATTGCTGCATGGCAAGCTGTTGCATCGAGGACACGATCTTATCTCGTGCGATGACATAACCTACTGCCGCAGCGAGTAAAATACAGGACAGGATACGAGAGAAGACATTCGTATTTGCCGCAGGGTTGAACACCGTGTTTGCGATGTTGTCAAGCTGAGCGACAGTGAGACCGCTTGGAATGTTTTTTGAGTAGTCCCACTGATAGGCCATTATTGCACCGGACCCACGAAGTTGAAGTAATTGAAACGCATCTGGTAGCTTCCGCTATAGGCTTGAACCTGCGTCGGATCACCCTTGATCGATACCTGAGTGTCCTTCGAGTGCTTTGACCATTTTCCGTTATCGAAAACCCAAGCATCTCTGGCGTACTCGCCCAAAACGAGAGTATTGCCTCCGCCCGTATCTTTTGCAATGTAAACCGCTTCACGCGCCTGATAAGAAGCGTCTGTGACGACGATCCTGACCTCAAACTTTGCCGAAAGAGGCTGCGTTCTGTCTTGTGGAAAAACCTCTCCGATGCAGACAAAGCTGAGAAGTCCTGGACCAGAAAATTCAGCGTTCGGGATCACAAGATCATAGGCTTGATTTTCAGCGACCGATACCGACGGAACTACGATCGGATTCGTGCAAGAAACGGTGAGATTGTATGAGTAGCTTTGAGCGTCGAAATGAATCTTCACATCATCAGTGGACTTGATCCGCTTTGAGCAAAGCCCAGGATTTCCGTCCATGTCTTTGCAAACTGAGCCTCCGATATAGACCGGAAATTCAGGAGAATTCGCTTGAGCTGAAACCAAAAATCCAGTGTCATCTTGATAGGGGAGTGTCGAGCACGCGACTAAGATCAATCCCATCACAGCAAAAATTTTCCATAACTTCATGACTTATTCTCCTCGCTCAACTTCACGGGACGTTCTTCAGTCTTGAATCTAAGGACGATGTGAAAGAGCGCTTGAAATTGAATCGCCTGAAATTCAACCTCGTGGATGGCCCGACGGACCTGAGGTAAAAAGCAAATAAGTATTGCGATCGTTCCGACCTGAATGGTCGTCGAGCGCATCCACCAAGGAAATTTCACTTACACCGCAGCGAGCAGAGCTTGAACTTGAGGGACGAGTCCGACAAGAGATTCAGCCAGAGGGAACGCAGCCGCGATGATCGCTTTTGCTTTCGCGCTTGAGAAAGCAAGATCGCTCACGAGCGCTTCGGCGGCGGCTTCCATATCGCCAGGCGATGCCTTCAAAGCTGCCAGTTCAGAACTGAGAGCTGAAACTTGCGGGAAAAAAGCAAGAGCCTGAGGAACCAGATTGATCGAAGCTTCGAGCTTCTGAAGAACGGTTTCACCTTGAACGGCGGCGTCTTGTGCGACCGCTCCTACAAGTGCGAGAAGGGCTGCGAATGCAGGGTATTTTTGTGCGAACATTTTCTATCTCCTTTTATTGATTCATCCGATCAAGTTTTTTATTGATCTCATGAATCTCGTTTTTCATCACAGCTATATCTGCGGGCAAATCATCGAATTTGTCAACTCGAACCTTGACATCTTTCACGGTGTCGGCGGTTGCAAAATGCGCTTCGCAGTATCCCCAAAAACCGCCGATCATCATGATCCCTGAAACCATCAAAATCCCAAATTGAATTGAGTCCGAGGACATCCGTGCCTTGAACATCAGAACCTCCGATTAACGAAGTATTAATGCGGACCCGCGCAGATTACGGAAACGTCAGTGTTCGCTAAAGAGAACCCGCTTCCTCGCGTGAATAGAGTCACAGAGGTTGCCGACTGACCCGAAAATGAAGTTTCGCAAAACGTGTCAGCTCCGTTTCCGCCTGAAGCACAAGTGCAGCTAGGAACTCCGGAGAACTCACCGGCTGCGATATTCAGAACGTAAATTCCGGTTGAGCTCCAAGTTACGGAGGTTAGCCAAGAGCCTGATTGAGAGTTGATCGTGCAAGGGTTAGAAGTACAGGCGGCAGAGTCGGAACTGTTTCCAGAGAAGAAAGCGCGATCCACCCTTTCGGCGGCCGCGCTTGCACTTGTCACGCTTCCGACGAGGATCGGAGCCGGTTGACCCGGTCGGACCTCGGCAATGTTGAAGTAGCATTTCGCGGCAACGCTTGGAGCGTAATGATTGTGAACTCGGATAATATCGCCCTGATTGAAGTTACCCGAGTAATCCGCGTTTCTCGTGCCTTGGTTAGTATTACCGGAATAATACGCGCAAGAAAGACGCTCTGAATCCGGGAGCGAGTCGCAGTCCGTCGTCAAGTTCGCGGAGTTGACCGATATACCCATCAACGCATTGCCAGAGGTAGAATTACTATCGCACGACAAGTGCATCGAGTAGACGCCCGTGTTGTTGATCGTCCAGGAGTCACCAAGGCTCGTCGAGTGATTATAGGTGATATCCGACCCAAGCGATTTTCCGACGGTCGTGAAGTAAGCGATAGAAGTGTTCGTCGATCCGAGACCACCGTAAGTGTTGACCCGGCTCTCGCCAATACCGGCGATGCTAGGGTTGAATGCCGTTTGCGATTGCGACGGGTACAGCCATGCACGGATAACGCCTGGATTTGCAGTCGCTCCGAAAATACGGGCAGTACCGCCAGAGTCAGATTTCGATTGAAGCTGGAAAGTCACGTTCGACTGAGGAGTCGTGTAACTAATCATCTGACGGATGCTAGGGACTAATCCATCGGTGTCGTCAGAAGCGTGATATTCCTGAGAGATCGCATCAGCTACGTTTGTACCGTCAGTAAATTGGAAATAATTGACCTTTCCTGTCGTAACAGCGCCGCCGAGAAGACCTTCATATTCAAGTACCACTTGACCCGGAGGAACCGAGGCGAACTTAATAGCCGGAATATTTGTGGAAGGTGCCTGTGCTTGACCGCTGGTCGTATAAACGCATCCAGATTGGGTAGAAGGATTTGCGAAGCTAGTTCCCGTCGTTTGCCAATTGCTTGCGCATCCGGTGATTACGACCGATCCCAATAGCTGAGCCTGACTGACCTGACTCAAGTTACGAGCCGGTCCTACATAGCAATCGTCCAGAGTAAAAGACCCGGTTCCGCTAGAGGTCATTTTCACATCGACGCCCATCGATCCGCTTGAAGGACCGATAAAGTTCATCGGAACGTACTGCCAGGTATTCGTGGAAGGAACGGTTGTGCAACTTGAGAGATCAGATCCGCCTGTCCGAGCGCAAACCTGAACGTTCGTTAGCGAGGTTTTGACCTTACAAGAAGCCTCCATGTTCACTCCGGAATAAGCCTGGGTGGGAGTGACGTCCTGTGCGATCGAAGAAGTTTGAGAACTTGCGGTAATCACTTCAGCCTGAGTTCCGACATAAAAAACGGAAGTGCTGAGAGATCCCGTTCCAGCGGTGATCGTCCAACTTGACGGAGGATTTCCGTTCGTTCCGATCTCGAAGCTAGGGTTCGAAAGGAGCTGGACGCCTCCGCCTCCGCCTCCGCCGATAACTCCGTTTGTAATTGCGGTCGAAAGTTGCGTGTTGATCGAATTCGCCGTGACGTAAATTTTCGTGTCATTGATCAGTTGAGAAGTCTGACCGCCGAATGTAATCGTGTCGCCCGTTGCGTTTCCGGCAGGATTCGATGACATTTGAATCTGACCAGCCGAGCAAGTTCCCGGAAGACCTGCGATCGTTACGCCTGAATTGATGTTTGCCGGTGTCGTAGAGTCGTAAACGTACTGACCCACTCCGAGATTTGCGTAAGCCGAACCAGATGCAAAAGAAACCGAAGTGATACAGGCACTCGCAGTGCTCAGATTTCCAGTGATCGTCCCATTCGAGCTTTGAATATCGGAGACTGATTTGACATCTTCGTTTTGAATTTTCCCCTTTGCAAAGACCTCAGGAGTCATTGAAGCAAGGAGTGTGATGATCGTCAGTAAGGCAGTAAATTTTCTCATAGTTTGTCCCTCTATCCTAACATCAATGCGTGTAAACCGCATACAGGTTTTGCCCATTTGCGCAAGCCGTTGCGAGCGTTATGCTCGATCCCGATATAGTGTAATCCTTGCCCGAACCCTGGCGAAGAATCAAGCCGCTTAAATAAAGACTGACACCAAGACTCGAAGTCGGCGTGTTTGCAAGAGTAAATCCTGTCGTCGATCCGTTGCATCCACCGACATCTTCCTGCGCCCACGTGCCAGATGATGATGCGGCCCATGATGGCAATCCTGCGGCAACCGTCAAAACTTGGTTTGTCGAACCAATGGCAAGCCGAGTCAGAACTCCGCCCGAATTCCGATAATAGATATCGCCAGTCGCATCGCTCCCGAGCGTCATCGTCACGCCGCCGATCACGTTGGTCGTGCTCGACAGGGTTTTATTCGTCAAAGTGAGTGTATTGGAATCCGTGCTGAGCGTTGATCCAGAGGAGGGAACGGAGAGTGCGCTCCCCCCGGATGAATTTGTGATCGTATCAATCTGCTTACTAGTTGTTCCGCCAGCAAAAGCACTGGCTGCGAACAAAAGAAGCCAGATTGTCTCTCTGATCCGTTTCATGTGACCGCCTCAGACTTAGTAGTTGCGATTATCTTCAACCCAGTCGCCAAGAGTCACGTCGCAATGGAACGTCACATCTTGATAGAGACCAAGAGTCACTGGACCGTTCAATCTCAGCTTAGAGCCAGCGAGAGAAGCCTCATCTTGAAGCTTGACGGTATTCGTGTTGCTCGTACCGATGAGTTTCAATTCTTGCCCATCCGCAGTGCAAGCCGTCACGCTTGGAGTCGCAGTCACAGTCACAGCTCCCGGAGAACCGACAAGCCACGCATAGTTGAAATAACCAATGCTACTCAAGCTCACGCCGCCCGCAGCCGTAACGGATTGAGGAGATGCAGAGCCTCCGTTCAAAGAAGGAGTTGTCATAGGAACGGCCTGATAGGTCGGATCAGCGCTCGGACCATTCGAGGTCAGGACTTGTCCGGCAGTACCGGCAGACGTGACATTTACTCCTGATGTGGAATTCCCGATCACTACGCCGTGAACCGTGAGCGAAGACTGACCTGTACCGCCATTTCCAACAGGCAAAGTCCCAGTGATAGCTGCCGATTGATTCAAATGAATTGCGTCAAACGCTGGCACTCCACCTGATCCGGCTTGCAAGCTTTGATATTGAGTTCCGGCTGCGGTTACTTGCAGAGGAGAGGTTGTATTCCCATACAAAATCCCATTTGAAGTGAAGCTTGATGCGCCAGTTCCGCCTTGTCCAACGGCAACAGTTCCGCTCGTGATCTGACTTCCTGAAATGCTTTTGTTGGTCAGCGTAACAGTGTTGGAATCAGTAACGAGAGTTGTCCCAGTCCCCGGAACAGAAAGAGAGCTTCCTCCCGTCGAGTTTTGGATGTTGTCAATTTGCTTGAGCGTATTTCCCGCCGCCCAAGCACTGGTAGTCAGTGCAAACGATAAGAAAATAATTAACGATTTCATTTTAGACCCTCCTTGAATCTTCAGACCAGTTTGTTCCGTCCCAAGTGTAGTCAATGGCTTGGGCGAAAGTTCCCATGTTGATCGGCCCGTTCATATCAGTACCCGATCCGTTTGGAATCACAAGATAGTTCGCAGACGCAACTGATTTTAATTTGAGTCTTTGACCTATCGATGTCCCGGCAGCAATTGCTGGGCTTGCTGTAATTGGAACGCCGCCCGAACCAGAGAGTGGTTTGATCCACCAAACTTGTTCGCTCGCGGACGTGGGAACGATCCCGACTGTAGGATCGATTGAGACAGGAGCGGCTCCGGTCCCGTGAGTTTCAATTGATCCGCCTCCACCGCCAGTCGATGAAAGAGTAATCGTACCATCGCCATTATCGACGATGTCCATGTTCGTGCCAGCGATCAGCGATTTTAAAACCGCGATGTTGACATCGTTCATGTAAAAGACGCCGACTCCGCCCGGTTCGTTTTGAATAGCGGCGACACCGCCTCCAACGCCGACGCCAGATGAACCCGTCATGTAGACAACGGCAGGCTTTTGACCGACTTGAGGAATTGATCCTGCGCCGAAAACTACAGCCCATTGTCCTGAGATTTGTTGAACGGTGAATTCTGATGGCTCAGAATCCAAGCCATCAGTGAAAGCAATAACAGATTGAGGATTGATCGGAGCTTGGGTCAAATAAAAAGTAGCATTTGTTCCGTCTACATTCCCAGTCGGAATTTCGTTATAGAGACCCATCGACGAAAGAGCTGCGTCGAGTTGATCGAGCTGACCTTGAAGGGTTGTCGAAGTTGCAACGTGATGGCCCACATTGCTCACGGTAAATGCCGAGGGATTTTCCGTGATATAGTTCAGCCATGCGATCCAGTCCGACATGATCCCGAACAGCCAGTTATGCCAAGAAGCAGGCGGTCTAAAGTTTGGGACGAAACCAGCGAACTGCTCGCCGTTGGTCGGCTGCGTTCTGACGCCGGTATTTCCTTGCGTCCAAATCGGTAATACGCCTGGCTGTGTAGGT
>Ga0181537_10001777_pt1 | contig 19470 bp, 15 predicted proteins | sample PEATcosm2014_Bin_39_FD_119765 | JGI IMG/M metagenome (GOLD analysis project Ga0181537, IMG submission 119765) | Peatland microbial communities from MTU Mesocosm Facility, Houghton, MI, USA - PEATcosm2014_Bin23_10_metaG | ecosystem: Environmental > Terrestrial > Soil > Wetlands > Peat | place... | reverse complement strand
TCCGCAGCAGATCGGCATACGAGACGACACTCGGATCGAAGCTAATCTGGATCGACTCGGCGTGCCCGGTGGTACCGGTACTCACCGTGTCGTAGACGGCCGTAGAGCGCGCGCCTCCGGAGTAACCGGCCAGTACCTGCCGCACCCCCTTCACGTGTTCGAACACGCCCTGCGTACCCCAGAAGCAGCCTCCGGACAGCACCGCGGTCTGCAGTCCACCGGACGCGCCTGCAGCCGGCTGATCGGCGGCCGGCGCCGGCCGCAACACCTGCAGGCCCAGTGCGATCGATAACGTTGCAGCGGCGAGCTTCAGGCTTTTCATCGAAATCTCCATGCTTGATTATCGGTTGATACCGTGAGCGCTCAGGCGCGCGCCGCAAAGATCAGGGCGGCCGAATTCATGCAGTAGCGCAGTCCGGTCGGTCTTGGACCGTCATCGAATACATGCCCCAGATGGGCATCGCAGCGCCGGCAGGATACCGCGGTGCGGTTCATGAACAGGCTATGATCCGCGCCTTCCGCCACATTGTGTCTCGATATCGATTGCCAGAAGCTGGGCCAGCCGGTGCCGGATTCGAACTTGGTGCGCGAATCGAACAGTGCGGTCTGGCAGCAGACGCAGTGGTACAGCCCATCGGCGTGCTGGTTCCACAGTGGACCGGTGAACGGCGCCTCGGTGCCCGCCCGCCGCGTGACCTCATATGAGATCGCCGACAGCTGCTGGCGCCATTGCGCGTCGCTGCGTATCACCTTCGGCAGCATGCTCACGCCCTGGCTCTGGCCCGCAGGCGAGAATCCCTCGATCTCGACGCTGTCCGCGTCACCAGCGGACGCGGCGCCGGCATTGCCCGTGAACGCGCCGATGCCGGCAGCCCCGACCGACGCGATGACGCAACACACCAAGCGGCGCCGTGCCAGATCAGCGCCTGCGGCGGGGGAATCCTGGAATTCATTGTCAGCGGACATCGAGCTCTCTCCTGCCAGGACCGACATGGAAACTAAACCGTTGCCATAACTTAGTTCGCGGCAACCCAGGTAATGGTTACAGCCAGCCCGGATTTCAATTGCTGCGCCGCCGTCGCGGCGGCTAATTCCGTGCCTGAGGAACGCGATCGGCCTGCAGCAATGCCGCGATTTCGATCTGGTCGCGCAGATCAAAACGTTGTCGCGGCGCACGCCCAGCGAGATATTGTAGGCCATCGGCCATGCCGTGCCATCGTATTGCGGCAGCACCGGCTCGAGCCGCAGCGGTACCGCCGATCGGCGCGCGAAATAGCCCGCCAGCGGGCCCCATACCAGCCTGAAACGCTACACTGCCGCCATGGGCAGCGCCGTGATCGAGGCACAGACCGACGCCGAGTACGGCGCCGCCCGGGCGCTGTTCCGGGAGTACGCCGCGGGGCTGGGGATCGACCTTGGATTTCAGGGATTCGAAGCCGAACTGCAGCAACTGCAGACCATGTACGCAGCCCCGGCGGGATTTCTGCTGCTGGCGCGCAGTTCCGACGAGTTCATCGGCTGCATCGGCGTGCGTCGCTGGTCCGCGGACAGCTGCGAGATGAAACGCTTGTATGTGCGCGATGCAGCCCGCGGCAGCGGGCTTGGCCGCACGCTGGCGCTGGCAGCCATCCAGCGTGCCCGGCGCGCAGGCTACCAGCGCATGCTGCTCGATACGCTGGCCGATATGATCGCCGCCCGCGCTCTGTATTCGGCGCTCGGATTTCGCGCCTGCGAGCCGTACTGCCACAATCCGCACTCCGGCACCACGTTCATGGCGCTCGATCTGGGCGGCATCGGCTGAACGAGTCATGCATTACGGGCCACTGCGGGGCGTGGGCTGCCAGGTCGCTCAGCCCCCATGTCGCGCCAGGTACCGGCGCGCCAGCACCCGCAGCCGTTGTCCGTCGAAGCTTGGATCATGCCCGGCATGCACCACCCGGGCCGGCAGCGCCTGCAACCGCTGCATGGTCTTCATATAGACCGGGATGTCGCTGCCGGGAAGTTCATCCAGCAGCGGACCGTCATAGATGGCATCGCCGGAGAACAGCGTTGCGCTGGCGGCTTCCCACAAGCCGATGCTGCCGGGCGAATGACCCGGCAGATGCAGCACTTCGAACACGCGGTCACCAAGATCGACGATGTCGCCCTCCTCCACGATGCGCGTCGCGGGTGCCGCGGCACGCAGGAACTCGATCAGATTGAATCCCGGGTTCGGCAGCGCGGTGACGAAGCTCTCCGGGACCTGGTAGCCGGCGCGCTCCAGGGAGGCGACGTACTCGCCGTCGTGCTGCGCCCGCTGCAGGCTGAAGTTGCCGGAGTCCACGGCAATTTCGGCGGCTTCGGCGCGGTGGATGATCCGATGTTCGAATTCGTGCAGCGATCCGACGTGATCGATGTGGGCATGCGTTGCCACGGCGCTGATGGACTTATCGAACAGATGAGTCGCGGCCTCGCGCAGGCTGGCGACCCCAAGCCCGGTATCGATCAAGAGGTCGCGGTCGCGTCCACGAACGTGCCAGATATTACACTGCATCAGCCGGATCGCGTGCGGCTCCCAGATGCGTGTGATGCCGTCCGAGATCGGCTCGAAATCGAACCAGCGCTCGGCGATCGCCAGCGACACGCCTAGGCGACCCGGGCCCGCCGGTAGGCTTCAAACGCACTCAGGACGGCCGCGCTGCTGCAGCGTGCGCCGGTCTGCAGGTATTCCATGGCGCGCAGTGCGGCGTCGTGCGCGGGCTGGCTCGAGCCGCCCACACAATCCTCGACCACGCGGCAGTGATAGTTATGCTGATGGGCATCAACGAACGTGTAGTGCACGCAGACATCGGTCAGTCCGCCGGTCAGGATCAGGGTGTCGGCCTTCAGGCCCTTCAACAGGATTTCAAAATCGGTGCCGAAGAATGCCGAATAGCGACGTTTCGGCACGAAGTAGTCGCCGGGACGAAAGTCGACGTCCTCGGCGGCAATCTCGGTCAGGCGCTGGCCTTCGATGCAATGCACGTCTTCCTGGCCGTCGAGTTCGCGGCCGAAATCGATCAGATCCGGCCGATGCACCTCCTGGATGAAAATCACCGGCACGCCGTACTTGCGGGCAGCATCGACCAGGGCCCGCGCCCGCGGCACCCGCTGTTCGGCACCGCCCATGCGAGGGATGCCGCCCTCGTTGCCGGGCAGGTACATGTCGCGCTGGAAATCGATCATCACCAGCGCGGGCCGGCCGACCACCAGGGGCAGCGGCTTCTTGGTTGGTGGGGTCATCGGGCGGTCTCCGGAGGGTCGGTGGGTCGGTGGGTCGGTGGATCGGTGGATTAGATCGCGATCTGGCGTCCGATCTCGACCACGCCATCGCTCGGCAGGCGCAGAAAGTCGCTCACGTGCAGCGCGTTCCTGGCCATGGCGGCATACAGCTGCTCCTCCCAGCGCCACAGACCGCTGCCGTTCTCCGCGTGCACTATAGTCTCATGACCGACGTAATAAGTGACGTCATTGAGTTGCAGCGCACAGCCGAATGCCGGCGTCTGCTGCAGCAGATGCGGAATATCGGGCCTTTCCATGAAGCCATAGTGGGCGGTCGCGCGCCAGAAATCAGGGGCCAGTTCACTCACCTGCAGCCGCGCCTGGTCGCTGATCCGGGGCACCGGCTCGACGATTATCTTCAGCACGAAAAGTTTCTGGTGCAGCGCGCGATTCTTCTGCACGTGCCATTGCATCACCGGCGGCGTATCGCGCGCGGTGCGCGAGATGAACACCGCCGTACCGGGCACGCGCGGCACCTGGCGGGCCTTGATCGCGGCCATGAATTCGGGAACCGGGATCAGCTTCTGGCTGGCCGCCCGCGTCACCGCGGCCGATCCGCGATGCCAGATCAACATCAATCCGTACACCACCCCGGCCAGCAGCAGCGGCACGTAGCCGCCCTCGGCCACCTTCACCAGGTTGGCGGCAAAGAACGCGGTGTCCACGCATAGCAGCGCGCCGGCGAGCGCGGCGCTGGCCGCAAGGCTCCAGCCCCAGATCTCGCGCATCGCCATGAACAGCAGCGCCGAGGTCATCAGCATGGTGAGCGATACCGCGATACCGTAGGCCGCGGCCAGGTTGTCGGAGCGGCGAAACGACAGTGTCAGCCCGACGGTCACCAGCATCAGCAGCCAGTTGATGGTGCCGACGTAGATCTGCCCGTAGCCGTCCTCGGAAGTCTGCTTGATTCGCAGGCGCGGCAGCCAGCCGAGCTGGATCGCCTGGCGCGTCATCGAGAACGCGCCGGTGATGATCGACTGGCTGGCGATGATGGTCGCCAGGGTCGCCAGCACTACCAGCGGCAGCACCAGCGGCTGCGGGCACAGGCGGAAAAAAATGTTGTCGCTGGTGGCGGCACCGCTGAGCACGATCGCTGCCTGGCCGGCGTAATTCAGCACCAGGCTGGGAAATACGATCGCCGACCAGGCCAGGCGGATGGGGCGCGGCCCGAAATGACCCATGTCCGCATAGAGCGCTTCGGCGCCGGTCACGCACAGGAATACACCGCCCAGTACCAGGAAGCTCTCATAGCCTTGCGAGAACAGGTAGCGCAGGCCGTACACGGGATTGATCGCCGCCAGCACCGCCGGATGCTGCGCGATACCCCAGATGCCCAGCGCCGCGATGGACAGGAACCACAGCGCCATGACCGGACCGAAGGCCTTGCCGATGCGCGCGGAGCCGGAGGGCTGCAGCGCGAACAGCGCGATCAGGATGGCAACGGCCGCCGGCAGGATATAAGGGTGCAGCGCCGGCAGCGCGATATCGAGCCCTTCGAGAGCTGACAACACCGAAATCGCAGGCGTGATGGCGCCATCGCCATAGATCAGCGCCGCGCCGAACAGCCCGACAGCGACAATCGCCGGCCGCTGATGCTGCTTCAGCGCCAGCAGCGACATCAGCGCCAGAATTCCGCCTTCGCCGTCGTTGTCCACGCTCATCGCGATGGCGACATATTTGACGCTGGTGACGATGATCAGTGTCCACAGAATCAGCGACAGCACGCCCAGAATGGCGGCAGGACCCGGATGGTCGCCGGTGAGATTGAGCACCGTCTTCAGGGTATAGAGCGGGCTGGTGCCGATGTCGCCAAACACGATCCCGAGCGCCGACAGCCCGAGCAGGAGGCCGCCCGATGGGATCCGCCGCCCAGCGGCCGGCGACGGCGACTTAGCCGGCTCAGGCATACAGTCTCGGCCGGGCAGCGCCGGTTGATCGCTATCCGGCACGCGGGCCCGGCTCCACAAGCTGCATTAGGATAATATCCCTACGTGTTGTTTAATCAAACAATAATGTTCAACTGTTGGCATGCAGGGCCGTCAGCAGCAGCGGCGTGGTGACAGCGGCAAATACATTCGACAACACTATGCTACTGGCAATGGTGTGCTGGATGGCCCGAAACTGCACCGACATCAGATACACGTTGACGCCAACCGCCATCGAGGCGACCAGCACGACGGCGCGCAATTCGAGTGTCGGCAGGTCGAGTGCGATCGCAAGCCCCCATACGACCAGCGGCTGCACGATGAGCTTGAGCGCGCACACGGTCAGGCCTGAGGCCCATTCCTGGCTCAGCGGAAACGCAGCCAATCCCATGCCCAGAGTAATCATGGCGGCAGGAGCCGCAATACTGCCGATCGCGGCCAATGCCGTGTCCGCGACCGGCGGCAGGGTAAAGCCCAGTCGGCCGAATACCGTGCCGCCCACAATGGCGACAATGAACGGATTGCGCAGTACCCGCAGCGTCGTTTGCGCAAATCCAGCGAGGCTGAAGGAACCGTGGCGCGACCATTCCACCGACACGCTGACCAGGGTCCACAGGGTGAGGGCGTTGAATACCAGCAGCAGCGCAACCACCGGCACCGCCGCAGTACCGAGGGCGATTTTTGCAATCGCCAGTCCCGTCAGCACGATATTCGAATAGATGCCGCCGAGCCCGAACACCGACTGAGCGATGCCGTCGAGCTTGAACACCACGGCGCCGGTAATACGACCGATTACGAACACGATCAGGCAACTGCCGAAATAGGCGATCAGCACGCGCCCGTCCACCGGCGGCAGCGATGCCTGGTGGCTCATCAGGCGGAACAGCATCGCCGGCAACGGGACCGTAAACACGAAGATCGAGACCCGGTCACTCCAGGCCTGGCGCCAACCGGGAATGCGCGCCACGAGATAACCGGCTGCCACCAGGCCGTAGAGCGGCGATGACAGCCGAAAAAATTGCCACAATAAACTCACGCTGGTGACCGCCATTGCACCGCGGGCAACGCTGGCTAGCGATCAGACCATTCGACGACTTTCTGCGTCTGCCTGCCTAAGCGTTCGATGCCGAGGCTCATGACGTCGCCGGAGCGCAGATACACCGGCTCGGGCTTGACGCCCATACCGACCCCGGGAGGGGTTCCGGTCGTTATCAGGTCGCCGGGTTCGAGCGTCATGAAGCGGCTGATATAGGAGACGAGTTCGGCGACGCCGAAGATCATCGTGCGTGTATTGCCGGTCTGACGGCGCTGGCCGTTGAGGTCCAGCCACAGGTCCAGGGTCTGCACGTCACCGGCCTCATCCGCGGTTACCAGCCACGGGCCGACCGGGCCGAAGGTATCGCAGCCCTTGCCTTTATCCCAGGTGCCGCCGCGTTCAATCTGATATTCGCGCTCGCTGACGTCGTTCACCACGCAGTAGCCGGCGACGTAGCTCAGGGCGTCGGCCCGCGCCACATAGCGTGCGACACTGCCGATGACGACACCGAGCTCGACCTCCCAATCTGATTTACGCGAGCCTTTCGGCAACATGACGTCGTCATTCGGGCCGTTCAGGCAGCTGATCGCCTTGGTGAACAGTACCGGCTCTGCCGGCACTGGCAGGCCCGCTTCGGCCGCGTGATCGGCGTAGTTCAACCCAACCGCGATGAATTTTCGAATGCCGGCGACCGGCAAGCCCAGGCGTGGTTGACCGGCAACCGCAGGCAGCGTCAGCGGGTCGATACCGGCCAGGCGGCGAATGCGCTCGGCGGAGAGTTGCCCGGGAGTAAGGTCGGGCAGTTCCTGAGACAGGTCACGCAGCACGCCGTCGCGATCGAGCAGGCCCGGCTTTTCACGACCCGCAGGGCCGTAACGCAGCAGCTTCATGGAGCAATGTCCTCGCTATTTAACGATACGAGGCGCTGAACATCAGATACACCGTAGCGCCCGGTTCAGGCTCGAAGTAACGCGTATTGGTCTCGTTGACGATGACCGAACCCACATAGCGGCGATTGGCCAGATTGTCCAGGCGCAACGCTTCGGTGAATTCCCAGGCGCTGCTGTGCTGCTCGGTGCCAAAGCGCAGATTTGCCAGCCAGTAGCCGCTGGCCGCCTGGCTGTTCAGATCGTTGGCGTACAGCTGCGCGCGGCCAACGGTCTCGAGCGTCACCCAGAAGTCCCCGGGCGAGCGCCGCCAGGTCACACCGGCATACAGCGTGTCGGCCGGCACGGCCGGGATTCGATGACCGGGGCCGACCACCACCGGCACGCACGGTACCACGATGCAGGTCCGGTACGATTGCAGCGTCAGCGCCTGGATATAGGTGTAGGCCAGCTGGCTGCTGAAGCCATGGCTCCAGTCGCTCTGCAATTCGGCCTCGGCGCCGCGACGCTGGGTGGCCGGAATGTTCTGATATACCGAGCGCCCGGCGGCATTGGCCTCCACCGCCAGTTCATCCTCGGTGCGGATATAAAATCCCGCCAGCGTGCCGCGCATGCGCTCGGTGCCGGCCTTCGCCCCGATCTCATAGTTGTCACTGCGCGCCGTCTGCAGCGCAAAGTTCAGGCCCGGCAAGCTGCCGTTGGTGGAGCGATACGCGAGCTCATCGAGCGTCGGGGTCTCAAAGCCCTTGCCATAGGAGCCGTACAGGTCCACTTGCGGCGCTGCCCGGTAGGTCAGGCCGGCGACCGGGCTGACGGTGCCGTAGCGCACACCGCTGTCGGCAGGTCTGCCGGCGGCTGCGGCCAGATGGTCGTCGTCGCCGACCTGCACCACGCTGTTGCGAACGCCCGCTTCCAGCCGCCAGCGCGCCGCCGGGTCCCACTGCAGCTGCAGGTATTCGTCCAGGTCGTACACGGTGTCGGTCTCGTCCTTGCGCAGTGCGCCCTTCACGCCCAGGTCGGTACCGATGAAGTTCAGGTAACCGCGGCGGCCTTCATCCTGATTGTCGTAGGTGATGCCGGCGGTGACCTGCAGCGGCATCCCGGCCAGCTGCCGGTGATCGGTGAGATGCACATCGACACCGTAATAGTCGCTGTTGAGCACGATCACGCCGCCCGGATTGGTCGGTGCGGCTTCGGTGGACGTCGGAATCGCCTGGTACTGCGTCGTGTCGCGTCCGCCGCCATACAGCATCGCGCTCAGATCATCGGTAGCGCTCAGCGTGCGCTCATAGTGGGCACCCACCTGTTCCTGCTGCACCGACTTGCGCGTGTTGTAGGCCAGTGCGCCGGTACCGGCCTGCTCGCGATTGCTGTTGAGCTGCACCTGTGTGAGCCCCAGCGGGTCCTGCGCATCGGGCTGATTGATCGCGTTGGCGATCAACGTCAGTTTGGAGGCATCGTCGAGTTGCCAGGCCGCCTTGGCATTAAACACGTCGCGCTGTGTCTGGCTGTGGTTGCGATAACCGTCGGTGGTGAAGTGCGAGCCATCGACCACCAGGTTGACCCCGCCAGGCTGGCCGAGCAGCTCCTTGATGGCATAGCGCTGGGTATTGAAGCTGCCGTATTCGGCGCTGGCGCCAATCTGCTGCCCCGGTGGCGCATCCTCGGTGAAGATGGAAATCACGCCGCCCGAGGAGTTGCCATACAGCGCCGAGAACGGCCCGCGCAGCACTTCAATCCGATCCGCCGAGCTCAGGTCGAAATTCGAGAACTGGCCCTGTCCGTCCGGCATGGTTCCAGGAATGCCGTCGGCATACAGCCGCACGCCGCGAACGCCGAAGCTCGAGCGGGCACCGAAACCTCGCACCGAGATCTGCAGGTCCTGGGCATAGTTCTGGCGCGTCTGCACATTGACGCCCGGCACGGCACTCAGGGGCTCGGACAGATTGACCTGCAGCTGGCCCTCGCGGATCTGCTGCTGTCCGACCAGGTCGATCGACATCGGCAGGTCGCTGCTGGCCTGCGGTACGCGGGTCGCGCTGATCACAATGGGCGCCAGGCTGAAAGCCGGCGCCGCGGAACTATCCGGGGCGCTATCCGCGAGCGCCGCTGCCCCCATCATCGCGGCGGCAACTGGCAACGCCGCAATCGCTGCGATCGGCGTTCGAATCCTATTCATAGGTACCAGTGCAGATCCGTTGAAACCAATGGACCCCGTCCGGCCACCCCGCCCGCCGATGATCCATTGCCCGACGCGTCAGACCAGAGTTAGACACAGTCCAAGCGCTAGTGTGGCCACCATGGTTACAATCTTCAAGCCGCTTGCGCCGGCCACATGCGCAACCCGGGGACTGTGGACGTGAAACCACTGGATGGCAGCTACGACTACATCATCGTGGGGGCCGGTACCGCCGGATGCGTACTGGCCGAGCGTCTGTCCGCAAGGCCCGACCGGCGGGTGCTGCTGCTGGAAGCCGGCGGATCGGACAACTGGCTCTGGCTTCACATCCCGGTCGGCTACCTGTTCACGATGGGCAACCCGAGGACCGACTGGATGTTCCGTACCGAGCGCGAGGCTGGTTTGAACGGACGCACCCTCGCCTATCCTCGCGGCAAGGTCATCGGTGGCTCCTCGGCGATCAACGCCATGATCTGCATGCGCGGCCAGGCCGCTGACTATGATCATTGGCGCTCGCTCGATCTGCCTGGTTGGGGCTGGAGCGACGTGCTGCCGGCATTCAAGCGCCTGGAAGACCATTTCCTCGGCGACAGCGAACATCACGGCAGCCGCGGTGGCTGGCGCGTGGAGGCTCCGCGCGTGAGCTGGCGGGTGCTCGACGCAGTGCGCGACGCTGCAGTCCAGCTCGGTGTGCCGGCGATCGACGACTTCAACTGCGGCGACAACGAGGGCGTCGGATATTTCCATGTCAACCAGAAGCGCGGCCGCCGCTGGTCGTCTGCCCGGGGTTTCCTGAAGCCTGCGCTGGGACGCGGCAACCTGCGGCTTGAGACGCACGTGCTGGTGGAGCGGCTGGTCATCGAGGCAGGCCAGGCGCGCGCGGTGCAATTCCGGCACCATGGCGAACTGGTCGAGGCGCGGGCGCGCGCTGAGATCATCCTGTGCGCGGGTGCCATAGGCTCGCCCCATATCCTCAGCTTGTCCGGCATCGGGCGGCACGAATGGCTCGCAGCGCTCGGCATCGCGACCGCGCTGCACCGTCCCGGCGTGGGGTCAAATCTGCAGGATCACCTGCAGCAGCGGGCCATCTACAAGGTCAGCAACGTCAGGACGCTGAACGAGACTTATCACTCCCTGTGGCGACGTGCCTGCATGGGCATCGACTACGCACTGCGCCGGCGTGGGCCGTTGACCATGGCGCCATCGCAGCTTGGGCTTTTTATGCGCTCCGAGCCGTCACGGCCGCGAGCCGACCTTCAGTTCCATGTGCAGCCGATGTCGCTCGACAAGTTCGGCGATCCGCTGCATACCTTTCCGGCCATCACTGTGAGCGCCTGCAACCTGCAGCCAAGCTCGCGCGGCACCGTGCGCCCCAGATCCGCCGATCCTGTCGACGCGCCGCTGATCGCGCCGAATTACCTGTCAACCTCACAGGATTGCACTGTAGCGGCCGATGCGTTGCGGGCAACGCGCCGCCTGATGGCACAGGCGGCCCTGAAGCGCTTTGCTCCGGTGGAATTCCTTCCCGGTCCCACGGTTGGCGATGACACTGCGTCGCTGGTGCGTGCTGCGGGAGATATCGGCACGACGATCTTTCATCCTGTGGGAACCGCCAAGATGGGACCGAACACCGATGCCGAAGCAGTGGTGGATGCGCGTTTGCGTGTCCATGGCATCGGGCGGCTGCGGGTGATCGATGCCTCAATCATGCCAACGATCACCTCCGGCAACACCAATACGCCAACCGCGATGATCGCCGAGAAAGGCGCCGCAATGATGCTAGAGGATTCCCGTTAGCGCGCGCGACATGGCCCTAAGCCGGTCTCGGCGCACGAGGTGTGGTTCGACGGTTCGGCGCGTTACGCGGTAGGATATCGAGGCAGTCGCGACATAATACCAGACAGCGAGGTGCCCCCATGATACTCGGAATGTCGACCGCATCGTTTACGCTGTTCCACGTGATCCTGAGCCTGCTCGGCATCGCCGCCGGCATCGTGGTGGTGTTCGGCATGCTGGCAGCCAGGAGACTGGATGGCTGGACGGCGCTGTTCCTGGCCACCACCGTGCTGACGAGCGTCACCGGATTCATGTTCCACTCCGCGCACTTTGGACCGCCGCACGTGATCGGCCTGCTGTCGCTGCTGCTGCTGGTGCTGGCGATTCTGGCGCGCTACTCCTATCACATGGCCGGATCCTGGCGCTGGATATACGTCGTCACCGCGTTGATATCGCTGTATCTAAATGTGTTCGTCGGCGTGGTGCAGGCATTCCAGAAGCTGCCGTTGTTACAGCCGCTGGCGCCGACTGGAACCGAACCGCCATTTGCAGTCGCCCAGGGGCTGGTGCTGCTGGCGTTTGTGGTGTTGACGGTGCTGGCGCTGAAGCGCTTTTATCCGGCGCGCGATTCCGGCGCCGTGAGCATGAAGATCCCCTAGACGCGCGCTGCTGCCTTGCGCGCGGGCCGGTTACGGTACACCGGCCAGTCGCAGCACGAAGAACAGCCCGGCCGCGAACAACGCGGCGCCCAGCAGCACGCACACTGGCAGCGTCAGCACCCAGGCGAGGACGATGTTGCGTACCGTTTCCTTCTGGATCCCGGAACCATTCGCAACCATCGTGCCGGCGATACCCGACGACAACACGTGGGTCGTGCTCACCGGCAAGCCGAGTATGTCGGCCGCCTCGATGGTGCCGAATGCCACCAGTTCGGCGCAGGCTCCCTGCGCGTAGGTCAGGTGCGCCTTGCCGATCTTCTCCCCGACCGTGACGACGATGCGCTTCCAGCCGATCATGGTGCCAAGACCCAGGGCCAGTGCCACCGCCACCTTGACCCACAGCGGAATGTAGTTGGTGAGCCCCTTGAGCGACTTCTGGTAGTCGCCGGCCGCCTTGGCATCGAGCGTCGCCGGTAGTTGCTTGTTCTTGATCAGACGCGCCAGAGTTTCCGACACCAGATAGATGTCGAGCCGCAGCGAACGACGCTGCATCGGCGGTACGGTCGCCAGGTCCTTGACGCCATTCATTCCGGTAGCCACGCGCCGGTTCGTGAGTGCGAGCGCCTGCAAGGTGGTATCAGCAAGCCGCCCGGTGCGCAGGTATGCGGTCAGTAGCTTGTGGGCGTTGTCAGCCGCCGGTGCACCGGAGGAGTCCGGCGTACTGGCAGTGGCCGCCGGCAGTGCCTGCAGCGCCTGAGAGAACACCAGCGCCGATGACTCGAGCTGCTGCAGCGAGCCGGCGGAGGCGCTCATGTTCAGTGCGAACGCGGTCGGCACGATGCCGACCAGGATCAGCACGATCAGGCCCATGCCCTTCTGGCCGTCGTTCGAGCCATGCGCAAAGCTGACGCCGGTGCAGGTCAATATCAGCAGGCCCCGGATCCACCACGGCGGCGGTTGCTTGCCGGTCGGAGACTGATACAGCTCGGGCTTGCGTATCAATGTCTTCGCCAGCAGCAGCAGCAGGCCCGCGACCACGAAGCCGATCAGCGGCGAGAACACCAGTGCCTTGACGGTATCGGCCACCTTCGCCCAGTTGACGCCATCACCGAAGGCGGCGTCGGGACTCAGCAGAGAGTTCATCAGGCCGACACCGACGATCGAGCCGATCAGGGTATGCGAGCTGGACGCCGGCAATCCCAGATACCAGGTGCCCAGATTCCATATGATCGCGGAAACCAGCAGCGCAAACACCATCGCAAAGCCGGCACCGGAGCCGACGTTGATGACCAGTTCGACCGGCAGCAGCGCGACGATGCCGAAGGCGACCGCGCCCGATGAGGTCAGCACGCCGATCAGGTTCCAGCAGCCGGACCACACCACCGCCAGCGCCGGTTTCAGCGAGTTGGTGTAGATCACCGTGGCCACCGCGTTGGCGGTGTCGTGAAAGCCGTTGACGAATTCAAAGCTCAGCGCCAGTGCCAGCGCGAGGCATAGCAGTACGGCGGTCGGGACATCGATTCCCAAGCTGGTCAGCACAGGTAACCTCGTGTCAGTCGAAACTCGTCAGTCTTGTAGCGGCGTCGCGGCATTGAGACTATGACAATTGCATGACCGATATGTGACAGCGGAACCGGCGGCAACGGCCACTCTTGGTGTATGTATAGAAAATGCATGTAGAGAGACTCCAGCTGCGTGGCAGCGACTGGGCCAGGTACTTCGCGCCGGTTGCGTTCTGCGTCTACCTTGCGGCCATCTGCATTGCGCTGATCATCACGTCCGCGTTTCTGCACAACCTGCGCGAGACGCTGGCGGTCAGTGCCGCCGCGGCCTTCGGCCTGCTGCTGTCCGGTGCGCTGGGCGCAGGCGTGCTGGGGATGCAACTGCATGAGCTGCGCTACCTGCCGCTGGCCACGGCGTTCGATTCGGTAGTGAATTTCGAACGCGTGTTGCTGTTGGCACGCGATCTCGGCTGGCAGCTGGTCAGTGAGCAGCCCGGGCAGCGGCTTGATTTTCGCACCGCGGATTCGATGCTGCAGGAGGGCGAGCGGGTGGTGGTGCAGTTTCGCGACCGGCAGGTGCTGGTCGCGTGCATCTGCGATCCGGGGGTCGGATTCTCGCTGGTTGGTCGGCGCCGCTGCCAGCATAACCGCGAGCAGGTAGAACGCGCAGTACTGACGTTGCCGCCTTAAGTCAATTCTACGCTCGTCCCGGACGCGGTGCGGCGCCCGGCTGACGTATCATGACCGAGACCGACCGACACTGGCTTGGCGGCGCCAGAGAAGCGGCACGCTGGAAAAGATGCGACGCTATTGAGGGGACCGTATGGACCATTCGGCAACTATATATCCGGTGCCGCCGGAATTTGCGGCCCGGGCGCACGTCGATGCGGCGCGCTATGCGACCGATTACGCGCGCAGCGTCAGTGATCCGACCGGGTTCTGGGGCGAGATTGGCCGCCGTCTGGACTGGATCCGGCCCTACAGCAAGGTCAAGGACGTGTCCTATCGGCTGGAGGACTTTCACATCCGCTGGTACGAGGACGGCACGCTCAACGTCGCCTACAACTGCCTCGACCGGCACCTGGCTGCGCGCGCCGATCGGGTCGCGATTCTGTGGGAAGGCGACCGGCCCGGGGAGGCGCGCACTGTCACCTATCGTGAGCTGCACGCCGACGTCTGTCGCTTCGGCAACGTGCTGCGCGATCTGGGTGTGCGCAAGGGCGATCGCGTCACGATCTATCTGCCGATGATTCCGGAGGCGGCGGTGGCCATGCTGGCCTGCAGCCGTATCGGCGCCATCCACTCGGTGATCTTCGCCGGCTTCTCGCCCGAGTCGATCGCCAGCCGCATCGAAGACTGCGGCTCGCGCATCGTCATCACGTCCGATGAGGCCTGGCGCGGCGGCAAGACCATTGCATTGAAGCGCAATGTCGATGCTGCCATTGCGCTGCGAGCCGACAGCCCGGTGGATAGGGTCGTGGTGGTGCGCCGCACCGGCGCCAACGTGCCGCTGGTGGCGGGACGTGACGTTTCCTATGAACAGCTGATGGCCGGCGCATCGACCGATTGCCCGGTGGAGGAGATGGGCGCCGAGGATCCGCTGTTCATTCTGTATACGTCGGGGTCCACCGGAAAACCCAAGGGTGTGCTGCACACCACCGGCGGCTACCTGGTATTCGCCTCCTATACATTTCAGAACGTGTTCGATTACCGCGACGAGGACGTATATTGGTGTACCGCCGACGTCGGCTGGGTCACCGGTCACAGCTACGTCGTCTACGGTCCGTTATCGACCGGCGCGACCACGCTGATGTTCGAGGGCACGCCCAAATATCCGGACCCGGGGCGCTTCTGGCAGGTGTGCGACAAGCACCAGGTGAGCATCCTGTACACCTCACCTACCGCGATACGCTCGCTGGTGGCCGAGGGCGATCAGTGGGTGCGCCAGCACAGCCGCAAGTCGCTGCGCCTGCTGGGCAGTGTGGGCGAACCGATCAATCCGGAAGCCTGGGAGTGGTACTACCGCGTGGTGGGTGATGGCCGCTGCCCGATCGTGGATACCTGGTGGCAGACCGAGACCGGGGGCATCCTGATCACGCCGTTGCCGGGCGCCACCGCGCTCAAGCCCGGTTCGGCCACGCGGCCGTTCTTTGGCATCGTGCCGGCCATTGTCGATGCCGCCGGCAAAGTGCTCGAGGGTGCGTGCGCCGGCAACCTGGTGCTGCGCGACAGCTGGCCTGGCCAGATGCGCAGCGTCTACCGCGATCCGCAACGCTTTATCGATACCTATTTTCGCACCTATCCGGGCAGTTACTTCACCGGCGACGGCGCACGGCGCGACGAGGATGGCTATTACTGGATCACCGGGCGCGTCGATGACGTCATCAATGTCTCCGGCCACCGCATCGGCACCGCCGAGGTGGAAAGCGCGCTGGCCTCGCATGCATCGGTGGCGGAAGCCGCAGTGGTCGGCTATCCGCACGAAATCAAGGGACAGGGTATCTACGCCTACGTCACGCTCAGCGCCGGCATGCAGCCGTCGGACGAACTGCGCCGCGCGCTGCTGGGAATCGTGCGCGAACAGATCGGGGCGTTTGCAGCACCCGATGTGATCCAGTGGGCGCCGGGCCTGCCAAAGACCCGCAGCGGCAAGATCATGCGCCGCATCCTGCGCAAGATCGCCGCGAATGAAACCGAGCAGTTGGGTGATATCTCGACACTGGCCGACCCGTCAGTGGTGGCCCAGCTGGTCAGCGATCGGCCGGTGTAACGAAAACGCCGAAAGTGCTGCGGCCCCTTCCGGCGTAAGAAGTCTCGCTGAGCCGCGATCAGCCGCCCTCTACCTGCTTCTTCAGGTTCGCCAGGCCGCTCTGGTAGATACCGGTGATCAGCTTGATACCGGCCTGGTCGTTCTCCGTGTCCGGGGGATTCTCCGCCGGGTTCTTGCGCTTGAAGGTGCTGGACCAGCGCACCAGGGTGGTGCCGTCCTTGTTGGCCTTCAGGTGCAACGTCGATACGTAGTCCTTGATCGGAAACGGCGTGTCGACGAATTTGTAGGTGAACGAATGCGTGGCGCTGCTGAACGCCAGCAATTTCTCCTTGATGACAGGGCCGTCCTTGACAGTGAGCGCGCGCACGGCGCCCGGCTTGTTGTTGCTGCCGGAGACGATCTCATCCTTGGATATCGCCGGGTGCCATTTATCCAGGCTGTCGAAATCCTTCACGGCCGCCCAGACCTTGTCTACAGGCGCGTTGATGACCGTGGTCTCGACGACCTTGAGCTGCTTCGGAGCGGCAAATACCAGGCACGGAGCAACGATGGCCGCCAGCGCCGCCACGGCAATAGCCCTTTTCATGTGGATTTCCCCTGTGAAACGTTCGTGTAATCAGCGACTCGCACTATACCGCAGGGCGGGAATTGCGTCGATGCGGTGGCGCTCGCGGCGACTCAGTCGCTGCCTTCCGGGGCGGGTCTGATATCATCCGGATCCCGCGCCAGGCGGCCGGCCAGCAGCGCGGCCTGGGTGCGGTTGGAGGCGCCCAGCTTGCGCAGGATGGCCGTCATGTGGGCCTTTACCGTGGCTTCCATGATCTGCAGCTCGTGCGCGATCTGCTTGTTGAGCCGCCCCGCGCACAGCAGCCCGAACACGCGGAACTGCTGCGGGGTAAGCTGGGCCAGGCGTTGGGCGATATCGAGCGCGCCATCATCGGCGGCTGGCTCCGCATCCGGTCCTAACCCGGCCGGCAACACCATCTCGCCGCGCAGCACCGCCAGCACGCTGTTGGCGATGGTAGCGGCATCGGCCCCCTTGGACACGAAACCCTGGGCGCCGAACGCCAGCGCCTGGCGCACGGTGCGCGCATCATCGCTCGCCGACACGACGATGATCGGCAACTCCGGACGCGCGCCACGCAGGTGCGCCAGCGCGCTGAAGCCATAGGCGCCCGGCAGGTTCAGATCCAGCAGCAGCAGGTCGGGCCGCGAATGCTGTTCAAGCTGGTCGAACAATCCCGCAATGCTGTCGGCCTCCAGGAATTCACTGTCGGGGCATGCCGCCGCGACCGCACCCCGCAACGCCGCGCGGTACAGCGGATGGTCATCGACGATGAGAACTTGGTAGCTAATCCGCAGACTCGGCGCCGCCGGAGCTTGCACCGGAAGCTGATACAGATGCATCCCGTGGTTCATTCAACCCCCTGCCTGCGGCTGCCGATGCCATGCCAATGCCGAGGAGTTCATCACCTGTTCTAGCACCGTGCAGTTCAGCGGCCGCTACGACTTTGGTCGAAGCTGGCGCGCGGCGCGCCGTGCTCAGGCCGCCGATACCTTGCCTGGTAGTCTCCGGAATGCACTCAGCAGTGCCCGCAGTGCCGCCGGTCGCAGTGGCTTGTGCAGCAACGGATAGCCCGCGGTGCGGGCGATAAGGGCCAGTTCGGCGCCATGGTCCGCGCTGATCAATGCCGCTGTGTTGACCGGGAAGCGCGATGTGTTCACGCGCCGCAACAGCTCGACGCCATCGACTCCATCGCCGAGATGATAGTCGGCCAATATCGTGTCGATGTCCGCCTGCGCGCAGATCTGCATCGCTTCGACGCTGTTACGCGCCTTGAAAACCTGCACACCCCACTGGCCGAGCAGAGCCTCCATGCCATCCAGAATCGAGCAGTCGTTGTCCACGCACAGCACGCGCAGACCGCGTAACCCGATCGGATCCGCTGCCGGGCGCTGCGTGCCATTGCGCCTGGCCCGCCGGGCCTTGACGTCACGCGCCACCCGCACGCCGAACGCGGAACCGCGCCCCGGGGAGCTGGCAAACGTCAATGTGTGATTCATCAGCCGGGCGAGCCGGTCGCAGATCGACAGGCCAAGTCCCAGCCCCTTTTCGCCCCACGGGGAAGCCTGCTCGCAGCGGCTGAACTCGGCGTACATGCATTGGCGCTGGTGCTCAGCGATCCCGGGCCCGGTGTCGTACACCGCCACCTCGAGTTCGCCGGCACGTCGCCGGCATCCGACCACGACGCCGCCGCGTTCGGTATAGCGCAGCGCATTCGACAGGTAATTCTGGATTATGCGCCGCAACAGCACGCGATCGCTGCGCACCACCTCGCGGCAGCCGACGATGCTCAGGCGCAGGTTGCGCGCATTCGCCAGCGGGGCGTATTGCCGCCGCAGCTCTTCCAGCAGCTCGATAATCGGAAAGCTGGAGATGTCCGGCTTGAGCACGCCGCTGTCCAGCCGCGCCACGTCCAGCAGGTCATCGAGCAACTCTTCAGCTGCCCGCATCGAGGCGTCGATGCGCACGGTCAGCTCCTGCAGCTCCGGATGCGCGCGCGCCCGCGACTCGAGCGCCGAGACAAACAGCCGCGCCGCATTCAGCGGTTGCAGCAGATCGTGGCTGGCGGCGGCGAAGAAGCGGGTCTTGCTGACGTTGGCGGTCTCGGCTTCCTGCTTGGCGATGCGCTGCGCCTCGAGCGATGCACTCAGCTCGTGCGTGCGCTGCGCCACGCGCTCCTCCAGGCCCTGCTTGGCTTCCAGCAGGTCCTGTTCGTGGCGTTTGAACTCGCTGATGTCGGTATAGGTGGTGACAAACCCCCCGCCGGTCATCGGCTGGCCGTGAATGCTGTAGACCTGACCGTTGCGGCGGGCACGTTGAAAGGTGTAGGGGGTACCGGCGCGCATGTGCGCCAGGCGCTTCTCGACCTGCCGTTCCGGATCGCCCGGCCCCATCTCGCCCTGCTCGGCGTTCCATCGGATCAGGTCCGCGACCGGGCGGCCGACATACACCATGCCGTCCGGATAGCCGAGCAGATCCAGATAACGCCGATTCCACGCCACGATGCGCATCTGCGCATCCACCACACTGATGCCCTGGGTGATGTTTTCCATCGTCGCCTGCAGCAGCTGGCGGCTGAAGCGCAGTTCCTGCGAGGTCTCATCGAGCAGATCGGCAACCTCGTCGACCTCCAGGCCCTTGCGCTTGAGCGCGTGCGTGAGCACCACGCGGGCGGATGAGGCGCCGATCGAGCCGGCCAGCACCCGCTCGAAGTGCTGCAGCAGTCCCCGGTCGGCGGGTGCGCCGGCTTTCGGCAGTTCCTGGCCGCTCAGTGCGGCGTATTCCTGCAGCGCCTGGCGGGCAGCGGCCGGGCCTATGATACGGGCGGCCACGGTTTCCAGATCGCCCACCTGGGAGTTGATCGCCGCCACG
>Ga0181537_10001776_pt1 | contig 19473 bp, 18 predicted proteins | sample PEATcosm2014_Bin_39_FD_119765 | JGI IMG/M metagenome (GOLD analysis project Ga0181537, IMG submission 119765) | Peatland microbial communities from MTU Mesocosm Facility, Houghton, MI, USA - PEATcosm2014_Bin23_10_metaG | ecosystem: Environmental > Terrestrial > Soil > Wetlands > Peat | place... | reverse complement strand
TACTACCCGGTGCCCCTGCACCTACAGACTTGCTTCGCCTACCTGGGTTACGGGCCGGGAGACTTCCCCGAATCGGAGCGCGCCGCCGAAGAGACCCTCGCGCTGCCCATCTACCCCGAACTCAAGCCCGAGCAACTGGAGCACGTCGTCAGCGTCATCCACGACTTCTACACTTCGACCGACGTCACGTGAGCAGCCAGGGGAGATAGAGTCGGCGGGCAACGGCGGAGGCGGAACAGTTGCCCGCCGGCTCCCTATCCCACCAGGACCGGCGGACCCAAGCCAGACGCGCGTCCGCTCTCAGCTCTTCTTGAAATCGTCCGGCAGCAATTGGTGTCGCGACAGCAGCTTGTAGAAATCCGTGCGGTTGCGCTTGGCGAGGCGGGCCGCCTGGCTCACGTTGCCGGCGGTGATCTGCAAGATCTGCGACAGATAATTGCGCGTGAACTCATCCCGGGCTTCGTCGAAGGAGGGCAGGCGGGTCGGGCTGCCGCCCAAGGATTGCTGCACGAGTTCGGCGGTGATGATGGCGCCGTGCGAGAGGGCCACGTTTTGCCGCACCACGTTGTACAGCTGGCGCACATTGCCCGGCCACTCCGCCGTCGCCAACAGCTCCACAGCCTCCGGGGCATAAATCTTGCGCTGACCGCTTTCCTTGGCGATCTGTTCGAGAAAATGCGCCACCAGCAGCGGGATATCCTCGCGGCGGCGGCCGAGCGCCGGCATCTCGATGTGCACGACATTGAGGCGGTAATACAGATCTTCGCGAAACTGGCCGCCGACCATCAGTTCGTGCAAATCGCGGTGCGTCGCTGAAATGATGCGCACGTTGGTCGGCACGGGCTCGGCGCTGCCGACCGGACGGATCTGATTCTCCTGCAGCACCCGCAGCAACTTCACCTGCAGCCGCATCGGCATGTCGCCGACCTCATCGAGCAGCAAGGTGCCGCCGTCCGCGGTCTCGAACAAACCCTTCTGTGATCGGGTCGCGCCCGCGAAGGCGCCCTTCTCGTGGCCGAACAATTCCGATTCGAGCAGGTTTTCAGCCATCGCACTGCAGTTGATCGTCACGAACGGCTTGTTGCGCCGCGGACTCGCTTCGTGAATGGCGCGCGCCAGGAGCTCCTTGCCGGTCCCGCTCTCGCCGGTCAAGAGCACGCGCGCGTCGGTGCCCGCGACCATGTTGGCCTGGGCCAGCTTGTCTTCCATCAGCTGATTGCGCGTGATGATGTTCGAACGCCAATCTTCGTCGACGTGCGCAAAGCCGGACACCTTGAGGGCCTTTTGCACGTGATCGAGCAGATCCTGTTTGTCGACCGGCTTGGTTAAAAAGCCGAAGGCGCCGCTCTGCGTGGCATGCACGGCGTCCGGAATCGTGCCGTGCGCCGTGAGAATGATCACCCGCAGTCCCGGCCAGCGGCTCTGCAATTCCTTCAGCAGACCGATGCCGTCCATCTGGTCCATGCGCAAATCCGTGATCACCAGGTCGGGGCGAAAGCGCACGCAGGCGGCGAGGGCTGCCGCCGCGCTCTCGACCGCTTCGACCTCGTAGTTCTCGGCGCGCAGACGGATCGTCAACAGCCGCAACAACCCCGGATCATCGTCGACCACCAGGATCCGCGCCTTGCGCTTCTGCGGTGTCGAAGATTCGCGCGAGCCGGGATGCAGGCCGAAAGAAAGCGGTGTCGTCGCAGCAATCGAGTAGGCGTTCAATGCGGTCTCTCCGGTGACTATTACGGCGTATGCGTCCCGCTCGTTCCGCGATCGTTGATCGACCGCTCGATGTGCGTGACCGCCTCGAGTTTCGCTCGAGCTTCGTCCAAGGCCTTGCGCAATCTCGCGTTCTCGTCCGACTCCGCCGCCAGGCGACGGTTCACCGCCTGCAGCTTATCATGCGAGTCATCGTGCGGCGCCTCATCGCGCATGCGCTTGTTTTCGGCCTGTAGAATCAGCCTCTGTTCGACTTCTTTGAGCTCCACCAGGGCCAACAATCGTTCGACAGGCAGCAGAGTTTCAGGCCTCGCGAGCAGTTCCGACAACTGTCGCTGGGCTGCGACGGGATCGGATCCGCTATAGCCCGGTGTCGCGAGAGCCAACGCGAACTTGAGTTTATTGCTCGTGGTGGGGGTCAAGTCCGCGGCATCCTTCACGGACTGGAAAGTCTCCGCCTGGCGCGCCGGATCGCCCTGCGGCAGCGCACTCATCATCTCGAGCAGAGGCGCGATCGGACCCAGGTCCTGCTGGGAGTCCGGTGTGGCCGGGACCGGCTCCTTCGGGTGTATGAGTGCGTCGCTCAACGTGCAACCGCCGAGCCACAGGACGGCGAGCGCGGCTGACGCGAAACAGCCGGCTCTACGCCGCATGGGCCTTTTCACGGGACGTCGCCGGCGTCTGCCGCATCGGCAACCGCACGCGGAAATGAGCGCCGCCCGTCTTGGCTTCGAGGATCTCGATGGCCCCGCCATGCGCGTTGACGAACTCCGTCACCACCGAAAGCCCGATTCCGGTTCCCTTGACGTGCCCGCCTTGCGGGGTTTTGCCCTGATAAAACGCCTCGAAAATCCGATTGCGCTCCTCCGGCGGAATTCCCGGTCCGCTGTCCATGACATCGAGCACGAGCTGGTCGCGTTCGCCGCGCGCGTGAATCGAGATCGTGCCGCCGCGCGGCGTGAACTTGATGGCGTTCGACAGCAGATTGTCGAGGATGAGACGCACCTTGCCGCGGTCGGCGACGGGGGTGAGATCCTCGATATGCACATCGAGCCGCACGCGCTGCGCGACCAGGGTCAATTGTTGATTTTCGAGCACGCTCTTGACCAGCGGGCGCAGCTTGAACTCGGAGATCTCCATGCCGACGCTCTTGGCCTGCCAGGCGCTGAACGAGAGCAGATTTTCGATGAGCCGCTGTAATTTCATGCCGTTCTCGCGCAAGATCGCCGTGACCTCCCGTTGGCTGCTTTTCAGCTCACCGACCGCGCCGTCCATCAGGAGTTCGGTCCCCTCCCGAATGTTGGCGAGCGGCGTCTTCAGTTCATGCGACATATGTCGCAAAAACCGGTTCTTCTCCTGCGCCAGATCCAGCAGGCGGCCGCGCAGCCATTCCAATTGCGCGGCGAGGCGCTCGAGGTCGGCCGGCCCGCGGATGGCGATGGGCCGGGAAAACGTGCCCCGGCCGAGCTCGCTGATCGCCCGATCGATGGCGCGAATCGGCCTGCCGAACAAATAGGTGAACACGCCGACCACCGCGAGCGTCATGGGTACGAGCAGCAGCGTCTGCAAAAACAGCTTTTGCTGCGCACGCTCGGAGGAGAGCTGCAGGTTCGACAGCTGCCGGTCGATCTGCGCGCTGACCCGATCGGTCAGCTTGGAGGCGAGTTCCGCGAGGCGCGGAAAGCCGTCGATCAGCTCTGCCATCTGCGCCGAATTGGGCGCCGCCGCCTTGATCCCAGCATGCAGCCGTTCGGCCTCCGCCTGAAGCGCATGCGTGTCTTTCTCCGATTCCGCGTCGAGCGGCAGGGTCAACAGGTCGTTGACGGTCGTGATCAGCCGTTGATGGCTGCGCGCGTAGACTTCGAGCAGGTCGGGATTGCCGATGATCTGATAGAGCCGTGCGGTGCGCTCGAGCGCACCGATCTCTTCGAACAGCCGCTGGTTGTTGCGGGTGCCTTGCACGCCCTGCACCAGCAGCATTTCGCTGCGCGTCGACAGGCGGTTCATCTGCACCGCCGCGTTGACGATGGCGAACAAGAGCGGCGCGGCCACGATGGTGAAACCGATCAGCATCAGGCCGCTCAACGATTTGGGTCGCGGTAATCGCATGGGCGGCATTCTAGCAGCGTGATTCGTCCTTTAAGGGGCGATCGCGTCGTACCTGTAGAATTCCAACCGATGAACAGCCAGGCACCATATTCCGAGCTATCGCCCGAGAGCGTGTTGGACGCGATCGAGGCGGTGGGGTATCGCTGCGACGGCAGGGTGCTCGCGCTCAACAGCTACGAGAATCGCGTCTACCAGATCGGAATCGAGGACGGCGAACCCCTCGTCGCCAAGTTCTACCGGCCGCAGCGCTGGACCGATGCCGCGATCCGCGAGGAACACGCGTTTGCCGGCGAACTGGCGGCGCAAGAAATTCCGGTGGTGGCGCCCCTGGTGCGAGACGGTGTTTCGCTGCACATTCACGGCGGCTTCCGCTATGCCATTTTTCCACGCCGCGGGGGCCGCTGGCCGGAACTCGGAACCGCGGATGATCGCGAGTGGGTCGGCCGATTCTTGGGCCGCATACACGCGGTGGGGCGCGCCGCGCGCTTCATCGATCGGACCCGGCTGAGCGTGGAGGATCTGGGCCGCCGGTCGCGCGATTTCCTGTTGGACGGGGAGTGGTTGCCCGACTATTTGACGGACAAGTACGCCGACCTCACGGACGAGTTGCTGGGCGAGGTCGAGGCGCGCGCCGACGGTTGGGGTGGGGCGCGTCAGGGACGCATTCTCGGCGATTGCCACCGCGGCAATATTCTGTGGACCGACCAGGGGCCGCATTTCGTCGATCTCGATGACTGTGTGACCGGCCCCGCCGTGCAAGACCTGTGGATGCTGCTGGCGGGTGACCGCGAGGATATGCGAAAGGAGTTGACCGACATCCTCAAAGGCTACGAGCAGTTCCTGCCGTTCGACCGGCGGGAAATCGTGCTGATCGAACCGCTGCGTGCGCTGCGCATGATCCATTATTCGGCGTGGCTCGCGCGCCGCTGGGATGACCCGGCGTTTCCACTGGCATTCCCATGGTTCGCCGAACCGCGCTACTGGGAAGAGCATTACCGTGCTCTCGAAGACCAGCTCGCCGCCGTGGTCGGTCCGCCGCTCGAGTTGTGACCGGCACCGCAGTTGTGACCGGCACCGCAATCGTGATCTGCCCGCGCAGTTGTGGTCGGCGAAGTATTTGAGGATCATAGGCGGATGAAGTACGCGCCGATGCCGATGCTCCTCTGCGTGGCTGCGCTGGTCGGCTGTCATAGGAACTCGGGGGCTCAGGCGACGCTTAACGCAGCACCGGCGCCGCAAGTCAAAGCCGCGGCGCCGGTGAAGAAAGGTCCGTCGGCCGCGGATCAGACGGCGGGGATGGTGGAGGCGGCGAGCCAGGGCAAATCGACGGTGCCGGTGCAGCTCAAATTCGATCTGCCGCAAAAGCCGCAGATCGGCAAGCCGATGCAAGTCGACATTGCGGTGATGCCGCAGATCCCGGCGAGCCCTGCGGCCATCCACATTACCGGCGCCGATGGTCTCGAGGTCGCCCCGGACGCAAGCGAGATCGACATTCCGAGCGTCGAGGAAGGCGGGGTCTATCGTCAAAGCGTCAAGGTGACCCCGACCACGGACGGCGTGCTGATTCTCGGCTTGACGGTGTCGCTCAAGCACGATGAAATCACCGAATCGCGGGCTTTCTCGATCCCGGTCATCGTCGATCGATGAGCTCCCCGTGATCCAGAGACCCTGTAGCCCCGCGCGATCCCCCGGCGGTTGAAACCGGGGCGCGGGGCGCCCGAAGACTCTATAATGGGCGGTTTCCCCGTAGGGCCGCACTGTGACTCAGAAACTTCGCAATATCGCCATCATCGCGCACGTCGATCATGGCAAGACCACCCTCGTCGATCAGCTCCTGCGGCAGTCCGGCACTCTCGATGCGCGCAAAGACCTGCAGGAGCGGGTCATGGACTCGAACGATCTGGAGCGCGAGCGCGGCATCACCATTCTTGCGAAGAACACCGCGATCACCTGGGGCGACTTTCGCATCAACATCGTCGATACGCCGGGCCACGCCGACTTCGGCGGAGAAGTCGAGCGCGTGCTCGCCATGGTCGACTGCGTGCTGCTCCTGGTCGATGCGGTGGACGGACCCATGCCGCAAACCCGTTTCGTGACGCAAAAGGCGTTCAAGCATGGACTGCGGCCGATCGTGGTCATCAACAAGATCGATCGCGACGAAGCGCGCCCGGGCTGGGTGCTCGACCAAACGTTCGATCTGTTCGACCGGCTCGGGGCCACTGACGAGCAGCTCGATTTCCCGGTCGTGTACGCGTCCGCGCTGCGCGGTTTCGCGGGGCTCGACCCCACCGTGCGCGACGGCGACATGCAACCGCTGTTCAAGACCATCGTCGAGCATTGCCCGCCTCCCGACGTCGATGCGGACGGTCCGCTGCAACTGCAGGTCACCTTGCTCGATTACTCGAGCTACGTGGGCGCGATCGGCATCGGGCGCATCAAGCGAGGCACTTTGAAGCGCGGCATGGCGGTGACGGTGATCAACCGCGAGGGCAAGCAGCGTTCGGAGCGGATCACGCAGATATTGGGCTTTCATGGGCTGACGCGCGTCGAAGTGGAGTCGGCGAGCGCCGGCGACATCGTCGCCTTTGCGGGAATCGCCGAGCCCAAGGTCTCCGACACGCTCTGCGACCCGGCGACGGTCGAACCGTTGCCGAGTCTCACCGTGGATGAGCCGACCATCAGCATGACCTTCGAGGTGAACACCTCGCCGTTCCTCGGGCGCGAGGGTAAGTTCGTCACCAGCCGCCAGATCCGCGAGCGGCTCGAGCGCGAGGCCATCCACAATGTCGCGCTGCGCGTGGAGCCGAGCGCCGATCCCGACAAGTTCGTGGTATTCGGGCGGGGTGAATTGCACCTCGGCGTGCTGCTCGAGAACATGCGCCGCGAAGGCTATGAATTGGCCGTCTCCCGGCCGCGCGTCGTCATCAAGCAAGTCGACGGCGCCGCGCACGAACCCTACGAGCAGGTCACGGTGGACGCGGACGCCGACGCGCAGGGCGATGTCATGTCGGCCCTCGGCAGCCGCGGTGCGGAATTGACCGACATGCAGGCGGACGGCCGCGGCAGGATCCGCCTCGACTACATGGTTCCCTCGCGCGGGTTGATCGGCTTTCAAACCGAGTTTCGCACCATGACCCGGGGCACAGGGCTGTTGCATCATGTATTCGACCACTACGGACCGGTGGTGCAGCGCCAACTCGGCCAGCGTCCGAACGGCGTGCTCATCTCTAACGGCCAGGGGGTCGCCCTCGCGTACTCGCTGTTCAGCCTTCAGGAGCGCGGCAGGCTGTGCATCGGCCCCGGCGAGGAGGTGTACGAGGGCATGATCATCGGGCTCAACAATCGCGACAATGACCTCGTGGTGAATCCGCTCAAGGGCAAGAAGTTGACCAACATGCGCGCCGCGGGCAAGGACGAGAATGTGGTGCTGACGCCGCCGATCCGCTTTTCGCTCGAGCAGGCGATGGAGTTCATCGACGACGATGAACTCATCGAGGTCACCCCGGGCTCGATCCGCCTGCGCAAACGCAATCTGCGGGAAAATGACCGCAAGCGCTCGGAACGCGAAACGGCGGATACCTAGGCGGATACCCAGGCGGATACCCAGGCGGATACCGAGGCCGACACCGAGGCCGGAGCCGGGGTGGATATTTAACCGAATATTGGCCGAACCGAGACACGCGTCACGCCGCCGGCGCGGGATCACCCTAACATCTCAATGACCAGAAGGCGCTGATGGGGCCGCGGTCGATTTCAGTGCGGGAGATCAAGGACTTGTCACGCGATATCGCGGCCGCGATCCGAAAAGAGCCGATCCAGGCGCGGGATGGCCAGCCGACGGACGGCCAGGTCGCCGATACTTTCAACAGCCTGCTCGAGCGTCAGATCGCGGAGGCCCGCGCCCGCGGCGGCGAACTCGATTTAAAGACGCTGCTGAAGACGATCAGCGCGCATTATGACCGGATCGACGGCGAGCGGCGCGGCATCGTACGCTCGATGCAGCTGATGTCGGATGAGGCGCAGGCGCTCACCCGCGAAATCCGCGAGCAGACCGCCTCCCACCTGCAGGCCATCCTCGACAACGTCAAGGACGCCATCGTCACCGTCGACGAAGGCGGCCACATCGAAACCTTCAATCCCACCGGCGAACGGATTTTCGGCTACTCGCCGGCGGAGATTCTCGGCCGCTCGCTCGATTTTCTGCTCCCCGACATCGACGCGCGCGGCCCGTGCGAATTTCTCGAGCGCTTCGCCACCAAGATCGACGACACGCACGTGGATCTCGCGGCGCATCAGGTATGGGGACGGGCCAAGGGCGGCAATCGCATCGCGGTGGAGATCGCGGTCAGCAAGGCCAGGCTCAATTGGCGCGACGGCTACATCGTGTGCATCCGCGACATCACCGAACGGCATCTGGCCGAACGCTCGATGCGCGAAAGCGAAGCGCGCTACCGCACCCTCGTCGAACACGCGCCCGAGGTGATCGTGGTGTTCGACATCGACCGGGGCAAGTTCGTCGACGTCAACGACAATGCGTGCCGCTTTTTCAAGATGTCGCGCGAGGCGCTGCTCGACAGCGGCCCGGACATGATCAGCCCGGCGCAGCAGCCCGACGGCACACCGTCCTTCGGGCCCCCGCGCGGCTACATCGAGGGCGCGCTGGCGGGCGAGGCGCCGCTGTTCGAATGGGTTTACTGCGACGCGACGGGCACGAACATCCCCTGCGAAGTGCGGTTCGTGCGCCTGCCGAGCTCGAATCGGCGGCTGATCCGCGCGAGCATCATCGACATCACCGAACGCAAGCGCGCGGACGCCATCGCGGCGGGCGAGCGCCGGGTGTTCGAGAAGATCGCGGCGAATGCGCCGCTCACCTCGGTGCTCGAGGCGATTTGCGAAGTGATCGAACGCGTCATTCCGGAGAGCCGCTGCGCGATCAATCTCCTGGACTCTGAGCGGCGGGTGTTGAACTTCGGGGTCGCGCCGAATCTGCCGCGCGAATTCATCGCCTCGATGGACGGTGCGCCGATCGCGCTCCACTACGGATCCTGCGCGGCCGCCGTGTGCCTGGCGCGGCAGATCACGGTGGCGGACATCGAGAGCGACGACCTGTGGGAATATCGGCGCGCGGCCGCGAGCCAGGCGGGCCTGCGCGCCGCGTGGTCGGCGCCCATCATGGCCTCCGACGGACAGGTGGTCGGCACCTTCGCGGTCTACCGCCGCCAAACGGGGATTCCGCTGCCGCGGGATCACGAGCTGATGTCGCGCATGGCGCAGATCGCCGGCATCGCGATCGAGCGCCGCGGCGCCGAGGATGCGCTGCGCGAGAGCGAGGCGAAATTCCGCGGGCTGTTCGAAAGCATGATGGAAGGCGTGTACCGGACGTCGCGCGACGGGCGCATCCTGGTCGCCAATCCGGCCTTCGTGAATCTCATGGGCTACGCCTCCGCCGCGGAACTCTATGAGGTGCCGGCGCGCGCCTTGTACTGGTATCCGAGCGATCGCGAGACCTATGTGCGCCGCATCGAGAGTGAAGGCCAACTGCGCAACGAGGAATGGGTCATGCGCCGCAAGGACGGCACCATGCTGGTGGTGATGGACAGCTGCCGGGTGGTGCGCGACAAGCAGGGCCGGGTGACCGGCTACGAGGGCACGCTCACCGACATCACCGAGCGCAAGAAGGCGGAAACCGCCGTGTTTCAGGCCAAGGAGCGCGCCCAGGTCACGCTGCAGTCGATCGGCGATGCGGTCATCACGACCGATTCGGAAGGGCGCATCGATTATATGAATCCGGTCGCCGAGAGCCTCACCGGCTGGGAGAGCCGCGAGGCGCAGGGCGGGCTCATCGGCGATGTGCTCACCGTCGTCGATGAGGCGACGCGCGAAGCGAGCGAAAGCCCGGTGATGCGCTCGCTGCGCGAAGGCCGGGTGCTCGGACTCGCCGAGCACACCGTGCTGGTGAACCGCCGCGGCCAGGAGCTCGCCATTCAGGATTCGGCGGCGCCGATCCGCGACCGGGCCGGCAATCTGATCGGCGCCGTGATGGTGTTTCACGACGTCAGCAAGGAGCGCCGTTTGCACCGTGCGCTGCATTATCAGGCGAGCCACGATGCGCTCACCGGCCTCATCAACCGGCGTGAATTCGAAAATCGGCTGACCGCCGCGGTCGAGAGCGCCCGGCACGGCGCGGACGCCCGCCAGGCACTGCTGTATCTCGACCTGGACCAGTTCAAATTGGTCAACGACACCTGCGGGCATACGGCAGGCGATCAACTGCTCAAGCAGATTACCGGGGTACTGCAATCCCGCGTCCGCAGCGGCGATACGCTGGCGCGTCTCGGCGGCGATGAGTTCGGCATATTGCTGCAGAGCTGCTCGCTCGATCAGGCGCTGCGCATCGCGGAGAACCTGCGCCAGGCGATCCGCGATTTTCGATTCATCTGGCAGGACGGGGCGCTCGCCGTCGGCGTCAGCATCGGCATCGTCGAGATCACGAGCGATACCCCCACCGTCGCGAATGTGATGAGCGCCGCCGATGTCGCCTGTTATTCGGCCAAGGACCAGGGCCGCAACCGTGTGCAATTGTACAAGCCCGACGATGTGCCGGAACGGCACCGCGAGATGCACTGGGTTTCCAAGTTGACGCGGGCCTGCGATGAGAGCCGGTTCGAGCTCTTCTATCAGCCGATCGTCGCGATCGGCGAGACGCCGAACGAGCGCGAGCACTTCGAACTGATGCTGCGCCTGCGCGACGAGTCGGGCGCGCTGATCGCGCCGGCCGAATTCATTCCGGCGGCGGAGCGCTACAACGTCATGCCGTCGATCGACCGGTGGGTGGTGCGTCAGGCGCTCGACCGCGTGGTGCATCGGGTCGGCTCCGGCGTCAAGCCGTTCACGATCGCCTTGAACCTCTCCGGAACCTCGCTCAACGACGAGCGCTTCCTCGAGTACCTGATCGGCGAACTCAGCGGCAACGAATTCACCGCGGGCGCGGTGTGCTTCGAGATCACCGAGACCGCGGCGATCGCGAACCTGGGGAACGTCGTGTATTTCATGCGCGAACTGAAAACGCGCGGCTGCCACTTTGCGCTCGATGACTTCGGCAGCGGCCTGTCATCGTTCATGTACTTGAAAACGCTGCCCGTCGATTACCTCAAGATCGACGGGCAGTTCGTCGAGAACGTCACCCGCGACCGGGTCGATCGCAGCATGGTGGAGGCCATCAGCCAGGTCGGGCGGGCCATGGGGATCCAGACCATCGCCGAACGGGTGGAATCCGCCGAAGTGCTGGCTGAACTCGCCCGTCTGGGGATCGGGTTCGCGCAAGGATTTCACATCGCCGAACCGCGCTCCACGCGCGAGTTCCCCTACGTGCGGGACGCGAACCGCAACGGCTGAGCGGAGTGCCGACCTCGAATGGGACCTTCCCGCCGGCCGAGGGGTGGGGTAGGGTGTTCGCATGCCCTTCGACCTACAGCCCCGCCTGGAAAATGAGTGGATCAAGCTCGAGCCGCTTAGGTTAGGCGACTTCGAAGCCCTGTTTGCGGTGGCATCCGATCCGCTGATCTGGCAACAGCACCCGAACAAGGAGCGCTACCAGCGCGAGGTGTTCGCCGGTTATTTCGATGGGGCCATCGCCTCCGGCGGCGCATTTCGGGTCATCGACAATGTGAGCGGATCGCTGATCGGCAGTTCGCGCTACTACGACTTCGATGATGCCGCGCGCACCATCGCCGTCGGCTACACGTTCATCGCCAGGCACGCCTGGGGCGGCCATTACAATCGGGCCTTGAAGGCGCTGATGCTCGACCACGCGTTTCAATACGTCGACAGGGTGATCTTTCACGTCGGCGTCGACAATCTGCGCTCGCGCAAGGCCATGGAAAAACTGGGCGGCGTGAACATCGGCGAGGCGGCGGTGAGCTATCAGGGCGAGCCCAGCCACCGCAATGTGGTTTATAAAATAGACCGCGTCGACTGGGTGCCTGCGCGGGGCCAGTTTCGGTATTGAGTCGGCCATGAACGATAGACTCGTTGAGGCAGGACAGCTGCCGGCCGAGGCGCGCAAAGGGACGGTGCGCCGCGATATCGCGGTGGTCGTCGGCATCACCCTCGCCGCGGCGATCATCTGCGTGAAATTCAATGTCAGCGAAGCGTTGACCAATTGGAGCCGGCCGCTGGAACGCTTGCAATTGGATGAATTGCCGGGGGTGCTGCTGGTGCTGGCGGTCAGCCTGATCTGGTTCTCCTCGCGCCGTTTCTTCGAGGCCAACCGGCAACTCGCGCTGCGCCGGGCGGCGGAGACTCGATTGGCGGAGGCGCTCGCGGAGAATCAGCGCCTGGGTCAGCAGTATGTGGACCTGCAGGAGTCCGAGCGCAAGGCGCTTGCCCGTGATCTGCACGACGAGTTGGGCCAGTATCTGAACGCCATCAAACTCGATGCGGTGTCGCTGGGCGCATCCGCAGGCCCGATGCTCTCGAACATCGACCGGGTCTACGGTGTGGTGACGGGACTCATCCGCCAGCTGCGCCCCGTCGGCTTCGATGAATTGGGCGTCACCGCCGCTCTCGAACATTGCGTCGGCGAGTGGCGTGCGCGGCTTCCCGCCGCGAACATCGAGTTGTCGATGAGCGGCGATGTCGACTCGCTCGATGAGACGCGCGGCATGGTGCTGTATCGGCTCGTACAAGAGGCGCTCACCAATATCGCGCGCCATGCGCATGCTGGGAACGTCGACATCCGGATCGCACGCCGGGCGGCCGGGGCATCGACGCCGACCATCGAGATCGTGATCGCCGATGATGGCCGCGGAGCGGACATGCGCGCGCCCAGCAGCGGCCTGGGTCTCGTTGGGATGCGCGAGCGCGTAGCGGCGCTCGGCGGCTCGATCTCGCTCGCGAGCGAGCGCGGCGCGGGATTCAAGGTGATGGCGTCCTTTCCCGCGGGCTCATTTTCCAGGGACAGCGGGCAATCTTAAAGTTGCGCGGGTCGACAGCTCTGTTCGCGTGCGTGATTCTCCTGCTGGCGGTGCCGCACGCGTACGGGGATGCGCCGCTGACGGCGCAGGCTCCCGTCGAGCACGCCGCCGTCATCTACATCGCGCGCCGTGGCTGGCACATCGACATCGGTTTCGACGCGGCTGATCTGCAATCGCCATTGGCATCGCTGGTGCCGGAATTTCCCGGGGTGCGGTATCTTTTTTTTGGATTTGGCGACGAGCACTATCTGCTCGCCAAGCATCGCAACGCGCCGGTGATGCTGGCCGCCTTGTGGCCGGGGCGCGGAATGATCCTGGCGACGGGATTGAAATCATCGCCGGACGATGCATTCGGCGCCGTCCACGTCATTACCCTCACGGTGACGCGTGCCCAACTGCACGCGGCCGAAGACTTTGTGCAGGGATCTTTCGGCGCCGGCAACCCCTACGCACCCGGACCCTATGACGGCAGCCTGTATTTCATCTCCAGTCATAAGTACTCGGCGCTCCACACCTGCAACACCTGGGCGGCGCGAGTACTCAAGGCCGGCGGGCTGCGCGTGCACAGCGTCGGGGTGGTTTTTGCGGGTCAACTGTGGACCCAGGCGCGGCGGCTCGAACGCGAACAATCGGCGCGCAGAGCGTCCCTGCTCTCACGCCGAGCACTCTTGCTGTGACCGTGCGCTCAACCGCAGGGCGGTCGGGTACCGTCCTGGCAGACCACCGTGGTGCCCGAATTCTGCGGCACGACGACGGTCGTATTCTTCGCCGGCGGCGGCGGACTGCTGCTGCTGATGCAACCCGTCAGCAACGACGCTGCGACTACGAAACTGGCTAAAACCTTCATGTGGGACTCCTGTTAGATCGATATCGCCTCAGGTACGGGATAAGTGTGCGTAGCGGCGCCGACTTGCGGCATGAGGCAACGCCCACGGTCCTTGTACTATCCCGTCCTACAGAAAAACTGTATATAATCACAGCATGCCCCGCAGCTTCATCGGTCGCCAAGCCTTCAAGGGTCGCGGCGCAGCCTCGAACCCTTCCGTGCGCTTCGAGACCTTCACGCTCGAACAGGCGCATGACGGGTGGTACGAGGAGGAGGTCCCGGCAAGCCTCGATGAAACGGTGCTGCCCGATCACGCCCGCAGCGTGATCAGCACCAATGAATCGCCCGACGTGGGATTCGACAAATCGATCAATCCCTACCGCGGATGCAGCCACGGTTGCGTGTATTGTTTTGCCCGTCCCACTCACGCCTACCTCGGGCTCTCGCCCGGATTGGATTTCGAAACCAAACTCTTTTACAAGTCGGACGCGGTCAAGCTTCTGGAGGCCGAGATCGCCAGGCCGAAGTACCGATGCACACCGATCGCACTCGGAATCAACACCGACGGCTATCAGCCGCTGGAAAAACGCCTGCAGATCACGCGCAGCATTCTCGAGGTGCTCGCGCGCTGCCGGCACCCCGTGACCATCGTCACCAAGAGTGCGCTGGTGCTGCGCGACCTCGACTTGCTCGCCGATCTTGCCAAGGACCAGTTGGTGTCCGTGATGCTCAGCATCACCTCGCTGACCAACGACATCAAACGAACGCTCGAGCCACGAGCGGCCTCGCCGCAGGCGCGGCTGCGCGTGATTCAGGAACTCGCGCGCGCGGGAGTGCCGGTCGGCGTGCTGGTCGCGCCCGTGATTCCCGCGATCACCGATCATGAAATAGAGGATATTTTGTCGGCCGCCAAGCAGGCGGGAGCGAGTTCGGCCGGATATGTGCTGTTACGCCTGCCGCACGAAGTGAAAATCCTGTTTCGGGAGTGGCTGGCGGAGCATTACCCGGATCGCGCCAAGCATGTTATGTCGTTGATCAACCTTTCGCGCGGCGGGAAGGATTACGATGCGCAGTTCGGCCAGCGGATGCGCGGCACCGGACCTTACGCGGAATTGCTGCGGATGAGGTTCGATCTCGCGAGGCGCAAGCTGGGATTGGACGGCGCTGCCGACCGGCATGAACTCAATACCGCCGCGTTCAGGCCGCCACCCGCGCCCGGAGGAGGACAGCAAATGGGACTCGATTTTTAACCCCGGCGCGATGTAACCGTGGCACGATAAAACGATGGCAAAGTGTACCGATGGGAACGATTTACTGATGACAGCGATTGACTGATGGCAACGATTGACTGATGGCAACGATTGGCACCGAACGCGTTTTGACGGTTCATCATTGGAATGAAACGGTATTCAGCTTCACTACGACGCGCGATCAGAGTCTGCGCTTCGAAAATGGCCATTTCATCATGCTGGGGTTGCACATCGACGGCAAGCCGCTGATGCGTGCGTACAGCATTGCGAGCGCGAATCACGAGGAGTTCCTGGAATTCCTCAGCATCAAGGTCTCGGATGGCCCGCTGACGTCGCGCCTGCAAAACATCAAGCCGGGGGATGAAATACTGGTGAGCCGAAAACCCACCGGCACATTGCTGTTGCACGATCTGAAGCCCGGCAAGCGCTTGTACCTGCTGAGTTCCGGGACCGGCCTCGCGCCCTTCATGAGCCTCATCAAGGATCCGCAGATTTACGAGCGCTTCGAGAAGATCGTTCTGGTTCACGGGGTACGCTACCGGAGCGAACTCGCGTATCGGGACTTCATCGAATGGGAGTTGACTCATCACGAGTATCTCGGCGAGCAGGTGAGAAATCAGCTGGTGTATTTCCCGACCGTGACGCGGGAGCGCTTCCGCTATCAGGGCCGCGTGACGTCGCTGATCGAGACCGGCAAATTGTTCAAGGACATCGGAATGCCCGACCTCGATCCGGCCCACGACCGCGTCATGATTTGCGGCAGTCCGGCCATGCTGGGGGATTTATCCGCCCTACTCGATGCGCGCGGTTTCAAGATCTCCCCGCACGTCGGGGAACCGGGCGACTACGTGATCGAGCGCTCCTTCGTCGCGCGCTAGCGTTCGCGCGCGAATGCCGCAATCGCCGCGATGGCGGCCGCGACACAGCGACATCGAGTGGCGATGCCCAATGGCGCGATCGATGCGGCGCCGGCGCTAAAATTAATGAGTGCCGGCGCCGCCGATCGACGTTTCAGCGCCGGTTCGCGCCGCCCGTGGCGAACATTTCCTGGCTACCGAGCATGCCCTTGTGATCGGTACTCGTGTCCATCATGTCGAATACCTTGGTCTGGTAGGCGATGAATTCATCATGCGAGATCGTGCCGTCCCCATCGGTGTCGATCTTGTGCATCATGGCTTCGGTGCGCAGTCCGCGTGCGTAGCCCCCGGTTGCGAATGAAACCAAGTCACCGCCGCTGGCGCTCACGAAGGTTTTTGCGTCGAGAGTGCCGGTCTTGTTCTTATCCAGCATGGCCCACACCTTTTCCTGAAACGCGAGCCATTCGTCCTTCGAGATCATGCCATCGCCGTTCGTGTCTATCTTGTGCATCATCGCCTCGGTGCGCAGTCCCCGCGCATAACCGCCGGTCGCGAACGACACCATGTCATCGGCGAGCGAAACCGCCGAATAGGTGAGCGCGATGGCGCAAATCATCAACGCAGCCGCCGGACGACTCGAGGAGTGGAGCGGGCGTAAAGAGTGAAGCGAGCCAAACGAGTGAAACGTGAACATTGTTGATCCCCCTGTAAAAAGCGATTTATCGATGTCGAGCAGTTGACCGCATCGCCCGCGCCCTTATTACAGTGCCTCGTGCAATGCGTAGACGGCGCCGGCCAGTAGCGGACGTCCGTGCGCCATGATATTCCGTCCGTAGGCGGTTACAGCCAGCGTCGGCCGACAGGCGGGTGCGGCATGTCTTTTGACCTGCGGCCCCGAACAAACTAGACTGATGACTAGTCTGATAGGGAGATCCCTCGTGAGAAATTGGCCTGTCCAAGATGCAAAGGCGCGCTTCAGCGAGTTTCTAAGGGCAACGCTTACCCAAGGACCGCAAGTCGTCACGATGCGTGGGACCGAAGCAGCGGTGCTGGTGCGGATCGAGGAATGGCGCCGCCTCAACGCGAGAGCGCGTCCCGGGTTCAAGGCGCTACTGATGACGTCCGAGGCTCGGGGTGAACTGACCCTGCCGACTCGGGGAAAGTGGCGCCGGCGAGTGACGCAGGAGCGCTCCTGATGCCGTATTTGCTGGACACCAATGTTGTCTCCGAGCTGCGCAAGCACAAGCCTCACGGGGCGATGCTGGCTTGGATCGAAAAGATTCCTGATGACTCCTTATATGTTTCCGCGGTCACTCTGGGGGAGATTCAGTCTGGAATCGAAATGGCCCGCGAGCAGAATGCGGCCAAGGCCCAGGAAATTGAGTTATGGTTGGATGAAGTGGCCCAGTCATATAACGTGTTGGCGGTGGATGCGGCAATTTTCAGACGCTGGGGACGGTTAATGCACCGCCGCGCAGACCACCACCTGGAGGATGCGCTCATTGCAGCGACCGCACTCGTTCGCGAACTTACGCTTGCAACTCGCAACGTCGATGATTTCAAACCCTTTGGTGTTGCGATGGTTAATCCGTTCAAGTGATGCCGTAGGTGCGTGCACCCTTCTATGCGCAGCACCGTATGTTCCTTGCCGTTGGCCTGGCGGGCCAATGCATAGGTATCGAGGATTTCACGCGTTGACCGATCGCCCGTCGCATGGGCAAGAATGTGGAAGCCGCGCCGATTCATTTCGACCACGGCATGGCGGAAAGCGTCGGTGCGCCAGTGAGTCTCGCCCGTTACGTTGGCAGCGTCCTCGTACGGCTCCAGCATGGCCGCCGTATGCGTCTCCACCAATCCGTCCTGAAAAAATTTGACGGCATTCGCGTCAATCCATTCATCGTTGTAGCGTTCACGCGTGGACTCGATTGCGTCAATGTCTTGCGGCGTAATCGAGGGCGGATCGATGACGGTCGAAATCAGCAGGCGCAGCGGGAGCTCCCCTCTGCGGCGCATCTCGTCGAATACTCCAATGGCATCGGAATCGCGGCCCGCACTGTGCAGACGCACCAGCCCCATCTCGCTACGATGACCGTCATAGATGAGAACCGGGCACGGCGTCGTCGACCTATAGGATCGTGAGAGTGCCCGCGAGCCGACAGTGATCATCTAAAGACGATCATCGTCACGCGGGACGGCGGCATGTCCGAAGAGGGCCTCGGCCGACGACAACCAGACCGCCGATCAGGCCCAGAGCACCGGTAACGGCACTGCCCTAAACTTCTCTCCGAACGAGAGTGTCTGTTCCCCATCATAGAGCAGAATACCTTGCACGAAGGCACTTCCCGCAGCTGAAGCTATCCGCTCAAGTCCGGCAAACTCTCGCCCCGTTACCGACGCCGCGGCCTTGACTTCAATTCCGACGATCTGACCGGCGGCGTTCTCGAGAACAAAGTCGACCTCGAGTTGATCCTTGTCGCGGTAGTGAAATATCGAGACGCGCTCTTTGGCCCATGCGCTGCCCTTCAACAACTCCGAGAACACGAAGGTTTCAAGCAGTGGGCCCAACAGGCTCCGATCAGAGCGTAGGCGGGCGACCGAGTAACCGCGCATCGCTGTCAGAAGCCCTGAATCGATGAAGTGCAGCTTTGGGGTCTTCACGAGCCGGGAGAGCTCGTTGCGTGACCAGGGTAACACTCGCTGCACCAGGTAGATCTGTTCCAAAACGCGCAGGTAATGGTCGACGGTCTTGTGATCGAGTCCAATCGTACGGCCAAGCTCGGACAAGTTGGTCAACTGGCCGGCAAATCGCGAGGCGATCTCGAGGAGGCGGGGTATCTGATCGGGCGCCGCGACCGCGGCTACCTCGGGAACATCGCGTTCCACTATCGATTTTAGGTAGGCGCGATACCAATCGTGGCGCCGCCGTTCGCTACGGCGTTTGATTGCATCCGGATAGCCGCCGGTTGCGACGAGTTGCAGGAGCTTGTCACCTTTGAGGGACTCCGCCGGCTGCGGCAATTGACCGCGAAAGATCTTTGAGAAGAATTGCGGTGGCTTTGCACGGAGCCATTCGGTGCGTCCCAACGGATACAACGGAACGATTTCCAGTCGGCCGGCCAGAGACTCGTTGACGGTCCGGATGGTCAGGAGATTGGCGGAACCGGTGAGCAAAAAGCGTCCGGGCCGAGAATCTTCATCGACGCTCTGTTTGATGGCGAGGAGAAGCTCTGGAGCGCGCTGGACCTCATCTATGATGGCGCGGTCGAGTCCGCGAATGAATGCCACTGGGTCATGCCTGGCCGCGGCCAGCGTGGGCTGATTGTCGAGCGTCAGGTAACTGCGGCCCTGTCGGGCGAAGCGGCGCACCAGAGTTGTTTTGCCCGATTGGCGCGGTCCGCTGATCGCCACGACGCGCGTGTCTCGAAGGGCTGTGCGGATAAGGCTCTCTGCGAAGCGTGGGTACACCAGTTTCTCGGGCGTGGATACGTGACAATGAACCACCATAGCGTCTAATTGGGAATAAAACAACGTCCATGTGGGAATGGAGGGTCGTCCAATTGGGAGTCAGGCAACGTCCAGTTGGGAAGTCAGCAACTTACCGACGATCTTGCTCCGGTTGCACCATCGCCGTTCGGGACCTGGATTTGGCGGTGAGATCCATTCGTGCCGAATAGAGACTTTCGGTTTCTGCGCCTGAGCGGCATTAGTTTCCTCCATGCGGCGCGGGGATGCTACGATTGCAAATG